>Ga0207646_10001986_pt1 | contig 24568 bp, 22 predicted proteins | sample KBSK5502metaG_FD_184343 | JGI IMG/M metagenome (GOLD analysis project Ga0207646, IMG submission 184343) | Corn, switchgrass and miscanthus rhizosphere microbial communities from Kellogg Biological Station, Michigan, USA - KBS K5-50-2 metaG... | ecosystem: Host-associated > Plants > Roots >...
AGCTATCGACCGCCTTCCAGTAGTCGGCGTTCTCCTTGTCCATCTTGTTGACGACGATCAGCGTGGGAAGGTTGTTTGCGCGCACCTGCTTCCAGGCGAGTTCGGTGCCGACGACGACCCCGGTACTCGCGCTCACCACGATCAGGGCGCCCTCGGCGGCGCGCAGGGCGCCATGGACCTCGCCCACGAAATCCTGGAAACCCGGCGTGTCGACAAGGTTGACCTTATGGTCGTGCCAGGTCACGTGCGCGATGGCCGTGCCGATCGAGATTTTGCGCTTGGTCTCTTCGGGTTCGAAATCGAAGGTCGTGTTGCCGGTGTCGGGACGCCCCAGTCGGTCGACCGTGCCACCGGCGTAGAGCATCGCCTCCGCCAGGCTGGTCTTGCCGTCGTGGCTATGACCCAGTAGCGCGACGTTTCGGATCTTCTCCGGGTCGATTCTGGCCATCGCTTCTCCCTCTGTAAAGAGAGTGTAAATCGGAACAGGCTGTAGTTTCTCTCTCCCCTTGTGGGGAGGGTCCGGCTGTAGTTTCCCTCTCCCCTTGTGGGGAGGGTCCGGCTGTAGTTTCCCTCTCCCCTTTAGGGGAGGGTCAGGCTGTAGTTTCCCTCCCCCCCTTGTGGGGGAGGGTCAGGGTGGGGGGTTACTCGACCGGCCCGAGCGGAATGATGTTGACCATCCCGCCGGCGGGGATTTCACTCGTGCCCTGCGGCACCACGATCAGACAGTTGGCATCGGCCATCGAGCGAAGCACATGCGAAGCCTGGTTGCCCGTCAGTCGCACCACGACCCGATCACCCTCGCGACGGGCGATGCCACGAAAGTATTGCTCGAGGTGGGGTGGATTGACCAGCCGATCTTCAGTCGTCGCGCTCAGCCGCGGGCGCTCGTAGTCGGTGCGGCCCTCCATCTTCAGCACGGCGGGTCGCACGAAGAGCTCCACCCCGACCATGGCGGAGACCGGATTGCCCGGAAGGCCGATCAACGGGCGCCCGTCGACGCTTCCTACGAGCAGCGGCTTTCCCGGGCGCACTGCCACCTGCCAGAAGTCGACGGCCTCGCGATCCTCTATCAAGGCCCGCACCAGGTCGTACGCCCCCATTGAGACGCCGCCCGTACTCACAACCAGGTCCGCGCGCTCGGCCGAACGGAGCCGCTCGACCAGGTCCGCTCGGGTATCGCGCGCCACGCCCACGTCAAGAACCTCGGCGCCCGCCTCTTCCAGCGCTGCCCGCAGCGTGTAGCGGTTCGTGTTGGTGATTTGCCCCGGGGCTAACGACTCGCCGGCCTCCCGCAACTCGTCGCCGGTCGTCAAGAGCAGGACGCGCGGCCGTCGGACGCAGCGGATCGTTCGACGCCCCACCGACGAGATGACGCCGATGAGGCCAGGCGTCACCACACGACCGGCGATGGCCAGGACGTCGCCACGACGGATGTCGCTCCCCGCCTGTCGAATGCTCACGCCGGGCTCGACGGAGGTCCGAATCTCGACGTGACTGTCGGCTTCGGCGGTGTCTTCCACGCGCACCACGGCGTCGGCGCCCTCGGGCAGGACCGCCCCGGTCATGATCCGGAGCGCGCTCGCTGGACGCAGGCTGGTCGGCGGCGCCACTCCGGCTCGGACCTCGCCCAGGACGGCGAGCCGAACCGGGGCCGTTGCAGAGGCGCCCGATGTATCCGCAGCCCGCACGGCATAGCCGTCCATCGCGGAGTTGGTAAAGGGAGGCACCTCCCGGTCAGACCGAACGTCCTCGGCCAGCACACGGCCGTTCGCGGCGACCAGGGGGACCTCTTCGGCATCGAGCACGGCGATCCGTTCCAGGATCCGTTCGCGAGCCTGCGCGACCGTCAGCAGGGGTCGCTCTCCCGACGCCTCAAACGCTCGCATGGCACTCCGCGCCGCTCGCGTGGGCCGGCCCGCTTACCTATCGTTCCAGTGGCTGTTTTCGAATTCGGGCCCGCCGCCCTCGCCGTCAGTGACGACGTTCTGATGGAATCGTGCGGCGACCATCTGGTAGGCCATCGCGCGGGGAATTCCGAGCTTGGTGAGGGCCTTGACCTCATCGGCCATGACCTTATCGCGGGCGGACTCGATGGCCGCGATCACATCATCGATGGCGGTGCGGGTTTTCGCTCCGCCGCTCGCCCCGTTCTCGGCAGCGGCCTCGGAAGGAGTCTCGACCTGGGGTTCCTTCGCAGTCTTCGCCTTGCCGTCTTTGGTCTCTTTGGCCATGGAATCCTTCACCTTACCAAGTGGAATTGAACTCAGGCAGGTACGCTCAGGCTGGCGGCCCCGCGCCTAGCTTGTACCCGTTCCATCACGAACAGAAACGTTTCCTTGCCGAGCGCCGTGACGGGCGCGGCCAGGAACATCCCGATCAGGCCGAACAGCGACGCGCCCAGCAGGGTGCTGAAGATCAGGAGCAACGGGTGGACCTTGGTGAATCGGCCCAGGATCATCGGGGCGATGACGTGGCTGTCGACCTGCTGAGCGACCAGCGCGAAGATGCCCACCAGGATCGGTAGGGGGCTTCCGTCCGGCGTTTGGGCCAGCGCCAGAAGTACGGCCAGGGTGCCCCAGATCAGCGGTCCGAAGAACGGGATCGCCTCGATGAAGAAGGCCACCGTGCCCACCAGCAGGGCGGCCTTGAGGCCCATCACCCGCAACCCAACCGTAACCACGACGCCGATGAAGAGGCTGATGATCAGCTGGCCGCGGACGTATTCGCTGAGGACCCGATCCCAGCGACGCGTCAATTCGCCCGCGAGGTTCTGCTGGGCGGGGGGCAAAAATCCCCGAAGCTCGCGCGTCAGGCGTGGCCCATCCAGCAGCATGTAGAACGTCAGCAGTGGCACCGCGACGAGCTCGAGCAGTCTGGGGAAGAACATCAACGAGGCGCTCACCGCGGCGGCCGCGGCGTCACCCAGGCCGCTGACGAAGTCGCGCGCCTCCTGGTCGAGCTGCTGCTGGAGGCTGGGTGGGAAAACACCGGTGCCGTATAGCGTGTTGCGCCAGCCCTGAAGCGTGGTGCTCAGCCGGCGCGCAATCGGCGGCTCGTGGCCGCCGCTGCCGAAGAAGACCCGGGCCAGCCGGTTGGCCTCGGCCGCGAGTAGCGGAGACAGGACGAGGATCGCCACCACCAGCACGCCAACGAAGGCCGCCAGCGCGAGAAACGCCGCCACTCCTCGCGGGGTACGACGGCCGCTCCGGCCTGGGTTGGTCATGGCGTTGACCGCTGGGAGCAACAGGTACGTCAGGAACAGGGCGAGCAGGAAAGGGAGGATGATCTGCCGGGCGAGGAAGACAATCGCCACCAGCAGCAGCAGCCCGCCGCCAAGCCAGACACTGTTGGGCAAGCGGCCGCGCCAGCGCCGTGATTCACCGGCAAGGCTGCTCATAGCGCGATTGTAGGGAGGGTCGTCGAATTGCAGACCCATGTAGGCAGTGCTACGGTCAGCAACGTGAATCGGGCGGCTCGCTTGCATCGGTTGCTGGTGATCCTTTCGGCCGCCACGGCGCGTCCGGGGATCCGAGCGGTCGATTTGGCCCAAACCTTGAAGGTCAGCACCAGGACGGTGTTCCGCGATCTGGCCGAGCTCCAGCGCCTCGGTTTCCCGGTGACGTTCGGCAACGGTTACCCGGCCCAGCAGGAGCTCTTTCGCCGGCGCCGCCGGCAGGAGATGTCGCAGGTCATGGCCGATCTGGTCGACCAGCAGCTCGAGGTGGTCCGCCGCAAACTGCCACCTGACGAGGCCGAACGGGTGGTGAACGAAGCTATCCAATACCTGCCGATGGAGGCCGCCGAGGCGGTCACCCGCGCGCTGGCTCGAGCCGCCCGCCATTAACCCCTCCTCCTCTGGGGGAGGGCGAGGGTGGGGGGTAAAATCACCGCACCGGTCGGCTAGCTCAGCTGGTTAGAGCGCTTGGTTCACATCCAAGAGGTCGAGGGTTCGAGTCCCCCGCCGACCACACCAGAACCTCGCCTTTCACGGGCCGTTATTTGGTAGACTTACCAGCGCTTTCCTGCTCCGCTGCCGCCGCGTGGCCATAGCCGGAGCAAATCCCATAGGAAAGGAGGTAGCGTTTGTCCGCGTACGAGCTGATGTATATCGTCAGGCCAGAGCTTGACGATCAAGCGGTCCAGCAGGAGATCGAAAAGGTCGGCCAGCTGATCCAGACGAATGGGGGCCAGATCAAAAAGGTGACCCCATGGGGTAAGCGCCGGTTGGCGTATACCATCAAGGATCAGCGGGAAGGGCACTACGTCGTCGAGGAGTTCGATCTCGACCAGGCCAAGGTTCAGGAGGTCGAACGTGTTTTGAAAATTTCCGACACCGTCTTCCGCCATTTACTGGTTCGACAAGATGAGAGGAAGTCATGAACCTGAACAAAGTGATGCTCATCGGCCGGCTGACTCGTGATCCCGAAATGCGCTATACGCCGAGCGGTTCACCGGTGACGACGTTCTCGCTCGCCACGAATCGGTATGGCCAGGGAGCCGACGGTGAAAAGAAGGAGTACACCGATTACCACAACGTCGTGGTCTGGAACATCGGCAAGCGGAATCTGGCGGAGATCTGCGGGCAGTACCTGCACAAGGGCAGTCTGGTTTACGTCGAAGGCCGGCTGCAGACCCGCTCCTGGGAGGGCCAGGACGGACAGAAGCGGAAGACGACCGAAGTCAACGCCACCGAGATCCAATTCCTCGAGCCGCGCAGCCAGCAGTCGCGTGAGCCGGCCGCCGAGCCGGTCGAGACCGCCGTCGCAGCGGCCGCGCCTGCTAGTCATGGCGAAGAGGCCTCGCGCGACGTCGACCCGGAGGACATTCCTTTTTAAGGAGCGATTGATCACTCCCCATGCCACCACCGACCGATAAGCGCGACCGCAAGCCGCACAAGAAGGTCTGCAACTTCTGCGCGGAAAAGGTCCACCTGATCGACTACAAAGAGGTGTCGCGACTGCGCCGTTTTGTCAGCGAGCGGGGCAAGATCCTGCCGCGGCGGGTGACCGGGACCTGCGCCCGGCACCAGCGCCGCCTGGCGGTTGCCCTGAAGCGCGCGCGTCATGTCGCCCTCCTGCCATATACCGCCGACCAGCGCTAGAAGAAGCCTCGGGAGGCTCGAGAGCACACGCTGCGGCCGGGTGTCAGCACTACCGGGAATGGGCAGGCTGGCTCGGTGGTATCGCACCGTGACCGTCCCCTACCCTAGGGCAGTGCGACGGCTGGCGATTCCCCTTGCTATGGCTCTCCTCCTGCCCGGCTGTGGGCTGTTTGGTCCGGCGGCGAACGAAAACGAACGGACAGTGCTCGTCGACTATCACTACGACCAGTTCGCCGACATGTTCGCGTTCTATTTCCCACATCAGCTAACGGCTCGTCAGGGTGACACCGTGGTGTTCAAACAGGCCTGGAATGGAGAGGCGCACACAGTTACATTCGGCACGGCCCTGGACACTATCGGAAAGCCGGTTTGGGACTACATCGATAAGGACACGCAGCCCCCGCCCGATGTGCTGGGCGCGACGGCGCAGGCGGCCGACGCCGTCATTCCCTTCATGGTAGGGCAGCAGGACTTAAAGGTCCGGCAGAACGGGGCCGAGCCCTGTTACCTCGATAGCGGGACACCACCGACCGATCCCAACACTCCTTGCCCGAAACGGCCGCAGCCCGCCTTTACCGGCCTTCAGGCCTTTTACAGCAGTGGCTTCATTCCCTATCAGGGAACCGATCATGACAACACGTTCCGGGTTCCCATTTCGTCTGACGCGAAGCCAGGGACCTACCACTATATCTGTCTATTTCACGGCCCCGGGATGAACGGAACGCTCACCATCGTCCCGAAGAATGCGGCGATCCCTTCGCAGGCCGAGGTCAACAGAAAGGCTCAAGCGGAAGTCGACCAGATCGCTAAACCTCTGGGCACGGCATTCAGCCAGGGCAAACAGGGCCACTATCCTGTCAAGCTAGTGGCTCCCTACAAGTTCGTCATCGCCGGGTATGCGGATCCCACCCAGCACAGCCAGCATGGCTTCGGCTCGGTCAGCGAATTCTTACCGAAGACCATCGACATCAAAGTCGGGGAGACGCTGCACTGGCTCGTGGTTGGCGATTTGCATAATGTCGCGTTCGACGTCCCACCCTACTTCCCTGAGTTCACGGTGAAAAAAGATGGCACGGTGGAGTGGAATCCGCAGGCAGTCGGGCCGGTCGCGAGCCCATCGCTGGGCCAGTCTCCATTTCAAGGGCCTGGGTCCGGGCAGCTTCCAGCGGAAATCGTGCCGCAGATCACCGACGGCGGCAACTACGATGGCTCCCACTTCATTTCCTCCGGCCTGGGCGGTGGCGGACCCGCGGATATTGGCTATAGCCTGACTTTCACAAAGATAGGAACCTATAAGTACGCCTGCCTGATTCATCCGGCCATGGTGGGGAACGTGATCGTCCACTGACGTGATCGATCGCCATCTCCGGCATCGGGCAACAGACGTCCTCTTCTTCTCCTTTCTGGCTGTTTACACTGGCTACGCGATCGTCGCGCTGGGGCTCGGGGTGCTGGCCGCGATTGCGAGCTTGTCCCCGGACCTCCATCAAAACCTGCATCTCTACGGATTCGATGCTCAAACCCTCGCCGAGCGAGTAGCCCAGGCGGTCGCAGTCGCCTCACACCGGGCCGAGTCCGGCATCCAGCTGGTGCTCGACTACGGCTTCAGCCTGCTCAACCTCATCCTCGGTCTCTACCTTTTGTATCTCCGGCCGCACAATCCAACGGCGCGCTTCCTGGCGATCGGCATGGTTGGGACGGCGGCGATCTTCAACTTGCAAGCCCTGGATGTCTATGCCGCGCTTCAGTCGACGACCGTCGATGCGGCCGTCCATTACGCCTTCGAGTTGATCGCCATGCTGGCCTATCTCTATGCGTTGCTGACTTTCCCCGACGCTCAGCTCGTGCCGCGCTGGCCTCAATGGGCCCAGGCGATCCTCTACCTACCAGTCACCGTTTTCGTCGCCGTCGTCCTCTACTCGCTACAGGCGACACAGCTCCGGATCGTCACCATTGTCTTGTTCGGGCTGGTGATCCCCGCGGCGGGCGTCCTCGCGCAAGCCTACCGATGGAGTAACCCGCGGACGGCCGAGGAGCGGCAACTCTCTCGACTGCTGTTCTTCGCTCTGCTTCCAGCGGTGATAGCCGCGCTGCTCGTCAATCCAGCGCAGCTGCCGAGCGTCCTGGTGCCCAGCTTCCAGGGTCGAGCCCTGCAGGAGGTGCCGGTCACCTTCTTCCGAGTCTTCCAGCCGGTCTTTGCCATCATCCCGATCGCGCTCTTCATCGGCATCGTGCGCTACCGGCTCTGGGACATCGACCGGATCGTGAGCCGCACCCTGGTATATGGGTCGCTGGCGGTCTTCGTCAGCGCCGTCTATATCGGGGTGGTGGTCGGGATTGGAAACCTGATCGGCACCCAGCAGCACAATCTGCTGCTTTCACTGGTCGCCACCGGCCTCGTGGCACTGGCCTTTCAGCCGATGCGTGATCGGGTGCAACGGCTGGCGAACCGGCTGGTCTATGGAACTCGGGCGACTCCTTATGAGGTGCTGTCATCCTTCTCGCGCCTTGCCGAGTCGTTTACCTCGGAGGACATCCTGTCGCGCACGGCCCAGATCCTGTCGGAGGGCACTAGTGGTACGGCCATCGTGTGGCTGAAGGTTGGCGATCAGCTCCGGGCCATGGCGCGCTGGCCGGAGAGCGCGGCGTTGCCGGCGGAACCGGTGGCGTTCGCGTACGATCGGCTCCCGCCCTTTCCCAACGCCGACATGGCGATCCCCGTGCGTCACCAGGGGGAGATGCTCGGCGTCCTCACCATCCGCAAACGCGATGAGGCGCTCACGCCCGCGGACACGAAGCTGGTCACTGACCTCGCTGCCCAGGCAGGCCTGGTACTGCGTAACGCGCGCTTGACGGCTGACCTGCTCGCTCGGCTCGAAGACCTGCGCCTTTCTCGCCAGCGCCTCGTCCGAGCTCAGGATGAGGCCCGCCGCCGGCTGGAGCGAAACATTCACGATGGCGCCCAACAACAGCTGGTCGCGATCAAGGTCCGGCTCAGCCTCGCCGAGCGGCTGATCGAGAAGGACCCGGACAAGCTCAAGCGGTCGCTGGCCGAGCTCAAGGACGATACGGACGAGGCGCTCCAATCGCTTCGCGAGCTGGCCCGCGGCATCTATCCGCCGCTGCTGGCTGAGGGCGGCCTGTTTGTGGCGCTCCAGGCGCAGGCGCGAAAGTCGTCTGTCCCGATCAGCATCGAAGCCGGCAGCCTGCAGCGCTACGCGCCCGAGACGGAGTCGGCCGTCTATTTCTGTTGCCTGGAGGCGCTCCAGAACGTGGCCAAGTCGGCGGAGGCCAGTACCGCGACGATTCGGTTATTCGCCGAAAACGGACGGCTCGAGTTTGCGATTCAGGATGACGGCAAGGGTTTCGATCCCAGCCGCACGCACGAGGGTTCCGGGCTACAGAACATGCGGGACCGGCTCGAGGCGCTGGGTGGAACCCTGTCGATCCGCAGCGCACCCGGAAAGGGAACCGAGGTCAGTGGCACCGTTCCCGTCGAACCCATTTCAATGACAGGGTCGCCACCAGCACCTCACTTCGTCCTGCAACCGGACGCCGAGCCCTAGATATTGATTTCTTAACCTCGAACCGTATACTCGCATGGTAGTTGCGTCTGCCGCGCCTCCCGGTCGCGCTCGCGGCCGGGGTCGTCTTGCTTACGTCCATGCCAACGGCTCGGGCAGCGGCTTCGGAGCCCTCATTCGTCATGCCTTCGCCGTATGTGATCGCTATCGACCCCGGGCATGGTGGCAGTCCCACCAGTGATCCGACCCAGTTGTGGGATCCGGGGGTCGTGGTTGGCGCCATCATGGAAAAAGACATCACGCTCGATCTTGCCATGCGTCTGCGCACGCTGCTGCAGAAAGAACGGGTCAAGGTGGTCCTGACCCGAAGTGGCGATCAGTACGTTGAGATTTCGGAGCGCTGGAATCGCGTGCAGGCGGCCGGTGCACGCCTCTTCGTCAGCCTGCACGTCAATGCGTTCGACGGCGATTCATCGATCAACGGCGCCACGATTTTCTATCCAAAGCCGGACAGCCTCCCCTTCGCGCAGGCAGTCGATGCCGGTCTTGCGCAGAGCCTCAAGCCCTACGAGATCGCCGATGACGGGATCGCGCCAAAGCCCGAGCTGTGGGTGCACTCCGACATTCCGACCGTGACCGTGGAGCCGGCGTACCTGACCAATCCGCGGGAGGCGTCGCTCATGGAGCAGGGCGATTTCCGGGACGCCATAGTGCAGGGGGTCTTCAGCGGCATCGTGGCGTCCGATCCCCAGATCGAGGCGACGAACCAGCAACTCGCCCGCGCCGAAGCGGCTGCCGCTTCGCAACGTCAGGCTGAAGCCGCTTCCGCGGCCGATGCGCAGCGGACGGCGACCGCGGCTCGCTGGGGCGCGATCGTGGGCGCCATCCTTCTGCTCTGGATCGTGATGCGCATCGCCATTCGCCGCCAGGCACGGCTCGCACAGCCGCCGCCGTATCGCCGCCGGAGTTACCGCCGGCGACGATCGATCTCCCGCCGCTTTTGACCGTTGGCGTGCAGGCTGGACGCTAAGCTAGGCGGATGGCTCAAGGTCCCCAACTCCGTATCCCCGGTCCCACGCCCGTTCCGGCTCGCATCCAGCGAGCGATGGATGCGCCCATGATCAATCACCGCGGGCCCGAGTTTCGCGCCCTTCTGCCCGAACTCGAGTCCGGCCTGCGGTGGGCCTTCCAGACGGAAAACGACCTCTTGATCCTCCCAGCCAGCGGCACCGGTGGCATGGAGAGCGCGGTCGCCAATCTGCTCTCACCGGGAGAGCGCGTGCTCGCGGTCACGATCGGAGCCTTCGGGGATCGGTTTGCCGATCTGGCCGGCGCCTTTGGCGGCGACGTCGCCCGCTACACGCTGCCGTGGGGCGAGGCGGCCGACCCGGCGGATCTGGACGACCTGCTCAGCCAGGAACCGGATGTCGCGACCGTCCTCATCACGCACAACGAGACGTCCACCGGCGTGACGAACCGGCTGCAAGCACTCGCTGCCATTGTCAAGCGACATCAACGGCTGCTGGTGGTCGATGGCGTCAGCTCGATCGGGTCCATCGATTTGCCGGTCGACCGATGGGGCGTTGATGTCGCGATCACCGCCTCGCAGAAGGGATGGATGCTCCCTCCCGGCGTCACGATGGTGAGCGTCGGCAAGTCGGCCTGGGAGCGGCAGCGCAGCGCGAAGGCGCCCCGGTTCTACTTCGACTGGGACCGCGCCCGCAAGATGCAGGCCAAGGCCATGACCTTCACCACGCCGGCGCTGAGCATCCTCTTTGGTCTGCGGGAGGCGCTCCTCATGATGCGCGAGGAGGGGTTACCGGCCATCTTCCAGCGGCACCTCCGGGTGGCGGCCGCCTTCCGTGCGGCGGCTGCGGCCTTGGGCTTGCGGCTGCTGGCCGACCCAGAGGTGGCGTCGCCCACGGTGACGGCGATCCATTTTCCCGAGCCGCTCACAGGCGAGAAGTCGGAGGCGGTCTTCAAGTCCTGGCGTGACCTTGGTCTGGTGGTCGGCGAGGGCCAGGGCCAGCTGGCGGGCAAGATCTTCCGGATCGGTCATCTCGGCGCCGTTTACGAGGACGATGTGGTGGCGACGGTCGAGGCGCTCGAACGCGGTCTTGAAGCGAACGGCCACCCGGTCACGCGTGGCGCGGCGCTCGGGGCGGCCCGTCGCGCGCTGGAGTCGTCCGAGCCCAGTCTCGTCGCCTGAACTACGTGTCCCGCGTTCTCGTCGCCGACCCGATCGCGGAAGCGGGCATCAACCGGTTGCGCCAGCACGCTGAGGTCGACGTCGAGCTCCGGCAAAGTTCCGCGGCGTTGGTCGCCCGGATCCCTGACTACGACGCCCTGATCGTCCGTAGCGAAACGCGGGTCGATGCCGGGGTGATCGAGGCTGGCCGGCGCCTGAAGGTGATCGGTCGCGCGGGTGCCGGCGTGGACAATATCGACGTCGACGCGGCAACCCGGGCCGGGGTGCTCGTCGTTAATGCGCCGTCTGGAAATACCATCGCGGCCGCGGAGCACACCATGGCGATGATGCTTGCGCTGGCACGGCACATTCCACAAGCCGATCAGGCGGTGAAGGCCGGCCGCTGGGAACGCTCCCGATTCCTCGGGACGGAGCTTCGCGACAAGGTGCTTGGTGTCGTGGGCCTTGGCAGTATCGGCCGGGAGGTGGCTCACCGGGCGCAGGCGTTTGGGATGCGGGTAATTGCCACCGATCCGATGCTCTCCGAAGAGCGGGCCTCCCAGCTCAACGTCAAGCTGGTCCCTTTCGACAAATTGATGGCCGACGCGGATCTCGTGACGCTCCACGTGCCGCTCACCCGGGAGACGCATCATCTGATCGACGCCCGCGCCCTGGCCATCGCCAAGCCGGGCGTCCGCTTGATCAACGTGGCCCGCGGGGGCATCGTCGACGAATCGGCCCTTCGAGACGCCCTGCGCGATGGCCAGGTCGCCGGTGCCGCGCTCGATGTCTTCGAGCAGGAGCCTCCCGGTGAGAACCCCCTGCTCTCGTTGCCGCAGGTGGTGACGACGCCACACCTTGGCGCCTCGACAGAAGAAGCCCAGATCAGTGTCGCCTTGGAAATCAGCGACCAGGTCATCGCCGTGCTGGACGGGGGCTTACCGCGATTTGCGCTCAATGCCCCGGTGGCGCTGCCCGAGGCCATGGCTTTTCTTCGACCGTTCATCCCGGTTGCTGAAGGCATCGGTCGTTTCTATGCGCAGGTCGGCCGGCAACCCGCCAGCCGTCTCCAGGTCGGCTACACCGGCGAGATCGCCACGTACGACTGTTCCCTCCTCACTGCGGCACTGCTCACGGCATTCCTCAGCCGATTCAGCGCGGAACGCGTCAACCCGGTCAATGCACGGACAGTCGCCGCCGCCCAGGGCATTACCGTCGTAGAACAGCGCGACGTGCGCGCCAGCGAGTTTGCGAACCTCATCAGCCTGCAGGCAACCGGCGACCAGGGTACGACTCGAGTCGGCGGCACCCTCCTGCTCAACGAGCCGCACATCGTCACGTTCAACGATTTTCGGATCGACCTGGTGCCGCACGGCACCTTCCTGATGAGCTGGCATGCGGATCGACCCGGTGTGATTGGCGCTATCGGCACCCTCTTGGGACAGAAGAACATCAATATTGCCAGCATGCAGGTGGGCCGCGACCGGCCTCGCGGCGATGCCGTCATGATCCTCTCGGTCGATGATCCGGTCCCGGAGTCCATCCAGGCGGATATCCGGCGTATCCCCGGGATGGCTGACGTGCTCACCGTCACGCTGTAAGACGGCGTTGGCGACGGTTCGCCCGTTCCAGGGCATCCTCTACGACCCGCATCGGGTGGACGTTGCCCGCGTGGTCGCGCCGCCGTACGACGTCATTACACCGCGCGACCAGCAGCGATACTACCGCGAGGATCCACGCAACGTCGTCCGCCTGATCGCCGGCGAGGTGCGACCGTCCGACACCGCGGAAGACAACAAATACACCCGGGCGGCCGGGTTCTTCAACGCCTGGCTCCGTGAGGGCATCCTCCGTCGCGAAACTCGCCCGTGCCTTTACATCTACCGTCATCAATTCCTGGATCCCACCACCGGCAAGACCCGAACCCGACTCGGCATCCTGGGCGTGGTCGAGCTTGAACCGCTCGGTCGCGGTGTCCTGCCGCACGAGCGGACTCATGCCCGGGCAAAAGCGGACCGGCTGTCCCTGACCCGCGCGGTGGAAGCCAATCTGAGCCCGGTCTTCGCCCTCTACGAAGATCTGCGGTCGGCGGTACGGCCGATCATCGAGGCAGCCATGTCCGAAACGCCGCGACTGTCGATCACCGGCGAGGACGGCGATCAGCACACCGTCTGGTCGTTGTGCGTCGACCATCGGTCGCGGGAGCTGACGGACATCGTCAGCGCCTCCCGGCTCTATATCGCCGACGGCCACCATCGATACGAAACGGCGTTGAACTTCCGCAACCGGCAGAGGATCGAACATCCCGCCGCGCCGGCCGATGCGGCCTTCAACTACGTGCTTATGCTGCTGGTCGATGTCCGGGATCCTGGACTGACGATCCTGCCGACCCATCGGCTTTTGCGCGGTCTGGAGGGGTTCGACCCCACCGCGCTGTTGCGCCGCCTGAGCAACCGCCACCGCGTGGTTCGGCTGGCGAGTCGTGCCGCCCTGCTCGCCGCGATGCAGGAGCCGACTCCCGGCCATCGGATCGGCATGGCCCTCTCGCCATCTCCCTCGCCCCCTGCCGGGGAGAATCGGTCCGGCTCCCCCTCCCCCCTTGCGGGGGAGGGTCGGGGTGGGGGCTTCTTCACCATCGACATCGAACAGACGCTCGCCGCCGACCCGGTCTCTGAGCTAGACGTGTCGGTCTTGCATCGCGAGATCCTGCTGCGCGAGTTCGGCCTGGATGAGGCGGTTCTGGAGCAGGAGCGCCATGTCAGCTACTCCCGTGATGTCGGGACCGTGCTCGACCAGGTTGCCGCCGGAACGGCGCAGGCTGCGTTCTTGCTGCGTCCGCCCGCGGTTGCTGATGTGGTGGCTGTCGCGAATGCGGGCCAGGTGATGCCCCAGAAGTCGACCTATTTCTACCCCAAGCCAGCGTCCGGGCTCGTGTTCAACCCGCTGGACGCCCGTATTCGAATCACGGCAACCTGAGCCGCTAATCCCTTGTGGAGGACGGCAAGCTCGGGACTCTTGATTAATCTCCTCCCCCCTTGGGGGGAGGTAGGGTGGGGGGTACCGATTTGGTCGGTCGCTTTGTTTCATTTTCGTGAGTCGATTCGGCTTGCCCGCGCCCGGCGCCTTGGTTACTATGCTGAAACCGATGAGTGCCAAGCGCGTCGTGATCTACATGCCGGACGCCCTGGTCGACGCCCTGAACCGGGCGACATTGGCCTCGCCGCACAGCCGGAGTGAGATCATTTGCGCCGCGTTGCAGCGATTCCTGGCTGAAGGCGCGGGCCCCGAAGCCGCCGATGCCGGCAGCCCGGATGAGGCCTTTTTCGACCGGGTGGCGGAGATGATGCAGAGTGGCTTGTTACAGCCAGGCGACTTCGCCGACCCGGCGTCCGAGGAGCCGCGGCCCAAGAGCAAGCTCTGGATCAACTAAAAGCGGCTCGAGCTGAGCGTTTTCTTGGGTTCGAAATCCGGGTATAAGTAAGTCGACATGCCCGTCTATGGATATCGCTGCAGCCGCGGCCACCATTTCGAAGTGCAGCAGCGAATCACCGAAGCCCCGCTGAGCCAGTGCCCCGAATGTGGAGCGCCGGTAACGCGCGTCTTCTACCCGGTCGGCATCATCTTCAAGGGCGGCGGTTTTTACAAGACCGATTCGCGGGGGTCCAGCGGTGATGGCGGCACCGCACCGAGCGACGCCGCCAAAACCGAGACGAAAACCGAGACCAAGGCCGAAACCAAGGCACCTGCTAAAACAGAGAAGAAGACGAGCACCAAGGAAGGAGCCGCATGACCAAGAACCTTCTCCAGGTAACGGATCAGAATTTCGAGACCACGGTCGCGGCCGCGCAGCAGCCGGTGCTTGTCGATTTCTGGGCCACCTGGTGCGCTCCCTGCAAGATGCTCAAGCCGGTGATTGACGAGCTCGCCGCTGAGTACGAAGGCCGGGTGATCGTTGCAGAGGTGGACGTCGATGCCAACCCCGTGATTTCCTCCAAGTTCACCGTGCTCAGTATCCCGACGCTGATCCTGTTCCGGGCTGGCAAACCAGCCGAGCGCATCGTCGGGTACAAGCCAAAAGCTCACCTCCGGCAAAGAATCGACGCCGTTCTGTAACCTCAGCCCAGCACGGGGGTGCATGGGCTCAGGTGGGCTCCACGGTCTTCAAAACCGCTGGTCGGCATCCTTGGCGATGTCGACGGACGGATCGTTCCCGTCGCGCCCCCGCCAGTTTCGAATTCGAAGGTGATATCGGGTCCTCAGCTTTAGCCTAGTGCGCCCTGAGTTTCGTGGAGTCCGATTACTGGAATGTCATGCTGCTGTCCGACGAGGAGGACAGCATGGCACGAAGCGGCTACCCAGCGGAGTTTCGACGAAGGGTTCTTGATCTGCTCGCGGCAGGGCGGGGCGTGGGTGATGTTGCTCGCGACCTCGGCATCAGCGATCAGACGGTGTACAACTGGCGACGTCAAGCGCGCATCGACCGAGGACTCGAGTCTGGATTGACGTCGGGTGAGCGTGCCGAGTTGCACGCGGCACGGCAGCGCATCCGAGAGCTGGAAGCCGAGCTCGCGATCCATCGGAAAGCAGCGGAGCTCCTGAAAGGGACCACCAGCCCAAAAGGCGGTGCGCGGCCGTCGACGTGATGGCCGCGCAGGGGCTGTCGGTGCAGCTCGCCTGTCGGCTGCTCGAGGTGTCCGAGTCCGGCTACTACGCCAGACGCTCGCGGCCGCCTTCCGCCCGCTTCATCCGGCACGCCTGGCTCACGGGCGTCATCCGCGAGGTGCATACCGCGTCGCGAGGCACCTACGGCATGCGGCGGGTTCATGCGGATCTGACCCTCGGTCGCGGCATCGCGGTCGGCCACCAGGCGGTGGAGCGGCTGATGCGACGCGCGGGAATCCAAGGGATTTCAGGCCGGCCGCGTTATCGGCGCATCCCAGGCATGGCCACCGCCGGCGACCGCGTCGAGCGGCAGTTCCATCGCGACCAACGGGACCAGCTCTGGGTCACCGACATCACCGAGCATCCGACCAGGGAAGGCAAGGTGTACTGCGCCGTCGTGCTCGACACCTGGTCGCGTCGCGTGGTCGGGTGGTCAATCGACTCCACGCCCAGCACCGCGCTGGTCACGAACGCGCTCGGTATGGCCATCGACCAGCGTCGGCCGAGTAGCGAGACCATCATCCACAGCGATCAGGGGACGCAGTTCAGCTCCTGGGCGTTTACCCGTCGCGCCCTCGATTCTGGACTTCTACCGTCGATGGGATCCGTTGGTGATTGTTTCGACAATGCGGTCATCGAGTCGTTCTGGAGCCGAATGCAGGTCGAGCTGCTAGACCGAAGGCGCTGGAGGACCCGGGTGGAATTGGCCATCGCGATCTTTGAATATCTTGAGATCTTCCACAATCGTCAGCGGCGGCACTCGTCGTTGAGTATGCTCACACCAGTCGAGTTCGAGACTCGCCATCAACCAACGACAGCAGCGTGAGTCCACGAATCCGGCTCCATGAAAGTCAGGACACCCCTAAGGATCGCGGTACGGATCCCGGTTTCCATTGCTTGACGCCAGCCCACCCGTCCCGGCTCATCGCTGACTTCTGTCCCGTAGTCCGGACCGCGCTGCCAGCTCTCCTCTCCTATTTGGGGGGTCGAGGGCAGGGTGGGTCAGACCTGCAGCCTCCGCAAAGCCAACCTGGTCCCAGTCTCTGAGCCTGGTGTAGGATGGCCCAAGCAGGTTCCGGATTTCAGGGGGCAACGGGGGAAGGGGCGGCAGTGAATAGAGGGCAATCGGGTAACTCGGAGCCCGACAGCACCGGATCCGATTCTGGCTCTGACCATTCAGCAACAACCGAAAACGTCGTCGTTAGGGCGATCTCCAGAATCAAGGACGAACCACTTCTGTTCCTGATAGCTGTTATCGCCTTACTGGTTGGTGTTGTGGTCTACGGGGCGAAGCTGGCATCAGCAGATCTGCGCTTCGTCATCCTTGTGATTGCCGTTCTCGCCTTCCTCGGTGTCATCACTTATTACTTCGCGCGTGCTGGCGGACGCTCCGCCGGGCTGGCAACGGGGAAGGGGTCCAAGCATACGGTCGTGACAGCGGATCGTGGAGGGGTAGCTGCGGGACGCGACATCCAGGGCGGTGCCGGAGGGATCCGCACGAGCGGGAGGGAGCGCGGCAAGGAGTAAACGGTGAGGCTGCCGGGCGCGAAGGCAGAAGACAGGACGGTCCGGGCGGACCGTGGTGCTGTCGCGGCCGGCCGAGATATCGTCGCTCAACTTATTGCTACAGGCGATCGCAATACCTTCTTTTTCGGCGCGTATCAGCCTCTCGATCATGCTTACATTGACCCCCGACCGGTACTCGATCGAGTAAGGCTCGAACGGTTTAAGGGACGCCAATGGCTGGATGCTGCGGTCGATCGATTCCTCGTCGAAAAAGAGCGCGGATACTTTCTTCTTGAGGCTGGGCTTGGCCTCGGAAAGACTGCCTTTCTAGCACATCTTGTCCAGCAACGTGGCTGGATCTGCCACTTCGTAGAACAAGCTCCTGGCGACGCCGGCATAGTTCCGGCAAGAAAAAACCTTGCGGCCCAGGTGATCCGCGCTTACCGCCTCGGTGGGATCGCTGGGCCAGTCATCCCAGACGAGGCTGCGAGCCGGCCTGATTATCTCCAGTACCTTCTGCATGAGGCTGCGGAAAAGCGCGAGCAGGGTGAGAAGATCGTCGTTGTTGTCGACGGGCTGGACGAGGCAGGGGCCCGTCCCGGCGAAAACGTGCTCGGGCTTCCACAAGTCCTTCCGGTTGGAGTCTACTTCGTCGTCTCCAAACGGCCGGTGTGGGTCAGTCTCCATGTCGAACCGCCAACCAGCTTCTATCCATTCAGCATCAGGGCCCAGGACAAGTCCAATCTCGCCGATGTCCGTGCCTACCTCGAGTCCGCAGCCGCATGGCCAGCAGTTGCGTGCGCCATCAGCGAGAGCGAGAAATCCAGCGCTAAAGGACTGACAGCCGAACGCCTAGCTGATGTACTCCTCGAGAAAAGCCGCGGGGTGTGGGTCTACCTGCACTATGTACTCTCCGACATTGAAGAGGACCATGGCGCGGCGACCCAGGGGCAACATCGACCGTTGGACCTCGATGCGCTTCCCAACGGTCTTTGGCGATACTACGCACATTTTTGGCAAGCATGGAAACGGGATCACGCCGATCGATGGAGACGCCAGGATCGGACTCTTCTGGTCACTATCGGCGCAGCGCAGGAACCGGTATCGCTTGAGCTCCTTGGCACTCTCTCCTCGCTTGAGAGCGATATCGCCGAACTTCCCGATCGATGGCATCCCTTCCTTGCGATCGATCGGGGAAAAGAGACGCGATATCGTCTCTACCATACGAGCCTCGCCGATTTCGTCCACGGTCGGGTCGATCAGGACGATCTCCTCGAAAGTGAGAGAGATTTCGTTGAGGAACTCGCTCGCTCCACCCAACAAGCTCATCGCCGCATTGGCGAGCGATTAATCGACCGGTGGGGTGGCCTTGAAGAGGGACTCCCGGCCTTGCGCGACGCCGATCGATTGGGCGATTCTCTATTCAACGATTACGGCCTGCGCCATGTCATTTTTCACTTGTTTGAGGGCAACGCCGACGATCTGCTGACGAGGGCTCTAAATCGGTCATACCTGATCACAAAGTCGGAACAGTTCGGTTCGCACCGATCGGTGCTTGCAGATCTTGCAATCGGCATTCGTGCAGCTAGCCGATCGCGGCAAAGTCCAGCTCTACTCCGCTACGCAATCGTCTTCGCTTCTCTCAAACATCGGCTGGCGAGCGCAGGGAGGGAGGACCTGATCCCGCTCTACGCCCTGGCCGGGCAAGTCGAGCGAGCAGAGGAAATGGCCTCATTGCTTGAGCCCCCATGGAAGCGAGGTGTCGCGCAGCGCGCAATCGTCGAATTCTTGACGGAGGTGAACATTCCGCAGGCCATTGCATCCGCTGAGCGAGTGGAAAGTCTTGAGTTCAAAGCTGAAGCATTTGTAATCATCCTTCGAGCTATCTCGCATGACACCGGACAGCTTCCCTTAGTCGAGATGCTTTTATCGTCAACCCTGGCGCTGATCGACAAGAGTACGAACGCGGTCTGGCGGGCGCATAAAAAGCTCGATCTAGCCGATTTACTCGCCGTCCTCGACTCAGAGCGGGCACGACAGTTGACGAATCAAGCGCTAGATCTCGGCCATCAAATCGGCGATTTGCAGTTCCGCGCGGAGATTTTAAGGCGTGTCGGATCGCAACTTCGCCGCGAAAATTTGCAGGGAGCGGTCCAAAACTACGAGGAGGCGTTACAAGCGCTCGACCAAATGGGCGAAGGAGTCGTTGCCTCCAAGGAGGCTGGGCGGATTGCTCGTGAGTTGAGCGAAGTCGATCTGTCAATTGCCGAAAAACAGATCGATCGCATCTCGTCGCCGATGCTCTTTGTTTGCGGAATAGCTGAAGTCGCTGCTAAGCGAGCCATGGTCGATTCCGGAGCAGCTGCGCGGCTCCTCGAACGAGCCGAAGCAGTGGCCGAGCGCATTGGTCTCGGTAAGGCAGAGCGCAATCACTGGCTTGAACAAGCCCAGATCCGTATCGCATGGGCCAGAGCTCACTTCGACCTAGAAAAAGCCCTAAAGGCGTTTCCCTCGCGTTCAAGACGGCAGAATGCTCTCCAGTCCATTGTTGCTGATGGCTTGCCGACTCCTCCCCAGGCTCTCAAGGTGGCGGCCGACCTAGACGAAGAACCTCGGAGCTACGCTCTCCGACGCCTTGCGATCTTGCTCGTCGACGAGAAGACCGAGCTGGCGTTCGAGGTCATCGAGGCCATTCCACTTCCAGATGCGAAGGCTGAGGCGTTGGTTGAGGCCGCCGTCAAGCTCGGACAAGCTGGCAGTTCGCACGCGCCGGCAGCGGCCGACCTCGCGATAAAGGCCGCGATGGTTCGACCCCGTCTCCTGGCCGCCCTAGCCGACGGTCTATCGGGAAGCTCAGGGCAGCTGGCGCGTCGTGCAGCGCAGCTGGCGGTTGAATCTTTCCACAGTGAGATCAACCACAAGGGCGTTATCGAGATGCTTCAGCTACTGGCAACGTTTTACGCCCGGAATGGCAATGCGCCCATGGCTTTGGACTTGTTGAGGCAAGCGATCTTGCGGGTTCCTTATGAGGCTACCCCACAATGGTTGACAGGATGTCAGGCAACTCTCATTGGACAGCTATATCGCGAAAATTACGACTTGGGCCAAGCCGAGTTTTCGAAACGGAACACGCCCGAAATGCGAGCCCTCTTGCTGCCAGATCTATCGGAAATTCGAGCGCGTGAAAACATCGAGCGCGGCCTTGAGGTTGCCGAGTCGATTCCGGCAGACGTTTGGGACAGCCTAGAGACGCCGCTTGATCTCCGAAAGCTGGAGGCCTTAGCCGCTGTTGTCATCGAAGCCGCACGCCAAGCCTCGCCTCGGACAACTGAGCTAGCTTTTCGACTCTGGACGCTGGAGGGATCTCGGGCGCTAGACCTCAAGTGCGATACTCTAGCGGCCGTCGCACGGCTGCTTTTTCCTGTCGATGTAAAGCCGGGCGTGCGCCTGCTGAAGCGCGTCCTTCACAACTTTTATGGAGAGCCTGTTCCCGTCGGTCAAGCCCTGGCGGAGCTGGCCGAAATCAGTATCGACAACGCCACTTCGCTTCTCCGCGAGGCTGCCAGTATTAAAGACATCAATCAGCTCGACCTGACTGGGCTATGCCGCGAAGCGGCCAGGACTCTGCCGGACGAAGTGCTTGATATCGCGAGGGTGAAACTACGAGACTGGCCAGTTTACCAAGCCATAGCGTTGGCGAGCGTTGCAGTCTTCCTAGACGACCATTCACGCGCAGAGAAGTTAGTGGACGAAGCCCTCATGCTCGCCGACGTAGAGGAGTGGCCCTATTACAAGGTGGAAGTCTTAATTCTTTGTGCGGAAGCCCGCGGGAATTATGACCGGGTCGGCGCACTCTCCCTACTCAAAAAGGCTACCGAACTCAGCAATACGCTTCAGGTGCACGTATGGAGCGGCGGAACGCTTGCTAGGGCCGCTCGCCTTTTGATCGAACTAGATCGTCCTGCTGAGGCCCTTGAGACCATAAAAGGGGTCATCGATCGGCTTCGCACAGCCCATGAGGGCTCGGCGATCGACGTGTTAGAGGAGATGGTAGCGGTACTCGACCTCCTTCCTATGGAGTCCCGCCGTGACGTTCTTGCCTCGCTCTTGCTGGCTGCAGTGAACTTCGGCGAAGAGTTGCTGCGTCGGCTTAATGAGTTCCTTCCTCAGTTCTGGCGCCTGTCCGGTGACCGTCCGGTCCCGGCTATTTTGGCGATGCTCGAGGAACTGGACCAGGTCGCGGAAACGGTCCGTGAAGTTCTCGTCGCTTAACCGCCTGGTCCAGCCAATGATTGCGTACCGAGTGGACGCTCAAACCCATGGGAAGCGATCGCCCCTTGAGGTGGAACAAAGCCCGGTTTCCGAAGCGATCACCGTACCCGATGCTCTCCTGTTCGAAGGCCGCTCATGTAGCAACGGGTGTAGCAACGCCGGTGGACGTCTGTGGACGCAGCAACACAATTCAGCACGACGACCTTCGCCGCTCGAATACGCCGCAGCACGGAATGGACGTCTACGGACGTACTGAAACGCAACTTTGTCGAACTTCAAAACCGCTGCCCGGCATCCTTGGCGATGTCGGGGGACGGATCGTTCCCGTCGCGCCCCCGCCAATTCTCAATTCGAACTGGATATAGCAGATCGACAGATTTCACCCACCAGCGCTAACACCGGTTTGCGGCTGAGCAGGCGTTCTGTAGCAACCCGCGTAGCAACGCCGACCATCGGTTTATAAGACCGCTGCTCGGCATCCTTGGGCGATGTCGACAGACGCCCGTTCCGGTCGCACCCCGCCAGCGTCCTGGTCAGCAATGCACCGCAGGCTTTAGCGGGCACCTATTTGTCAGTTGGTTTGTTCCAGGACCTGCTTCAGACCGGTCCAAATGGTCCGCTCCTGGCGCTCGCCCATGAGCCGAATCAACGGGCCCATGAGCATGAGGAGTCCTCGCGGCTGAATGTCCCATGTCCATGTCATCCGGGTACCCCTCGGCACTCGCTCAAAGAGCAATTCTCCCCTGATATCCATGTTCGATAGGTGAGTCGTCTCAGCGATCCGCTTGGGTCGCTCGAAGGCCGTGAACTCAATCGTCATATCAGCCGTGCCGCCCAGGCCGGTCATCACCGAATGAAACTGAGTCCCAACGCCGATCGGACCGGGCGAGATCTTCTCGGCACGCGTCATTTGCGAGTTGTATCGAGGCTCGTTGCGCTCGTCCGCGACGAAGTCGAATACCTCCTCGAGCGGTCGATCAATCACGATGTTGCCTTCAACACGCATCGATATACCTCCTCCTCAGACCGCCTACTGCGTAAGCCGGCTCGCCTCGGCCCCAGGAGCACCTGAGGCGGTGGCCTTCCGCCGAACCATCACGATGCCAACGACGAGGAACCAGATGAGCGGTGGGAAGTTGGCAATGATGGCGGGCCCCCATCCGCCGGCGTTGTAGAAGCCGCCGTAGTCAAGCGGCCCGGCGTAGATCGCCGGCACCGAGATGACACATAGCGCTGCCGCGAGGTAGGCGATCCAACCAGTCCAGCGCGGCAGGATGCCGGTGGAAAAGGTGGCGTAACCGGCGGCGCCAACAAACAACGCCGTGATGACAAAGGCGATGGGGCCGTTGTAGATCGGCAGTGTGCCATCGATGAGAGCTCTCACAGCTGACGCATCTGCGTTGCCCTTGAGCGTGTCCAGCGCGGCTCCGCCTTCCAGCCCATTGGCGACAAGCGTGACCCCGATCCACACCGCGGCGGCGCCGAAGAGCAGCGTGCCGAGCCAGCTCGACTCGCGTCGGGCCTCACGGACGAGGTAGGCCAGCCGCGCCGCAAAGATCATGAACGCGACGTACAGGCCAAGATCGAGCAGGATGCGCGTGAAGACGGCAGTCTGGCTGTTGTAGAGGTGCTGCGCGTACGCAGCACCGTTATAGGCAGGCGGCGTTCCGCCCATCGAGTAGAGCGGGAACTGGGCCCAGGACAGGGCCACCACCGCCAGACCAAACACGCCCGTCCAGCGCCAGAAGCTTCCCTTCGCCGTGTTCGGCCCGTCTGCGGAATGGATTTTCTCGCTCGTTTGCACCGTCATCGTTGCCATAGCCTTTCCTCCCACCGCGAGGGCCGCGGATTCCTCGACCATCTCATGCTTGCTCAGCTGCCACCTGATCGCGAGAGCCGAACGGCCTCCGCTACACAGGGCCTCTGGCAACCCGGCGGCGAATTGACGCATGGGGGGTCCGAAACAGCCGACCCCAGACGGACTGATGGTGTCTAAGGGCCGTCATCAGCGGGACCTTCGCCCCTGTCCGGCATTCAGAAGGAGCCACAGGCTAGGACACGTCCAACGTCCTATGGCTGCTGATGTCGCCTCCGGTAAGCGGCCGTGACCAACTGGGCCAATGCCATCGCTCATTGAGGTAGCAGTTATGGAAGTCACCATTCGCAGGTCGCCATCCAAATCGATCCGAGCAGACGCGAGACGCAAGGCAGTCGCCCTGACTGCCATCAAAACCGTCCACACGCTCGCCTGGTTTTCGATTGAGTCGTGCATGTTGTACCTGCTCTACGCCGGGTTCAGAAAGAAGTCAGACCGCCGCGCCGCGATCGCCGGCGCGGTCGTCGCTGGCGAGAACCTGATCTTTGCCGGAAACGGATTTCATTGCCCCCTCACGAAGGTGGCCAAGGACCTCGGCGCCAAGCGGGCCGGCGTCACCGACATCTTCCTTCCACGTTGGTTCGCCCATTACCTTCCCGTGATCCACGCGCCCTTGCTCGTCCTGGCCGCGTGGCTGCACGGAAGGAATCTTCGCGGCAAATATGGCCGCGCGCTCATCGAGAACGAAATCGATATCAAGAGATCTCCCGAGGAAGTCTTCGAGTACTGCAGCGACCACACGCACGAACTCGAGTGGAACCCAAAGATGCGCATGGTCAACAAACTTACCGACGGACCAATCGGGGTCGGCACTCGTTATGAGATGGAGTTCATTCCTGGCCGGCCCTTGATTGCCGAGTGCGTGCGCTTCGAAAGGCCGACGGCATGGACCATGGAGGGGAAGGCACTCGGAATGGATCTCAGCCTCGGAGGTCGGGTGACGCCAACCAATGGCGGCGCTCACCTGGTCCTTGAGACGGGATTTCAGGCCAAAGGGCTGCGTACTCTGGCTTTGCCACTGATCAAACGCCGCATGTGGCCGGAGTTCGAACGCGATGTCCACACAATCAGGTCGATCTTGGAAGCGCGTGCCACGGTTCCTGCCAAGGAAGTTTGAAATGGAGTTGGCGGCTCCAGTCAAGCGGCGGATCGGTTACGGGATTCTCGACTTTCTCGGCGGCATGCCGCTGTTCGCCACGGCGCCGCTTTACCGGCACTGGCACATGCGGTGGGGAGCGACCGGGGGCGAGGTGCGAGCTTCGATGGCCCGCGATGACCTCGTCTACGCGGCAACGTCGAGCGACGTGTGGGGTGGAGACTTCATCAGGCCGAGCGGACGATTCGGAGTCGGTGGGGATCCGGCACGGATTCCGTCGAGTGGTCGGAGCTACGACGAGGATCTGGCGCGCCGCCTATGGGAGGTCTCCGAGCGCATAAGC
>Ga0207646_10001987_pt1 | contig 24566 bp, 22 predicted proteins | sample KBSK5502metaG_FD_184343 | JGI IMG/M metagenome (GOLD analysis project Ga0207646, IMG submission 184343) | Corn, switchgrass and miscanthus rhizosphere microbial communities from Kellogg Biological Station, Michigan, USA - KBS K5-50-2 metaG... | ecosystem: Host-associated > Plants > Roots >...
GACCAAGCGACTGCTGGGCGCTCAGATGGTCTCCTATGCCGCCGAAGAGCTGATACAGTTCTGCGCCCTGGCGATCCGCGGCGGGGCGGTGGCGGATTCGGTGGCCGCCCAGCTCTCAGTGCACCCGACCCACGGCGAGCGGCTGCTCAAGGCCTTCGGCGCGGACCTGCGCGAGCCTTGCGAGCCCTAGGGCTGTAGTAGAATGCCGCGCATGATTGCTCCCCTGATCCGGGCGGCGCGGGCCGCGCTCCTCGCTTCCGCGCTGGCCGCGCTGGCCGCCGGCTGCGCCGCGACGCAAGGCAAGGCCGCCGGCGCGGCGGACGCCGAGCTACCCCCGCCGAGCCGCGAGGTGCTCCCGAACGGCCTCCGGCTCATCATCCAGGATCACCGTGCCGCCGATATCGTGGCCGTCTACCTCTGGGTGGGCGTGGGCGTCCGCTACGAGCGGCCCGAGCAGCTTGGCTACTCGCACTTCCAGGAGCACATGTTGTTCAAGGGCACCGACAAGTGGGGCCCGGGCTACATCGACCGCGCCGTCGAGGGCGTCGGCGGCCGCTCCAATGCGGTGACGTCGTTCGACTACACGACCTTCTATCTGATCCTGCCCAGCGAGGCGATGCAGACCGGCGTCGAGCTGCTCGCCGACATGGCCTTCCGCTCCACCTTCGACCCGCAGGAGATCAAGCGGGAGCGCGAGGTGATCTTCGAGGAAGCGAATATCGAAGCCGATAATCCGAAGACCGCCATCATCCGCCAGCTCTACGGCATGGTCTTCGACGGCAATCCCTACGGCCGGCCGGTGCTCGGCACGCCCGCGACGATGAACGCCGCCACCCAGGAAAAGCTGAAGGCCTACAACCGGCACTACTACACGCCCGAGAACATGACGCTCGTGGTCGTGGGGCCGGTGGACGCCAAGGCGGTGCGCGCGGCCGTGGACCGCACCTTCGGCCGCATGCCCCGCACCGGGTATCAGGGCGCTCCGGCCCCGGCGCCGCCGCCGCTCAAGGGCGTGCAGCGGCGCGAGGTGGAGCGGGCGGAGCAGCAGGCCTTCCTTGCCATGGGCTGGCAGGCGCCACGCTCGGACGATCCCAATGGCGACGCCGTGGACCTGCTGACGACGATTCTGGCGGGCACCGACAGCTCGCGGCTGGCCAAGCGCCTCCGCGACGAGGAAAACCTCGTCTCCAGCATCACCATGAGCTATGCCGCGCTCATGGGGGGCGGGATCGTGAGCCTGCGCGCCGATCTCGAGGCCAAGGATCTGGCCCGCGTGGAGCAGATCATCCTGGAGGAGATCGAGAAGATCCAGACGGCGGGGCCTACCGAGGAAGAGCGCCGGCTGGCGGTGACCAAGTTCGAGGCCCAGCACGCCTTCGACACCGAAACCTCCGAGGGCCTCGCGTATGCCTACGGCATCGCCGAGACGACATGGTCGCTCGACGCCGAGCTCCATTACGTCGACCGGCTGCGCCAGATCACGGGGGAGCAGATCCGCGACGCCGCCCGCCGCTTCCTCTCGCGCGGCGACTACGCGCGGCTGGTCTTCGTGCCCAAGAGGACCAGATGAGGCGGCTGCTGCGGACGGCCGTCGTGGCGGGGCTGCTGCTGGCGCTCGGCGCGACTGCCGCCTCCGCTCAGACTTCCGGCGTCACGCACACGCGGCTGGCGAATGGCCTCACCGTGCTGGCGCGCGAGAATCCCACTGCGCCCGTGGTCGCGATCTCGCTGATGGTCAAGATGGGAACGCGCTGGGAGACGCGAGACACCGCGGGCATCTCCAACCTCGTCCAGCTCATGGTCGTGCGCGGCACCGCCTCGCTCAGCGGCGTACAGATCGTCGAGGCGGCCGATCGCATGGGCGGCAGCATCGAAGCCGTGGGAGACGCCGATGCGTCCGAGATCGCCGCCACGGCGCTGTCGCGGCACTGGGTGGAGCTGCTCGAGCTGGTGGCCGACGTGGCGCTGCACCCGTCCATGCCCGACAGCACCGTGCAGGCGGTGCGCGACTTCCTCGTCCGCCAGATCCGCAACCGCAGCGACAAGCCATACGACGTCGGCGTGGACACTCTGACCGAGCGGATCTTCAGCCCGCATCCTTACGCATGGGACCCGATCGGGCTCAAGGAAAGCGTCGAGCGCCTGGACCGCGCCGCGCTCATGGCCCATTATCGGCGCCACTACGTGCCCGGAGGCATGGTCCTGGCCGTGAGCGGGCGCGTGAAGTCGGCCGAAGTAGTCGCGCAGGCCCAGCGCCTCTTCGGCGCGCTGCCGGCGGGCCCCGTACCGGCGGCGCCGGCAGTGAGGCCGCCCGCCCCCGCGGCGGCGCGCGAGGTGCTGACGGTGCCGGGCGCCCAGGCGCAAATCCTGATGGGCTCGCTCGCTCCGGCGCTCACCGATCCCGACCACGCCGCCGTCAAGGTGCTGAGCGCGGTGCTGGGCGGCGGGATGGCGGGACGCTTCTTCTCGGAGCTGCGCGACAAGCAGGGGCTGGCGTATACGACGGCGGCCCAGTATCCCTCGCGCGTGGAAACGAGCTATCTGATGGCCTCGCTCGGCACCGCGCCAGAGAACGTGGCGAAAGCCGAGGCCGCGCTCAAGGCCGAGCTCGAGCGCATCCAGCGCGAGCCCGTCCCCGACGAAGAGCTGCGCGTGGCCAAGAGCTATCTGCTCGGCAACCTCGCCATGGACCGGCGCACCAATGCCCGGCAGGCCTGGTATCTGGCCACCTACGAAGAGGCGGGAGTAGGCTACGAGTTCCTCGACCGCTACGTCCAGCAGGTGCGCGCCGTCACCGCGGCCGACGTCCAGCGCGTCGCGCGCAAGTACCTCGCCACGCTCCGCACCGTTGTCGTCCAGCCCTCCAAGCCCTAGCGGGGTCAGGTCTTGAAATACGACATTTTGTGACGGCAATTGCCGTCACCATTTGTCGTATTTCAAGACCTGACCCCAAGCAACTCGGGGAAGGCGCGGATGATGCGATGAGGTCTGACGGGGGCCGCCGCGAGCAAGCCGCCTCCGTCGATGTCCACCCAGACGCCGCGAAGCCCCAGCCGCTGGGGCGCGGCGACGTCCCATTCGAGATTGTCGCCCACCATCCACGTCTCTTCCGGACGCGAAGCGAGCGCGGTCAGCGCGTGGCGGTACACCGACTCGTGGGGCTTGCCCACGCCGAACTCCCCCTCGATGAGGATGAGATCGAAGAAGCGCGCGAGATCGTTCTCCTCGATCTTCCGCCGCTGGTGGCTCGTGTCGCCGTTGGTGAGCAGGGCCAGGCTCACGTCGCGATCGCGGAGGGCGGTGAGGGCGTCGGCGACGCCGGGGAATAGCCGCATGCGCCGCCAGCGGCGGGTGGCGAAGTCCTCGGCGATGGCGCCGGCCAGTTGCTCGTCGGGAGTGCCGAGCGAGGCGAGAGCATGCGCCGTGATCTTGCGCCAGGCGCTCAGCATGTCGGCGCGCTCGCGGCGGTGGCGCTCGGGATCGTCCCAGAACCAGCGACGCGTCTTCCGGATGGACGCGACCAGCGCCTCCGGCTCGATGCCTGCCGGCGCGGCGAGCGCAAGCGCGGCTTCGCGCCAACAGTCCTCAGTCCCGCCAGTGTAATCGAGCAGGGTGTCGTCCAAATCGATCAGAAGGGCTTTCATCCCCTCACCCTGCCCTCTCCCCAGAGGGGAGAGGGTTCGCTGGAGAACCAGAGGGGAGAGGGTTCTGTCCAGGAGGGGTCTCTCCAGGAGGGTTCTCGGCGGTGAAGGGCGGCAGCTCGGGCCGGCACACCGCGCGGAAATTGCACCACCGGCAGATCTTGAGCTCTTCCGCCTTCTCGAAATTGCTCTCGTCCGCCTGGTTGAGCTCGGGATCCTTCAAATAGGCCTTCATGGAGCGCACAGAAAGTCGGATATGGTCGCGCACCCGGTCGAGGCTCACCTCGTCCCAGGGATGCGGCGTCACCTTGCCGTCGCGCAGATTCACCTCGAGCAGGTCCACCCGCGGCAGGTCCACGCGCAGGACTTCGAGCGCGTAGAGGGCATAGCCGCCGAGCTGGAGCGAAGCGCCCTCCCCGTTTCCGCCCGTCTTCCAGTCCACCAGCTGCAGCCGGTCGGCCGCATTCCAGTACCCGAAGTCGGGGGCGGAGAAGACGCGGGTACCCTCGAAGCCGAAGGAACCGATGTTCTCGATGAGGATCCAGCGGTCGGTGGACGTGCGCTTGATGTCGGCCAGCAGCGGCAGGCGATGGAAGTTGCGCAGGCAGCGGACGACGTGATCGCGGATGGCCTGCCACTCGCTATCCTTGATCGGCACGCCGTACTCGTGCTCGAAGAGGCCCGTGCGCTTCGGGCTCTCGTGGTAGACGCCGTCGCGCGAGCCCTTCCACTCCTCGCGCATCTGGCGCACGGTGTCCTCGATCAGGGAAGCCTCGGAGAGCGCGTGGCCGTCGCGCAAGGCCAGCAGCGAGCGCTCGACCGCCTCGTGGACCAGCCGGCCCGCCCACATCTGGCGGGTGCCGAGATGCTTGAGCACGTAGAGCCGGCGCACGAGCGGGTCGGCGCCGGCCTCCCACCCGCCCCAGGCGCCGTAGTACTGGTAGTAATAGCGCCGGCGGCACTCCTGGAAGGCATTGTCCCGCGTGCGGGACCAGGAGAATTCGTTGACGAGGTCGGCCACGCCATGAGCATACAGCAGGCCGGCGCGACCCGCTTGCGGGGCTCGGCCTCGCGTGATAGCCTCTGCCCGCCTTTCGACAGAGAGCGAGAGTCACCAACGCCAAATGCCCAAGATCAGCAGTTCAACCATCGCCGGCTATGCGGTTGCCGTGGACAAGGTCCTGGCCCAGGCCGTCCACACGGACACCAGCGGCATCGTGGCCGGCGACTTCCAGGTTTCCATCGGCAGCTACGAGATGCCCGTCTACGAGGCGCGCCCCGCCTCAGGCGGCCCAGCCCCCATCATCCTGTGCATCTCCGAGATCTGGGGTGTCCACGAGTGGATCAGGGATGTCACGCGCCGTTTCGCGAAGGCCGGGTTCTACGCCGTGGCGCCCGAGCTGTTCAAGCGCGAAGGCGGCGTGGCCCAGATCCCTGACGTCCAGGACATTCTCAAGATCGTCCTGGCCGTGCCGCGCAAGCAGGTGCTGGGCGACTGCGCGGCGGCGGTGGGCTGGGCGAAGAAGCGGCCGGGCGTCAGGGCGGACCGGGTGGGCGTGACCGGCTGGTGCTGGGGCGGGTCCACGGTGTATCAGGTGGCGGCCACCAATCCCGACATCAAGGCCGCGGTATGCTGGTACGGCCCGCCCGGCCGGCCGTATCCGGACTCGCCCGCGCCGGTAACCGGCTTCGACCTGGCCAAGGACATCAAAGCGCCCTTCCTCGGCCTGTACGGGGAGAAGGACACCAATCCCACCCCGGACGACGCGCGGAAGTTCGGCGACCTGCTCAAGCAGCACAACAAGAATGTCGAGATCGTGATCTACCCGGGCGCCGAGCACGGCTTCTTTGCCGACTACCGCCCGAGCTATGACGCGAAGGCCGCCGCGGATGCCTGGAAACGCTGCCTCGCGCTATTCGACAAACATCTCAAGGCCTGAGGAGGAAGCTCATGGACATGGACCGGCGGGACTTCATGATGGCAGCGGGCGCCCTCACGCTGACGCTCGCTGTCGACTCGGCCTGGGCGCAGACCAACAAAGCGGAGGTGCACTGGCTCGGGCAGGCTGCCACCAAGATCACCTCGCCCAGCGGCAAGGTGATCGTCATCGATCCATTCCTTGTCAACAATCCCAAGACGCCGCCCCAGTACAAGAATCTCGACGCGCTCGGCAAGGTGGACGCGATCCTCGTCACCCACGGCCACGGCGATCACACCGGGGATGTGGCCGAGCTGGCCAAGCGCACCGGCGCCTCGGTCTACGGGTCCGGGGGGCTCCTTCAGACCATGGTGGACCTGGGTTGGGTACCGGCGGACAAGGGGGTGCGCTTCGGCAAGGGCGGCACCGTGACGCCCGTAGGGCCGCAGATCAAGATCACTCAAACCCACGCCGAGCATACTTCCGAGATCACCGTGGTGGACCCAGTCACAAAGAAGAGCACGACCTACCCGGGCGGTGAGCCGACGGGTTTCATTATCGAGCTCGAGAACGGGTTCAAGATTTATCACATGGGGGATACGGGGCTGTTCGGCGACATGAAACTGATCGGGGAATACTACAAGCCCGACCTGATCATGATCCCCATCGGCGGCCACTTTGTGATGCATCCGCAGGAGGCCGCCTACGCCACGCGTGAGATGATCAAACCCAAGTACGCCATTCCGATCCACTACGCGACCTTCCCGGTGCTCAAGGGCACGCCGCAGGAGTATCAGGCGGCGCTGGGTCAGACAACCACTCAGGTTTTCCCCATCAGCCCCGGCGACAAGCTCACCTTCTAGGAGTTTTCAGGAGCGCCGCGCGGGGGCTCCGCAGGGAGCCCCCGCAGCCGCACCCCGGCGGCGATTTTCTGGTAGGGTGAGGGCCATGGCGACGTTCATCGTGACCTGTCCGTGCTGCAAAGGCCGGCTCACCATCGATGCTGCGCTCGAAGCCGTCATCGCCCACGAACCGCCGCCCCGCCAGCGATCCGGGCTGGGCCTGGACGAGGCCCTCTCCTCGCTCAAGGGCGCCGCGGCCAAGCGCGACGAGCTCTTCAAGGAGCAGATGAAGGCCGAGAAATCCAAGCCCAAGGTGCTCGACCGCAAATTCCAGGAAGGACTCAAGAAGGCCAAGGACGACCCCGACCCGCCCGTCAACCCGATGGACCTGGACTAGGGCCCGTGGCCGGAGGCGACCTCACCTCCGCGCTGCTCAAGCGGGTCAGCCGGTCCTTCTACCTGTCCGTCGCCGTTCTCCCCAGGGCCGTCCGCCCCACCATCGGGCTGGCGTATCTCTTCGCCCGGGCCGCGGACACGATCGCGGACACGCGGGTGATCGAGCGCCAGTCGCGCATCGCGCAGCTCGAGGCGCTGCGGGCCGAGCTCGAGGCGCTGGATCCCGACGCCAAACGGATTGCCGCGATCGCTCGGGCGGCCGCCGGACCGCAGACGCTGACCGCGGAGCGCGCGCTGCTTGAGCGGCTGCCCGAGTGCTTCGCCGCCTACCGCGCCCTCGATCCCGAGGATCGCAAGCGTGTCCGCCGCGTGCTCTCGACCATCATCGAGGGTCAGACCCAGGATTTGCGGCTCTTCCCGGGCGAGGACGAGGGCAAGCTCGCCGCGCTGGAGACGCGCCAGGACCTCTATCGCTACACCTATCTGGTGGCCGGCTGCGTGGGCGAGTTCTGGACCGAGGTGCACGCGGCGCACCGGCCGCGGCTGAGGCATTGGGACGTGCCGCGGATGCGGCAGCTCGGGATCCGCTTCGGCCAGGGACTCCAGATGACCAATGTTCTGCGCGATCTGCCGCGCGATCTGCGGATCGGGCGTTGCTATCTCCCCCGCCAGGAGTTGGCGCGGCTCGCCCTCGAGCCCCGCGATCTCCTCGACCCCGCCTGCGGCCCCGCCGTGCGCCCGCTCCTCGTGGACCTGCTCAACGTCGCCCTGGACCATTACGAAGCGGGCTGGCAGTACACGTTCGCCATTCCGAAGAGCGAGACGCGGATGCGGCTGGCCTGCGCGTGGCCGCTGCTGATCGGGCTGCGCACGCTGGACCTGCTGGCCCGCACGCCGAATTGGCTCGATCCCGCCGTCACGCTCAAGGTGCCGCGCGTGCACGTCTACGGGCTCATGGCCCACTCGCTGGCCACCGTGTGGTCGACGCGGGCGCTGGGGCGACAGGCGCGCCGGCTGCGCGAGCGGATCCGACTGTGAGCCGGGCCGTTCCGGTGCTCCACGTGGACGTGTTCACCGACCGGCCCTTCGCTGGCAATCCGGCCGCGGCAGTGCTGGACGCCGACGGACTGTCCGAGGCGCAGATGCAGGAGATGGCGGCGGAGATGGGCAAGGCCGGCACCGCCTTCGTCTCGGCGCCAACGCGGAGCGACGCCCACCGCCGGCTGCGCATGTTCTCTCCCACACGCGAGCTCGGCTACTCGGGCCATACGACGATCGCGGCCGTCCACGCGCTCCGCGAGGCCGGCCGGCTGCCGGGAGGACGTGTGACCTTCGAGACGCTCTCGGGACTGGTGCGGGTCGAAGTCGAGGAACGAAACGGAGAGGCGCTCATCTGGCTCGAGCCGCCGCGCACGACTCTGTCGCCATTCCGCGGACCGCTGGTCGAAATACTGGACGTGTTGGGCTTATCCGCCTCGAAGCTCGGCAGCTGGGCGCGGCCGGCGCTCACGCCCGATACCGACGTGCTCCTGCCGGTCGACGACTTGGGGACGCTGCGCCAGCTTGCCCCCGATATGACCCGGCTGGCGCGGCTCGCCGGCGAGCACAAGCTCCGCGGCTTCTGCGTGGTGGCGCCAAAGGGCCTCGAGCCCGCCTCGGCCACCCACTCGCGGTTCTTCGCGCCCCATTACGGTATCCCCGAAGACATCGTGACCGGCTCGGTGCACTCCGCCATCGGCGTGTGGCTGCTCGAGGCGGGGCGGCTCCGGCCCGAGCGCGGCCTGGCCGCCTTTACCGCCGAGCAGGGTGACTTTCTCGGCCGCCCCGGCCGCCTGACCGTCGAGGTGCGCGTCGAAGCCGGCGCCGATGGGCGCGAGCGCGCGGCCCGAGTCCGCGTCGGCGGCCGCGCCGTCACCGTCTTGAGCGGCAGCCTGCGCCTGCCCTGACGCGGCGCCGGTTCGATCGTGCGCTTTCTCGGCGTCGATCTGGCATGGAACGATGTCAATCCCTCCGGTGTCGCCCTGCTCGGGGGCCGGCGCTTTCCCCTTCACCTCCGCGAAATCCCCGAGACCCTGCCGAGCCACGACGCCGTGCTCAACTGGATCGCCCGCCACGTCGCCCATCACCGCGCCGCAGTGGGCGTCGACGCGCCCCTGCTCGGGCTCGATCGCGGCGGCCGCCGCGGCTGCGACAACGAGATCTCGCGCCGATTCGGGCGCTATCACGCCTCGACGCACAGCCCGCCCCGCGCCCCGGCTCTCCGCCGGCTCGCCCGACGGCTCGTTCGCGCCTATGGGCTCGAGGCCCTTGGGCCCGGCTTCGCGCCGCGCAGCGCGCGTCCTGCCGTGCGCGAGGTCTATCCCAATGCATTTCAGGTGCGCCTCTTCGCGCTCGATCGAGCCCGCGGGATGACAATCCTCAAATACAAGCAGCGAAAGTTCGCCGATACGCGCGGCTGGGCAGTTGAAGGCCTGCGGCCATTCGTGGAGCGCTGCGCCGAGGCCATCGGCGGGCGCTATGTCGCGACTTCTGACCCGGCCTGGGCTGCGCTCATCGAGGCCAGGCCGCGGGCCGGGATGACGGGGCGCGAGCTCAAGGCCATCGAGGATCGATGGGATGCGCTGCTCTGCGCCCTGGCCGTCGCGCTGGAGTTCTTCGAGCCGGGCTCGATGCGCTTTTACTGCGACCAGCCCGGGCAATGGCGCGGCGGCTACATCCTGGCCCCGACGCTCGGGGACGGTTCGCTCAGTCCTTGATGGGAAGGGTGAAGAGGTCGGCGGGGTCCACCCGCGCGCGCCGGAGCTGAGCGCCGAAGTGCAGGTGGGGCCCGGTCGCCCGCCCCGTGGCACCCACCGTGCCGATGGTTTGCCCGCGCTCGACCATGCTTCCCTCTGCCGCCTCCACGCCATCGAGATGGAAGTAGAGCGTATAGAGACCGAGGCCATGGTCGAGGATGATCAGGCGCCCTGCGAAGAAGAAGTCGGCGATGAGGGCCACTCGGCCCCGATTGGCGGCAACCACCGGGGTGCCGGGCTCGGCGGAGAAGTCGATGCCGGCATGGGGGGCCCGCGGCTGGTTATTGATGATGCGCCGGGAGCCATAGCCCACGCCCAGGGCCGGGCCACCCACGGGCCGCGTGAACCGCCCGCGCCAAAGCCTCTCGGGGCTCAGTGTCTCGTACAGCGTACGCAGCCGCCCCGCCTCGGCAACGGCGCGGCGCTCGGTCTGGGGATCGAGATCCACCATGGGCGCGGGGAGGGTGAGCCGCTGGACGGCGAACCTGCGCGAGCGCACCGTGATCGTGCCCGAGGCTTTTCGGGGGCTGCCGGCCGCCTCCACGACGCCCACCTTCCACGCGATCTTGCCGGGCTTGGTCTCGAGATCGATTCCCGCCAGCGCGGCGTACTCCTCGCCGTAGGGAAAGAAGGCGAGGGGCCGACCGCCGACGCTGCCCTCGACCTCGCGGGCACGGTGCACGCCCGACACGAAGACCACTGCCACGTCTCCCTGGCGCGGCTGGCCCGGCACCACCCTCACCTGCATCGCCTCCGCAATGGACGGCAAAGCGAGGAGCAGGACAACGGGGCAGAGCCGCGACAAGCGGACGGACCGCATGAACAAAGTTTAACCGGAGTCCAGCAGCCCACGAAGGAACTGGAGTGCGGCGACCGTGACGCGGGCTCCGGCGGGGTCGGGGATGCCCTCCGAGACCCGTTGCCTGCCTTTCGTGGTCGAGGAGGGCGCCCCGGACCCGCCGGGAGCCCACGAGCGGACTCGATACAGCGCTAGGGATTCTCGGGGCGCTGCTGGCGGAGAAACTGCTCGATCTCAGCCACCAGGTCCGCCGACGGCGGCAGCTCGTCCTCCGCCGCTCTCGGCGGTCGCCGTGCTTCCTCGTCTTCGTCGTCCGGGCGCTTGCCCTCGAGCTTGCGGACGTAATCAGCGATCTTCTTGTTCTGCGACACGATGCTGTTGAGGTTCTGCTCGAACTGCACCGAGGCCTCGTTCAGGTCCGAGAGATCCAGCTCCACATTGAGCAGGCCGAGCACCCGACGCACCAGCGCCATGGCCGCCTTGGGGTTCTCGATCCCTGAGACGTAGTGGGGTACGTTGGCCCAGAGGCTGGCGATGGGGATCCCTTCATCGCGGCAGATCGTGTTGAGCACCCCGACGATGCCCGTGGGCCCCTCATACCGCGTGGGTCGGATGCCGAGCCGGGCCGCGAGCTCGGGATCGTAGGCCCCACCCACCAGCCGAACGGGCTGGGTATGAGCCACCTCGGCGAGCAGCGCACCCAGCGTCAGTACCAGGGAGGCCTCGCAGCGCCGGGCCAGCTCCAGGACCGCGCCGCAGTAGGTGCGCCACTTGAGATGGGGCTCGATGGCCACGCCGACGATGAGATCCCGGTCCAGGGCCTCCGGCTGGGCAATGGAGAACTCCGTCGCCGGCCAGACGACCTCGCGCTCCTGCCTTGATCCCGTTTTGAAGCGGACGTGAGGACGCGACAGCCCGAAGTGGTAGAACTCCTCGGGATCGATACTCGCAAGGGCCCGCGCCGGCCAGATCTGGCCCAGATACCGCGCCGCCGTCGTAGCCGACTCGGCCGCATCGTTCCAGCCGGAGAAGGCCATGATGAGGATGGGCCGACGCAGCCCTACCGGCTCTTCGAAGATCGTCAGGTATTCACTCAAGCCGCGCTCTGTCCTTTCGAGGTGGCCGCGCCGAGGTCCAGCTCGGACCGGCGGTCATCGGGTGCCCTCCTGAGCCGAGCATGCCTGAGCCCGGCCAACCCCGCAAGCGCCACGGCGCACAAACGGGCCAGCGGCGGGGAAATGGGCCATTGACGCGCCTCGCGGGGGTCCGTATCATGACCAGTAGTCGGGGTTGGCGTGTATTCGGTCCATCACGTGTAGTCGGTAACGGGTTGCTTGCGGGTCACTCCAGAGGAGGCTCTGCCCATGGGTTCACCGATTGCTCGGGCCGCACTCATTGTGGGAGTCGTGCTTCTCACCGGGGCATGCGCTACGTCCGAAGAATGGTCTGAATGGCGGAACCATACGACCCACTTCGCTTCCGGCGACCATGCCTTCTTCTCGATGCGCAACAACAAGGACGGCACCAATCCCAAGGTGTACCGCTCGGACATCGAGGCCGCGCGGACGGAGAATTGGTGGGGGAAGGCGATCACCGTCAGTCCCGAACAGATTTTCCAGAACTAGGAGGAGATTCAGAACCGGATGCCAATGAGCCAACGCACTCTCACGCGCTGTTCGGTAGCCGCGCTCGCGGCCGCGGTCGTCCTGATGTCGGTAGCCCCCGCCATGGCGCAGTCGGATAGCATTCTCATCCCGCTCGACAAATACACCACGCCGAAGGCCAAATCGCTGGGCCTGACGTACAGGACGCGGCTGATCCAGTTCTACGAGCAGATCTACAACTGCATGCCGTGGGTCAGCGTCCACCCCAATGGTATCGGCTTCCCGCGCCGGAAGGGCGACGACACGGATTACCGCTATCTGTCCGTGTGGATCGCAGTGGACCAGCAGGATGACGGCACCTTCGCCGCGCTGCCTCAAGATCGCCGCGTGTCGGCCATGTTCTCCCGCTACGGGATGGACATGCTGCGCCGGATGACGGCGCTGAAAGACGTCGCCGCCGACGCCAACCTCGACGGGTTCTCCGTCGTGCTGAGCTGGCTCAAGCCCGGCACGGCCAACAAGGCCGGCGTCCAGCCGGTCAACGAGACGCTCGCGCTGTTCGTTGACAAGGCCACCCTCCACGAGTTTCTGGCGAAGAAGCTGCCGGCCGCGGAGTTCGCCAATCGGGCGAAGTTCACCCTCTACGACGGCCAGGATCCCGTGGGACGCGTGCCGCTCGAGGTGTGGGAAGACTCGTTCAACGCAACGTACAAGATCGAGAACTACGAGCCGCCCAAGGGCCAGAAGTGCTGAACCCCGCGCCGCCCCGCTCTCTCCCCATCGCGGAGAGGGCGGGGCGGCGGCATTCGCCTGCGCCGCGCCCCGAATAGCTCCTTCAAGGATGTCGTCCGGCCGCGCCCAGGTTTGACAGTCCCTGGGCCTTCCGATAGCATCAAAATCGAGAAAAACGTATGAGATTGCCGACTCGCCAGAAGGCTCAGTTCTCGGTGGTCTATGTCTTCATTGCGCTCATGGTGCTGCTCATGGTCCAGAGCTGGCTCCAGGCGCCCCGAACCGTCGAGATCCCCATGAGCAAGTTCCTGAGCCTCGTCCGGGAGGGGAAAGTTGAGCGCGTCTCGCTCACCGAGAAGGAGATCAGGGGTACGCTCAAGCCGGGAGCGCTCCCTGTGCCGGCCCCCGGTCCGGCCGACCGCCTCCGCCACTTCCTCGGAGCCGAGCCGGGTCCGACCCTGTTCACCACCACGCGCATCCCCGCCATGGAGGACTCCCAGATCGTCAAGGAGCTCGAGGCGGCCCACGTGGAGTTCTCCGGCCGGATCGAAACCACCTTCTGGCGTGATCTCATCTTCGGCTGGCTGGTGCCGCTCGGGATCATGGCGGGCCTCTGGTTCTTCCTCATGCGCCGCATGGGCGGCGGGTCGACCCAGGCCCTCTCCTTCGGCCGCTCCAAGGCCAAGATCTACGACCGCAAGGAGCTGAAGACGACGTTTGCGGACGTGGCCGGAGTCGACGAGGCCAAGGCCGAGCTGATGGAGGTTGTCGACTTCCTCAAGAGTCCCAAGAAATACCAGCGGCTGGGGGGGCGGATCCCCAAGGGCGTGCTGCTCGTGGGCCCGCCCGGCACGGGCAAGACCTTGCTGGCCCGCGCGGTCGCGGGCGAAGCCGACGTGCCGTTCTTCTTCCTGTCGGGATCGGAGTTCGTGGAGATGTTCGTGGGCGTGGGCGCCGCCCGGGTTCGGGACCTGTTCGAGCAGGCCAAGGAGAAGGCCCCCTGCATCGTGTTCATCGACGAGCTCGACGCCATCGGCAAGACCCGGGCGGGGAATACGGGATTCATGTCGGGCCACGATGAGCGGGAACAGACCCTGAACCAGCTCCTGGCCGAGATGGACGGCTTCGATTCCTCCAAGGGCGTGATCATCATGGCCGCCACCAATCGGCCGGAGGTGCTCGATCCGGCGCTGCTCCGGGCCGGGCGCTTCGACCGGCAGGTCGTCGTCGATAAGCCCGACGTCAAGGGCCGCGAGGCCATCCTCCGCGTCCACGCCCGCAATGTGACGCTGGCGCCCTCCGTGGACCTGCGCGTGCTGGCGGCCCGCACGCCAGGCATGGCCGGGGCCGACCTCGCCAACATCATCAACGAGGCGGCGCTGCTGGCCGCGCGCAAGGGCAAGGACGCCGTGGACATGGCCGACCTGGAGGAGGCCGTGGACCGGGTGGTCGGCGGCCTCGAGCGCAAGAGCCGGGTCCTCTCCGAGAAAGAGCGCGACATCGTGGCCCACCACGAGATCGGCCATGCCCTCGTGGCCTCGTCGCTGCCCAATGCCGACCCCGTGCACAAGGTGACGATCATTCCGCGCGGGGTCGCCGCTCTGGGCGCCACCTATCAGCTGCCGCTCGAGGACCGCTATCTCCTCACCCGCAGCGAGCTCGAGGATCGCATCGCCGTGCTCCTCGGCGGCCGGGTGGCCGAAGAGGTGGTCTACGGCGAAATCTCCACGGGCGCGCACAATGACCTGGAGCGCGCCACCGAGATGGCGCGGCTCATGGTCATGCAGTACGGGATGTCGGAGCAGCTCGGGCCCATGACCTTCGGCGGCGGCCAGCAGGCCCTCTTCCTCAGATCCTCCGGCCTGTCCCAGGAGCGGGAATACAGCGAGGAGACGGCCCGTCGCATCGACAACGAGACCCGCGCCATCATCGACCGGATCTACGATCGCGTGCGCAGCCTGCTCACGGCGCGGAAGCGGGTGCTCATCGAGGCGGCGGCCGAGCTCAAGCTCAAAGAAACTTTGGAGGGTGACCGGCTTCGGGAGCTCCTGGCCGGCGAGCCCGTGGAGGCGTAGCGATGATCCTGATGAAACGCAGCACCATCGTGTTCACGGTTCTGTTCGCGCTGGTCGTGGGCGCGGGCCTCGGGACCTGGGGAGCGGGAGCCGTCGATCTGGCCAAGCCCTCGCGCGCCCAGCTGCCGAGCGGTCTGCAGGGGCCCATCGTCCCCGCCGCCCTGCCCGTGCCCTCGGGCAGCTTCTCCCAGGTGGCGGAATCCGTGGCCCCCGCCGTGGTCAATATCAACACGCTGACCCGCGGCGCTGTTGGGCGCACGCCCGTCGAGGAGTTCTTCGGCGACGAGTTCTTCCGGCGCTTCTTCGGCGAGGCTCCCGAGAGCCAGCGGGTGCAGCGGAGCCTCGGCTCGGGCGTCATCGTGGATCCCTCGGGCGTCGTGTTGACCAACGCCCACGTGGTCGATCGGGCCACGGAGATCGAGGTCGTCACCGCGGAGGGCAAGAAGCACAGGGCCAAGGTGGTCGGGGCCGATAAGCGGACCGACCTCGCCGTGCTTCGGCTGCAGGGGGCGGGGGCTCCCTATCCGGCGGCGACGCTGGGCGACTCGGACAAGCTGAAGGTCGGCGACTGGGTCCTCGCCATCGGCTCGCCCTTCGGTCTTCAGCAGACCGTCACCGCGGGCATCATCAGCGCCAAGAGCCGCCAGATTGGTCAGGGCCCCTTCGACGACTTCCTCCAGACCGACGCGGCCATCAACCCCGGCAATTCGGGCGGGCCGCTCGTGAACATGTCCGGCGAAGTCATCGGCATCAACAGCGCCATTCTCTCGCGCTCAGGCGGCAATGTGGGCATCGGCTTCTCGATCCCTTCCAATCTCGCCAAGCGTATTTACACCGAGCTGGTGGCCAAAGGGAAGATCACGCGCGGCTGGCTGGGCGTGTCCATCCAGCCGCTTACCCCCGAGCTGGCCAAGGGCTTCGGCCTCAAGGAGCCCAGTGGCGTGCTGCTCTCCGACGTGGTCCAGGACAGTCCGGCGGCCAAGGCCGGCCTCCTGGCGGGCGACATCATCCAGGAGTTCGACGGCAAAAAGGTGGACACTCCGCAGGACCTCCAGAAAGTGGTCTCGGTGACCCCGCCGGGCAAGGGCGTCCCGGTCAAGGTCTGGCGCGACAAGAGTCAGAAGACGCTCGAGATCAAGATCGGCGAGACGCCAGACGAGAACGTGGCGCTCAAGTCCACCAACAAGGGCCGCACGCTGCTGGGACTGGACGTCCGGCCGATCACGCCGGACGTCGCGCGCCAGCTGAATCTCAGAGGCGTCGACGGCGTGTTGGTCGCTGGCGTGGAGGAGGAGAGCCCGGCGGCCGAGGCCGGGCTGCAGCGCGGGGACGTGATCCGCGAAGTCAATCGCCAGCGCGTCCGCGGTCTCCAGGACTTCGAGCGCGCCACCAAGGATCTCAAGGAAGGGGACCGCATCACCCTCCTGCTCCAGCGCGGCCAGCAGTCGCTCTACGTCGCGTTCAGCGTCGCCAAGGGCTAAACGTTGGCGCAGGGCCCGGGGGTCGAGCGGCTCCGCCGCCTGATCACGGACGGCAGCCAGCTCGCCCCTATCGCGCGCCTGCTGGGCGCCCGCGTGCTCTCCGTCGAGGAGGGCCGGATCCAGGTCGAGTTCGCGGTCAAGGACGACTTCATGCATCCGGGAGGCGCCGTGCAGGGCGGAATCATCACCGCCTACCTCGACATGTGCATGGCCATGGCCGCTCACACGCTGTTCGACTCGGGCGAGTTCTTCACGACCTCGGCGCTCACGGTGAACTTCCTTGCCCCCATCACCGACGGGCCGGTGATTGCCGAGGGCACGGTGCTCAAGAAAGGCCGCTCGACGGTGTTTCTCGAAGCCGCGGTCCGCGACCGTCGCGGCCGTGACTATGCCCATGCAACCTCGGTGGGCTCCATCCGCCGCTCCAAATAGCCCCTGCCCGCGGCGCCCCCGGCCCGTCTGCTACAATTAAAGAAGTGAGAGCGGCGCGGACACCGATGGTCCCGGCGCCGCTGTCCTGTCAAAGCGTATGGAATACAAGGACTATTACAAGATCCTCGGAGTGCCGAGGAACGCCGACGACAAGGCGGTGAAGACCGCCTACCGCAAGCTCGCCCGCAAGCATCACCCGGACGTGAGCAAGGGCTCGGCCGAGCGCTTCAAGGAGATCAACGAGGCATACACGGTCCTGTCGGATCCCGAGAAACGCAAGCGCTACGACACGCTCGGGCCGGACTGGGAGCGCTACGCCCAGGCCGGCGCCGGTGCGGGCTCGCCATCCGAAGGTCGGCGGATGCGTTTCACCCAGGGCGCGGGAGACGTCGGGGGCTTCTCGGATTTCTTTCGCACCATCTTCGGCGACTTGGGCGGCGGCCCATTTCAGGGCGGTTTCCAGGAGGTCGAATTCGGCGACCTCGGGGACTTGGGCGGGGGCTTCGGCGGCGCCGGGATGGGACGTGGCGGCGATGTCGAGGCCGGCATCGAGCTGACGCTCGAGGAAGCCTTCCGCGGAGTCAGCAGGACGATCTCCCTGGAGCTGGACGAGCCCTGCGCGGCCTGCGGCGGCGCCGGCCACGTCAACCGCAAGCCGTGCGCCCAATGCCACGGCACCGGCTGGTCCAGAGGGCGCCGCAACCTCGAGGTCAAGATCCCGGCCGGCGTGGACACGGGCTCGCGGGTCCGCGTCGCGGGCGAAGGCGTCCGCGGAACCGGGCGCGCTGGCAGCGGTGATCTCTACCTCCGCATCACGGTGAAGCCGGACGGCCGCTTCGAGCGCAAGGGCGACGATCTCTACTTGGACCTACCGGTGCCGGCCCCCGACGCGGCGCTGGGAACGGAGGTTTCGGTGCCGACCCTGAAGGGCCAGGTCTCGATGAAGATCCCGCCCGAGACGTCGAGCGGCCGAATCTTCAGGCTTCCCGGTTACGGGATGCCGCGCCTCAAGGGCGGCGGCGCGGGCGACCAGTACGTGCGGGTGCAGGTCATCGTCGGAAGCGGGCTCACGGCGCGCGAGAAGGCGCTCTACGAGGAGCTCAGACAGCTCGGAGCGGAGAGGAAACGATGAGATTCGACCGATTCACCGTCAAGGCCCAAGAGGCCGTGCAGGCGGCCCAATCCCTGGCCGACCAGCACAGCCACCAGGTCATCGAGCCCGAGCACCTCCTGCTGGCCCTGCTCCAGCAGCAGGAGGCTGTGGTCGGGCCGCTGCTCGGTAAGCTGGGCGCGCGGCCCGAAGCCGTCGCGCGCCAGGTCGAGAGCGAGCTGGACCGGCTGCCCAAGGTCCGGGGCGGCGGCAAGCAGTACGCCTCCGAGCGGCTCGAAGGCGTGCTCAATCGCGCGTGGGAGGAAGCCCAGCGCCTCAAGGACGAGTACTGTTCGACCGAGCACCTGCTCATCGCGATCGCTCAGGAGAAAGGCGGCGCCGCGGGTCGCATCCTGGGCGCCGCCGGGGTGACGCCCGAGGCGATCTACCGGGCCCTCGTCGACGTGCGCGGCAGCCAGCGGGTGACCGACGCCAACCCCGAGGAGAAGTACCAGGCCCTGCAGCGCTACTCCAAAGACCTTACGGAGCTGGCGCGGAAAGGCAAGCTCGATCCCGTAATCGGCCGGGACGAGGAGATCCGCCGCGTGGTGCAGGTGCTCTCGCGCCGTACCAAGAACAATCCCGTCCTGATCGGCGAGCCCGGCGTGGGGAAGACCGCCATCGTCGAGGGCCTGGCCCAGCGCATCGTGTCGGGCGACGTCCCCGAGGGGCTCAAGAACAAGCGATTGGTCGCCCTCGACATCGGCGCCATGGTGGCCGGCTCCAAGTACCGCGGCGAGTTCGAAGACCGCCTCAAGGCGGTGCTGCGCGAGATCACCGAGAGCGGCGGTGAGATCATCTGCTTCATCGACGAGCTCCACACGCTGGTCGGCGCCGGCGCCGCCGAGGGCGCCGTGGACGCGGCCAACATGCTCAAGCCCGCGCTGGCGCGGGGGGAGCTGCGCTGCGTGGGCGCCACGACGCTCGACGAGTACCGCAAGCACGTCGAGAAGGATCCGGCGCTCGAGCGGCGCTTCCAGCCCGTCATGGTGCGCGAGCCCTCCGTGGAGGATACGATCGCCATCCTGCGCGGGCTCAAGGAGAAGTACGAGGTTCATCACAAGGTGAAGATCAAGGACGCGGCGCTGGTGGCGGCGGCCGTGCTCTCGCACCGCTACATCTCGGACCGCTTCCTCCCCGACAAAGCCATCGACCTGATCGACGAGGCAGCCTCGCGGCTCCGCATCGAGATCGACTCGATGCCGCACGAGATCGACGAGATCGAGCGGCGGATCATGCAGCTGGGGATCGAGCGCGTCTCGGTCGCCCGCGAGTCGGATCCGGTTTCCCAGGACCGGCTCGCACGCCTCGACGCCGAGCTGGCCGAGCTCAAGGAGAAGTCGGCGGGGCTCAAGAGCCAGTGGCAGGCCGAGAAGGCCGCGATCATGGCCATCGGCAAGATCAAGGAGGACGCGGAGGCGGCGCGCGCGACCATGGCCGACGCCGAGCGGCGCGGCGACCTCCAGAAGGCCGCCGAGCTGCGCTACGGCACCCTGCTCGAGCTGGACAAAAAGCTCGAAGCCGAGAACGCGCGGCTGGCGGCGCTGCAGAAGAACGGCAAGATGCTCAAAGAAGAGGTGGACGAGGAAGACGTGGCCGAGACCGTGGCCAAGTGGACCGGCATCCCCGTGACCCGGCTCATGGAGGCCGAAGTCCAGAAGCTCGTCAAGATGGAGGAGCGCCTCGCGCAGCGCGTGGTCGGCCAGCAGGAAGCGATCATTGCCGTCTCGAACGCGGTGCGGCGCGCACGGTCGGGGCTGTCGGATCCGAACCGGCCCATCGGTTCCTTCCTGTTCTTGGGTCCCACTGGCGTGGGCAAGACCGAGCTGGCGCGGGCGCTCGCCGAGTTTCTGTTCGACGACGAGCGCGCCATGATCCGCATCGACATGTCCGAGTACATGGAGAAGCACACCGTGGCGCGGTTGATCGGGGCTCCGCCCGGGTACGTGGGGTATGAAGAGGGCGGGCAGCTGACGGAGGCCGTGAGGCGGCGGCCGTATTCGGTCCTGCTCTTCGATGAGATCGAGAAGGCCCACGGTGACGTGTTCAACGTGCTGCTGCAGCTGCTCGACGACGGCCGGCTCACCGACGGCCAGGGGCGCACGGTGGACTTCCGCAATACCGTGGTCATCATGACCTCGAACCTGGGGAGCCACTACTTCCGCGAGGAGGCGCAGTCCGACCGCACCCGGCAGCTCGTGCTCGAGACCGTGCGGCAGACGCTGAGGCCCGAGTTCCTGAACCGCATTGACGAGATCGTGATCTTCAAGCCGCTCGGGCGCGAAGAGATCGCCGCGATCGTGGAAATTCAGGCGCGTCACCTGATGCGGCGCCTCGCGGACAAGCGCATCACGCTGGAGCTCACCCCCGCGGCCAAGGAGCTCCTGGCGCGGGAGGGCTATGACCCCGTCTACGGCGCGCGGCCGCTCAAGCGCACCATCCAGCGGATGATCCAGGACCCGCTGGCCCTCCGGCTGCTCAATGGCGAGTTCGTCGAGGGCGACACGGTTGTCGCCGACGCCCGCAAGGGCGAGATCGCCTTCCGCAAGACCGTCGAGGCCAAGCCGGTCTAGCGACGTCCGCCGGGGCTGGGGCGCCTCCCTCAGCCACGAACGGCAGGCAACGGGTTTCGGGAGGCATCCCCGGCCCCCGGCGTTTGTCGCCATCCGAGAATCGCCCTGCACAATCTTGCCATCTCAAGGGCCAGCGGGTAGGCTGGGCGGAACGTCATCCCACAAGGAGCCTCAGTGACGGCGCGAGTTCGCAGGCTGCACTACGGTTGGATCGTCCTCGGCGCCGTCGTCCTCATCATGCTGGCCGGCTCCGGCCTGCGGGCCATGTTCGGCGTCTTCATCAAGCCGATGGAGGCGGAGTTCGGCTGGGACCGCGCCTCGCTCTCCGGCGCTGCGGCGCTTTCATTGCTGCTGCTGGGCGCCGCCGGCCCCCTGTGGGGCTGGCTCGCCGACCGCTGGGGCCCGCGCCGGGTCATCCTGCTCTCGTGCATCATCCTCGGGATCGGCACGCTGCTCTCGAGCCGCATCCACTATCTCTGGCAGATCTACATCACGGCCGGCATTCTGATGGCCTTCGGTTCGGGCGGCCTGACCATGTCCACGGGCGCCACCGTCGCCGCACGCTGGTTCGAGTCGCGTCGCGGGCTGGTTCTCGGGATCCTGGGCGGCGCCATGTCGGCCGGCCAGCTCGTCATTGTCCCGCTGGCCGTCTGGCTCACGCTGCACTACGGCTGGCGGCAGTCCTTCCTCACGCTGGGCGCGCTGCTCCTGGTGACCGCTTTGCCCCTCGTTCTCTGGCTCGTCCGCAACGATCCGGCCGACAAGGGACTACAGGCATACGGCGCGGGTCGGGGCGTACCCTCGGCCGGAATGACGGCGATGCCGTCAGATCGGCGCGTCTCCGTCGGTGAGGCCATGCAGGTGCCGGCCTTTTGGCTCCTGGCGGGCACCTTCTTCATCTGCGGCTACACCTCCAACGGCCTGGTGCTGACCCACCTGATTCCGCACGCCGCCGAGCACGGCTTCTCGGAGATGCACGCGGCCCAGGCGTTGGGAATCATGGGGGCCATGAATATCCTGGGCACGGTGGCCTCGGGCTGGATCTGCGACCGCTTCGGCCGGAAGGGACCGCTGGCGTTTTACTATGGCGTGCGCGGCCTGTCGCTCCTCTTCCTGCTCTACGTCTGGAACGTGCCCTCTCTCCACATCTTCGCCGCCATCTTCGGCCTCAACTACATCTCGACGGTGCCGCCGACGACAACGCTGACGGCGAACATCTTCGGCCGCTACTCGGTGGGCTCGCTCTCGGGCTGGATCTTTTTCTCCCACCAGGTGGGAGCCGCGCTGGGCGCGGCCATCGGCGGATGGGTATTCCAGACGACGGGCTCGTACTCGTGGGCCTTCATCTCGGCCGCGCTCATGGCCTTCCTGGCCGTGCCGCTGGCGCTCGCCATCAAGGAAGTGCCGATCGCCAGGACGCCGAGCCCGACCCCCGCGCCGGCCGGCCTTCCCGTCGCCGCCTCCTGAGGCGGCTCAGGGCAGCTTCAGCAAGCGCCGGAACTCCTCCAGCTCGGGCCTCGGCACGTCGGGCCGCTCGCTCACCCGTCGGTACACGTCGGCGGGGTTGTCCTCGATGGCCCGGCTCACCTTCGCAAAGACCTTGAGGAGCTGGCGTCCCTCGCGATCCGCCTTGGACTGAACCAGTGGCCCGCCCATCTTTCCCACCGTACGCAGCATCCGGCTGTCGAGCTGGACGAATGCTTTTACGGCCGTGGCGGCCAGGGTGCGTCCGTGACCGTCCGGGCGGAACTCGTAGGTGATGGCCACCACCGCGTCGCCGCGGATGTCGGGCAGCATCGCCTGCTCGTAGGCGCCGGCGGCGTACATCAGTCGCATGCCGCGCTCTGCGTGCAGCAGATTGAATCGCCCCTTCACGCCCCAGCCGTCGTCAAGCCACAGGCCATCCGTCTCGCGCCAGATCTTGTAGCGCGCGGCCCGCAGCGCCCGCGTGAGGTGGCTCGCGAACTCCGGATGGTCGAGCAGGTACTCGAAGACCGGCGCGCGCGCCGGATAGGGCTCGAGCTCCATCTGCGTCGAGGCGAAGGCGTGCTTGACGAGATGCTCCAGCTTGGCCCGCTGCTCGGGCGGCAGCGTGCCGGGCAGGGAAAGCGTAGCCTGGGCTTCGGCGGGAACGATGGGCGCGAATGCGAGACCCGCCAGGAGGGCGAGCGTCACCGTCACCGCAGCCGCGCGAGCGACTCCTCTCACCGCCGACACCCTCGGCGGGGACTACCAGCCGATGGCGTGGGCGCCGCGTCGCGGATCGGCCCCCGCCATGAGGGTGCCGTCCGGCCCGCGGAGCACCGCACAGACGGCGCCCGCCCGCCAGTCCCAGTCGGGGCACTCGGACACCACATGGCCCAGAGCGGCCAGCGCCGAGCGCGTCTCGGGCGCCAGGCGCCGCTCGGCGTCCAGGCGGCCCGGGAAATTGGCGTGCGGCCAGAACGAATCGGGGAAGCTTCGCGTCGCCACGCGCGGGGCCTCGACCGCCCGCTGGGGCGACATGCCGAAGGCGGTGATGTTGAGGAAGACCTGGAGCATGGCCTGCTGCTGCACGTCGCCGCCGGGAGTGCCGAAGGGCATCATGAGCCGGCCGTTGCGAAGCGCCATGGCCGGAGCCGGGGTCAGCCGCGGCCGCTTCCCGGGCGCCACCTCGCTCGGATGCCCTGGCTCAAGCCAGCCCTGCGAGCCGCGCGGCGAGATCACGCAGCCCACGCCGGGCACCACTGGGGAATCCACCGACGGATCGCTGGGCGTCGCGGAAAAGCCATTGCCCTCGGCATCCACCACCGCGACGTACGAAGTGTCGAGCGAGTCCGGATGGGCGCGCCGAGGCGGGGGCACCGCGGGCGCGCCATTCCGCACCGCCGCCATCGCCTCCGGATCGCCGGGCGGCGGCATGTGCGGCCAGGCGCGGTCCTCGTGGATCAGCGCGCGGCGTAGCGCGGCGTACTCTTTCGACAACAGCGCGTCGCCCGGCACCTTGACGTGGCGCGGATCGCCGTAGTATCGCTCGCGATCGGCAAAGGCGAGCTTCATCGCTTCGATGAGCACATGCAGGGCGCGCGGCGAGTTGTGCCCCAGCGCCGCGAAGTCGAACGGCTCGATGAGGTTCAGCATCTGCAGCAGCACGGGCCCCTGGCACCAGAAGCCGCACGCGGCGATCTCGTATCCCTGGAAGGTCGTCTTGAGAGCCGGCGCCACGTCGACCTGGAACTCGGCCAGATCCTCCGCGGTCAGCAGTCCGCCCTCGCGGGCATGGAATGCGGCAATACGCTGGGCCGCCTCGCCCTTGTAGAAGGCATCCCGCGCCGCCCGGATCGCACCCGCCCGCCCGCGGGAGCGCGACCGGATCTCGGCCGCCACCATCGCCTTGATCGTGCCAGCCAGCTCGGTCTGCACGAAGAGCTGCCCGGCGGCCACGGGCGCGCCGGCCGGCAGGTAGAGCGCCGCGGAGGTCGGGAAGCGCGCGTACCGCTCGGCATTGTTGCGGATCATGGCGGCGGAGAATACCGAGAGGGGGAAGCCGTGCTCCGCGCACTCGAGCGCCGGAGCCACTGCGTCGCCGAAGCTCAGAGTGCCCCACCGCTCGAGGGCGGCGCACCAGGCGTCCGGCGAAGCCGGCACCACGGTGCGGAGGAGGCCGGCGGGGATCTGGCCGCCGTGCTTCGACCGGAAGAGCTCCGCGGTGACTTTCTTCGGATAGGGCCCGACGCCCGAGACTTCGAAGGTCTCGCCGCTCGACGCCCAGTGGACGAGGATGGGCGCGACGCCGGCGAAGCTCACCATGTCGGGATGGACCACGCCCAGCATGAGACCAGCGGCGACGCCCGCGTCGATGGCATTGCCGCCGCCCTCGAGAATGCGCGCGGCGGCCTGAGCGGCCAGCGGGTGTCCGGCGGACACCATCCAGCGCCGGCCCATTACCTGGGTCATGGGCCCCGCCGCCGCAGGGACGGATGCGCGCTGGTACTGCGCCGAATCGAGGGTCATGCGGCGTATGGTAACATGGCGCCATGAGTCGCCTGCCGCTCATCGGCGTCAGCACTTCCATCACGGTGGGCAAACACCCCGAGCGGGCATACGTCAATTCCGCGTATCTGCATGCCATACAGCAGGCCGGTGGC
>Ga0207646_10001988_pt1 | contig 24566 bp, 23 predicted proteins | sample KBSK5502metaG_FD_184343 | JGI IMG/M metagenome (GOLD analysis project Ga0207646, IMG submission 184343) | Corn, switchgrass and miscanthus rhizosphere microbial communities from Kellogg Biological Station, Michigan, USA - KBS K5-50-2 metaG... | ecosystem: Host-associated > Plants > Roots >...
TGACGGTCAGCGCGGGACAAACCACAGTTTTCAGCGACGTGATGAAGGATCTTTTCGCCGTCGCGACGCCGTCGGATGGCAATCTGTTTATCGTCGGCCCGACTAACGGAAAGGTCTACGCCGTGCTCCAAAGCACGTCAGACTCCGGTACGACCGCGCCGGCCAGCTCGATTCCTCTGCCGACGAATCTTTCCGAGGCCCTGACGAGCGCGACGTCGTCGGCGCAGCGTCCGCTGTTCCTGGACGGCCTCGAGCAATCCGTCGATCCGTTCCGCGGCACGCGCTGGGTCCTGCTGCTCAACGAAGTCGGAAGCGCATCGGGATTCGTGAACGTGCGTTTATACGAAGCCGGAAATCGCAGCCGGCCGATCGCGGAGAAGGATCTGGCCGTCGCTCCGAACCAACAGGTCAAACTCGATACGGTCTTCCGCGCCCTCGGACTCGACGCGGCCGATCGGCAAAAAGATCGAACGAATGTCGAGCTGGTGGTGACCGCCACCGCCGGCTCCGCGCGCGTAGCGGCGTCCGCAGTGTCGATCGACAATCAGACCGGCGACACGAAGGTGTACGGGCTGGCGCCGGTGATCGGATCCGGGAATCCCAACGTTCAGTTCGCGGCGCCCGTGGTCACCCAGCAGCCGCCGTCCGTCCCGACGCGCCGGCGCAGCGTGCGGCACTAGTCGATCTCGACATCGCGCCCGGTGATCAATCGCGCGCCGCGCTGATACGTCAGATATGCCCACGCCCACTGCAGAATCACGAGCACGCGGTTGCGGAAGCCGATCAGAAAAAAGATGTGGACCGCCAGCCATGCGAACCAGGCCAGAAATCCGCTGATGTGAAGTTTTCCGAGGTCCGCGACCGCCGCTTCCCGACCGATGGTCGCCAGCGATCCTTTATTCCAGTAGTGAAATGGTTGCGACGGTTGACCGCGGATCATGCGCAGGATGTTTTTTGCGGCGTGCGTCCCTTCCTGAATGGCCGCCGGCGCGACTCCCGGCACGCCCGGCACCGCCGCCAGGTCGCCGGTGACGAAGACCTCCGGATGTCCGGGCACTGACAAATCCTCATTCACCACCACGCGGCCGGCGCGATCGATCGGCGCGCCGAGCGTGCGTCCGAGCGGTGAGGCCTGGACGCCGGCGGCCCACAAGACCGTGCGCGTGGCGATGGTCACGTCGCCGATCTTGACGCTGTGATCGTCGACTCCGGTGACCATCCCCCTGGTGATCACTTCCACGCCGAGGTCGCGAAGTTGTTGTTCGGCTTTGGCGGAGAGGTCGGGCGGGTAGACCGGCAGGACGCGATCGTTTCCTTCCACCAGAATCACGCGCGCGCTCGAGGGGTTGATCCTTCGAAAATCGCGAATCATCGTGTGGCGTGCGATTTCGGAGAGTGCGCCGGCGAGCTCCACGCCGGTCGGCCCGCCGCCGACGATCACGAACGTCATCCACGCTTTTTGCCGGTCGGGATCGTTTTCGCGCTCCGCTGCTTCGAATGCCAGCAGGACGCGGCGGCGAATTTCGATAGCGTCCTCGATGGTCTTGAGCCCGGGCGCAATGAGGCTCCACTCCGGGTGATTGAAGTAGGAGTGCGTCGCGCCGGTGGCCACGATCAAGTAGTCGTAGGCAACCTCGCTATCAATTAACTTGACTATTTTTCGCTCGACGTCCACCGCGGTCACTTCCCCCAGGATCACATTCGTATTTTCCTGGTGCGCGACGACGGAACGGATGGGATAGGCGATGTCGCTCGGGTTGAGAGCGGCGGTAGCCACCTGATACAGCAGCGGCTGAAAAAGATGGAAGTTGCGGCGGTCGACCACCGTCACTCGCGCCGGAGCCTTTCTCAGCGTCTTGGCGGCGTACAGCCCGCCGAAGCCGCCTCCGAGGATCACGATGTGGGGTCGTTCCGTCATTCTGAGCGAAGCGAAGAATCTCTGATTACGACGCCGTTGGCAAACCGCGATCCTTCGCCGTCTGCGCGGCTCAGGATGACGGCTTTTTCACGAATGTCTCGCCGAACAACTGCATCGACTTCACCTCGCCGTCGGGCCCGAGCGTGAATTGCACCTGTTCGTCGAGATCTTCCTCCGGCACCGAGGCCGAGAAGGTGTCGAAATTGAAGTGCGTCAGCGGAACGCTCAGGCGATACCACTGCAGCGCCAATCCGTTGTTCGTGGATGTCACTGTGGCGGTTCCGTACGCCGGACTGGTGTAGGTGCCGGCATACGCCTGCAGCTCGCGCGAGGGCTTCGTGTCGAGGTGACGCTTGGCGTCGCGCTCCTTCTTCTTGGCCTCATCCTGGGCGTCGCTCTTTCGATCGATTGCGAGAAAGAGCTGATTCCAATCCCGCGTCGGGCCGCCGATCAGGCTATCGAGGATCGAATTTCGCAACGCGATCACCGCCAGGCCTCGTCCAAGGTTGGACATCACGACTACGCCGGCGTTCTGCTTCGGCAGCAACGCCACCTGCGTTCGAAAGCCGTTGATCGCGCCGCCGTGCGAGACCAGAAGCTGGCCGCGATAGTCTTGCACCGCCCAGCCGAGCCCGTAGGCTTCGAGGTTGGTCTCGGGATTCGCTTCCTTTCCGATGCCCTCCAGCCGGATGACGGTCTGCGGCGTGTGCGTTTCCTCCAGCGCCTCGGTCGAGATGAGGCGCTTGCCGTCGATCGTTCCACCGGCGAGCTGGAAGCGCAACCATTGCGACATGTCGCGAACGCTCGACTTGATCTGACCTGCCGGCGCGATCCGCGTGTAGTCGAACATCGGCTGAACGGACACGCGATCGGAAGCGCGATCCCATCGGTGGCCGACGGCATGTTGCGAAGCATTCCAGTCTGCGAAGGCAATGCGCGTATGCGTCATGCCGAGGGGGTCGAAGATTCTTGTGCGGATGAATTCTTCCCACGGCATTTTGGCCGCCGACGCTACAGCCTCGCCGGCGAGCGCGAACATGATGTTCTGATACTGATAGGTGCTGCGGAATGACTTCGTCAGCTTCACCGATGCCACCGAACGGATCACCTGCTCGCGATTCCAATCGGTGTAATCCCACAGCTCGTCGTGACGCGACAGGCCGGTGCGATGCGAGACGATGTCGCGCAACGTGACCATGGCGTCGGCGCACGGCTCATCGAGATGGAAATACTCCACGTACTTTCGAACGGGTTCGTCCCAATCGATCACCTTCTGATCGACGAGCATCGCCAGCGCGGTAGCCGTGAATGCTTTAGTCGTCGAAGCGATCTCGAAGAGAGTGTCGGGCGTGATCGGATTCGTTTTTCCGATTTCGCTGACGCCAAAAGCCTTGAGGTAAACGACGCGATCGTTCTGAACGACGGCGATCGCGAGGCCGGGAATTCGCCAGCCGGCCATTGTCTCGGACGCCAATTTGTCGAACTGCTGTTGCGCAAGGGCGGGGAGTGCGATCAAAAAGACGAACAGGAATCGGCGCATGGTGGCATTCTAGTGTTGTATGCGGCGGCTCGTCCCGATCGTCTTTTTCTTCGCGATCGCGTGTAGTGCGACGTTCTACGTCCGGCAGGAATCGGACACGCTCTATTTCGGCACCGCCAAGCCCGACGGCACCGTCGTGACGCAGGCCGACTGGAATCAGTTTCTTCGCGAAGTGGTCACGCCGCGCTTTCCCGGCTTCACGCATTGGGAAGCGCACGGCTCATGGAAGAACGTGCCCGAGGAGACGCACGTGGTGGTGATCATCCATCCTGCCGGAGATGAAATCGCGATACAGCAGATTGTTGATGAGTATAAGAAGAGGTTTGCTCAGGAGAGTGTCCTGCGAGTGAGGAGCGATGCCTGGTTGCCAGCAAAAGAATGAATGCAGAACGCAGAATGCAGAATGAAGAATGAAGAATGAAGAAGATATGATTTTTCTCAATTCTTAATTCTGCGTTCTGCATTCAGGTTTCTCCGCTCCAGCCATCGCCTCCCAAAATAAAACAACGTCCCCGCCGCGATCACGTACAGCCCTCCCACCCTCAACCCCTTCTGCGGCGAGATCACGATGTACGACCAGAGTCCGAGCGCGACGATGGCGGGGAGGGGATAGAGCCACATCCGAAACGGGCGGGGACGGTCGGGGTCGCGCTGCCGAAGGATGACCGCTCCGACGATCTGGGCCATGAACGGAATGATGGCGCGAATAGAGAGGATCGCCTGCAGAACATCTTTGAGTGAAAACCAGCAGAAGATCGACGCCACGCCGCCGAGAAAAAGCGTCGAGATGTAGGGATGCGCTTGGGTCGCATGCAGGCGCGCGAAGATGCGGAAGAAGTTTCCGTCGCGCGCCGCGGCGTAGAGGATCCGCGAATAGCCGAGCATCAGCGAGAAGATCGACGCGAATGCAGTCCAAAGAATCAGTATCGAGATGATCTGCGCCGCGCGCTGGCCGAGGAGAAAGGCGAGATAGTCGCTGACGATGGATGGCGAGGTCATCGCCTGCCGCATGGGCAGCACCGAAATCAAACAGGCGTTCATGATGAGATAGATCGCGCCGATCGCGAGGATCGAAATCACGATCACGCGCGGAATGGTGCGGTGCGGCTCGCGCACCTCATCGCCGAGATAGCAGATGTTGTAATAGCCGAGGTAGTCGTAGACGGCGTAGATCAAGGCGACGCCCAGGCCTGCGTATCCGAGGCCGCCGTCGAGCCGCGGTGCGCGCCAGAATGCGAACGCTTCCAGTCGCAAATGCGGCAGGCCGGCGCCGATGACGATCGCGAGCGTCGCCAGCACTCCAATCCATAGAAGGATCGAAAACTTTCCGATGGCTTCGATGCGCCGCAGCAGCAGCAGGGTTGTGAGGATGCACACGATCATGGCAGTCAGCGCCAGGTGCGCCTTCGCGCCCGGCGCCAGCACGGTCAGATAATTCGCGAAGCCGATGCAGCCGGAGGCCATCGACAGGGGCGCCGAAAAGAGAATCTGAAAGAGGAAGAGGAATGAGATCAGGCGGCCGGCACGCCCGTAAGCCTCGCGCAGGAAAACGTACGAACCGCCGGATGCCGGAAGCTCCGCCGCCAGCTCAGCCGTGACCAGGCCATCCGAAATCGCGAGCAGTCCGCCCAGGATCCAGGCGAGCATTCCCCGCCCGCCGCCCATCGCCGTGAGGATCAAGGGGATCGTGATGAATGGTCCGATCCCGACCATGTCGATCATGTTCAGCGCGATTCCGCGCCACAATCCGATGTCCCGGCGGAGCTCGCTCATCGACGCCGCGAGTGTACCGTTAACTGTCGGTAACGCGCCGTTCAAGCTGTGTAGCTGACCGTGCCCGGAATCGAAGCGCTGCGCGATCTGGTAACGTAGCGCCGGCTCTCAGCCGGCGCAGGAACCGCCTGAGAGGCGGTTCTACGTGACGAAATACCCTCTCGAGCCCGATGCCGCCGAGATGCGTCGCATGATCGACGCGGCGGCGCAGCGCATCATCGAGCACATTGAATCGCTGCCGTCGCAGCCCACTCGAAATGTCGACGACGCGAAGGAGTTCGCACGCGGGTTGATCGAGCCGCTGCCGCGCGAGGGCCAATCGTTCGACAAACTGCTCGATTTCCTTTTCGACCAGGCGATTCCGAGAACGTTCAACACCGCCTCGCCCGGCTATCTGGCCTACATTCCGGGCGGCGGCATTTTTCAGGCGGCGGTCGCCGATTTCATCGCCACCGCTGTCAATCGTTACATCGGCGTTTTCGCGGCCGCTCCGGCCCTGGCTCAACTGGAGACCAATGTCGTTCGCTGGTTCTGCGAGATCGTCGGATACGGAAAAAAGAGCGGCGGCGTTTTGACGACCGGCGGCTCGATGGCCAACTTCATCGCGATGGTCGCGGCGCGAAAAGCGCAGCTCGGCGATGACTTTTCGCGCGGCACGCTGTACGCCGGCGATCTGATCCACCACTCGTTCCAGAAGGCCGCCAATCTGGCCGGCTTTCCGCTGGCGAATGTCCGCGAGATCGAAAGCGATGCGAAGTTTCGGGTGCGCGTGGATGCCATGGAGGAAGCGATCGCTCGCGATCGCGTCGACGGCTTCACGCCGTTTTTCGTGGCAGGAAGCGCGGGGACGGTCGGAACGGGAGCGGTCGATGATCTGGAGTCGCTGGCGCGGCTGGCCGAGCGCGAGAACATGTGGTTCCATGTCGACGGCGCCTACGGCGCGTTCTTCGTGCTCACCGAGCGGGGACGGGAAGCGATGCGGGGCATTCAGCGCGCCGATTCGGTCGTGCTCGATCCGCACAAGACTCTGTTTCAGCCGTACGGCGTCGGCGCGCTGATCGTGAAAAGCGCGGCCCAGCTTCGCGAGGCGCATTCGATGCACGCCAGCTATCTGCCGCAGTTCCAGCAGGAGGAGGAGTTCGTCGACTTCTGCGAAGTCTCGCCCGAGCTGTCCCGCGATTTTCGAGGGTTGCGGGTCTGGCTGCCGCTGAAGATGTTCGGCATCGCGCCATTTCGTCAACTACTTGACGAAAAACTGGACCTGACCCGCTGGGCAACCGACGAGCTGAAGAAGATCAAAGGGATCGAGATCGTGGCGGAGCCGCAGCTATCCATCGTCGCGTTCCGGCTGCTCAAACGCGACGCCATCCCGAACGAGCTCAATCACAAGCTCATCGAGCGCATCAACGCACGCAAGCGCGTGATGCTGACCGGTACCACCATCGGCACGGATTTCATCATCCGCATCTGCGTGGTTTCGCATCGCACGCACATGGATCGCATGCAGATGTGCATGGAGGACATCCGCGCGGCAGTGGCGGAGCTGTCATGAGCGAGCGCCTCGACGAAGGTCCAGTCCTCGGCGCACCCGGGCTTCACAGCTTCATGGTTTTCCTCTTCGTCATCGGCTCAATTGCCCTTTTCGGGACGTTGCGCGATCCGGCGGCCCGGCCGTTCGGACTGATCGCGTTTGGCGTCGGCCTCGTCGCGGTTTCCATCGCCGGCCTTCGCTTCTGGCGTCTTCGTCGCGCCCTTGGCATCGCCGATCTACGGCTCGACGACCCCGTCCCTCTCGGCTTCAGCGGAACGGCCACCTATTTCCGCCCGCTTCGCGGCGCGGAGCTCCGCTCCATCGAAGCACGCCTGCAGTGCGAAGAGAAAATCGTGAAGGGAAGCGGCAAAAACAGACGCACAGTGAAAAAGATTGTCCATGACGAAGTGCTGACGTCATCCGTGGTTCCGATGATGGAGCGCATCGAGGTCCGCATTCCGGTCAAGATTCCGGCCGCCGGTCCGCCGACGATGGAACTGACCGATGCCAGCACGACTTGGCGACTGCGGCTGCGCCTGGAGATGGTCGGCTGCCCCAATATAGCCTCGGCGTTCGAGATCGAAGTTCTGCCGGGAGTGGCACGACTATGATCCGCGTCGACCTGCCGCAGGACAAGGTCTTCAACGGAGATCATCTGCAGGGCAGGGTGGAGTGGAGCTCGAGCGGCAAGGAGCCGCGCAAGATCGAAGTGATCTGCCGCTGGCGGCTCGACGGCAGCGGAAAAAAAAGCACAGAGATTGTGAAGCGGGTCGTGGAGGACAACATCGCTTCCCGTAGTCAGATCACGATTCCATTCGATTTCGCGATCCCGCTGCGCGGCCCGATCAGCTACGGCGGAAAGCTGTTCAGTGTCATCTGGGAGATCTTCGTGAACGTCGATCTGCCGCTCGCGTTCGACGAGGAAGAGACCAGGACATTCACGGTCCAGGCCCGGCCCTACGATCCGAAAGAGTTCGATGAGTTGGACGAGGATGAGGAAGATGACGAGGATGAAGATGTGGAGCGTCAAACGTAGAGCCGCCTCTCAGGCGGCTGTCGCCGGCTGGAGAGCCGGCGCTACGTCGGCTTGCGGTCGTTCTTCTGCACTTCCGGATCGTGACGCGATCCGCGCAACTCCTCTTCCTTCAACTGCTGCTCGTCGCGAAGCGGCGCGTCGCCCATTTCGCCGTGATAGACCGCCACCGCAAGCTCGCGCGTGAGGTGTGAATAGACGCGGTCGTCGGGATGGACGACCATGTTCGGGCCGAAGTCGCACAGATCGAGGCACGAAGTCGCGCAGACCCGGGCCACCGGCTTGCGGCCGAGGGACTTGTTCAGCTTTTTCAGGTCCTCGCGGATGACCTCGCCGCGTTCCTCGCCGCGATCGGGATTGCTGCAGCGCGGTCCGGTGCAGACGAAGAAGATTTTTTCGCGCGGATATTTCATGCCCCAATCCGTAACGCGCGCGTTGCGAGAAATACTTCGCGAAGGAAAAAGAGGAGCGCCAGGATCAAAGCCAGCATGGCGGCGATGAACAGCCCGCCGACCACCTTGCTGATCGGGTAATGCCCCAGCGCGCTGATGAAGAGCGATGCGATGACGAAGCAGATCAGCAGCGCGCAGGTCGTACCGAGGGTGATGGCGCGATAGATGAGCTTCGAGCGCCGCGAGAGGACGTGAAGCTCCTCGCGAATCCGCGCCTGTCCGTCCTCCCCGGCAGCGGAAATTGCGGCCTCCAGAACCCGGGCGCGATCCACCAGCCGAGCCAGCCGGCTGCTCATCACAGCCAGCAGAGCGCCGACGCCGGAAATGAGAAAGACGGGAGCCACCGAGAGCTGGATGACACGCGCGATGTCGGTGGCCTGAGTGCCGGCTTGCATCTCAACGCGCTACGAATTTCTTTCCGGCATCGAGCAGATTTTTCAGATCCTTCGGCGAGCAGGCCTCGGCATACACGCGCGCCACCGGCTCGGTGCCCGACAACCGGAACAGCAGCCAGGTCTGATCGTCGAAGATCAGCTTCACGCCGTCGGTGGTGTTGACATTGCGCACTTTCAGGCCGTCCAGCCGCGCCGGCGGATTGGCGAGCTTTTTCGACAAGGTCTCCTTGAGCTGCGGCGTGAGCTTCATGTCCGACCGCTTGGAGAAGTACGTTCCGAATTCGGCGTGCATGTCCTGCGTCAGCTCGTACAGATGCTTGCCGGTTCGCGCGACCATCTCCGCGACCAGCAGACAGGCCAGGATTCCGTCCTTCTCCGGCAGATGGCGATACATCGACATGCCGGCGCTCTCTTCGCCGCCCATGGCAATCTTGTCCGCCAGAATCAGCTCGCCGATGTATTTGAATCCCACCGGCGTTTCGTACAAGGGCACGTCGAGCTTTCGCGCGATGGCATCGATCAGATGGGTGGTGGCCACCGAGCGCGCGAGCCCGCCCGGGATTTTGCGCTCGCGTTTCAGATAGACGGACAGCAGGGCCAGGATGGTGTTGGGCGACATGAAGCGGTTGCGCTTGTCGATGATGCCGAACCGGTCGGCGTCGCCATCGGTTGCCAGTCCGAGATCGAACTTCTCCGCCAGCACGATCTTGCGGAGCTCGCCGAGGTTTTTCTCGTTGCACTCCGGCGAAAATCCACCGAAATAAGGGTCACGATAATTATGTATGATTCTGACTTCGACGCCCGCCTCGAGCAGGAAGTAGTCGAGATAGTCGCGCGCCGTGCCGTAGAGCGAATCGATCGCGATGCGCAGCCCGCTCTTGCGGATCACTTCCACGTCGATCTTGTTGCGCAGCTCGGCGAGGTAGCGATCTTTTGGATCGATCATGTCGATCAGCTCGCGCTTCTCGTAGACGTCGATCTTCTCGTTCTTCTCCTGCAGCGTCTGGATCTCGCGCTCGATCCCCTTCGTAACCTCCGGCAGGGCGGGGGCGCCGTTGGCGGTCGAAAACTTCAGGCCGTTGTATTCGGGCGGGTTGTGCGAAGCCGTGAAATTGATGGCACCCATCGCTTTGCGTCGGACGGTCTCGTAAGAGACGCAGGGAGTGGGAACGTCGCGAGTGGAAAGAAAGGCGTGGATGTCGTTGAACGCCAGGATGCGGGCGGCCTCGGAGGCAAATTTTTCTGAGAGGAATCGCGTGTCGTAGGCCACCACCACGCCGCTCCCTTTTTGTTTCGATTTTTTGAGGTAATTTGCGATTCCCTGGCTGGCGATCCGGACGTTCTCGAAGGTGAAGTCTTCCCCGATGATGCCGCGCCACCCCGAGGTCCCGAACTTGATCATTGAATCTCCTCCGCTGCGGGGGGTGAACGTTAGCACACGCTCCATTTACCCCTCACCCGGCGCTGCGCCACCCTCTCCCGCCGGGAGAGGGCCGCCGCACGATCACCCTCTCCCGCCGGGAGAGGGCCGGGGTGAGGGGCCAAGCGAGTAAAATGCCACAGCCGGTCCCTCCATCATGACGCAAACAAAGCGGGTTACGGATGTGGCGGAGCTCATCCGCTGGCTCCCGGCGGACCCGAATTCTTTCCGCCTGCTCGATTCGGTTCCGATCGGTATTTTCGTTGTCGGGGCGGACGGCCGTCAGTTGTTCACGAACGCTGCCGCCAAAGAATTGCTCGGCCATGACATCCCACCGGGCGCAACTCCCGAGGAGCGGGCCGCTGTTTTCAAGGTCCATGTCACCGGCACGGGCGCCCGCTATCCCATCGATCAATTGCCGTCCATGCGGGCTCTGCGCGGGGAGACAGTTCGAGCGATGGATCTCGAGGTCCGACGGGACGACCGGATGGTGGTCGTCGACGCCGCCGCCGCTCCGATACGGGGAGCCGATGGCTCGATCGTCGGGGCGATCACAACGCTCAGCGACGTGACCGATGTGACGCGAGTGGAGCGCGCCTATCGCGTGCTGGTGGAAAACGTCCCGATCGGTTTTTACAGCATCAAGCCCGACGGAACCTTTCTGCTCACCAATCCCGTCCTGCGAAACCTGCTGGGATACGCCTCGGAGCAGGAGATGGCCAAGGCCAACCTCGAGATCGATCACGTCAAGCGGCAGGAGCATCTGGTGTTCAAGGGCGTGCTCGAGGAACACGGCGAAGTGCGAGGCTTCGAAGGTACCTGGCACCGCCGCGACGGTCAGACGGTGCGCGTGAACTTGAACGCCACCGCGTCCCGCGACGAAAACGGCGCCATGATCTCGTACGAGGGAACGGTCGAGGACATCACCTCGCGAAAGCGGGAACAGGAAGAAGCGCGTGAGACGCGCGAGCGCTATCGCCAGCTCGTCGAAAACGCGAACGACATCATCTACCGCGCCGACGCATACGGACAGTTCACCTACGTCAACCCAACAGTGCGAAAGATTCTCGGATACACAGAAGAGGAACTGATCGGGAAGCACTTCACTGTCCTGGTCGCCCCTTCACACCGCGAGCTCGCCGAAGCGTTCTACAAAATTCAATTCCAGACCAAGACTCCGAACACCTACTACGAGTTTCCGGTGCTCGCGAAAAACGGTTCCACCGTCTGGATGGGTCAGAACGTTCAGACGGTGCTCACCGGACAGTGGATTCTCGGATTCCAGGCCGTGGCGCGCGACATCTCCGAGCGCAAGCAGATGGAAGAGGAGCTGGCGCAGGCGCGCGACGCCGCGCTGGCGTCTGCGCGGTTGAAAGCTGAGTTTCTCGCGAACATGAGCCACGAGATCCGGACCCCGATGAACGGCGTCATCGGCATGGCCGACATCCTCCTCGGCACGCGCCTCTCTGCGGAGCAGAAAGAATGCGCCATCACCATTCGTCGCAGCGCCGAAGCGCTCTTGACACTCGTCGACGACATTCTCGATCTGTCGAAGATCGAGGCTGGCAAGCTGACGATCAAGACTGCTGACTTCGACCTCGATGAGTTGATCGACGGCATCACCGACGTCTTCGCCGAGCGGGCGGCGGCGAAGGGCCTCAAGTTTCGCGCTGTGATCTATCCCGATGTTTATCGCCATCTGCACGGCGACGCGCTCCGGCTGCGCCAGGTGCTGTTGAATCTGGTCGGCAACGCCTTGAAGTTCACAGAGACCGGCGAAGTGAGCCTTTCGGTGATGCGCGACAAAGAGGCGGACGAAGCCGTCGAATTGTGGTTCCTGGTCAACGACACCGGCATCGGCATCACCGAACCGGAGCAGAATCGCCTCTTCACGCCTTTCACGCAGGCGGACGGCTCGACCACGCGCAAGTACGGCGGCACCGGCCTGGGCCTGGCCATCTCGAAGCAGCTCATAGACATGATGGGTGGCCGGATCGGAGTGGCGAGCGTTCCAGGAGAAGGATCGACGTTCTGGTTCACCGGCAATTTCAAAAAAGACACGCGACCGGAGCGAGCCTCGAGCCGCTCGGCGCTGGCCGGCGTACGGGTGCTCCTTCTCGACTCGAACGAGCTGAATCGCCTCGTCGTTCGGCGGCATTTGACGTCATCGGCGATCAGCGTTCAGGAAGTCGCGTCGGCCGAGGCAGCGCTGGAGGCATTGAGACAAGCGGCTACCGAGGGCCGTCCGTTTGACGTCATCGTGCTCGAGATGCAGCTCGCCGGCACCGACGGAATCTCCGTGGCGCGCACCATCCACGCCGATCCGCGGATCCGCGAGACTCCGATCGTCCTGGTGACAGCAATCGGCCGCCGGAAGAGCGACATCGAGTTCTTCAAATCGGAAGGCATCGACGCGTTCGTCATGAAGCCGGTTCGCCGGGCGCAACTCACCTCCGCGGTTTCGCGGGTGATGCGCCGCACGCCGGTGGAAGACAGCGGCCCTCCGCTGTCGGGGCAGCCGGAGGCGGCTGCCCTCCAGAAGCGTCAGATTCTCGTCGTCGAAGACAACGTCGTGAATCAGAAAGTGGCTGTCGGACAATTGCGGAGCCTCGGCTATGACGCCGATGTCGTTGGCAGCGGGGCCGAGGCCATCGAGATCATTGGCAAGCAGCCCTACGATCTGATTCTTCTCGACTGTCAGATGCCGGACATCGACGGCTATGACGTCGCGCGCACGATTCGAAGCATGGAGAGCGGAAAGCCGCGCATTCCCATCGTCGCGATGACCGCGCACACGATGCCAGGCGAACGCGAGAAATGCATTGCCGCCGGGATGGACGACTATCTCGCCAAGCCGGTGAGCATCCAGCGCCTCAGCTCGGTTCTTGTGCGATGGGTCGGAGCGCGCGAAGAAGTCGTCGACATGGAAAAAATGGCGGGATTGCAGCAGCTCGCAAAAGCGAATCCGTCATTCATGCGCGATATCACGGCTCTGTTCCGCGAAGACGCGCTGCTGCGATTGCACGAGCTTCGGGATTCGCTCGACGCCTCGGACGCCGACCGCGTCGCGCGCGCGGCGCATTCGTTGAAGAGCAGCTCGGGGAATATCGGCGCTTCACGGATGTACTCATTGTGTGCCACCATTGAGTCCACCGCCCGTCAGGGGAATCTCGAAGGGATCGCCGATATGGTCGAGCAATTGGCCACAGAGCTCGATCGCGCGCTCGCGGCTTTGGCCCAATCGGCGGGTGCCACAGGTGCTTAACTACGTACGCGAAGCGGAGGACGCTTTGTTATCCTCGCTCATACAGTGGGTCGCGAGACCGCGCAACCAGATTTGAACTGACGATGTCAGAAACTCTCGGATCGTATCGGCTGATTGACCGGCTCGGCGCGGGTGGGATGGGCGAGGTGTGGCGCGCTGAGGACACGCGGCTGCTCCGTGAGGTCGCGATCAAGATTCTCTCCGAGCGCATCGCCAACGATCCGGAGTGGAAGGCAAGGTTTCTGCGCGAGGCCCGCACGATCGCGCAGATGAATCATCCCAACATCGCCACGATCTACTCCATCGAGCAGGAGGCCGAGAAGCTCTTCATCGTGATGGAGCTCGTCGAAGGCGAATCTCTTGCGACCGTACTGGCCAGAGGACCGCTGCAGCCGAAAGAAGCCGTGGCCATCATCAAACAGGTGGCAGAGGCGCTCGCCGAGGCCCACGAGAAGGGCGTCGTGCACCGCGATGTGAAGCCGGACAACATCATCGTCGGCAAGCGCAGCGTGAAAGTCCTCGATTTCGGAATCGCGAAACAGGTCGTATCGACCGGCGAGGCTCCCACCCTCACGCAAGCCGGCTTGATCGTCGGCACTCCTTTCTACATGTCGCCCGAGCAGGCCCTTGGCAGACCGGTGGACACGCGCAGCGATCTCTTCTCCCTCGGCGTGGTGTTGTACGAAGCGGTCACCGGCAAGCGGCCCTTCGAAGGAGAGTCGGTCACTGAAACCATGATGAACATCATCATGCAGGAGCCGCCCGATCTTGGTGCCGTGACGCCGAGCGCTCCGGCGTCGCTGGTCGAAGTGGTCAACCGCGCACTCCAGAAGAAGCCGGAGCGGCGATTCGGAAGCGCCGGCGAGATGGTCGATGCCCTGTCGCAGGTTGATTTCGCCCGTCCCACCGCTAAGGCTCCGCCTAAGCCGGCCAGGGTCGACGCTCCCACCGTTGCGATGCCCAGCGCGCCGCAACCGGAGCAGGCTCCGATTCCCGGCCAGCGCGCGCTGGTCGCGGATGACGATCCGGTTACACGGTATCTGATCGCCAACATCCTCGGTCAACGGCGCATCGCGTTCGACGAGGCTGCCAACGGCGCCGATGCGGTGAAAGCGCTGAAGAGCCACGACTACACGCTGGTCTTCCTCGATCTGCTAATGCCGCGGATCGACGGATGGGGCGTGATCGATTTTCTGCGGCGTGCGAAGGGCAAACCCCCGCGTATCATCATCATTACAGGCGTCAAAGATCAGACCCTCAGCGTGGCCGACCGCGAGCTGGTCTCGGGGCTGATCTACAAGCCCCTCGATCCTTCCGAGGTCGACCGCCTCGTGCAGCAGACTGTGAGCGGGGTCACGGCGTAGTGGAGGACAGCCGCCCACGGCTGTCCAGGACAGCGGAGGGCCGCTGTCCTCCACTTTGGCCTACTTTCCGCAACTAAAATAGACAGCCATGAGCGATCGTCCTCTGGTGCTGATCGCTGACGACGACGACGATGTCGTTCAGCTCCTGAAGCTCTACCTGCGTCCGCTGGATGTCGAGTTTCTGCAGGCAAAAGACGGCGAGGAAGCGCTGGGGATCGCACAATCGCGCCTTCCCGCCGTGGTGCTGCTCGACGTGATGATGCCGAAGCGCAGCGGGTGGGAAGTGTGCCAGGCGCTCAAGGCCGTGCAGCGCACCTCGAAGATCGCGGTGGTGCTGATCACCGGTCGTGGCGACGTCAAGGACCGATTGACCGGCTTACAGCTTGGCGCGGACGACTACCTCGTCAAGCCGTTCCATCGCGATCAAGTCGTCAAACGCGTCGCGGCCCTGCTGCAGCGCCGAACCGAAACTGTGTTTCCGGAAACCGAGGCTCCCGCGCGTCCGGCGGAGGCACTGCTGATCGATCGCGCGACCGGACTGCCGACCGTTCCGGTGGTTCTGGACCGGCTCAAGGAGATCCTCATCGAGCAGGGGGAGATCGGGATCGTCTACATCGACATCGAACAATTTGAAGCGATCGAGGCCGAATACGGCTGGGCATTTTTCGACGAATTCGTGCGGCGCGCCGGCGAAGTGATCGGCGCCGAAGCGCGGGCGCGGTTTCCACACGCGATCGTGGCCGCGAACTTCGCGGGCGGCTCGAGCTTTTTTATTTTCTTCGAAACGCGCGGAACCGACGTCCGTCAGGAGAGCGCATTCGACACGATTGCCAACGACCTGCGCCAGAAACTGATCGACACCATGCGGCAGCAGTTTCCGAACATGCAGCAGGAACAGATCGGGTTCTTCGTCGGTGTGGCCCGCATCGATTATCGACCGCAGATCCGCCTGGAACGGCAGATCTATCAGGGAATCCAGACTGCGTCCGACGCGGTGCGCGATGCCGAACAGCAAAGGAAGAGACAGCTCGCGCGCGAGCTGCGCGACATCATCCGCCGCAAGCGCGTGACCACGCTTTTCCAGCCGATCGTGCACGCCAAAGACCTGTCAGTTTTCGGTTATGAGATCCTGACGCGCGGTCCGGCACATTCCTCGTTTCGAAACTCCGACATGCTCTTTTCGTTCGCGCGCGATACGAACCTCGCCTGGGGCCTGGAAGCGGTGTCACTCGATTGTGCAATGCGGCGGCTTCGATCGTTCGATCTGACCGGCCGCAAGTTTCTGCTCAATCTGGAAGCGGAGATGTTTTCGGAATCGGAGTTCCGCATTCACGAGGTGGTCGCGTTTTTCTCCGAGCATCGCGGGCATTTCGTCTTCGAACTCACCGAGCGCGCCGCCATCGAGGACTACCAGGCTTTTCGCAATCTGCTCGACGAATTTCGCTCCAAGGGGATCGAAGTCGCGATCGATGATGCCGGATCGGGATACGCCTCGCTCGAAGCGATCGCCGCGCTCTCGCCGGACTATCTCAAAGTCACGAAGGGCCTGGTCTCGACGCTGGCGCGCGAGCCGATCAAGCAGGATCTCGTGAAAATGCTGGTGGACCTCGCTGCCAAGATCAACGCCAGGACGATCGCGGAGGGCATCGAGACCGCCGAGGAATATGAGACCTGCCGCGATCTGGGGGTCGACCTGCTTCAGGGCTACTATCTCGCGCATCCACAGGAACAACTTGGAACCGGCGACGCCGAAGTCGCTAATCTCGCAGGCACAGCACAAGCGTCATCCTGAGCCGCGTTAGACGGCGAAGGATCTCGTCGACAGAGATCCTTCGCTTCGCTCAGGATGACGTGGTAATTTCGAATTGCGATGATTCGCCTCGTCCGCAAGCCTTCGCTCTGGTCGAATTTTTTCGGCCGTCTCCTCTTCGCGATCGTGTGGGTGGGCGGGTTCGTGGTTTTTACGCTTTGGGTGTGGCGACATCGATTTGGTACGCCCTGGTTCCTCTTCGTGATCCTTGGACTATTCGATCTGATCGCGATCGGCGTGATGTGGGATCTCGTCGTTCGCTTGTGGCGGACGTTGAACCAGCGCGAGCCCATCGTGGAGATCGATCGGGACTCGCTGGCGTACGGCGACTCCGCGCAGGTGCGAGTGGCGGAGGAGCATCCCGAGTCGATCGTCGAGATGGGCGTGAAGCTGGTGGGCGAGTGCCGCACCAGGACCGAGCAGGACATCTCGCAGCATCGTCAGACGATCATCTCGCTGACCCGGGTCTATGAGGAAGAGCTGCTGCGCGTGAAGCCGGCCTCTGCCGAGCCGGTCAGCCGCGTGGTGCAACTGCAATTGCCCAAATCGGCGCCCGCAGACGATGTGACCTGGAAGATCCTGGTCGACTCCCATCTGAAGCAGGGCGGCATCATCGAGCACCCGTTTCCGCTAAAGGTTCACGAATTGTCATCCCGACCCTGAGCGCAGCGAAGGGGAGGGATCGGTGTGGAGAGGGCGGTGCGAGCATCGAAGCAATCGTGTGCCAACCCGCCCACACCGTTTCCTCGCTACGCTCGGAATGACAACCCCCTTGACTTCGCAAGCCGCGAGTAGCATAAGTCGCCTTTAGCGTTCGGTAGGGAGGTGCCTCTTGGAACTTTCTCGCCGTGGTTTTCTGAAGGCGACCACTGTCGGCGGCGCCATCGCGCTCGGCTTCGACCTCACCAAAGCGAAGGCCGAGATGCGGGCCTTCAAGATCTCTCGAACGTCGGAGACTCGAAGCGTCTGTCCATACTGTGCTGTCGGATGCGGCGTCATCATCCACACGCTGGGTGACAAATCGAAGAATGCCATCCCTTCGGTGGTCCACGTCGAAGGCGATCCCGATCACCCGGTCAGCCGAGGCACTCTTTGCCCGAAAGGGATCACGCTCAAAGACGACATCACAAACAAAGACCGGATCACCGTGCCGAAAGTTCGCCGGCCCGGGTCCGATCATTGGGAAGACATCAGTTGGGACGACGCCATCGCTCAGATTGCGCGCCACATCAAGACCACGCGCGACAAATGCTACGTTGCGCGGAACGCGAAGGGGCAAGTCGTCAACCGCAATCCCGGCATCGCCTGGATCGGCGGCTGCACCGACACCAACGAATTCAATTACCTGCAGTTCAAGGCAATCACCGGCTTAGGAGTGCCATACCGGGATTCCCAGGCCCGGGTTTGACACGGCCCCACGGTGGCCAGTTTGGCCGCCTGCTTCGGTCGTGGCGCAATGACGAATGGCTGGGTGGACATCAAGAATACGGATGTCATTCTCGCCATGGGCGGCAATCCCGCCGAAAACCACCCGGTCGGATTCAAATGGTTCATGGAGGCAAAAAAAACGCGCGGCGCCAAGCTCGTGGCCGTCGATCCTCGCTTCACGCGCACTGCAGCGGTCGCCGATTTCTACGCGCCGCTGCGACCCGGCACCGACATCGCCTTCCTCCTCGGCCTAATTCGGTACGCCCTGAACAACAAGCGTTATCAGGAAGACTATGTCCGGATTCACACAAACGGGCCGTATCTGATCAAGCCCGAATTCTCATTCACGGACGGACTCTTCTCCGGCTGGGATCCGGCCACCAAGAAGTACGTCAAGGACAGTTGGGGCTATCAGGCCGATGCGGCCTCGCAAGGGTACGGCGTCGATCCGACGATGCAGAATCCGCGCTGCGTGCTGCAGCTCCTCAAGCAGCACGTCGATCGCTATACCCCCGAGATGGTGGAGCGGATCTGCGGAACGCCGAAGGACAAATTCCTGAAAGTCGCGGAGATCGTTACGTCCACCTATCCGGCCAATCGCGTCGGCACGATCACGTACGCTCTCGGATGGACACAGCATTCCACAGCTGTGCAAATCATCCGCACTGCTGCCATGCTGCAACTGCTCCTCGGCAACGTCGGAATGCCCGGCGGCGGCGTCAACGCCTTCCGCGGCCACTCGAACATTCAGGGCGCAACCGACACCGCCGGCAACACCGAGATCCTGACGGGCTACCTGAAGACGCCGGTCGGCGACCAGCAGACCTTGGCGGACTATTACAAGGTGGCCATCCCGCAGACTTTGAACCAGCACGCGTGGCCGAGCATGAACTACTGGGTCAACTATCCGAAGTTCACGGTCTCGCTGCTCAAGGCCGTTTACGGGAACGCCTCGACGAAGGATAACGACTGGGGCTACGGCTGGCTGCCGAAGATCGATGGCAACTATTCATGGATGTACATCTTCGACGACATGTACAAAGGATCGTCGATGCGGGTAGGCGGCAAGGAGCCGGGGCCGGAAGGCTTCATCACCTTCGGCATGAATCCGGTCGGCCTCGGGCCGAACTCCAAGAAGATGATCGCCGCCCTCTCGAAGTTGAAGTGGATGGTGGTGGTCGAGAACGCCGCGATCGAGACAGCCACGTTCTGGAAGGCCCCGCCAGAATACGGTGGCCCGCCTGCGTCGCAGATTCAAACGGAAGTCTTCATGCTTCCGGCCGCGAACTTCGCCGAGAAGGATGGCTCATTCACGAATTCGTCGCGCTGGATGCAGTGGAAGTGGAAGGCGCTCGATCCTCCCGGGCTGGCAAAGTCCGATCAGGAGATTGTCTCGCGCATCTTCCTGGCCGTGCAGAATCTCTATCGCAAAGAAGGCGGCGTAGTGCCTGAGCCGGTTCTGAACGTCACTTGGGCCTACAGTAATCCGGTCAATCCCGATCTTGGAGAAGTGCTGAAAGAGATCAACGGCAAAGCATTGGCGGACATCAAGGATCCAAAAGATCCGACAAAGGTTCTGAAGACCGCCGGCCAGCAGATCGATGGGTTTGGCCAGTTGCAGGATGACGGCACGACGATGTGCGGCAACTGGCTGCACTCCGGCGTGTTCACCGAAGCAGGCAACAACGCGCAACGGAGAAGCACCGCCGATCCGACCGGCCTCGGCATGTTCCACACCTGGGCATTCTCATGGCCGGCGAATCGTCGCATCATGTACAACCGCGCTTCTGCCGATGCGGAAGGAAAGCCGTGGGATCCCGCTCGCGTCGGCATCAAGTGGGACGGGACGAAGTGGGTGGGAGACGTTCCGGACATGAAGCCCGACGCGCCGCCGGGAACCTTCGGCGCGTTCATCATGCTTCCGGAGGGCGTCGGCCGCTTGTACGCGCCGGCGCTGAACGATGGTCCGTTCCCTGAACACTACGAGGCGGTCGAAGCGCCGATCAAGAATCCGCTGCATCCGAATGTGACGTCGAATCCGGTCGCGATCACGTTCAAGTCCGACAAGGACACTTTCGGCACGGTCGACAAGTACCCGTACGTTTGCACCACCTATCGGCTGACCGAGCACTTCCACTATTGGACGAAGCATCAGCTGAATGGCGTGCTCAATGAGCTGCAGCCAGGATTTTTGTCGAGATTCCGGGAGTCGCTGGCCAAGGAGAAGGGCATCGCGAACGGATCGAAAGTGAAAGTGACTTCCGCCCGCGGCTCGATCCAAGGGACTGCCATGGTGACCAATCGCCTGCCGACGATGAAAATCGACGGCAAGCAGCTCTATCACATCGGCTTCCCGATTCACTGGGGCTACGCCGCGGCAAAAGGCCATGAGGGACCGCTGGCGAATTTCCTGACCCCTTCGGCGGGCGATCCGAACACCTGGACGCCGGAGTACAAAGCATTCCTGGTCCAGCTCGAGAAAGCGTGAGGAGGCGACGATGAGCGAACAAGCACTCGAAATCAAACGCTCCTCCGCCTCGATGTGGGGAACCAAGACCGGCCTCCGCACGAAGGAAACGGTCTCGAAGTACATCGATACCACAACCTGCATCGGCTGCAAGGCGTGCGAGGCCGCCTGCGTCGAGTGGAACGACCTGAGGACCGTGGCCACGCACCAGGAAGGTTCGTATCAGACGCTGCCGGAGCTCGATGCGCAGTTCTGGAACCTGATCCGCTTCAACGAGCGCACCACCAGCGATGGCGACCCGATGTGGCTGATGCGCAAAGATCAGTGCATGCACTGCGCCGAGCCGGGATGCCTGGCGGCATGTCCGGCGCCCGGCGCGATCGTGCAGTACGCGAACGGAATCGTCGACGTTGATCCGGCCAAGTGCATCGGCTGCGGCTATTGCGCCACCGGATGTCCGTTCGATGTGCCGAAGTTCCACAAGACGAGCGGCAAGATGTCGAAGTGCACGCTGTGCGTCGATCGCGTCGAAGTTGGGCTCGAGCCGGCGTGCATCAAAGCGTGTCCGACCGGATGCCTGCAGTTCGGAACCAAAGAACAGATGGTGCAGTTGGGCAACGCCCGCGTGACGCAGCTCAAGGCCAACGGATTCCAGGATGCCATGCTCTACGATCCTCCGGGCGTCAAGGGCACCGGCGTCGTGACGATCCTCGGGCACGGCCATCCGGAGTGGTACGACCTTCCGGTCGATCCGCACGTGCCGTGGGGCGTGCGGCTGTGGAAACAGATCGTCAGGCCGATCGGCGTTATCGCGGCTTTTGCAACTGTCCTCGGATTCTTCGTGCACTACACAAAGTACGGTCCCAAAGAGCCGCCGGCCTAGGAGACGACCATGACAGTCCAGCACATCGACACTCCCGTCATTGTCGCCCGAGATCGCGACAACGTCGCCGTCGGCGATGAGATCGTCCGGCACCGACTGGCCACGCGCCTGATTCATTGGTCGGTCGCGCTCACGTTCTTCATCGCGCTGGTCAGCGGTATGCCCATCTGGTCGCCGATCTTCGGCTGGATGGCTTATCTGGTGGGCGGGCTGGAAGCAGCCCGCCTCATTCACCCTTATGCCGGCGTGCTGTTTTTCATCGCATCGATTGTGCAGTTTTTCCACTGGCTGCCGGACATGCACTTTCGCGAGGACCAGAAAGGCTGGCTGAGCGGCAAAGCCCTCAAGTACATGCGGTGGGAGCGCGTCGAAGAAAGCGGCAAGTACAACGGCGGCCAGATGCTCTTCTTCTGGGCCGTCTGCCTCGGAGCGGTCGGATTTCTCCTCAGCGGTATTCCGATGTGGTTCCCGCTTCAGTTCCCCGTCTGGGTGCGCGAGATCTGCATCCTGATCCACGACATCACCTTCATCGCCTTCGTGCTGGCCGTGATCGCGCACATTTACCTCGGCACTGCCGCCGAGCCGGGAACGTTCCGCGCCATGACGAGCGGAACGGTCACGCGCAAGTGGGCGAGGTTCCATCATCCCGGCTGGTATAAGGAAGTGACGGGGGAGAAGAAATAGGTTCGGCAATGTTCGAGCAGCGTGCTGCCCGCGCCGCGCTGCTCGCGGAAAAGGCCGATGCCGCGCGCGAGCCGCTGCAGTTCGCGGCGGCGCTTTCAAAAGCACAAGCGAAGTGTGCGGACCGGCTTCAGCCGGTCAGCCTCACCGGCCGTCTTGCGGATGATGTGAACGCGCTGGTGCCGGTGATTCGCCCGATGCTCGAGATCATTGCCGAGCGATCCGAAGATGCGGAACAGCGATTGACCGATCCACCCGAGACCGCACGCACGCGCCTTTCGGTCTACTGGAACGGCGACGCAAACGACTACATCTCTCGCGCACTGCTGCAACCGTACGCCGCTCAGCTTCGCCAAAAAAAATTGACACCCAATCGCGTGCACGCACCTGGACATTGTCCTTTTTGCGGAGGAGCCGCCTGGATCAGCGCGCGCAAGCCCGCTCCCGATGCCGAATCCGGATTTCGCTACCTCGGCTGCTCGCTTTGCGGATTGGAATGGAACGTCGGCCGCATTCTCTGCCCGGCCTGCGGCGAAGAAGATCCGCTCAAGTTGCCGATTTACAGCAGCGACGCGCATCCCGCCGTCCGCATCGAGACATGCGACACCTGCCGCCGCTACGTGAAATCGATCGACATGACCCAGGACGCGCGTCCGATTCCGCCGATCGATGATCTCCTCTCGCTGTCGATGGATCTGTGGGCCGTCGATGAGGGATTTGTGCGGATCGAGCCGGGGATGGCAGGGATTTGATGTCATTCCGAGCGTAGCGAGGAACCGGTGTGGGCGGGCGGTGCGCTACTGCTCGTAGAACTCGAGGACTGGGCGCCAAAGCCGAGGTACTCTCAGGCACATGAAGCTCTATTACTTCTACATCCTCGCAAGCTTTCGACGCGTCCTATACATTGGTATTACTGGAGATCTCGAAAAGCGTCTCTCGTACCATCGGTCATCGCAGAATCCCAACGCGTTCACTGCGCGCTATGGGATAACGCGATTGGTTTACGTTGAGGAGTTCACTGACGTTAACCAGGCTATCGCGCGAGAGACGCAACTGAAGGGCTGGAGAAGAGCGAAGAAGATCCGTTTGATCCAAACTCTGAATCCTCATTGGGAGGATCTTGCGCCGGTCGTACCACCCGCCCGCACCGTTTCCTCGCTACGCTCGGAATGACATCCCGTCTCGAAACGCTTCTCTCCGCGCAACGTGCCCTTCGCAGCCGCTTCGATGACTTCCAGCGCGCGTTGCGCGGCGACAACCGTCCGGCCGTCGAGGTCGCGCTGGTCGATTTCGAACGGCATCTTCGCCGCTGGACAGACGCCGAGGAGAAGGCGCTGCTGCCGGCGGTGGTGCGGGCGGAAATTCCCGGCCGCGACGCGCGCCGCGAGCTTCGCCTGGAATACGTCCAGATTCGCGAGCTGACGCGCTATCTCTTGCAGCAGATCGGGGAGGGGATCCTTCCCGGCAATCTCGTCGGTTTCGCCGACAATCTTGACCGGCGACTGCACGCGCACGAGAAGGAGATGGGGCAGGTTTACTATCCTGCTGCAGCTCCGGTACTTACAGCCGAAGAGTGGAGCATCCTGGAGCAGGCCCGGCCGGAAGAATGACATTGCGCTTGTGCCAAATGGCGCATATAATGTAGCCATATGGCGCAAGACTTGGAAATCCTTCGCGGCTTCCTTTCGCGCGGCGCGCCGGGGCCGCACTACTACGTCGTCCTCCTCGGCCTCCACACCTATGACCTTCCCGACCTTCTGCGCAGCGTGCGGCGCGGATTCGCGTTCAGCGTTCTGGAGCGGCTCCATCGCAACGTCGCGATCGATATCGATGAGCTGACCGATCTCGTTCAGATCTCACAGCGAACATTGACGCGCCGCCGCAAGGAAGGGCGTTTTCTTCCCGAGGAATCCGATCGCCTCGTGCGCGCTTCGCGATTGCTCGCCAAGGCGATCGAGCTTTTCCAGGGCGACATTGAGTCCGCGCGCGCGTGGCTTTCCAGTCCGCAGATGGCGCTCGGCGGAGCAGTGCCGCTCAATATCGCCAAGACGGAGCTCGGCGCTCGCGAAGTCGAGAACCTGCTCGGCCGCCTCGAGTACGGCGTCTATTCGTGATTCGCGCCTGGCGCATCGTCGAGGCCAAGCATGTGCCGGCAGCGTTCGATGGCGAAGGGGCGAGCCTTTTCGGCGGTCGCTGGAACTCAATCGGAACGCGGATGGTCTACGCCTCCGCTACAGTATCGCTGGCATTGCTCGAAATGCTCGCGCATCTGCGCCGAGCGGCGACGCTTCCCAAATACGTCCTCATCGCGTGCGAATTCGACGACGCGCTGGTCGACGAGGTCGCGAAGCTGCCCGAGGACTGGCGCCGGTTTCCCGCCCCGCCACAACTGCAGGTGATCGGTGACAACTGGGCGAAAAAGTTTTCTTCGGCGGTGCTCCGCGTTCCGAGCGCCATCGTGGAGAAGGAGAGCAACTATCTGCTCAATCCCGCCCATCGCGATTTTGCGAAGATCAAAATGCACGCGGCGGAACCGTTCGCGTTCGATCTGCGGCTCGTGAAGTGAGCCCCTCAACTGCGCTTTTGGAGTGCGGCGGCTTGCCGCC
>Ga0207646_10001990_pt1 | contig 24555 bp, 20 predicted proteins | sample KBSK5502metaG_FD_184343 | JGI IMG/M metagenome (GOLD analysis project Ga0207646, IMG submission 184343) | Corn, switchgrass and miscanthus rhizosphere microbial communities from Kellogg Biological Station, Michigan, USA - KBS K5-50-2 metaG... | ecosystem: Host-associated > Plants > Roots >...
GCGATCACCACCAGGTTCGCCACCGAAATCTCAAAAATCGACCAGTGCAGATAGGTGCCCGGATGATTCAGGTCAAGGGCGGCGACACGGGGGGCCGCCACAAGCGCGGTACTCATCGGATGCTCCTGTCAGACGTGCACAACAGGGACGGGTGCAAAAGCCTCATGAAAAGCCTGCGCCCGGGTGGGCGGGGCCAATAGGGAGTTCCGTCACGTCCGGCCGGGACCTTGGTCCCGGCTCCGGTGGCGCAGGCGGACAATCCGGCCACGCCTACACGCCGGGAGGCGTTTCCCGGCCGCCGGCCGAAGCCCCTCCCGGCTCTGGCAGCTTCGATGACAGGGCCTTTGACCCTGCAAGAACGCCGCGCCCCTCCCCGGGGACGGGGGCGCGGGGCGCGCCGGGCCGGGCGGGGGTCAGGCAGCGTTCACCTGGACCCGGGTGGCCAGGTTCGGGAAGACCTCCGACTCCGGCGCAGCGCGGCGCAGGTGCACCACGCCGAACATGGACACGATCAGCATCAGCGCGGCGCCGCCGAACGCGGCCCAGGCCGCGATCAGCATGATCTGGCCCATCTTCCAGAACCCGTAAGCGTTCAGCAGCATCCCGCGCAGCGTCTCCCCGCGGAACACGGTCTGCACCTGCTCGGCCAGCGCGCTGTTCTTCGGCTCCGCCAGCGACTTCGAGGACAGCTGGGCGTACGTCTGGCCGCCGCCGGCCAGCCCCAGTCCCCACCCCAGCTCCGCGCCGCCCTGCGCACCATCGAACACCACATCGACGAACGGCTTGCCCACTCCAGGCTCCCTGCGGCAGCCTGACAAACTCCGCTCAACTGTCGAAGTCACCGACCCAAAGGGTCGCTACGCCGCAGTTCGGGCGGTGACCGGCACCACCAGAACCCGGACGGCAAAGACGTAACCCCATCCCGGATGGCGGTGACGGCGGTGCAACAGCTCGCGGTTCAGCCGGCAAGCCATCCATTTGGGCCCCAGGCTGGCCCGCCGAGACCCGCCTCAGCAATCCCCCCGCCGGTCGGGCCGGATGTCCTGCCGTGCCGGGACCTCCGGCCCTGATCTCGGCGGCGGGTTCAACCTACTGTCGGATGCGGAGGGATTTGGCGAGGACGACCTCGCCGACCCTCCGCCGGCCGGGGCCTGCGGGTGCCTGCCGGGGTGAGGAGGAAGGCCATGAAGCGGCTGCTTGTGCTCGGCGGGGGTACCGCTGGGACGATGGTGGTCAGCAAGCTGCGGCGCCGGCTGGACCGGGCCCAGTGGCAGATCACCGTTGTCGACCAGAACAATGCCCACCTGTACCAGCCGGGATTGCTGTTCATCCCGTTCGGCACCTACCGCCCGGACGAGGTGGTCAAGCCCCGGCGGCGGTATATCCCCGACGGGGTGGATCTTGTGCTCGGCGAGATCGACCGGGTCGACGCCGCCACGAACACGGTGGCGCTGACTGACGGGCGGCAGCTCGGCTACGACTACCTGGTCATCGCCACGGGCTCCACGGCTCGCCCGGACCAGACGCCGGGCATGCTCGGCCCGCAGTGGCGCAAGAGCATCTTCGACTTCTACACCCTCGACGGGTCGACCGCTCTCGCGCAGGCGCTGAAGGACTTCGACGGCGGCCGGCTCGTCGTGCACGTCGTGGACATGCCGATCAAATGCCCGGTGGCGCCGCTGGAGTTCACGTTCCTGGCCGAGGCGTACTTCCGCCACCGCGGCATGCGGGACCGGGTCGAGATCGTCTACGCCACGCCGCTGCCCGGCGCGTTCACCAAGCCGGTCGCCTCGGCGCACCTGGGGTCGATGCTCGACGAGCGTAAGATCGCCCTCGAGTCCGACTTCCTGGTCGAGCACATCGACGAGGCCAAGGCTCTGGTGTCCTATGACGAGCGGGAGATTCCCTTCGACCTGCTGGTCACCGTCCCGCTGAACATGGGCGCCGACTACCTGGCCCGCTCGGGGCTTGGTGACGAGCTGAACTACGTGCCGGTGGACAAGCACACCCTGCTGTCAAAGGCGCACGACAACATCTTCGCGATCGGGGACGCGAGCAACATCCCCACCTCGAAAGCCGGCTCGGTGGCCCACTTCTCGGTCGACGTGTTCGTCGGCAATTTCTGCCAGCACGTCGCCGGCAAGCCGATGACGGGCAGTTTCGACGGGCACGCGAACTGCTTCATCGAGTCCGGCGATGGCAAGGGCCTGCTGATCGACTTCAACTACGACACCGAGCCGCTGACCGGAACCTACCCTGTCCCGGTCCTCGGGCCGTTCGGGCTGCTGCAGGAGAACGCGCGCAACCACTGGGGCAAGCTGGCATTCCGCTGGATGTACTGGCACATGCTGCTGCCCGGTCGGCCGATCCCGTTCTTGCCGGCCCACATGTCCATGGCCGGGAAACACCAACCCAACATCCCACAGGAGCAGTCATGACAGTCACCACCATCGGCGCGACCCAGGTGCACGTCGATGCCGAAGGATTCCTCACCGACTACACCGAATGGAACGACGACCTGGCCCGCCAGCTCGCCGCTGCCATCGGGATCGAGCTGACCGACGCGCACTGGAAGACCATCCGGTTCCTGCGCGAGGACTACCTCGCCCAAGGCGAGACCGCGACCCTGCGCCGCGTGTCCACCGTCGCCGGCATCCCGATCAAGGAACTGTTCACCCTGTTCCCCGGCAAGCCGGCCAAGAAGATGGCCTACATCGCCGGGCTGCCGAAGCCGCAAGGCTGCGTGTGAGAGAGAGGCCCGCCATGACCACTACAGGAACAACCGAGACAGCACCGGCCATCGTCCCCGACTTCGGCGACAGCGCCCCGGCCGGCCGCAAGCTGGCCATCATCTGCTCCAAGGGCAACCTGGACATGGCCTACCCCGGCCTGATCCTGGCCAACGCCGCCCTCGGCGAAGGCGTGGAGACGCACCTGTTCTTCACCTTCTGGGGCTTCGACATGATCACCAAGTCGCGGATGGGTGACCTGAAGTTCACCATGCTGGGCAACACCGCCACCCACATGCCGCAAGGACTGGGCGGGCTACCGGGAATGACCGCCATGGCTACCCACCAGATGCGCAAGCAAATCCACGACATCGGCGTCCCCGACGTGCCCGAATTTCTGGCGCAGATTGTGGACTCCGGCGGGCACCTGTGGGCATGTCGCATGTCCGCCGACATGATGCACCTGGACGAAAGCGACCTCTACGAGGCAGTCGAGGGCATCATCAGCGCGGCCGACTTCATCGAGAAGACCGAGGGTGCCCAGCTGCTATTCATCTAAAGGTGCGTGTCATCCCGCTGCCGACCTCAGAGGTCAGCGGATCCAGCGGAGGTGCTCGCAGTCGCCCTGCAGCTGAAGCCGCCGCCATATGACCGCGGCCGGGGAGATCTGGCTGGCGTGCCGCCAGGCCGCACGCCGCTGCCTGGCGCGATCGACCCGCACGCAGATGTCCACCTGGTCGGCTGGCCGGCCGGCGAACGGCGTGCCGGTCTCAGCCGCCAGCCGGCTGGCGATGGCAGCCGGGAGCACCCAGGCCAGCACCGGCAGGCCCGCTGTCCTGGCCGCGCCGACGGCCGCCGCCGTGGCGGCCTGGTGGTCGCGGTGGCCGGTGATGCCGGTGTCGTCGAAGACCAGGAATCCGTCCGCGCCGTGCCGTGCCGCCAGAGCGGTCACGTGCGTCTCCAGTTCGGCCCGCGGCACCGCCGCCAGGCCCCCGTCCGGGTAGTCACGCAGCGTGCAACTGGCCACCCCGAGCTCGGCGCTGGCGTGACGCAGTTCCTCGGCCCTGGCCGCGGACAGGTCGGCGTCGCGCTCGTTCAGCGTGGACGCCTCCCCGCGCGTGAAGCACAGGACGTGCACCGCCGCGCCGACCGAGGTCAGGGCGTCGATCACCGCGCCGAGCCCGAACGACTCGTCGTCGGGATGGGCGACCACGGCCAGGACGCTGCGCCACGCGGGCAGCTCCCGTCCATTCCGGATGGCGAACTGGCCGTCGTCACCGTGCAGGACGGATGGCGCGGCGGTTGGACCAGCCATCTGTACCTCCTGGCGGTATACCCCCAACGGTATCTTCCCCACGCAGCAGCGGCAACTCGGCACCTATACCCCCACGGGTATATACTGAATGCGGAGGTTCCGATGCGTGAGGTGAGCGCCCGGCAGAGTTCAGCGGTCTCGCATGTGCCGACGTCGCCGCTGCTGGAGCGGGTCCGGCGGGGGGTGATCGGCGAGGGCGAGCTGATGGACGGCCCGTTCGGGCCACGCCGGGTCACCTATGCGGACTACACGGCCTCGGGCAGGTCGCTGGATTTCATCGAGGACTTCATCCGCGACGCCGTGCTGCCCCGGTACGCCAACACCCACACCGAGAGCTCGGGCACCGGCCTGCAGACCAGCAGGTTGCGGGAGGACGCCAGGCGGGTCATCCGCGATGCGGTCGGCGGGACCGAGGACGACCTGGTCATCTTCTGCGGATCCGGGGCGACCGCGGCGGTGAACAAGCTGATCGGGATCCTGGAGCTGCGCATCCCGGCCGGGCTGGACGAGCGCTACCAGCTCAGCGCCCAGATCCCGGAGGCTGAGCGGCCGGTGGTGTTCGTCGGCCCGTACGAGCATCACTCCAACGAGCTGCCCTGGCGCGAGTCGATAGCCGACGTCGTGGTCATCGGCGAGGACGCCGACGGGCACATCGACCTGGCCGACCTGGAACGGCAGCTGGATCGGTACGCAGAGCGGCCGCTGCGGATCGGCAGCTTCTCCGCCGCGTCCAACGTGACCGGCATTCTCACCGATACCAGCGCGGTCGCCGCGCTGCTGCACGCCCACGGCGCCCGGTCGTTCTGGGACTACGCCGCCGCCGGGCCTTATGTGGATGTCCGCGTCTCGGCGTCCGCGCCGGACCGAGACGATCACAAGGACGCGGTGTTCCTGTCGCCGCACAAGTTCCCCGGCGGCCCGCAGACCCCCGGCGTCCTGGTCGTGCGCCGCGAGCTTGTCCGCAACACCGTGCCGACCTCTCCCGGCGGCGGCACTGTCGCGTTCGTCGACCCGGTCGGCCACCGTTACCTCGACGACCCGGTCGTCCGCGAGGAAGGCGGCACGCCCGCCATCATCGAGTCCATCCGCGCCGGGCTCGTGGTAGCGCTCAAGCAGGCGGTCGGCACGGACCTGATCGCCGCGCGCGAGGAACAGCTGTGGCGACACGTGCTGCGCCGCTGGGCTGATGTGCCGCAGATCGACGTACTGGGCAACCAGCGCTCCCGCCGGCTGTCGATCGTCTCGTTCCGGATCCGGCACGGCGCGCAGTACCTGCACCACAACTTCGTCGTCGCGCTGCTCAACGACCTGTTCGGCATCCAGGCCCGCGGCGGGTGCTCCTGCGCGGGCCCGTACGGACACCGGCTGCTGGCGATCGGGGCGGCCCGCTCACACGCGCTGCGGGACGAGGTCGGCCACGGCTGCGACGGGATCAAGCCCGGCTGGAGCCGGGTCAACCTCAACTACTTCATCTCGGCCGCCCAGGCCGACTACATCGCCGCCGCGGTCGAGCTGATCGCCGCCGACGGCTACCGCCTGCTCCCGGACTACCGCTTCGACCCGCACACCGGGCTGTGGCGGCACGCCAGCGGGCCGCCCCGCCCGCCGCTGACGCTCCGCGAGGTGACCTACGGCCCGGACGGTGAGATGACCTGCCCTCGCCCTCGCGGGGGCGCCGGCGAGGAGGTGTTCCCCGGCTACCTGCGCCAGGCCCGGGCGCTGCTCGCCGGGCTCCCCGGCCGGCTCGACGACGGGCCCACCGGCCTCAGCCCCGAGTTCGAGGTGCTCCGCTGGTTCCCGCTGCCGCCCGGCTGCCTCAGCCCCACGTGAAGCTGGACGACAGTCGGCTGGCTAGCGCTCCGGGGGCAGCGTGTCCAGCGCCGCCCGGAGCCGGGCGGCCGCGTCCTCCGCGATGTCCTTGAGCAGCGGCTGGCCGGCGAACTCCGCGATGGCCCGCGGGTCGAGCGCCTCGACGATGGTGCCGTCGCCGGCCTCCCGGACCACGACGTTGCACGGCAGCAGCAGGCCGATGGTCCGGTCGGCCGACAGCGCCCGGTGTGCCAGCGGCGGGTTGCAGGCCCCGAGGATGACGTACTGCTCGATGTCCTCGCCGAGCTTCTCCCGCAACGTCGACTGCACGTCGATCTCGGTCAGCACCCCGAAGCCCTGGGCCTTCAGCGCCTCACGGATCTGCGCGTTCGCCTCGGCGGGCGAGGCCGCCGTGCGGACGGTCACCGCGTAATCCACTGATTTGCCTCCCCCTCGTCAACTGTCGCGGCCTGGGCCGCGCCGGCAGGTCCGGACCACCGTCAAGCCAGGCTCAGGAACAGCTTCTCCATCTGCTCCTGGGTCATCTCGGCCTCGTCTGCGGCGGTCAGGCACTGCCGCATCCCGCTCGCCACTATCTTGAATCCGGCCCGGTCCAGCGCCCGGGACACCGCGGCCAGCTGCGTCACCACGTCCTGGCAATCACGTCCGGATTCGATCATCGCGATCACGCCGGCCAGCTGGCCCTGGGCCCGGCGGAGCCGGTTGAGCACCGGTCCCGTCACTTCCTCGTCAATCTTCACTGGCAAGCCCCTCTCATGGCCTTCACTATACCCATGGGGGTATCACCGTCAAACGTCTCGGTGGCATGCCCCCCGGGTATATAGCGGCGAGCGGGCGATCCAGCTTCCTTTGAATGCCCCCAGGGCGTAGCCCGCTGGCGACGGCTCCGGCATGGCCGCGGCCACCGCGGTCTTCCAGCCGCCGACCTCACCGCCGGCGCCGACCTGCTCAACCATCTCAGCGATTCCCAGAGGCCCGTCACGGCGTACGCATCCGCGGCGAAGCGGTGCTCGCGGCATTCACGCTGGTGATGATCGCCGAAGCCGACGGCGAGGATGCCGTCCGCGCGTTTCGGTCGTTCGAGTCGGCGGGCCGGGTGGAGATGGTCCCCGAACCAATGGCACCGACGGCCTCCAGTCACGTCTCGGCGTACAGGAACTCCGCGGCCTCCAACGGGGCGACGGTCCGACCCGGGAGTTCATGAACCAGCGTTAGTGCCTATCAAAGATGCTGCCGACCGCGCCCATAACTGGAGAATCTGCTGCATGCGTTGGGACCAATCCCATCGCCCTGTCCCGCGCGCACCAGCGGAGCCCCCTTGTCAGGATCGGGTGCGGCGCGGATCAGCCGCAGCAGCGTGGACCGGCTGGCCGTGCACGCCAGCCGGCCGGTCAGCCGGGCGCCGGCCCGGCCGCCCAGCGCCAGGCCGACCGCCTGCAGCACGGCCTGCAGGCCGCAGGTCCGCCGGCCATACCGGGTGGTCAAGCCTCGTATCTGCTCGGCGAACGTGCCCTTCGGGCACGCGCCGTTGGCGCAGTGGCGGTAGGCCGTCACACGTAGCCCATGCGCTGGAGCTGGCGCAGGCAGAGCCAGCCGGGCGGTACGGGAAGCCAGTAGGTAGCCAGCCGGTAGGTGAGCACCGCGGGAAGGGCCGCGCCCGGCGAGATGCCGAGGCCGGCTAGGCCCGCGATCAGCAGGGCCTCGATGGCGCCCACTCCGCCGGGGGTGGGGGAGGCGGCGGCGATGGCGGCGCTGGCCATGTAGACCGCGCCTATCTTCGCGATGCCCGCTCCGCCGCCGAAGGCCTCGACCGAGGCGACCAGGCCGCCCACATAGGCCAGGGTCACCAGCGCCGAGCCGCCGAACAACAGCGTCAGCTTGGCCGGGTTCCGGGCCACCCGCCGGAGGCTGGCCAGGGATGACCGCAGTGACGGCAGCAGCTTTCTGGCCGCGAACTGGCGGCCCTGGCGGGTGGCGATCACGATGCCGATGACGGCGGCCGCGACCCCGAGGATCACCAGCAGCGTGCTGCTGGACGGCAGCTTGAACGTCTTACCCGGGCTGCGGCCCGCCCAGGCGAAGAAGATCACCAGGAGCACCGCGTGGACCAGAGCGCCGGCGAGCGCGTTGACCCCGACGGCGGCCACGCCCGCCGTCGGCTCGACGCCGGCTTTCTGCAGGAACCGCACGTTCAGCGCCATGCCGCCGACGTTGGACGGGGAGACCCGGTTGACGAAGGAGGAGGCGCCCTGGGCCAGGACGGTGGGCCAGAACGGCACCCGGGCCGAGACGCCGCCGAGCAGCCCGATGGCGCTGGCCAGGTAGGTCAGCACCGAGAAGGCGATGACCACGGGCAGCCATATCCAGTGCGCCGACTGCAGGGCCTGCCAGCTGCTTGGGACCTTGCCCAGCTCGGGCAGCAGGACGTAGAACGCGGCGCTGGCGGCGGCGATGGCCAGCAGCGTCCGGGGCCGCACCCGCTCCACCCGGGCCAGCTCTTGCGGCGCCTGGCCGCTGACGCTCGCGGCCTGCGCCCGGGTCCGGGTCAGCAAGCCAGGCTGGCGCGCGACGGCGCGGCGGGTGCCAGCGGACAGGGCCAGCGGCTGCAGCAGCGGGACCGCCGGCGCCACTCCCTCGGCGCCCAGCACCGTGGCCGCGGCGGATACGGCCCGGTCCTCGCCCGTCAGGGTAGCCAGGGAGGCGAGCAATTCCGCCACGTCCAGGTCCTTCTGCCGCTGGGTGGCGGCGAGCTCGGAGAAGCTGAAGTCGGCGATCACGGGCAGGCCGGCCTGGTCGACCATCACGTTCGCGGCCCGCAGCGAGCGGTGGGCGATCCCCGCCTGGTGCAGCTTGTCCACCTCGGCCCACAACCGCACGAGCAGGTCATCGGTGATCTGGCCGGCGGGAAGCTGCTCCAGCGAGGCGCCGTCCACCCAGTCCAGGACCAGCAACGCGGTACCGCCGCCGGCCTTGACGACCCGGTCGACGCCGGGCACTACGACGCCGGCCCGTTCCGCCATGACCCCGGCCAGGGCCTGGTGCTCGACCGCCTGGAATAGCGTCGCGGCCGGGCGGGTGTCGCCGACGTTCCGCAGCCGCACCGCCCGGTAGGCCCGGTAGAGCAGGTCCGCGTCGCGCTGGTCGGAGCCCAGGGCCTTGATGAACCACCGCCGCCCGTCCGGGCCGACCGCCGCGAACGGCCTCGAGCCCTTGGCCTCGACCTCAGCCGCTCGGACCGACTCGACCGGCAGGCCCGCCGACCGCAGCGCCCCCGCGATCTCGCCCGGCCCTATCCGCTTGTCGGGCACCCCGAACGCCACCAGGACCCCGGCGCCCACGCTCACTCCGGTGGCGGCCGCGATGATCAGCTCCATCGGCAAGATCGTGCCGGTGACGATCCGCGCTGCGGCGGCCAGGAGCAGCACGAGCCACGCCGCCCGGCGCCACGGTCGGCTCATCCAGGGCGAGGCGGCCACGATCACGGCTACCGCGCCCGCGATCACCGCGGGACCGGGGAACGCGGCGCTGGCCAGCCACGATCCGCGTGTGAGGTTGTCCGTGAGCGCATCGGGGTGCCGGTCGCCCAGCAGCCAGACGATCCCGGCCACGATCCCGGCGGCCACCGCGGCCGCTACGGCCAGCCCGCCCAGCAGGCGGAACCGGCGGCGGCGCAGAGTGGCGGCAACCACCAGTGCCGTCGCAGCCACGCACGCCACCTGCACGAGGCCGGTCAGGACACGGCTAGCCAGGCTGGATCCGAGGCCGCCGGTCACCGGCGCGGCCGGGCTGAGCAGCCACCGGGATGCGGCCGCCGAGGCGGCCAGCGAGCAACCGAGCACGGCGGCCCCCGCGATCAGGCGGATCACATCGCCCGGGTGACGGTAACGGGTGGGCGGGACGAGGCGCCCCGCAGCGACGGCGACCGGATGCCCGCTCATCGCAGGCCGGCCCGCCGGGCCGTATCCGGGACTTGCGCGCCGGCGGGCTGGCCCGGCCGGCGCGCGCCCCAGCGGCGCTGGGGCTCGTTCACCACCAGGGCGGCCAGCGCCAGGACCGTCGTGGTGACGGCGACGTCTCGGCGCGGGGTGGCCAGCACCGCCCACACCGACGAGTAGTCGGCGACCTGCGGAATGGCGTAGGCGAAGACCGCGGCGATGACTGCCACGGCCACCAGAATCTGGGCGATCCGGGTAATGCGACGGCGGCTGCCCCCTGGTCTCGCCTCTGAGGCCCCATCTGTGGAGGGTGGTGGTGCCGGTGCCCGGCCGGGCCCGGCGCGGCCGGTGCCGGGGCCCGCAGCGAGCCCAGGCTGCGGCGGTGATCGGGGCGGTATGCTCATCGCGGTCTCACCCGGTCCCCGGCGCCTGGGCCTGTCGCCGGTGCCGGCTTGGGTGCCAGCCGGCGTTCCCGGCTTCGCCGTAGCTGGTCCACGGCCACGGCGGCCAGCAGGGCGCAGGATGTCCCGAGGAGAAGGCCGGCCACGGCGTCAGAGAGCCAGTGCGCGCCGAGATACGCGCGGGAGAGCGCCATCACGCTGGAGAAAACGGCGGCCAGCGTACCCCAGGCCAGCTGCCGCCGGGCCACCGGAGCGAGCGCGGTGACCGCCGCGAACACGGTGACCGCCGCGGCGATCGAATGGCCGGACGGGAAGGAGGCACCGCTGGTGGCGACCAGCGACCCGGGAGGCCGCGCCCGCCCGTACGCCGCTTTCAGGGTGCCGATCAGGATTTCCGAGAGCACGATCGCGGCTGCGAAGGCTGCCAGATGCCACCAGCGCCTGCGGAGCGCGAGGTAGCCGGCCAGTGCCAGCCGCACCGGGAGCGTCACGTACACCAGGCCGAGCAGGTTGAAGAACCTGGCGGTGAGTGTGAGCGGCGGCGTCCGGATCGAGATCATCAGCCGGAGGAACGCCTCGTCGGCGTGCTGGATGTGCGCGAATGTTGCCGGAACGGCGACCAGGATGAACACCAGCGCGGTGAGCGCACAGAAGGCGGCGGCCGCGAGCGCCGCCCCCCGGGGCCACGGCAGCACTGCGTCCTCGTCGCGTCGCGTAGTCACGGCGCGGGTTACCCCCGGCACGGCGCCCCCCGTCCGCATAGCGCCAGCCCCTCAGTCCGCCGTACGTGGCCGACCAGCGCGGACCTGGGCTCGAACGCGACCGCCGCGTCGACCGGGATCGCAAGACTGGGTGCTGCGCCCGTGACAAAGCTGAACTGATAGGTGACGCACCCGCCGGCGAAGGCGTACATCCGCACGAGCGTGAACCGCGGCCGCAGGCTCAGTGGGCGCTCGAACCGGGCCGCTCCTGGCTGGTCGGACGGAACCCGTGAGGCGCCGGACGTGTCGCATGTGGCGGTCAGCGTGACAGTGACCGCCCGGTGGCCGGCCCGGTCGGAGTCCAGCCAGAACCGCGCCCGGCCGTTTCTGATGTCGGTGCCGTCGGCGGTCCAGCCGGACGGCAGCGCCGCGATGCACGGCAGCTTCGCCGCGGAGGGTACGGCCTGCGCGGACAAGATCATCGAGTGGCCGGTGCCGCAGACCGGCGGGTAGGCCCAGACGACTACGGCCGGCCTGAACGCGGCATTGCTGACCCACAGCGCGATCACCGTGGCAGCGAGCACCGCGGCCGCGAGCACGACCCGCCGGGCTCCCCAGCGCTGCAGCGCGATCGGCTCCCGCGGTGGTGCCAGCGCCCGGAACTCGCCGAGCAGGTCCCGGGGGTCGCGTCTCATGAACGCGCGCAGCTGGGTCGGGCTGGCCACCCCCCGGGTGGCGGCGAACGCCTCGGCGAGCTCCTCAGGGGTGAAGTAGCTGAGCGCGCGCCGGTACACCAGCCCCGGGTCGCTGCGTACTGCAAGGACCAGCATCATGTTGCCCAGGTCGACCGCCTGCCGCCACGGCGAGGGACGGACCTGGGCGAAGAAGACGTCGATCAGCAGCAGCTCCCCGCCGGCGACCATCAGGTTCCCGGGCTTGATGTCGCGGTGCGCGAGGCCGGCGTCCCACAGCTTCCTGACCAGCAGCAGCCCCTGGTCGATGACGCCGTCATCAATCTCCGCCTCGCCGATCTCCACGGCACCGGTGAAGAACTCGGTGACCAGCAGGTACTCCCGCTCGGGGGTGATCTCCACGATCCCGTGCGGCACCGCGGTGCGGACCCCGCAATCCCGCAGCAGGCGCAGCGCGTAGTCCTCGTACTGGGTCAGCTGCCGCACCGAATGGAACGGGTGCTCGTCTTCCAGGGTCCCGTAGGCGATGGTGCGCCATAGCTTGTACCACCGGTCGGCGCGGACATGGCCACGGGTGTAGAGCTTGGCGAACAGGTACTGGTCCGGGTCGCCCTCGACCGTCAGCCGCAGCGGTGTCGACCCGGCTGACGACGCAAGGCCGACCGGCGTGATCTCCAGGACGGTCAGCCCGAGCTGGTCGCGGACGGCCTGCCGGATCGCCGCGCCGCGGCGGCCGGTGACGTCGACGTGCGCGGTCCGGCCGCGCCGGTAGGCGACCGGGAACACCTCGTTGGGGGTGAAGAACCGGAACGCCGCCACCGGTATCGCCACCCCCAGGGCGACGCCGAACAGCACGTCGTCCGGGTGATCGACGGCCAGGTACAGCCGGGCCAGGCAAAACAGGGCAACCACCGCCGCGACGGCGGCCTTCGCGTAAGACCGGGGGCGCCCCGGCACGACCAGGCAGTAGACGCCGCACATCAGGAAGAAGGTGAGCGCGGCCACAATGAGGGACGGGGCCGAGTACCCGTCCCAGCTGCCGATGATCGGCACCCCATAGGGCCGGGGCCGGGACAGGCCGTCGTAGATCCCGAAGCCGGCGATTTCCAGGAAGAACAGGCAGAACAGCAGCACCGCCAGGTGCCGCCAGCGCCGGAACACGATGGTGAGCAGCACGACGGCGACCACGATCACCGGGTGCCAGTCCAGGGCGGCCGCGTTGATCCCGTTCGCCAGGTGGGTCAGCCATGGCGTGCGGACCGTCGCCAGCTGCCGCAGCAGCCAGGTGCTGGCCTGGTCGGTGGCCGCGCGCCAAGGTGCCTGCGCCGAGACGAGGAATGCCCCGGTGACGAAGACCGCCGCGAGCACCAGCCAGGCCGTGGTGCTCACGGCGATCCGCCGGGGCAGCGGTGGCGGCGCGCCAGTGGGCCGGCGCTGGCGCCGAGTCCGCCGGACGGCAGCGGCAGCGAGCTGGCCGGCCGGGGCCTGCGCAGTCTCAGCGCTATCGTTCACCGCAACCCCCGCCCCGCCGCGACCAGGCCCTGGGCCTGGAGCCATTTCTCGGCCACGGCGCGCGGTGCGCGGCCGCCGAGCTGCACTTGGGCGTCCAGTTCCGCGAGTACCGCGGTGGACAGGCGCGCCGACACAGCATTGAGCGCGGCGAGCAGGCGCGGGCCGTACCGGTCGGCGGTGGCCCGCTGGAGCAGCGGAACGACGTTCTCGGCCGGCTGTAGGTGGCGGTTGTCGGCCAGGATGACCAGATGCCGCGCCCGAATGGCCGGATCGGTGGTGAACAGCAGCGCCGCGCCGATGTCCCCCGCGGCCAGGGCCTGCCGGGTCAGCGGGCCGCCGGCGTCAAGCGGAACGAACTGGCGGAACCGCAGCCCGTACACCCGCCGCAGGCCCGGGAGGCAGTACGGGCGCTCCGGGCACTCCGGCGGGCCGCCGAACACCAGCCGCCCCGCCACCCGGGCCAGATCGGAAATCGTCCGCAGGTGGTAACGGGCGGCCGTCGCCCCGGTCACGACGATGGCGTTGCCGTCCTGCGCGGCCGCTGGGCGGCCGGTGACCAGCCTGCGGCCCGCCATCGACCGGGCCAGCGCCCTGGCCGTCGTCGCGACGCTGGCGGTGGCGTGAACCCGGCCGAGGCTGGCGAACTCCAGCGCCGATCCGGTGTACTCGGGCACCAGCTGGACCAGGCCGGCCATCAGCGCCGGGTCGACCAGCTCCCGGGTGCCCAGGCCGGGCAGGACCCGGACCGGGTACCCCTTGCCTGCCAGGGCGCCGGAGTACAGGTAGGCGAGCAGGACGCTTTCCGGGAAATTGAACGACCCGACCGTGACCACCGCGCGGCTGGCGCCGCCCCCAGGTGCTGGGGCAGGCGGAGCCCGGCCGGCGGAGGCCGTGCAGGCCACGCACGCGGTCGCAAGAGCGAGGCAGGTACCGCGCATCAAGCTGCGCATTTGTGGCATCCTGCCCTCCCCCATGATCGGCAGCGCACGCGCGCGGTGCGCGTGCGCGGCCGATGAAGCCCGGTGCGGCCTTCTGAGCACGGTCGCCAACAGCCGACGGCTCAGCCTCCGCCTTGCGTGGCGAGGGGGAGGACCTGGTCACCGGCGCGCTCGGGTGCCTGGCCGGTGGGCTGGTCAGCGCTGATCTTGCTCATCTTCGATGGCCACCAGTTCCAGCGGCCGAGCAGGACCACGGTGGAGGGGACGAGCAGGGTGCGGACCAAGAAGGTGTCCATCAAGATGCCCAGGGCCAGGCCGATGCCGATGTTGCGGACCTGCTGGCCGCCGGGCCCGCTGCCGCCTGCGACGAAGGTGAGCACGATGAAGGTGCCGGCCAGGACCAGCCCGGCCGAGGTGACCGTGGTGCCGGTGGCTTGCAGTGCCCGGGTCACCGCGTCGCGCAGCGGGAGCTTGTGTGCTTCTTCGCGGATGCGGCTCATCACCAGGATGTTGTAGTCCTCGCCGAGGGCGAGCAGGAAGATGAACATCAGGAACGGCATGAAGAACACCAGCCCGTCTTGCCCGCCGATCTTCATGAACACCAGCACGGACAGTCCCAAGGCGGCCAGGTAGGAGACCCCGACCGAGGCGATCAGGTACAGCGGCGCGACCAGGCTGCGCAGCACGATGGCCAGCAACAGCCCGATCGCCACGATGGCGATCGGGATGATCCGGGCCAGGTCGCTGTCGGAGATCTCGCTGATGTCATACAGCGCGGGCGCCTCCCCGGCGACCCCAAAGTTGGTGGCGTGGATCGACCGGGCGGTCGCCGCCGTCGCGGCGCGGATGGCCTTGACGGCGTTGAGGGCGGCGTTGCTGGTCGGGTCGCCGGCGGTGAGCCCGGCGGCGTATTGCACGGTCGTGCCGGCCGGGCTGACATAGTTGGCGGTGGCGCGGTAGGCCTGGTAGGCAGCCGCGGGGACGGCGGTGCCGGCGGGCGGCACCGGGGGCAGCGCCCTGGCCGGGCCGAGCCGGGCGTGCAGTGCTGTGTACTGTGCGGGCGTTAGTGGCGCGCCGGTGGGGTTCAGCGGGCCGGTGACCTGGGTGAACAGGCTGCTGGCCCGGAGCTGGCTGGCCGTCGCGGCCAGCGGGGCCGGGTTGTCCCAGACGGGGGAATGGAAGGTGAAGATGAGGCTGGTGGGGTTGGCGGCCGCCTGTGGGAAGTGCCGGGCCAGCAGCGCGTCCCCGGCCGCGGAGTCGCTGCCAGCGGGCGGGGCGGTGGTACCGCCGAACCCGGTCCCGGCATATCCGAGCACTCCCACCGCCAGCGCGCCAAAGAAGACCAGGCCCCCGGCCAGGGTCGGCGCGGGGTGGCGGACGATCCGCCCGGCCAGCCGGCCCCACAGCCCGGTCTTGCCGGTCACCTGGACGCTCCACGGCACCAGTTTCGGCTTGCCGAAGGCGGCGCGGAAGGTCGCCCGCTTGACCGCCAGCAGCGACAGCCGGATGGACAGCAACGCGGGCAGCAGGGTCAGCCCCGCGATCAAGATCACGCCGATGGCGATCGCGAACGGGATGGCCATGTCGGAGTAGAACGGGAAGGTGGCGAACAGCAGCGTCAGCACCGCCACGATCACCGTGGCCGCCGACGCGCTGATCGACTCGCCGACCCTGGTGACCGAGCGGGTGATCGCCAGCCGGGCGGCCGGCCGGGCATGCGCCAGGTCGCGATACACGCTGCCGCCCAGGCCGCGGGAACCCGGATAGTACTCCCCTTGCGTGGCGTGCCCCTCCGCGCGGAGTTCCTCCCGGACCCGGAACACCAGGAACAGCCCGTAGTCGGTGCCCGCGCCGAGCATCAGCACGATCAGCAGCAGCTGAACGATGGAGGACACCTGCAGGCCGTGGTGGGCGGCCTCGGCGACCAGCGGCCCGGCGATGACCACCGAGATGAACGCCGGGGCCAGCGTCGCCAGCGCCAAGCTCAGCGACCGGAAGATGATGACCAGCAGCACGATGATGAACAGCGCTGACAGGTCCTCCACCTGGTTGCCGGTGTTGCCGGAGGCCTTCTGCTGGTCGACCTGGACCGCGAGGTCACCGGCCAGGTGCGTGTGCAGCCCAGCCGGCAGCCCGGCCCGCCCGATCGCCGCGCGCAGCGCACTGACCAGGGTGGCGTCGGCGTTCTTGGCACCGCTTGGCCGGGCCAGCACCAGTAGCTGCTCGGCCTGTCCGTCACCGGACCGGCCCAGGTCAAGGACCTTGGCAACCGTGGACACGGCGCGCAGCCGGCCCTGCAGCGCGGTCAGCGCATGCACGTCAGCGGCGGTCAGCGGCGCCCCCGACCGCGCGGCCACCACCGGCACGGTCCACAGGTTGGCGGTGCCGAACGGCGCCGCCAGCACCGCCGCACGCGCGGCCGGCGCGCTGGCCGGCAAGAACTTAGCGTTGCTGCCCTGGGTCACGCTGTTCAGCGAGGGAAGCAGCATGGAGGCGGCCAGCGCCGCCACGAGCCACGCCAGCAGCACCAGCCACCGGAACCGCACACAGAAAGACCCGATCGCCCCGAAAATAGTGTCGAAAATCCCTCGCCGGGGGGACGGCGAAGAGCCGGCCGGGCTGCGGCCAGAATCAATGGTTGCCATCGGGGTGTCCCTCTCTAATCGTCCGCCAGCGGGCCGACGGGATGCATGAAACAGCGGACCGCCACCGGGCCGGGGCACAAGCCCCGGCCGTCAGCACCGCTCACCGGGCCTGTCCTCCTCCAGGTCAGCCATCGGGCTGGCCCCGTCCGGCACCGAGCTGAGCACGGCCACAACGCGGGCCAGCGGGAACTGGGCGATGTCATTGACGTTGCGGACCAGGTCCGGGCCGGCGGCCTCAAACAGGCACAGGCACCGGTGCTCGGCCGGCACGTCGATGCGCTGCACGTAGCGGAGCTGGCTGCCCCGCCGGACCTCCCGGCGGACTGCCTCGCCCAGCGCCCGGTGCACGCTGGCCAGCTGCGCCGGCGACAGGCCGCGCAGGTCATGCTCGACCAGGTAAAGCCGACGGTCGCTCTCATCAGCCACAGATCTTCCTCAACTGCGGCCGCGCCGGGCAGGACGCACAGCGCGTGCCTGCTACCGACAATGACGGCCGACTGCCCACCGGGCATCCGGGAAATCCCGGATACCGGTACGGATTTTCAGCGGCCGACCGGCGGGCCGGCGGAGGGACCCGCATGCCCGGATTCGGCGGCAGACCACGCGGCTATCTGCGCCCGGGTGCTGACGCCGAGCCTGTCCATGATGTGCTGCACGTGGGTTTCCACGGTCCGGGCTGAGATCACCAGCGCGGCCGCGATCTGGCTGTTGGACATGCCCCGGGCCACCAGCACCGCCACGTCCCGCTCCCGGCGCGTGAGGCGCAGCCAGCTCCCGCCCGGGCGCTCGCCCGATCGCGATACCAGCCCCCGTGATTCACCGAGGGCATAAGCGATGGCCTCGGCCTGGCTCATGACGGCGCCTTTGGCGGTCGCCGCCCGGTATGCGCCCTCGGACATGGCGGCACGGGCTGCACCCAGCGCCGCATCGTGCTGCTCGCGGAGCGTATTCGCCAGCGCGTTCTGGATAGCCGACCAGCCTGCGTCGACCGCGGCAAGAAGGGTCACCGCCCGGGACGCCTGCCCTTGTGCGGCGGCAACCCAGGCCAGGGTGTCCAGGCACAAGCCGACCCCGATCGGGTCATCCAGGTCACGCATGGTGGACAGCGCCGCGGGCGCCAGCGTGGCCGCCCTGTCGTGATCGCCAAGCAGCCACATCGAGGTCGCAAGCCCCCACTGCGCGTAGGTGTGGTACCAGAGGTTGCCGCTGCTCTCGCACACGCGTGCACAGTCGCCGAACCGGCCCTCCGCTGCTTGTGGTTCCCCGGCGAGCAGGTGGATGAACCCGATCGCCATGAGCACCAGCGCCACCCCGATCTGGTCGGCGGATTCCCGGTGCATCCGGAGCGCGGTCTTCGCGACCACATGGCCTTGAGCTCGTTCGCCAAGGTAGAACAGGACGGACCCGAGGTAGGTTGACGCATACGCGATCGCCCGGACATCGCCGGCACTTCTGGCCGCCGAGATCCCGGCCTCCAGCAGCGTGCGAGCTTCCCGCAGGTCGCCTTGGAGCTCTGCCAGGTATCCCGCGACCCACAGCGCCTGTGGCCGCACCGCCGCGGCCTGGTCCAGCCTTTCCAGGACCGTCGCCAGGATGCGCCGACCCTCGGTCAGATGCGCGTGGGTTTCCCAGTACCGCCACAGGTCGCAGGCCAGCTCCGCCCCCGCGGCCACCTCGGACGGCTCGGACAGGCAGAACTCGAGGGCGGCGCGGAGGTTCTCGTGGTCGGTGTTCAGGGCGGTGATCCACTCGGCCCGGCGCGGCCCGAACGCCTCCTGCCGCGCCGCCAGCGCCGCGCACCAGTCCCGGTGCCGGACGCGAAGCTGTTGTTCACCGCCCTCGGCACGCAGTTTCTGCCGCCCGAACTCGCCGATGGTGTCCAGCAGCCGGTACCGGACCATGCCATGCCCCCCGCCGCGGAGCAGGATCGACTTGGCCACCAAGGCATCGACCAGGTCGGCCACCGAACCGGGGGCGATCTCCCCGCCCGCGCCGACCACCTCGGCCGCATCCAGGTCGAACGACCCGGCGAACACCGACACCCGGCGCCACATGGCCCGCTCGGCCCCGGTCAGCAGGCCATAGCTCCACTCCAGCGCGGCCTGCAAGGTCCGGTGCTGCGGCTGGCCGGCCGACCCCCCACCAGACAGCAGCTGGAACCGCGAACCCAGCCGCACGAGGATCTGGCCCGGCGACAACGAGCGCAGCCGGACCGCGGCCAGCTCGACCGCCAGCGGGATCCCGTCCAGCGCGCGGCAGATGCCGGCCACCGTGGCGCCGTTCCCTGCGTCCAGCGTGAACCCGGGCAGCACCGCCGCGGCCCGGGCGGTAAACAGCCGCACCGCCTCGTAGCCCAGCAACTCCGCTGGCGCCGCGGGCTGGCAGCCGGCCGGGACGGTCATCGGCGGGACCGCGATCGTGACCTCGCCCGCCACCCCCAGCACGTGCCGGCTCGTCGCCATGATCCGCAGCCCCGGACAGGCGCGCAGCAGCGCGTCCGCCATCACCGCGCACGCATCCGCCAGATGCTCGCACTGGTCCAGCACCAGCAGCACCTGCCGGGCCTGCAGGTAGTCGGCCAGCGCCGCCACCACCCAGCGGACCGACCGGTCCGACAGCCCCAGCGACCGGGCCACCTCCGGCACCAGCAGGCCAGGGTCGCGCAGCCCGCCCAGTTCGGCCAGCCACACCCCATCACGGAAAGCGCGTTGCAGGCCCGATGCGGCCTGCACCGCCAGCCGGGTCTTGCCAATCCCCCCGGGCCCGGTCAGGGTGACCAGCCGCGCGCTGCCCAGCGCCTGGCGGACCAAGGCAAGCTCCGCCCGCCGCCCGACGAACTCCGTCAGCTCACCGCGCAGCCTGCCCGGCGGCCCGCCAGCACCCATACCAGCATCTGCTGCCACGCTAGGCCGAAAAGGCTGTGCTCACAATGGCCAGCGGGAGGCTCGCCGCCCGCCCGGCACCGTGACAGCACGTCAACCCATGTAGGCGGTACATTCAGCGGCACCATGTCACGAGCTCTGCGCCATAACTGGACGATCGGAGCAGCTTTCGGTGAGCTCGCGGCCATTCCGACGACGCAACCGAATCGGCAGGGTGCCGCTGCGCGCATGACCGGACGGCTGACCGAGGCTCAGCTCCGCCGACGACCGTGCGGGCCCCCCGTGTCCAGTCGATTACGGACGGGTGTGTAATCGCGGACTGTGGACACGCACGCCAGGTCGGCCATTGTGGCCCACTGGTGCCAGGTGATCGAAGATCATCCGCATAATGCGGAGATTAAGGCGGTGCAGGTCCCGTGCCCGGGTCGCGGGGCGGTCACGGATGTGCCACGCCGGGGTGGTTTCTTGGAGCTTTGCCGGGACGCCCGGCGCCGACTGCCGGTGGCTCCCCGGATCCATGTGCATCTCCCGGGTAGGGCCGGCCTGGGCGGCTGGCCTCCAGGGGGCGTTGCCTGCGGATTCGGTGGGTTTTAGCGTGAATGTCATGGTGGGGTACGGGCCGCCGGGCAGGCCTGAGGCGCTGCGCGGGGAGCTGACCGGGTTCGTGGGGCGGCGCCTGGAGCTGGCCGCTGTGCGGGCGGCGGTTGCGGGCGCGCGGCTGGTGACGCTGACCGGCCCGGGTGGTATCGGCAAGACCCGGCTGGCGGTGCGGGCGGCGCCCAGCTGCGGCGGGGGTTCCGTGAGCGCGAGCGCGGGATGGGCTATGTCATGGCGGTCCGCGCCAACCACACTGTTACGGTCGGCTCCGGCCGGACCGTGACCGCCGCCGCCGCTTCTGGCATGATTCCCGCCCGCGCCTGGCACCGGATGCGGACCGGGTCTGGGACCAAGGGCAGCCGTCACTACGACTGGGCGATGCTGGAGGTGATCAGCGACGACACTCCCGACGGGCACGCTGACGGGCACAGCGTGCTGCTGGCCCGCCGGCACCGCTATACCGGCAAGCTGTCGTTCTACCGGTGCTGGACACCCGGACCCGTGCCGCTGTCCCGGCTGATCGCCATCGCGGTGATCCGCTGGCGCATCGAGGAAGATCATCAACTTGCCAAGCAGAGCACGGGCCTGGACGCCGGGCAGGTCATCCGCTGGAAGTCCTGGTACCGCTGGACCGCGATCTGCCTGCTCGCCTACATCTACCTCGCCGTCGCCGTCGCCGTGCAACGCCAGCAAGATACCGGCTCAGGCCTGGACACCGGACTGATCCCGATCACCGTTCCGGAGCTGCTGCGGCTCCTGCGCGACACCGTCATCCCACCGCCCCGGCGTGACCGGCCCCACCGGCTGCACTGGTCGGCCTGGCGACGCCGCCACCAGCATCGCGCCCGCCAAGCCCACCAACGCTGGAACACCTATGCCGAAACAACACCATTGTCCCAGCGGATCTGAGCCACGGGCAAGCTGACCTGGGGGGCTCGGTTTGAGCGACGTTGTGCGGCGGGCCGGATGAGTTCCGCGGTGGTACCGGGGAGCGAGATGACGAGCGGATGCGCGCTGCCGTGCTGGCATCGCGCCGATAGGCCTGGCAGCGTGGCGCTGCTCTGGGTGGACCATAATCGGTGGCTGTGTTCGCTGGGCTGAACGACATCGACTGGGGCGCGATGCGCCATGCGTATGGCCCCGCGACCGGCGTGCCTGCCTTGCTGCGCGCCCTGGTCAGCGATGACCCTGCAGCACGGGAGTCCGCGCTGGATGGCATGTATGGCGCGGTCCATCACCAGGGTGATGTCTACGACTGCACGGTTGCTGTGATCCCGTTCTTGCTGGAGGCGGCAGCGGCCCCGGCGCTGCCTGGCCGTGGCGCTGTGGTGGAGCTGCTGGCGAGCATCGGCGGCGCCGGCTGGGACGAGGCCGGCGAGGTGGTGGGTGAGCAGCCCGGCGGCGGCCGGCTGATGTTCGGTCCAGCACATCGCGCGGTCGCGGCGGCCTGTCCGCTGTTTGCTGAGCTGCTCGCGGACCCGGATCCGGTGGTCCGCCGCGCCGCGCCGAAGGCATTGCTGGCCTGTCGTGGTGATGCACAGCGCGTGGTCGCCGCGCTGCAGGGCCGGCTGCTGAGCGAGACCGATGCCGCGGCGCGAGCCGCGGTCATTACCGCGGTCGGGACACTCGGCCGGCGCGCCGCGGCCGGCCAGCTCACCGGTGTCGACCCGGCCGCGATCGGCGCCTGGCTCGCCGGGCGGGCAGCAGGCCCTGCCGATCCGGCGCTGCGCCTGGTCGCTGCCGCCGAACTCGCTCGCTGCGCTCCTGCCATGTTGCCGCCTGGTGTCGTTGCCACCGTCGTGGACTTGCTGCGGATGGTCTACGCCACCGGGCAGCCGCCCGCGCAGGCGGCTGGGTTCGCAACTAATACGCTGATAGGAGCGCTGCGTGAGATATCCGAGCGTGAGGCGGCGGGCCGCCTGGCCCCGGATGCGGCCGGACTGGTCCGCGGCGTGAGTGTGGCGTTCGGCGACCGCGTCGAGGACCGGGTGCACCTTCTCACGCAGTTGCTGCGGGAACCCCGCTGGGAGGCTCGTTATGACGCGATCCGCCCGGCCCAGGTCCTGATCGAGGGCTGGCGCGGCTCTTACCGGGAGCTGGTCTTCCTCATCGGCGAACAGCTCATGGACCCGCGGCCGCGGCTAGGCGCGGCCGCCGCTACAGCTTTGGAATACCTCGGCGCGCTGGCGGCACCGGCCGCCGGCGCACTCGCCCGGAGCCTGGACGCTGCCCCGCGGGAGGCCCGGCACACCCGCGCTGGCGGATTGCCGGCCTGGATCACGATCTGGCCCCGGGGCTTGCCAAGTGCCGGCCCGGTGCTGCGGGCGCTGGCCGCGCTGCAAGATCCGCGGGCACTGCCAGCGGTGCGGTGGGCGCTGGAGCATCCCGACATGCCCGGCGACATCGGGCTGCTGGCCGGGCAGTTCGGGCCTGCCGCCGCAGACCTGGTTCCGCTGATCTGCCGGCGGCTGCAGGACCTGCCTACAGTGGACGGTCACGACCGGCGGCGTTTCGGGCTCGTCGCGGCACTGGGCCGCATCGGCCAGGCGGCCGCCGCCGCGGTCCCGCAACTGCTGGCGCTGCCACCGGATGCGGCGGTACTCACCGCGCTGGGCCGGATCGGGCCTGGGGCGGCCGATGCGATGCCCGCGATGCGTCACTTGCTCGGCCATGGCAAGCCGGCCATCGAGATCGCCGCGGCGGCAGCTGTGTGGCGCGTCAGCGCGGATCTCGGGCCGGTCCTGCCGGTCTTGGCCCGGCATCTGGACAGCGGCAACGGATCAGACATGACGGCGGCGGCACAGGCCCTCGCCGAACTCGGGCCGGCCGCTGCCAGCACCGCGCCGAAACTCCAGGAGCTGTTGGGCTCCACACCCGCCACCGCCTGGCTGCGGCTGCGGGCGGCCGGGGCGCTGTGGCGGTCGACCGGCGAGGTGAACATCACGCTGCCCGTGCTGTCTGCGATCTGGTCTGAGAACCCGCATACCCGTGTACACGTCGCCGGTTACCTCGCAGAGATGGGCCCGGCGGCCGGGACAGCGGCTCCCATGCTGCGTGCCGAACTAGAACGGCGGCGCCGGCACACGGCACGTCAGGACGGCTGGTCCAGCGACCAGGTCCCGGCCGACCTCGCGCTGCTGCGCGCATGTGACCTCGCCCTCGCCGCCGTGACTCGGTGAGTCCAGCCGGCTGGCAGCCACACTCGACCGCAACGCCGCCACACCCGGCGAACCAGCGGCCCAGCCCGCCAGCCCGGCCGTCATCCGCGTGAGCCTTCACCCAGGACACCCTCGATGGCTCAACTCAGAGGGCAGGAACCCGCAGATGGCGCAGACACGCTGGCAATAGCTCAGAATTCGCTGGCAGAGGACAACCATGATCACAACGAACTACAGCTGCCGTACCCGATCGTCGTGGAACTTGGGTGAGGTCCCAGCACACAGCCTTCTTCAGCGCGACCGGCTGCTCGCCGCTGTTTATGCTCTTAAGACATGACCATTCAGCGGATGGACAACGTCGCCATCGTCGTCGACGCCTGGATGCCGCCGTCGCGTTCTTCACCGAGCTCGGCATGGAGCTGGAAGGCAAGGGCAGGTCGAAGGCCTTTGGGCGGACCGCACCGTCGGACTCGATGGCGTCCGGAGCGACATCGCGATGATGCGGACCCCGGACGGCCACAGCAAGCTGGAGCTGACCAGGTACCACACCCCCGCGGCGTCCGGCGCCGAGCCGCAGAACCAGCCGCCCAATACGCTGGGCCTGCATTGTGTCATGTTCGCCGTCGACGACATCGAACACACCGTCGCCCGCCTGCGCGCCCACGGCGCCGAACTCCTCGGCGAAGTGGCGCGCCCGAGATGCATCGCGCGGCGTACGCTGCGCGGAACCAGCAATCCTTCTGGGGCTTGGGCGCCAACTCCATATTGGGGCGCGCTGCGTGCTGCCGGAGTGCGGATCGGCCCTAGCCCCAAGGCGGCAGCGATCTTGGTCCGGTTTGTGAGCACCGGGGGCGCCGGCGGCCGGGCCGGTGTGACGCTCGCTGTGGAACCTCCTCATCCGCGGCTGGGGAGCTGGAATACGCCACTGCAGTTGTCCGGGAAGTCGGGGGCGAGTTCCGTGCATGATCGCAGCCAAGGCCTCGTCCAGGAACCCGATCTCCCGGCCGATCATGACCGCGCCCCGCGAGACCCGCTCGCTGTGACCACGGGTGTGGAGGTCCTTGGTCTCGACCGCCTGGCACAAGGCCGCCATCGTGGCCTCGTACGCCCGCTGCTGGCCGCCGAACCGCGGTGCGAGCCCCTGTCAGCAGCCCGTGGCGACGCGGATGTCGCCCGAGCTCTCGTCGACGACGAGGAACGTCCCGTCGGCCCGCATGGCC
>Ga0207646_10001991_pt1 | contig 24544 bp, 21 predicted proteins | sample KBSK5502metaG_FD_184343 | JGI IMG/M metagenome (GOLD analysis project Ga0207646, IMG submission 184343) | Corn, switchgrass and miscanthus rhizosphere microbial communities from Kellogg Biological Station, Michigan, USA - KBS K5-50-2 metaG... | ecosystem: Host-associated > Plants > Roots >...
CGATCGGCGCGTCGCTCGGACCGCCGCTCGTCGGCGCGACGCTCGTCGCGAGCGACTCGTGGCGTCCCGCGTACGTCGTCGCCGCCGCGGCGTTCGCGCTGCTTGGCCTCGCCGCGTACACGGTCCGATCCGACCTGGGCAACGCACCAGAGCTCGAGGCACCACCGAGCGGCGAGCGAAGCATCGAGCGCACCGTGGTCCTCGGCTGCGCCCTGATGTTCGTGTATGTCGGGATCGAGCTCGGCGCGGGCCAATGGTCCTACACCCGCTTCACGCTTGACGCCTCGCTCACCGCTGGTCTCGCCGGGCTCGCCGTCTTTCTTTACTGGTCGGCTCTGGCGGCGGGTCGCATCGGGCTCGCCGTGTTCGGTGACCGGGTCGCACCGGCGCGCCTCTTCGATCTCAGCGTTTTCACGGCGCTCGGGAGCGCGGTCGCTTTCTGGGTCCTACCGCCGCCTGCCGCGGCTTTGCTCGCCCTACCGTGCCTCGGCGCGGCGCTCTCAGTCTTCGTGCCTGTCCTTCTGTATCTGACGCCGCGGCGGATCGGCAGTGCCGCGGCGCCGCGAGCGATCGGTTATCAGGTGGCCGCCGGGATGATCGGCGGGGCGTCGCTTCCCGCGGCCGTCGGTCTGCTCATGCAGTCGATCGACGTCGCGGTGCTCGGCCCGTGCCTGGTCACGATGGCAGCAGTCCTTGCGGGGCTCCACGTCGCGTCGACGCGATCGCTGGGGTCGCGAACCTACGTGCGCCAGCTCTTCAGGTAGAGAGACTCGGCAATCCCCGGCCGCACGAATCCGGGGAGGTCGCCGACGAGCGCGTAACCGTGACTCTCGTAGAACAAACGCGCGCGCCGATTCGCCTTCGTCACGAGCAGCACGAGGTGCCGGCAGCGTGACGCGCGCGCGTCGCGCTCGGCGCGGGCGAGAAGTAGGGCGCCGAACCCCTGCGATTGGTGCTCCTCGGACACGAGGAGCAGGCGCAGATAGGCGGACCGATCCAGTGCTCGAGTGGTGATCACCCACGCGAGTCCAACGACCGCGCCGGCGTCGACGGCCGCGAGAACGAGATCGCGTCGACGCAGCGCCTCCCCCAGACTTGCCGCCGCGCCACGCGCGGTGACGCGATAACGGCGCAGGAGAGGAGAGCGGGCCATGAGCGCCGCGAGCGGAGGGATGTGCTCTGTCCTGGCGTGAACGATCCTGCTCATCGGCGCTGCGGATCGAGCGCGTCGCGGAGTCCGTCGCCCAGGAGATTGAAGCCCAGGACGGCGACCATGATCGCGAGGCCCGGGAAGATTGCGAGATGCGTGGCGAACTCGAGATATTGCCGGCCCTCGTTCAGCATCACGCCCCACGACGGCGCGGGCGGCTGCGCCGAGAGCCCGAGGAACGAGAGCGCGCCCTCGGTGAGCACCGCCCACGAGAGCGCGAGGCTCACCTGCACGATGAGCGTTGACAGAAGGTTCGGCACGATGTGCCTGATGACGATGCGAGTTCGGGTGGCTCCGACGGCGCGCGCGGCCTCGACGAAATCGCGCGCCTTCAGGGCGAGGACCGGGCCGCGAACGACGCGCATGAAGATCGGCGTGTAGACGACCGCGATTGCGATGACCACGTTCCCGGGATCGGGCCCGAGCGCGGCGACGATCCCGAGCGCGAGGAGGATCGCCGGAAACGCGAAGAAGACATCCATGACTCGCCCGATCGCGAGATCGACGATCCCGCCGAGGTAGCCCGACACGAGTCCGAGAACGCCGCCCACGACCGTGGCAGCCGCGACCGATAACACCGCGACCTGCATCGAGAGACGCGCGCCGAAGAGGACGCGGCTCAGAAGATCGCGTCCCAGAGCGTCCGTCCCGAACGGGAACGCCGCGCTGGGTGCGGCGAGGCGCTCGGCCGAGATCTGCAGCGGGTCGCGGAGCGGCAGAAAGCCCACACCGAGCGCGACCGCGGCGTAGATCGCGACCATCGCGAGGCCGACGAGCGCGACTGGCTCGCGCGTGATTGCCGGGAGCACGCCGTTCGGAGGACGACCGAACGTCGCCGGCGCGTTACGCGAGGCGGATTCGGGGATCCAGGTAGCCATACAGAAGGTCCACGACGATGTTGAGCGCAACGAACAGGATCGCGATCGCGAGCACTCCGCCTTGAACCAGCGCGTAGTCACGCTGCACGATGGCCGTGAGGAGCATGCGGCCGACGCCGGGGACGGAGAAGATCTCCTCGACGACGACCGCGCCTCCGAAGAGCTGGCCGACCTGGATGCCGAGCAGCGTCACCACAACGATCAGTCCGTTCTTGAGGACGTGGCGGCGCACGACCAGCCCCGGCCGCAGGCCCTTTGCCCTCGCCGTGCGGACATAGTCCGCGCTGAGGACGTCGAGCATCGCGGAGCGCGTCATCCGCATCGTCGCCGCCGCGAGCGCGAGACCGAGCGTGATCGCCGGGAACAACAGGAGCTTGAGGTTGCCGAGCGGGTCGCGCACGAAGTCGACGTAGCCGCCGGTGTTCGGGAGCCAGCGCAGGTACATCGAGAACAGGACGATGATCAAAGTCCCGAGCCAGAAGCTCGGGAGCGAGAGCCCGATGAGGCCACCGATGCGCGCCGCCAGGTCGAGCCGCGAGCCGGGCCGCATCGCGGAGAGCAGGCCCAGCGGTATGCCGACCGCGATCGCGATCAGCGCCGCAGCCGCGGCGAGCTCGAGCGTCGCAGGGAGACGCTCAGCGATCTCAACGAGTACCGGACGCCCGGTCCGGATCGAGTAGCCCGCATCGCCGCGGAGGAGCGACGTGAGCCAGGTCCAGTACTGGACAAGGAGTGGCTGGTCGAGGCCGAAGTACGCGCGCAGGCTGGCGAGCTGTTCCGGGGACAGGGCGGTCGACGTCCCGAGCCGGGCCGCGATCGCGTCGCCGGGTATGAGCCGGATGAACAGGAAGGTGAGCAGGGAGACCCCGATAAGGGTCGGGATGGCGCCGAGCAGTCGCTGCGCGAGATATCGGCTCACGCCTCGCGCAGCGACCGCCCCTTATCTATTTGTCGAGCCAGGTCTGCCGGAGATAGATGATCGAGCCGGTAGGAAGGTGCGTGAACCCCTTCGTCGTCGGCAACGTTGCGACGTAGTCCCGCCCGACGAAGAGCCAGATGAAAGGCACCCCATTCACGAGCTCCTTCTGCGCGGTCGTGTACAGGTCCTTCCGCTTGGCCGGATCCGTCGACGCTCGCGCCTGCTTGATCGCGTCGCTCGAGATCGGGTTCTTGTAGCTGGTGACGAAGTTGAGGTTTCCGTCGTCGGTGAAATACCGGTACACGTAGAAGTCGGGGTCGGGACCACCGCCGTTCAGGCCTGGCGCCATGTCAAAGTCCGCTTTGAGCCAGCGGTCGACCCACTGTGTGAACTCGAGCGTCTCGATCTTCATCGTGACGCCGATCTCGGCGAGCTGCTGCTGCACGAGCTGCGCGATGTCCTTGGCATAGGCGGGCTCGGTGGTCTGGGTCAGCATCGTGAACGAGACGGGCCCGACGTTCGCTTCCTGGAGCAGCTGCTTGGCCTTCGCCACGTCGCGCGTGTAGAGCGGGTACTGCGCGGTCGGCAGCGCGTAGTTCGCCAGGGCCGGCGCGATGGGGCCGGTGACCTCGCCCTCGCCGAACGCGACCGCGTCGATGATGGCCTTGCGGTCGATGGCGTACGCGATCGCCTGCCGCACCTTGATGTTGTCGAACGGCTTGCGCTTCGTGTTCACGAAGAGCAGGTTGTAGCTGAGGCTCGGCTTCGCATCGAGCGCGACCGCGCTCTCGCTGCGGAGTGTTTTCGCCACCTTCGCGTCGGTGATGATCGCCATGTCCGCGGCCTTCGTTCGCAGGGCCGCGGCGAGGCCGGACTCGTCGGGCACGACGTTGATGCGGATGCCGTCGAGGTACGGCTGGCCCGAGACGTAGTAGTCCTTGTTGGCATCGAAGCGCATGAAGTTGTCGGGCACCCACTCCGCGAGCTTGAACGGACCGCTACCGATCGCGGTCTCCTTCTTGGAAAGGTCGGTGTTCGCCTCCCCGATCTTCTTCGAGACGATGCCGGTGTTGGGGTGAGCCATGTACGCGATGAGCGCCGCGTTCGGGTTCTTCAGGTTGAAGACCACGGTCGTGGCGTCGGGCGCGGTGATCGTGTCGACATCGGTGAAGAACGAGCGCGCCACAGCGGCCGTCTTCGTGTCCAGAATTCGGTCGAACGTGTATTTCACGTCCGCGCTGGTGAGCGGGTCGCCATTGTGGAACTTCACCCCCGCACGGATCTTGACCGTGACCGTCTTGCCATCTGCCGACGTGGTCGGCACCGACTCCGCGAGGTCGGGCTGTACGCCGAGGTTCTCGTCCAGCCGCATCAGGTAGCTGTAGACGAGCTCGAAGACGCGGGCCGACGTGAATGCGGGGACCTTGTGGGGATCGAGGTTCGTGACCTCGCCGGCCCGCGCGAGGATGAGGGTTCCGCCCTTCTTCGGCTGGTTCGGTTGGTTTCCGGTCGGCGACGGTCCCGCCGACGTCGTCGGCGCGCATGCGGCGATGAGCGTCGCAACGATCAGGGTCGCGGCGCACAGAGAACGTTTCATCAGAGGTCCCTCCCCAGGCGGCTTCCGGCACATTACCACCGCCGATTCAACCGTCCGTCCGCCGCATGCCGACTCCCTCCACCGAGAGGAGCAGGCAATCCGCGGGAACGGCGGCGCGATGCCGTTCGCCCGCCGCGATGAGGATCGCCTCACCCGGTCCGGCCGCGAGCGGCCCCTCTTCGAACTCAACGACGAGCTCGCCTTCGAGGACGAGAAGGAACTCGTCGCTGGTTTGACGATGCCAGCCGCCGTCGAGCCTTCCGGCGCCGGCGTGCAGGACCGATACGCCGTTCACGGTGCCGACCTGCGTGTTCGTCCATGCCGGCGGCGCGCGCAGCGGCGAAGGGTCCGACGCGAGCGAGTCGCGGAGGCTGACCTTTCTTCCCACGGGCGAATTGTCGCGCGCGATCAAGCTTTCGGGGCTGCGCCCTGCTCAATCGCCGCGCGCGCACGCGCGATGCGCTGACGCGCGGCGTCGATCGTGTCCAGCCGCGCGAACAAGACATCTCGCAAACGCTTCTCTAGCTCGCGTGTGAGATCGCCGCGCACGCGATAAGCCCATCGTCGCCCGAGCAAGCCCGCGTGCGCACCGAGAAGGCGCGCCAGCAGAAAGCCAGCGAGGAGGAGCGCCGCAAGGACGACGAGCGGTGTGGGAATCGGCCCAAGGACCGGAACCTCAACGCTCGCGAACGGCGCGTGTAAAAGAAAGACCGCCGCGATCCACAGCCCCACGAAGAGCAGCCCCGCGGTGACCACATATTGGAGCGCGCCGATGACGGACCAGACGGCACTCGTCGGGGGCCGCACGTCCGCCGTGCGGGTCGCGACGGCCGCGTCGATCGCGCTGCTGAGGCGCGCGCGGAGCGCCTCAGCATCGACAAGCGAAGCGATCGCGCCTCGCGCCGCGGATGGAACGCGAGGGAGCAGGTCGCTGACGAGAAGCCGGATCGGCTCCGCTGCGCGGGCGAGAGTGCCGCGCTCGCGCCAGCGGCGGAGGTACCCCTCCGGATCCGCGACCACCCGATCTCGACCGCTCGCGCGATAGATAAAGGTCGTGACCAGCCCGAACGGGCCGGCGCCGCGGGGACGAGCCGAGAGGCGTGTCGCGGCGACGGCTTGCCGCTCGAGCCCGGCGAGATCGATGATCGCGGCAGCTTCGCGTGTGACGTCGGCCAGCATGCGCGCACGCTCTTCCGTGGTTATGAGCGGCTCCGCATCCTGAAGGACACCGGCGCGCGCTGCCACATCGAGCGCGGCATCCTGCAGCTCCGCTGCGATCCGCTCGGCGATGACGCGCTTAGCCTCCACGCCATTCACGATCCACTCGCGCAGCTCTCGCGTGTCGCCGTCGCGCGCCGCGCTCGTGACCGCGACGGCCACGTTCTCGATGCCCTCCGCGCGAAGGCTCGCGGCAAGATGCTCGCGAATGCTCTCCGCGTCGGCGCCGATCCGGTCGGCCTTGTTCAGCACGACGAGCTGACGCGCGAGACGCGGCGCCCATCGCCGCAGGTAGTCGTCGTGAAGCACGGCATCGCGGTACTTCTCGGGATCCGCGACCCAGACGACCGCGTCGACGCGGGGAAGGAGCTCGTCCACGCGCGCGCGGTGCTCCGGCGTGGTCGAATCGACGTCCGGGAGGTCGAGGATCGCGACGTCGGCAAACGCGCTGTCGCTGTGATCGCGCACCTCACGCACGTCAAGCCACCCGAGGAGCTTTGCGGTCTCCTCTCGTGCGCTCCCGGCGACCCACGCGACGGGCGTTCCGGTCGTAGGACGGCGCGCGCTTGCCGCGCTCACGACGGTCCCAGCGAGCGCATTGAGCAGGCTCGACTTGCCGACCCCGGTACCGCCGACGAGGGCGAGCACGTACGCGGATCCCTCGAAGCCGAGCCTTTCCCGCGCGGTCTCGAGGACGCGTTGCGCACGCGACGTCTCCAGGTCGAGCGCCGCGGCCGCGTCGACCGCGTCATCGAGTGCAGCAAGACTCGCGGAGAGCGTCACCCGGCGAGCGGCGCCATCGCGGCGCGGAGCTCCTCCGCCAGCGCGCGTAGCTCGACGGGATCCGCCGTGAGCCGGTCGTAACGCGATCGCTCTTTTGAGAACTCGTCGCCGAGTGACGCCTCCAGCCGTTCGCGCGCGTTCGCGATCATCTCGCGCATCGCGGCCTCGCCGAAGATCGCCTGCAGGAGCTTCTGATTGAGAAACCCAGTCGCGGCGACGATGCCGAGCTCGGTGCCGGTCACTCCCGCGGTGTGCGCGAACACGCCGACCATCGCCGCCACGGCAAGCGCGTTCACGCCGAGCGAGACGCCGAACGCGAGGTTGCGTTTCCCGGCACCGCGAGCCTGCACGTCGGTCGCGATACTCGCGACCCAATCGTGGAGGCGCGGCTGGATGCGCGCCGCGAGATCCGGCGACGCCGACCAGAGCGAGTGGTCTCGCGCGAGCCGGGCCGCCGCTCCCTCGCGGCTGGCCCATGCGCTCGCAACGCGACGCGCGGCCTCGGTCGCGCGCGAGACCGCGACAGCGACCACGTCGCTCGTGACTTCTTTCTCGACGACGCCGACGGGCGCCTCGGGCATCCCGCGGAAGACCGTGACGATCGTGCCTCGTAGTCGACCGAGTCCGCGCGAGAAGAAGCGCGTGATCTGGTCGGCCTTTACGTACGACTCCCAGTGCCGGAGCACCTCGGCGCGGAGGAATGTCCCGCCGCGCAGCTCCTCGAACAATGCGGCAAGCTCGGCGTCGTACGACTTCGCCGCGATCGCGCGCAGCGTTTCACCTTCGGCGGCGGCCTGCGCGAGATCGTCCGCGACGGCCGAGAGGAGCGGACCCAGCCCGGCGAGAGCACCTTCGAGGGCGCGTCTCGCGAGCGCCAGCCGCCGCTCGCGATCCCTGGCCAGCTCGTCGACGCGCTGGAGCACGGGCGCCGCCGCTTCGAGCTCGAGCCGCTCGCCGGACGGATCGAGCTTTCCTTCGGCGAAGCCGACGGTCTGAACGCGCGTGTCGTCGATCCCGCGCAACGCCGTGTCCTTTAAGACGCGACGCAGATCCTCGAGGACGACGCGCTGCTCGGACTCGTCGGGGGGCATCCGGTTCACCACGATGAGGAGGGGGAGCCCCCGCGCTGCGATGCGCTGGACGACGTCGAAGGGGACCTTGTCCGCATAGCGCGTCGCCGATGTGACGAAGATGCCCAGATCGGCGGCCTCGACCAGCGCGTCTGCGATGACCCGATTCGCGCGCTCTACCGAATCGAGGTCGGGGGCGTCGACGATCGCGAGACCGGACGACGCGGTCGTCGCGGGCGCGCGCACGAGCTGACCAGCGCCGATGCCCGCGAGGGCTCCCCGGCGCAGCGTCGCGGCGTCGGCGTCGGTCGCGAGGAGCACGGCCTCGCGCGTCGTCGGCCGAAGGACTCCGGTGTGACTCACCGTCGCCCGGGCGAGCGTGTTCATGAGGGTCGATTTGCCGGCGCCGGTCGGTCCGAGGATCACGACGAGGAGTGGCGACTCGAGCGCCCGCACGCGCGGCAGGATGTACGCGCGGACGTGATCGCGAAGCTGGCGCGCTCGATCCTTCGCCCCGGACGGCTCGTCGTCCCGCACCAGGGCGGCGCGGCGGTCCGCAAGCGCCGCGATGAGCTCCGCGCGGCCGGCCAGCGAGGTCACCACTTCTGCGGTTGCAAGGTAGAGACCTGCGGCCTGTGGTCGGCTATCGTGCGTACCGGTGCGTTACGGCGGCTTCCCGTGTCGATACGGCGGTTGCGATGTGCGCTTCTCCGTCGAGAGGGGCGACTCCTATCCATCGCTGCTCGAGGCGAGCGCGAAACGCACCGAGCACGAGATCTCCGAGCATCAGTACCACCACATCCCGATGCGGACCGAGACTCCACCCGCTGGCTCACTTCAGCGTCTTCCACGACGGGGTGCCGCGCCAAAGCGGGTCGACTAATCGCGTCTACGACCCCTGTCGCCCCGAGCGAGCGGTCCAAACGTATCGCGCATCCCGGTCATGAGATCTCGCGGAGTCGTCCCAAGCTCGGCACGTGCTTTGGCATCGGTGGCCCAGAAGGTGACTCCGTCGGCTGAAGACACGACTTCGCGCATGCTCGGGATCAGACGTCCCGCGACGCGCGCGACCGCGGACGGGAGCACGAACCGCGGTAACGCACGACCTGCCGCCTTCGCCACCGCGCGATACGCGTCGCCGAGCGTCGTGATCTCTCCGCCGAGGACGTAGCACTCGCCGGCGCGTCCGCGATCCAGTGCGCGAATGATGGCGTCGGCGAGATCGTCCACGTGCACGAGATTCAATCCGAGTCCCTCGAACGCGCGATACCGCAGCCGGCCCTCCGCCAGCGCGCGAAAGTTGGCGCCGACCGCGGAATGGTCGTTCGGTCCGTACACCTGACCCGGCTGGACGATCACCACGGGCGCTCCCCTCCGCGCCGCATCGAGGGCGATCTCGTGAGCTTGCCGCTTGGTGTCCTCATACGCGGAGGTCGGCGGTGATGTCGGATGATGACCCTCCGCGACGACCGCACCGTGCGTGTTGCCGAATGCCGCGATCGTGGAGACGTAGACGATCCGTGGCGTCGCGGCCGCTCGCGCTGCGTCGAGCATCCGACGAGTGCCGGTGACGTTCGTCTCCACGATCGCACGTCGCCGCTCGGCATTGACGCCGATCTCGTAGATCGCCGCTCCATGAACCAGCGCGTCGCAGCGGCGCAGCTCGCCGATCGCATCCGTCGGATCCACCACATCGCCGGCGACAAGCTCGCAGCCGAGCGCCGCGAGCGACGCGGCGCGCGACGGAGTTCGCACGAGCGCCACGACAGGGTCGCCGCGCGCACGCAGCGCGCGCGCCACCGCGCCCATGACGAAGCCGGTCGCGCCCGTAACAAAGACCCGCATCAGGGAATACTCTCGCGCCTTCGGCTGTTGGGGATCCGTGACTGAACGCATGCCCGCGCTCTTCATCGGACACGGTAGCCCGATGAACGCGCTCGTCACGAACAAGTGGACCGAGGACTGGAAGGCGCTCGGTGCCGCGTTGCCGCGTCCACGGGCGATCGTCGCCATCTCGGCGCACTGGTACACGGACGGCACCGGGGTCACCGCGGTCTCGACGCCGCGCACGATCCACGACTTCGGCGGGTTCCCCCGCGCCCTCTTCGAAGTGCAGTACCCGGCGCCGGGCGACCCCGATCTCGCAAAAGATCTCACGGAGATACTCGCGCCGACGCCGGTCGTGCTCGACAGTTACTGGGGACTCGATCACGGCACGTGGTCGGTCCTCGTGAGGATGTTTCCAAACGCGGACATCCCGGTGGTGCAACTCAGCATCGACGGGACCGCGCCGCCCGAGACCCATCGCGCGCTGGGCGAGCGTCTCGCATCACTACGCGACAAGGGCGTCCTGCTCGTTGGCAGCGGCAACGTGGTCCACAACCTGCGCGCGGGCTTCGGCGATCAGGCGCCCGAGTACGACTGGGCCAAGCGCTTCGATGAAAAGGTGCGCGAGCTGACCATGAGCGGCGACGCGGAGCAGCTCGCGAGCTACGACCAGCTCGGTCCGGACGCGGAACTGTGCGTGCCGACGCCCGATCACTACTACCCACTCCTGTATACGGTCGGCGCGCGCCGCGAAGGCGACGCGGTTTCCTTCCCGACGGAGGGCCTCAACGGTGGCGTCTCGATGCTCGCGGTGAAGCTCGGCTGACCGCTTCAGCGGAGGATGAAGCCCTCCGCGAGAGGATCGTCGGGTGCGATGAGGATCTCGTTTCGCCCCGTGATCCACGCGCTTCCCTCGATCTCGGGCACGACCGCGTCGTAACCCTCCCAGCGGAGCTCGCGCGCGATGCGTCCAGCAAAGCGCGTGCCGATGATGCTCTCGACCACGAACGATCCGCCGGGGGAGAGACGTCCCCGCGCGCGCTCGATCGCGACACGCGCCGACACCCCGGTGCCCGTCGGCGACCGGTCGACCTCGCCCTCTGCGAAGACGCAGACGTTGCGCGAATCCGCTCCTGAGCCGAGCGCGGGTCCCGTGAAGATGGTCCCGTAAAGGAACGAGAGGTCCGGCTCGAGCGGATGACGGATCTCGCGGGCGCCCGTCACCGCGCGCTTGATCGAACTTCCGATCGCGATGAGATCGCGGAAGCGCTCCGGCGTCATCTCGAGACCCACGCTCGAGGCGTCGACGAACGCGTAGAAGGCGCCGCCGAATGCGAGGTCGTAACGCACGTCGCCGACGCCTGGCACCTGAACACGGTCGTCGAGCGAGACGACGTACGACGGCACATTCTCGAAGGCGACGCTCCGGACACGCTCGCCTTCGCGACGAGGCCGCGCGGTGACGCGTCCCGCGGGCGTATCGAGCCGAACGACGTCACGCGAGCTGAGGAGACCGACCTCCAGCGCGACGGTGACCAGGGCAATTACGCCGTGGCCGCACATCGTGCTCCATCCCTCGTTGTGCATGAACAGCACGCCGGCGTCGCCGTCGGGCGTCACCGACTCTGTGGGGATCGCTCCATACATGTCGGCGTGTCCGCGCGGTTCGAACACCAGGCCCCGCCGTACTCCGTCGAGCCGGTCGCGAGCAAAACGGCGCTTTTCGAGGATGGTCGCGCCGGGGATGGGGTCGAGACCACCCGTGACCACCCGCAGCGGCTCGCCCGCGGCGTGGGACTCCACGGTGTGGACCCGCCGCCACGAGGGTGGCGGCCGCCAGGCCAGGGTTCGGTCGGAAGAAAAGGGCACGGCCGCGCCGACGATACGAGTCCCAGGGGTGGGGCCCCCTAATGGGGGGTAGCGCCCCACCGAAATCCCCTATTTGGCTACTGCAGACGGTCCCCTTTAGGACAACACTGTCGGTCATGAACGACGATCTGCGCCTGACCGCGATAGGCGCCCCTGATGACTCCGATCCAGTGGGCTCGATCGAACCGGCTCAGGCGGAAACGCACGAAATGCAGCGGTCTGACCTCGAGGCGCTCAAGGACGGCGCCGCGATGCTCACGCAGGCTGGCAATCGCGTCGCCGCGCTCGCCGTGATGTGGTCCGCCGTCGCGATCGCACCCACCGACCTCGGCGCACATCGTCGCCTCGCTGCGATGCTCGCGAATGCCGGCGACATCGCCGGCGCCGCGAACGAGTACGCGCGCTACGTCGAATTCATGATCCCGATCGGAGATGTCGGGCGGGCGACGATGGAGCTCGCATACGGCGCGAAGGTACTGGGCGGTCATGCGGCGCTACGCGAAGCCGCCGAGAGGATCGTCAATGCCGTCCGTGCGCTCGTGCCCGGCGATGTCGCCATGTCCGCTCCCACGCTTCCGATGCCGCGGCTCCTGCCGAAGGTTCCTTTCCGCTTTTGCATTCACGACGACGGCGACCGCCACTGGATGCAGCTGGAAGGAGGCACGACGGACCTCGTGCCGACGTCGGTTCGCGTGCTCGACCGAACCGACGAGGTCGTTGAGACACGGAAGTGCATTTCCCTCGCGCCGGGCCAGAAGGGGCACGCCAAGATCATCGAGGGCGAGCCGTCCGCGGTCGCGTGGGTCGTCCTTGGCGTGGGCGATGAAGTGGTCGCCGCGGTCGACGCGGGCAAGCCGTCGCCCTATCGCATAGAGGCGAAGGTGGGGGAGGAGTGGGTCTCCACCGTCCTCATCGACACCGGCTGCCGCATCGGGCGCCGCCGGTCGACGATCGCGGTCTCCTAGAGCTCGATCGTCCGGCCGACGCCGGCGCTGCGCGCGGCATCCAGGACCATTGCCGCTGCCGCCGCGTCCTGCACCGCCACTCCGACTGATTTGTAGAGCGTGATCTGGGACTCATCGGCGCGGCCAGGCCGCGCGCCGCTCACCAGCTCGCCAAGCTCGGCGTGAACGTGCTCCCGTGTCATGGCCCCTTCGGCGATCGCCATCGCGATGTCGTTGGAACCCGCGGGAGGAGGCGCGAGCGTCGCCGAACGTGATTCGACGACGACGAGCGCATCGCGGAACGTCGCGCCGTCGATCTCGCGTCCCGCGGTGTTGTAGCCCACCGACGTCACGTGTGTACCCGGCTCGAGCCACTCGCGGCGGACGACGGGCTCCGGACTGTGCGTGCACGCGCAGACGACGTCAGCGGCGGACACCCCCAGCTCGATCGTGTCGTGCCATTCGACGCGGCGACCGGTCTCGCGCGCAAACTCCCGTGCGAGCGCCTCGGCCTTATCGGGGTCACGTGCCGCGACCGCGATCGTTTCGAATTGGCGCACTCGCGAGACCGCGTGAAGGTGCGCGTGGGCCTGCACGCCACTGCCGATGATGACCAGCGACTTTGCGTTCTTCCGTGCCAGCAGTTCCGTGGAAAGAGCCGATCCTGCGGCAGTGCGGGCCGCGGTGATGGCCTCGCCATCTATCAGTGCGACCGGGCTGCCGTTCTCCGCGTCGAAGACGACGATCACGGCCTGATGCGTCGGCCGGTCCGTATTGCGGGGGAAGAGCGAGACAAGCTTCGTTGCGAGGGCGCCCGACGACGGTAAGTACGCCGGCATCGCCGCCAGGAGTCCGTCGCGCTCGGGCACGAGCGCCGCGATCCGCGATGGCATCGAGACGCGACCGGCCGAGAGATCGGCCATGGCTCGGCCGACTGCCTCACGCAGACGATCCAGGTCGAGAACTCCTTCGACCTCAGCGCGCGAGAGGACGAGCATCCGAAGATGGTCGCAGACGCCGGCACACGGGGTTAGACGAGCAGGAACCCGATGAAGATCAGGGTCACGCCCGCGAAGTTCGTCCACTCGACCACGCCCGTGGCCCCGGTGAAGGCCGCCGTGCCGCCGGCCGCCGCGACCAACACCCCGACGGCGATGATCACGTTGCCAAGCGCGCGGCGCCCCTCGTGGCGGCGACGCAGGAACACCCACGCCGACCAGAGCGCGCCGCCGATCAAGATCACGCTGCCGACCCCGCTTCCGATGCCGGCCAGGATGCGCGGGAGCGGCGAATCGCCGAATCCCTTTCCCGTGTCCACGGCTGCGGTCAGGTCCACAGGGCTCGTGAACACGGCGACCGCCGCGATGACCGTCAGGGCGACGATGCCCCAAACGGCCCAGCGCGCGACGCGCGGCACGAGCAGAAACAGCGTGCCGAGAGCGAGCCAGGCGACGTTGAGGATCGCGCCGAAGAGGTAGAACACGCGGTACTCCGTCTCGGTCGCGCCGCCCACTCGCGCGAGCGCCCCGGCGACGGCGGCCGCGGCGAACATCGCGAGGCCGATCGTCCAGGCGAGCTGATGCGCCCGACGGCGCCGGAGGTAACGCGCCGCCATGACCGCCGCGAAGGCGGCGCTCACCAGGGCGGACAGCGCTCCGGCGCTCACGCACTGGACGCTGCGGCGTAAGAGGACGCTCGTCAACGCGCGTGCCGAGTTTTGCGGAGAAAGGCGCTAAGGTTCTTGTATGTGCCGATCGATCAAGACGCTGCGCCGCCCGGAGGGCCGCGCCTCCGAGGAGGAGATCGCCGCCGCCGCTCTCCAGTACGTGCGCAAGGTCAGCGGCTACCGCGCGCCCTCACAGCGCAACACCAAGGCGTTCGACGCCGCGGTGACCGAAGTGGGTCGCGCCTCCCGGCGGCTCCTGGAGGAGATCGAGAAGGGCCGGAACGAGCCCGCGCAGCGGACCTCACGCGCTCGCGCCTAATCCAATTGCCGTACGGCGCACTCCACCAGCGGGCCGATTTACTCCGGCTTCCTTAGACCCAACACTCGTCGCAGCGCTCTTCAAGAAGGAGAGGCGACGCGCCCGGTAGGGATGAGGGGCAATCACCGTCCCGGGTCTTGATCGCTTCTCCTTCTTTCTTACTCAAGCAGCTCGTCCTGATTAAGCAGCTCGTCCTGTCGGCTTGCGCCTCCATGACTCGCCACAGACTCAAGGCTGGACTCGCTCCTCGCGGATCAACCGCTCGTCGCTCGCCCTCTTTCTTACCCAAGCAGCTCGTCCTGTCGGCCTTAGCCTCCATGACTCGCCATCGGCTAACGGCTATTTCTTGGGCTTCAGACCACGGGCAGGTACTGGGTCAGCATCTCCCGAAGAGCTGCGGGGTAATAGGGCTTCGAAAGAAAGGCGGTGCAGCCGGCCTCGATCGCCTTGTGCTCGTCTCCCGGCGACGCGGAGGCGGACACCGCCAAGATCGGCACGTTCTTCGCCCAGGTTTCCTTGCGCAGGAGCTTTACCACCGTCCAGCCGTCGAGCTTGGGGAGTTGGAGGTCCAGCAGGATAAGGTGCGGCCGGTGCTCGCGGGCAAGCTCCAGGGCTGCGAACCCGTCGGTCGCCACCGTCGCTTCGTGGCCGGCGTGTCGCACGATGCGGAGCGCGAGCTCGAGATTGTTGGGCTCATCCTCCACAACGAGGATCTTTGCCACGACTGATTCTTTCCGGTCAGGCTTGATGCGAGGCGAGCGGGAGATCCAGCGTGAAGGTCGACCCGAGCCCCAGCCCGACGCTGCTCGCGGATACCGTGCCGCTGTGCGCCTCAACGATGAGGCGTGCGACATAGAGTCCGAGCCCGACGCCGATCTTGTCCTTCGTCGCCGCGGTCTCGACCCGTCCGTACTTGCGGAAGATCACGCTCACGTGCGATCGGGCGAGGCCGACGCCCTGATCCTTCACCAGGACGCGGGCTCGGTTCTCGCGTCGGCCGACGGTGACGTGAACGGTCGACCCCGGAGGCGAGAAGCGCAGAGCGTTGTTGAGGACGTGCTCGATCGCGGTGCGAAGGCGCTCCACATCCGCGTCGACCCATAAGGGGTCGGATTCAGCGACGAGCTGCAGACGGTCGCGGTCGGTCTCCTTGACGAGCGTCGCGACGAACTCCGATAGATCGAAGCGTCCGCGATTTAGCCGGAAGCGTCCCGCCTCGAGCTGCCCCACCTCGAGAACGTCATCCGCGAACCGCTTGAAGTTGCGGCTCTGCCGATGGAGCTCGTCGATCGCGCTCCGCTCCGCCACGGAGAGCGCCGGCGCTCTCGTGAGATCCGGGATCGCCGACTCTATCTCGCCGGCTGACCGCCGCAGCGTGTGCGCGATCAGAGCGAGCGATTCCTCGCGGTGTGCGTCGACGCTTCGTAGCGCGATGCGCTCGCGCCGCACTTGATCGATAAGCAGGGCGAGCATCAGAAAGATCGCCGCACGGGTGAGCCCGTTCCAGAGGCTTGCCGAGACGAGGACACCGGGACGCGCGACGAGGTCCGCCCAGATCCACGCGACCGTCGAAAAGAGCGCGATCAGCACCCCAGCCGTACGACCGAGCCACCAGCTCGAAAGACCGATCGGGATGAGGTAGAAGATCGCGAAGCCGAAGTCGGGTCCGGTCGAGATGTCGACGAGCCAGATTGCCGCGACTCCCACGGCCGCCAGAAGAGTGAGAGGCACCACTCGGCCAGTTCCCCGTACGTCGAGATCTGCGATCCGGCGCGGGACGGTTTGCGCTCGGAGTGCAGGGTTCCCTTCGCTCATTCCCGCGAGAGTATGGAGGGCCTTCGGACGCTTTTGGTCCACTTTCGGTGTCGACTACAGCATTTGGATTAGCAATGAATATCCCAATGTGTAACGCGAATCGGCCGTCGGAGGGATAGACCCGCCCTTACAAAGGTCAGAGACTAATGTCTCGATTCGACCCAATGAGGAGGGCCCGAATGCGTCCTTTGCGGACAGCGTCTTTGATCATCACCGCCGCGCTCTTCGCGGCGAGCTGCGGCGGAGCCGGTCTCCCGACGCCCGCCACGGCGGACCCGCTTTCCGGGCAATACATCGTCAACGGCGGCGGCGGTGCCCTCGACAACGTAAAGGCGCTGACAGACGCGTTCGGGAAGATGCACCCGTCCATCACCTGGCAGGGCCTGGCCGACGTCGGCTCGAATGCCGGCGTCAATCTGGTCATCTCCGGCGAGACGGACCTGGGTTACATCAGCCGCGATCTCACCGACGCCGAGAAGCTCGCCGGCAAGGTCGAGGCGATGCCGATCGGCGCGAGCGGTACAGCGGTGGCTGTCGCCGCGAGTAATCCGATCAAGTCGCTTACCAAGGATCAGGTGGCGAAGATCTTCACCGGCGCGATCAGCGACTGGAAGGATGTTGGTGGTACGCCCGGCAAGATCCGCCTCCTCATCCGTGAGTCCGGTTCGTCGACCCGCAGCGCGTTCGAGGCGTACTTCTTCGATGGGAAGAAGCCAACGTACGCGCCAACAGCCGTCGAGGTGACCACGATCGACGAGACCGTGAAGGCGATCAACTCCTTCAAGGAGTCGGTGGGGATGGTCACAATGAACGCGACGACGTTCTCCAATAGCACGGTCGCCTTCGTCACGGTCGACGGTGTCGCCGCAAGTCGTGACAACCTGAACAGCGGCAAATACCAGGTCCGCCGGCCGCTGTACTTCGTCTACCCCACCGATGCCACGAAGATCAAGCCCGGGATCAAAGCGTTTTTGGACTTCGTGAAGGGACCCGAAGGGCAGAAAATCCTCGCGGGCCTCTAAGCCACACCGAGCCCGCGTGATCGCCGGGGAGAGAGGCTAAAGCTCGGGCTATGCAGAGTCTGTTCGCGCCGAGCCTGCTGAGGGCGCTCGTCAGCCGAAATGTGCTGGTGAGCGTCCTTGCGCTGGTGATGCTCGTCGCGGTGGCGATCTACGAGTCGAACCAGCTGATCCTGAGCCAGTTCGCCGACGAGTCCGGCATCCTCGCCGACGTTGCGCTGAACGAGATCACCGACCAAACCATCCTCGCGACGAACGCGGCGAGCCTTGTCGCAAGCCTTCCGACCACGCGCGAGCTCACGGAGCTGTCCGACTCCGAAGGCCTCACGAACTTTCTGCTGGTGGTGAAGGCACGCATCGGGGTCGGCGACATGAGCGTCGGCGACAACAACGGACGGATCATCGCGGCTGCCCAGGAGAGGACGAGCGATACGTTCCAGCCGGAGCTGGTCACGCTGGCGCAAGCGCAGGTCCAGCAATCAGCCGTCCTCTTCGATGAGCCTCAGGGCCTCGTCATTCGGGCCATCTATGTCATCCGCAACTCGAACCAGGATCCGATCGGGATGATGGAAGCAGGCAACGTGCTCGGCTCCGACTTCCTGAAGAGCATCAAGACACGGTCGGACGCCGACCTCGCGCTCATCTGGAACGGCCAGGTCCGGGCCTCGACCGTCGATTTCGGCGCGAACCCGATGTTCCCGTCGATCGCCGAGGTGGACGCGCAGCCGGGTGACGTCCTCATCCAAAACGTGACGGCGAACAACACCAACTACTACGGCATCTTCCGTGTGCTCCGTTCGTCGCGGCAGAATCCGGGCCTCCTCGCTGTGCTCGTGCCGACAGCGGGCGTCGACCAAGCGCAGCGCACCTTGATCGGCGTCCTCGTGCTTCTTGGGATCGGCCTCGTCGGAATAGTGACGTTCCTGGCGTACCGCACCGCGCGAAGCATCACCGTGCCGCTCGGCAATCTCGCGGCCGCGGCGCAGCGGATCGAGGCCGGCGACCTCGCCGCGCGCGTGCAGCAGGTGTCGGCGCACGAGATCGGGACCCTCGAGCGCGCGTTCGACACGATGGCCGCCTCGCTCTACGAACGCGAGCGCGCGCAGCGCGAATACCTCGATGAGGTGCGCGCCGTGAACGAGGTCGCGGACGCGGTCGTCGGTGTCACCGACGCGGAGCGGATCTTCGCCCGGTCTCTCGACCGGATGGTCTCGCTTCTGAACGCCGACGGCGGCGCGATCGTCATCCGCGAGGACCCGCCGGGAGCCCCACCTGGTTCGGGTGGACGTCTCTCCGCGCCGGCGACGGTGGGCATCGACCCGGAGACGGCGGTGACGCTCGCGATGCGCGTCCTCGTCCGTTCCGAGGCGGATGCCGATCGCATCCGACTGTCGGCCGTCTCGGCCGGCGACCTGAAATTCGTCGCCCACGTACCGCTCTCCGCGCGCGGCCGAACCATCGGCCTCCTCTCGGCGTACTTCCACGATCCGCGTGAGCTCACCGACACCCAGGCGCGGGCTCTCCGCACGATCGCGCGGCTGGTCTCCGTCGCGAACGAGAACGCCGACCTCGTCGGCGAACTGCGTGTGAACAACCTGCAGCTCGAACGCGCGAACCGGCTGAAGAGTGAGTTCCTCGCTTCGGTGAGCCACGAGCTCCGCACCCCGATGAACGCGATCATCGGCTACACGAAGCTGATGCTCGACGGCCTCGATGGTGAGATGACCGCCCAGCAGCAGACGGATCTGTTCCGCGTGGCGCAGGCCGCCGACAACCTGCTCGGTCTCATCAACGGACTCCTCGACCTTGCGAAGATCGAGGCCGGCAAGATGGAGCTCAACATCGAAGAGGTCAACATCACCGAAGTCACGGACGAGGCGCTCGAGCTTGTCCGCCCGCACGCCGACGAGAAGGGCCTCGAGGTGCGTGCCGTCATCCCGCAGGGTCTGCCGAATGTGTGGGCGGACCGCGCGCGCGTCCGTCAGGTCCTGGCGAACATGCTCGCCAACGCGGTCAAGTTCACCGAACGGGGCACGGTCTCGGTCGCGGCGACCTCGGCTGAAGGGTGGGTCACGGTGTCGGTCGCCGACACCGGCGTGGGCATCAGCCCCGAAGCGCAGGCCTACGTCTTCGACGAGTTCCGTCAAGCCGACAGCTCGACGACGCGCCGCTACGGGGGCACGGGTCTCGGTCTCGCGATCTCCAAGCGTCTGGTGACGCTGCATGGCGGACGCATCTGGGTCGACAGCGAGGTCGGGCGGGGAAGCACGTTCCACTTCACGCTCCCGATTCGCGTGCGCGCAGGCGGCGAGACCGCGCTCCTGACGCGGACCGGTGCGGGTCGCTGATGGCAAGGGTGCTCGTCGTCGAGGACGACGCGAACAACCTCGACGTCGCTTCACGCATCATTCGCGCCTCGGGTCACGAGGCCCTCACTGCGGTCGACGGCGTGGCGGGTCTCGATCTCGCGCGCGTCGAGCGCCCCGACGCGATCCTGGTGGATCTCTTGCTCCCGCGCATGGATGGGTGGAGTCTCACGCGATCTCTTCGCACCGAGCCGTGGGCCGCGAGCATCCCGATCATCGCCGTTTCGGCGCTCGCCCTTCCGTCAGACCGCGCTCGCGCGATCGAGGCTGGATGCGATGACTTCGTTTCGAAGCCCTTCGCGCCGGCGGAGCTCCGCGCGATCCTTCTGCGCTATTTCCCGGGCGGCGCCGCGCACGTGCCGCTCGCTCGCGACGGCGCAACGCCCGTCGTGCGGGGGCCCGTGCCGATCACGCTCGGCCGGGTGCTCATCGTCGACGACGAGATCGCGAATGTCGAGCTTCTGGCGCGGCGTCTCGAGGCCATCGGTTGCCAGACGCAGGTCGCGAGCTCAGGCGAGCGTGCGATCGCGCTCGCGCGAAGCGAACAGCCCGACCTGATCCTGCTCGATGTGATGATGCCGGGCATCGACGGCTGGCAGACCTGCCGGCGGCTCAAGTCGCAGCCGGAGACCGCGGACATCCCGGTGATCTTCGTGACTGCGAAAGACCGTTACGAGGACCTGAGCAAAGGCTTCGAAGTCGGCGGCATCGATTACCTGACCAAACCGTTCGAACCGATCGAGCTCGCCGCTCGTGTCCGCAGCGCGATCTTCACCAAGCGACTCCAGGACGAGCTGCGCAAGACGGCCGCCGATCTCAAGCGGATGGAGCAGTCACGCAAAGAGCTCATCGGGATGCTCGGTCACGACATCCGCAATCTCGCCAACAGCGTCGTCGCATTCATGCAGCTCGTCCGGATGGGTCAGCTCAAGCCCGGCCGCCAGGAGTTCGACGAGCTCCTGCGACTCTCGGAGTCAAACATCAGCGAGCTTTTGCGCATGGTCAACGCCCTCCTCGACGTGTACAAAATGGAGGAGGGCAAGCTCGAGGCGATGCCGCAGTCGATCGCCCTTTCCGCGCTCGCCGAGCGAAGCGTCGCACAAGTCGCACCCGAAGCGCTCGCCAAGGGCGTCGAGGTACAGAGCGCCCTCCCGCAGGATGCCAACGTGTTCGTCGACGATGGCCTCATCGTGCGCGTGCTCACCAACCTGCTCGCGAACGCGGTGAAGCACACGCAAACCGGTGGAAAAGTGAGCATCGAAAGCGCGCGCGACCGCACCCTCGAACGGTCGATCGTCGTCCGCGTGCGCGACACCGGTCCCGGCATCAACGCAGAGGATGCCCCGCACATCTTCGATCGCTTCTATCAGGGGGCAGGCCGGAGCCGCGGTGGCACCGGCCTTGGCCTCGCGTTCTGCAAGCTGGCGGTCGAGCTCCACGGCGGCAGCATCAGCGTGGTCAACCCCGGCGAGCCCGGAGCGGTCATCCAGTTCACGCTGCCCACAGCCGACGCCGCCGCGGCAGGGCAATAACCGCGGTGTTCGGCCGCATCATGCGCGATGCATTCCCGCTTCGGCGCGGCGAGTGGGGCCTCGGCATCTTCCTGTACGGCCTGCTGACACTCATGGTCGCCGCCGACTGGGTCGGCAAGCTCGGGGCGGATTCCCTGTTCGTGAAGCGCTGGGGCGTGAGCTACGTCCCCGTCATGTACATCGTCACGCCGGTCGCGATGCTCGCGGTATCGGCGATGATCTTTTTCTTCGTCGACCGCGTTCGCCGCAGGACGCTGCTCCTGTGGTACGTCGCCGGCGTCACGGTCCTCTCGATCGTGATCCAGGCCGGCGTCACCTTCCAAGGCCAGCTCGCCAACGGCTGGATCGTCCAGCCGATTTCTTATGTGTTCGCGCACGGCGTGAAGGAGACGATCTACATCCTCTTCTGGGTGTACGCCGGGAACCTGTACAACGCCGAGCAATCGAAGCGGCTGTTCCCGTTCTTCGCGGGCTCCGTCCTGGTGGGGAAAATACTTGGCGGTGCGATCGGCGCGGCCATCGCGCCCTTGATCCATGCCGAGAATTTCATCGGCGCGCAGGCAGTCGGCTTCCTCGTCTGCTTTGTCGGCCTCCTCATCTATCGAGGCCTTCCCGAAGGCGCCGGTAGCCGCTTCGACAAGGAACGCCCGAAGGGGCTCAGCGCGAGCGTCAAGGATTCGGTCGAGGGCTACCGCGCGGTCGCTTCAGACCGGATGCTTCGGACGTTCGGCGTAGGCGTCTTCTTCTGGTACTTCCTCATGCAGTTCGGGAACTTCTTGTACCTCGTGGGGCTCGACCAGTCGACGGCGGGCACCGGAACCGGCAGCGAGGACCTGTTCAGCCAGCTCTACGCCTCGGTGTACACGAGCTCGTCGCTCGTCGCGCTCTTCATCCAGAGCGTCTTCACGGGCGCGCTGCTCCGACGGTTCGGCATCGCGCGCGTACTCTTCGTCCTTCCTCTCTGGTTCCTCGGTTCGTACGCGGCCGCCACCGTGAACTTCAACATCGTCACGGCCATCGCGATCCAACTGAGCGAGCGGATCGTGATCCCCGCGATCCACCGCCCGGCGACCGAACTCGTGTACAGCCAGGTGGCCGCCGCGATCCGCCCGCGCGCCCGTGCTTTCCTCTCCGGGGGAGTGAACGCCTTCGGCAACTTCGCCGCCGCACTCGCGCTCCTTGCGGGGCTTCAACTCCACGACAATCAGCTGTTGCTGGGCGTCGCGACCGGTCTTTCGGGTGTGTACCTCTACAACGCGTGGCACATGATGAAGCTCTTCGGCCGACGCATCCTCGAGAACATCACCTCGGTCGATCCCGACGTGCGACTCAGCGCGGCGGAGATCCTCGCGACCGAGCACGAAACGCTTCCGGAGGACCTTCTGCGATCGCTCGACGGGGCCATTCCGGCGGACGTCGAGCATGGCGTGCGCGTCGCGCTCACACGGCGAGGCCTACTCGCGGTGGCGGCCGATGCGACCGAGTAGGGTGAGCACCGAATTGACGACCCCCACCGCCCCGGCACACGAGGCGGATGCCGAGCGCCGCCACGAGCACCGATTCCAGGTGAGCGAGAGCATCGCGCGTCTCGTCATGCGCACGACCGCGAACAACCTTCCATTGTCGCGAGACGATCGCCCGTACCAGTGGTCGACCACGACGTACTGCGACACCGTCAAGTGGTCCATCTTCCGTGCGGCCGAAAAAGGCTCCGCCATGCAGCTTCGCATCCGCGAGTACCACCGCACCCGGCCGCACGAAGTGCTGAATCCGGGAACGGCCTGGATCGAGTTCAAAGACGACGAGCTGGACACCTCGCTGAAGGAGCGCTTCGGCGTGCCCATGGAGGTTGCCCGGTCCTTCCTCCGTGGCGGCGCCACCCTCCCGGATCCCGAGCATGGCCTCGCCGAGCGCGCGGTCCGACTCCTCCACGAGGGGGCGCGACCGGTCGCCGTGACGCAGTACAACCGGCTCGCCTACAACTCCCTCGACTCGTCGCTCCGGATCACCGCCGACCACAACCTCATGTACTTCGCCCTCCCGTGGGAATCGCGCGGTGACGGCGGGGAGGTGCCCTCGCCACTGGGGTCGCTCCTGTCAATGGAGCCGGAGGTGATCGTTGAGATGAAGTGGTACGGCGAGCTCCCGCACTGGGCGATCGACCTTCACGCGTACCTCAAGGAGAACACCCACGACGAGCGCCCCTCGAAGTTCATCGTGGCGATGCGCTGGCTCCTCGGCGAAACTGACGGGACGAAGAAAACGAAGAAGAAATGAAAGCAATAGACGAGGCCGTCCGTTCTGACGCGCCGGCGACGCGCGTCGTGGTCGTCGAAGACGACCAGGCGTCCGCCGACGTTCTTCAGCGACGCCTCCAGGCGAACGGCATGGTGGTGTCAGTGGCCCACGATGGGCGGCGGGGGATCGAGCTGGTCGAGGAGCTCCTTCCGGACCTCGTGCTTCTCGACGTGATGCTCCCCGACACCGACGGTTATGACGTCTGCCTCCGGATCAAGAGCAACACGGCAACCTCGCCGATCCCGGTGATCTTCCTTTCGGCGCGCGGCGAGGTCGTCGACAAGGTCCGCGGTCTGTCGTGCGGCGCGGCCGATTACATCACCAAGCCCTTCCAGGCGGCCGAGCTCCTCGCGCGGATCGACGCGGTGCTGGGTCAAGCGCGCAACCCGCGCGCGCCCCGACTCGGTCGTCCGATCGATCGTGGCCCCGGCGAGCGCCTCATGGCGCGGGTCGCGGTCGCCGACGCCGCGCTGCGCGAGCACATCGAGAAGCTTCTGCTCTCACGGTTCGATCTCGCGGACGCGGACGACACCCCGGACGTCGCGATCGTCGAAGGAAACGCCGCCGTACCGGCGGACCTGCCCGAAGACGTCGCCGTGGTTCGCGTGGCTTCAGGTCGCGGCGGCGGCGATGGCACAGAGCTCGTTCCCGTCGACGCTCAGCTTCCGCGGATCGTCGACCTTCTCGTTCGCGAGCGCAGTCTTGACCACGACCTTCAGGCCGCGGCGGAAGCGCTCATCGTGCTCGCGTCCGCGATCGGCTCCCATGACCGCCCCGGCACCGGGCACGGAGAGCGTGTTGCGTCGCGTGCCGTTCAGATCGGCCGCGCGCTCGGCCTGGACGAATCGACGCGGATGACGATCCGCCTCGGCTCCTTGCTTCGCGATGTCGGAAACGCGCGTGTGCCGGCGGCGATCCTCGCCAAGTCTGGCGAGCTTTCGCCGGAGGAGCGGGCCCTGCTCGAGCGCCACCCGGTCCTGGGCGAGGAGATCCTCTCCGGCTTCAAGCGCCTCTCGGGCCTTCTTTCCATCGTGCGCCACCACCACGAGCGGCTCGATGGGACGGGGTACCCAGACGGCCTTCGCGCCGAGCAGATCCCGCTCGAAGTACGGATCGTCACCGTCGCTGACCGCTTCGAGGCCCTCGTCGCGGACCGCGCTGACCGGCCGGCCGTCTCCGAGACGGAGGCCGTCCGCATCCTTCAGAGCGCCGTG
>Ga0207646_10001992_pt1 | contig 24543 bp, 24 predicted proteins | sample KBSK5502metaG_FD_184343 | JGI IMG/M metagenome (GOLD analysis project Ga0207646, IMG submission 184343) | Corn, switchgrass and miscanthus rhizosphere microbial communities from Kellogg Biological Station, Michigan, USA - KBS K5-50-2 metaG... | ecosystem: Host-associated > Plants > Roots >...
CATTTTCGGCGTGATCTTAAAAGCGACGCGCGGACCTTCGCGTCATCCGAAATTGGGGATGACTCTCTATCTTGGCACGGGGTGGTTGGCGCTGATCGCGGTTCGCCCGATCACGCTGGCGATTCCCTTTCCCGCACTATTCTGGCTGGTGGTTGGTGGCGTCGCCTATACTACTGGTGTGCTCTTTTTTGTGAACGAACGTCTCCGCTACAGCCACTTCATTTGGCATTTGTTTGTGCTTCTCGGTTCGAGCTGTCATTTCCTCGCGATTCTCTCCTGCTGCGCTACCTAGGAGAAACGAGCCGCTTCGATCGATCAGATTTCTCGTGCAGCGCAAGCGCTGAATTGGACAAGAGGAATCGACGGGCGGATTAATTCTGATGCTGCCGGTGGAGCACGACGACCCCATCAACGCAAAGATTCTCGCGATTTCGGAGGACAAGATCGAGGGTTTCGTGCGCGAGCCATTCGAGGAAATTGCCGAGCGCTCCGGCGTAGATCCCGATCTGGTAATGGCGCGCATCGCGGCCATGCTGCGTGCCGGAACAATCCGCCGCATCCGGCAAACTTTGCTCGCGACCAATCTTGCCGAAGGCGCACTCGTCGCTTGGAAAGTCCCAGAGGACAAAATCGACAACGCCTTTGATTGGATGTTCCAACGAGACCCTTTTTCGGGTCATGTGGTTCTTCGCTCGACTGATACGGTCACTGCCGGATCGGGTTATAAATTGTGGACGACCGTAAAAGCGCCGCATGGATTTTCGCTGCGGGAACATTGCGAACTGCTCTCGAAAAAGGTCGGCGCGGAGCGTTTTCGACTGATGCCGGCGAAAGGAATCTTCACTCTTGGCGTCGGACACGTGCGCCGGAAAACAATCGAGCCCGGAAGCAAGGCTGATCAGCCGGCAAAGATGATTCCAGTGCAAGTTGTCGATCTTGACGAGGACCAATGGAAAGTTTTGCTCACGCTCAAACGCGAATTCACGCCCGAAGAAATTCGATCAACTCCGTGGGCGGGGCGCGCGAAAGAAACGGGTGTCTCGCTGGATGAATTTTATCGGGTCGCTGAGCGGTTGAACGCGCGAAAAATCATCGGGCGTTTTTCCACGTTTCTGGAGCACGTCAAGCCATCGGTGGGCGGCATTCGTGTCACGCGATTCAACGCACTTTTTCATTGGGCCGTGCCGCCGGGTCGCGAAATTGAGGCCGGAGGCGAAGTCGGCCGGCATCACATTCTTACTCACTGTTACTGGCGCGAGGCGGGCCCCGAATTCAAGAACGTCAACATCATGGCCGTTGCACACGGCACCGACAAACAACTGCTCCTCGAACACAAAGCGGCCATAGATCGACATCTTCATTCGACCGGTATCCCGGTTGCTTACACAAACGTTTTCTGGGGCGGGCGCAGCGAGATCAAGCCCTCGGAGATTTCACCACAGGTCTATCGGGAATGGCTGCGCGAGATGACGTCGTGATACGCCCTACGACCTACGACACGAAGCTTTCGCGGTAAGTCCGGTCCAAATTTCTCAAGACCGCGATGGCGAACTTTTGACGGTCAACTTGACGGCCCAAAGCAACGGCCAGCGAAATTGCCCGGTCTCGCAGTTTCTCTGCAAAATCTTGCAACGATTGATTCACGTTGATTCCAATACCCGCGATCGCTAAATGCGGCCTTTTTTCCTGTGCGCGCATCTCGACGAGCACGCCGGCAACCTTTCGTCCATTAATCTGGATGTCGTTGGGCAATTTGACGGACGTCTCTAGAGAAAATTCCTTCTGAATGGAATCGGACACAGCTTCCGCCGCCCAGGCGGTAAGCTGCGCGGATTGGTTTATATCGATCTTCGGCCGCAACAAGATTGAAAACCAAAGACCTTTTCGGGCGGGCGATTCCCAACGATTACCGCGCTGGCCACGTCCGGCGATTTGCTGTTCGGCAAATAGAACGAGACCCTCTTTCGAATCTCGCGCCATTTCCAAAACCGCATCGTTGGTCGAGCCGGTCTGTTCGAGCACGATAATTTCGCGGCCAATGATGGTTCGGCCGAGATTTGCTTGCAGCTCATCCGCGACCAGGCAGTCAAAAATTTCAACCGGGGACATGGGTCAATTCCAGGCCGATGTCGATTGCGCGCGCGGCATGCGTCACACTGCCAACCGAGATGTAATCCACGCCAGTGGCCGCGATGCGGTTCACGTTTTTCAGAGTGACGCCGCCGCTTGCTTCGAATTTGATTTTGTCTTCTCTAAGCGCGACAGCCTCGCGAATTTGGGCCGTCGTCATATTGTCGAGCAGGATGACATCGATACCCTCAATTTTCACAAAGGCACGAACCTGTTCGAGATCATCTGCCTCCACTTCGATACGCACGTTTGGTCGCTCCTGACGGAGCTGGCGAACTCGATCGGCGAAGCTGGAAAGTCCCTCGAAAGTAGCCAGATGGTTATCTTTCACGAGCACCATGTCGTACAAACCGAACCGGTGGTTTTCTCCGCCGCCGGCAACTACGGCGGCTTTTTCCAATGCTCGCAGCCCCGGGGTTGTTTTTCGAGTATCCAGAATTTTGACTGAGTGATTTCCGACAGCGTCAACAAATTGGCGTGTCAGGGTTGCGATGCCGCAGAGGCGCTGCAAAAAATTTAGCGCAACCCGCTCCGCCTTTAGAATCGAGCGCGCCAGGCCGCGGACTTCCATAATCACATCTCCGGCGGCAACCTCGGCGCTGTCTCCTCGAACAACCTGCGTATCAATTCCCGTATCGACTTGCCGGAAGACTTCTGACGCTGCTCCGGAACCGGCAACAATTGCTTTTTCGCGCGCAACGATGCGGCCGCTGGCGTGCAAACTGTCCGGGACAAAGAATTCGGTCGTAATATCTTCCCCGCCGATATCTTCTTTAAGCGCGGCAGCAATTGGGTCGTAGCGATCAGGGTTCATGGACTTGGGCTGGTTCTCTCAAATTCATAAATGCATCGTCCACGCACGTAGGTTTTCAAATTGGCGTGGGAACCGCCACGATAAACGCAAAGGGCAACCGCGTCTTTAGTCAAAAACTCGCAGTTGGGGTCGCTGGTTCAGGGAAAAAAAAGATTCGGGCAGCGCACGCTAAGGAGAAACAACGAATATAAGAACACGTGCAACCACCCGAATCGCCTTAACCTGTTGAGTTGGACAGCGCGACTTGGCCCGCGTTCGAATTATTTACGAAAAAAGTGGGTGAAAATTGGATGTAGGGCACATGTCCTCATGCGCAGAGCCAGGGAGTTGCGGCTGAGGACAGTCGCCACTACACCTGAAGGCCGAATTCCGACTGCTGGGATGCCGCCATTTGTGCCGCCTCGTCGCGAATCTCCTGGAGCAGCGATTTAAATTCACACTCCTCGAGCGCCGCGACGAGATTCGGATAATCGGGCTTAATCCTGAGTTCCTCGATTTCCACCGGCAGCTTCATGTCGCAGTCGAGTTCGACCATTTTCCGGTTCTGCAAAATCTGCTCGCGCGCATTGACCAGCTTTTCGCGTGTACGCTGATTTTTTACCTTGTCGATGTTGGCCAGTAAGCCATCCAATCCACCGTGTTCGCGAATCAGCGCCGCTGCCGTTTTGCGGCCGACGCCGATCCCCGGAATGTTATCCACAGAATCGCCGGTCAAAGCGAGGACATCGCCGATCAGCCTCGGGGGAACGTCCCACTTCACGGTCACTTCCCGTTCACCGAGAAGCGCAAATTGATCTTTCGGCGACGCGAGATCTGCTTTCGCCGTCGTATAAACCTTCACGCCGGGTCCTACCAGTTGAAACAAATCCTTGTCGTTCGTGGCGAGCACCACTTCCACGCCCTCTTTGCAGGCAGCGAGCGCGTAACAACCCATCAGATCGTCAGCCTCCGTGTTCGGCAGCGAAATGTTTTTGAACCCGAACAGTGGCGTCAATTTTTGGACGAAATCGAGCTGCGGGATCATCGGGGTCGGCATCTCCTTGCGCGTCTCCTTGTAGGCAGGCTGCAATTCCACTCGCTTTTGCGGCAAACCTTCGTCCCAAACCACCGCGCCCAGTTCCGGCTTCAGATCCTTCAGCATCCGGCGAACGGTTTTTGTAAAACCAAAGATCGCGTTTGTCGGTTCGCCCCGGGAATTAGACAAGTTCTGGATCGCGAAAAATGAGCGATAGACGTAGTAATGACCGTCGATGAGAAGCAACTTCACGCGATCACAGTATCCAATGCGAGCAATGTAGCGCAACCGTCCGGGTTGGGTTTGGATTGGGTCGCAAGCGGGACGATTACGTTACTTTCGCTTGCCGCAATTCGCGGTTAAGTCACGGAATGGCCGAAGAATGGATCATTCGCGTGCAGGGTAAGGAGTACGGTCCCGTGGACATTGAGATTCTCCGCGAATGGAAAACCGAGGGCCGGCTGCTTCCGACAAATGAAGCGCGCCGCGCCGATTCCGATGTCGATCTTTGGACCGCCGCGGCAGACATTCCCGGTCTCTTCGAATCTGATGACATAGCGGCTGCGCTTGCCGCTGGGCGCTCGCCTTGGCGAGCGCCTCTGCAAACACGTCGCAGTTTCGCACAGATCCTCGTCGAGACGGTTCGTATTTATCGGAAAGGATTTTTTCAATTCGTTGGCCTGACTCTGCTCACGCTGCTGCCTTCTGTATTCAGCCAATTAACAGGCGCACTGATCGGAACAGCTCCCAATCCGAATCTCGATCTTCGCACTCTCGCGGCCGGCGCCTTCGGATTTGGTATGCTCGTGCTCACAATCGTTTTGTGGCCGGTTTACCTTGCCGGCATCCAGATTCTTACGGTCCAAATGGCGGCCGGACGCCGGACACGTTTTCTGACGATGCTCAATGAAGCTGTGAGATATTGGCCGCGGGTCGCGGGCCTTTGCCTGTTCGTCTATGTCGTGTTCATTCTACTGACGTTATTTGCGTTACTAATCGCAGTGATGCTCATCACTGTTCCGCCTTCGTTGTTCTCCGCCTTGCTCGCGCTCACTTTGCTCGTATTTCAAGTCTGGTTATTCGGGCGCTTCTTCATCAACGTTCTTTTCTGGCAACAATTTGCTGTCCTCGAAAATGCCCGCGCCTTCGATTCATTGCGCGAAAGCAAGAATCTCGCTCGCAGCGGGCGCGATCTGCCGTGGTTTCAGCGACCGATGTGGCGTGCCGCGTTTATCGCCTCAATCTGGTTTGCGTTTGTGCTGGCGATCACGCTTGGCCCGGAGTGGTCGACGCTGAACCATTATTTTCACGAGCTGACTACTTCGCAGGATCCGCAAGCTCTGATTCAGGCGCTGACCACGGCCTCCAAGTCGCAGGCGTTTAACCTCGCCGGTTTCCTGCTCGGGATTATCCAGACGCTGCTACGACCATTGCTTGGAATCGCCTTTGTCCTGCTATTTCTCGATAGCAAGATCGACATCGAACAATAGAGACTCTGTCCGCTATTCTCTGACTTCTGACCTCTGACCTCCGATTTCTGATCTCCCAGCCCTCGACTATTAACAAGCTTGGAATGCCTGCTCGGTGCGCAGCAATAATGCTTGAGCCGGATCACGTCGCGCCCCTGATCGAGCGTTTGGGTTTGTTTTGCACGGTTCTAGCACGTAAAATTCCGACCATGAGCTCGATTTTGCCCTGCCCCACGTCAAACTCAAGGCGGATTAGGCCCCAAAAATACGCCTTTAAAGACGCAATAATTGGGCCGAATCCTTGTTAGATCGACGAAGCTCAGTGTGATGAACACGTAAACGCTAAGGAGGGCCGCTAATGGAAGAGCAGAACATTCGGATGGCCATTGATCGGCATTGGGCAGCGTCTGCTGCGGGTGATCAAATTGCCGAACATGAAATCTACCACGATGACATCGTGTGCGAGTATCCACAATCAGGCGAGGTAATTCGCGGTCGGAGTAACCTGCAGGCGCTTCGTAGTCATCATCCTGGCAGGCCATCGGGATTTTCGGTCCGCCGGATCGTGGGAAAGGGCAATCTCTGGATCACTGAGTACGTGATTATCTACGAAGGCAAGCGCGTCTACACCGTGAGCATTATGGAGTTTCGGGATGGAAAAGTGTCGCATGAAACCCAATATTTTGCCGACCCATTCAACGCCCCTGCTTGGCGCGCACAGTGGGTCGAAACGGTGGCGGTCGACAACATCTAACCATGCGATGCAGCGAACCGCGACCTGTCCTTACGCTTAGCCTTACCTGTTTCATGAAGTCACTTCTGACTCGCGCGGTCGCTGATCTTCTGTCTCGTTAGGCCGAGCATTGAATCGATATGCGTGGAGTTCGGATTAGCTATCTGATTGAGCACCCAGAATACATCCCGCAATTGGCGCAGTGGCTCTTTGAGCAGTGGGATACGATTCTCGGCGAAAAAACCCCTGAGGCTCGAATCGAAAAACTAAAGGCGCATATGAATCGAGATGAGTTGCCTATTGCATGGGTTGCGCATACGAATGGGCAACTTTTCGGAACTGCTGCCCTGCGCGTGCATGATCTTGAGGGACGCGAAGACCTGACTCCTTGGCTCGGCGGAGTATTTGTCGCATCCCATTTTCGTCGCCGGGGTATTGGTGCCGCGCTATGTGCCACCGTAGAGGACGAGGCTCGGTCTCGAAAGATAGAGACTCTTTATTTGTTCACGCTCGACAAGCAGGCGTGGTATTCACGTCTGGGATGGATACTACTCGCTCCGTGCGTTTGGCACGAACGGCCCGGTGACATAATGTGCAAGAGACTTCAGACGGCCTAACCGATAGATGAAGCCAAGGGCCCCATTGCAAAATGCATTCAGGGTGCTTGCCACGACACCCTGCCGTGGCTTATCTCTGTCTCGTTAGATGGCAGCGTTTCCTCGAAATCGTCGGAGAGCGGGCCGCTGTCGGCTACTCGCGTGGTTGCTGCTCGCAACTCTTGCAACCGCCGACGCTCAACGGCACTGGCAGCAGCCTAGCCAGTAAGGGCGGAGGTGCCGTACGATGGAAAGCCGTGCGTTCATTGTTGGCTTGATTGTGGGTATCCTCGCCACCGTTACCATGGACATCGTGGCCGTGATCGCTCTCCGGCTCGGCATCGCGGGCCGGGGGCCGCGCCGAACCGGTCCTGATTTGATCGGACGCTGGATCGGCTACCTCTTGCAGGGCAAGTTCAGGCATACGGACATCCTGCAGACGCCGCCCGTGCGAGGAGAACTACTCTTGGGATTAGCCGCGCACTATTTGATCGGCATCGTGCTGACCCTTGTGTACCTTGGCCTATTGGTTGTGGCGCACGCGACGCCGACCGCCCTCAGCGCCATCCTCTACGGAACGGCCACCACGGTCTTCCCGTGGTTTCTCATGTTCCCATCACAGGGGATGGGCTGGCTGGGACGGGATGCGCCGGGTGATGCTCACCTGGCTCGTATAAGCCTGTTCAATCACATCATCTTTGGCCTCGGTATAGCCATGTGGATGGCAGTGATCAGGTCAATCTGAAATTCAGCTGCTGCCCAACTTGATACAGGTCAATTTCAATCACAATTTTCGATCCGTCTCATCGAATGGAATGATGCGCTCTATGCTGCCGCTTGAATCAAGGGTCCAAATCTTGCCAGCACGAAAGCACGCACGGGTGAGAGCGTAGTCAATCGCTTGGCTCTTGACCCAAGGCGGCAGCGAGTTGAGACGGCCCATCTCGAGTCGTAGTGTAGGCGCAGATATAACGCTGGAAAGGAGCGAGCCAAAGCCAAAATATCTCGACCGGTAAACTGGGGAGGCAGCAAATGATTGTCATCGCAGGGTGTGATGGTTTCACAGAGACTAAAGGTAACGAGGTCGCGACCTTTTACCTTGTCCAGTGCCGCAACTTTCGAGTCCCGTGGGTTTCAATCTTTAGAAACCTATAACGCTATGAACTGGAGAAAATTCGTTCTCCTTGGTTGCGCGGTAGCGTGCGTTTTCGCAGCTTCGATTGCGACGGCGCAGATGACGGGGCAGGCTAATTCGATGCCCCGGGTGGGAACGCGCGGCGCTTTGACGCCGCGTTCGATTGCCCGAATGCCGATGCAGCGCGCTCCGATGCCAGGTTCGATTGGCCGAATGCCAATGCGCCGCGCTCCAATGATGAATTCAGCCTTGGGCCTTCGACGCTTTAACCGTTTCAACGATGGAGACTTCAATCGAAACGATCGGTTTCATCGCTTCAAGCATTTCAACGAAATCATCTTTATCGGCGACTTCGCCTCTCCATGGTGGTGGGGTCCTTGGTGGGGCTGGAACTGGGGCTACCCATACGGATCCTACGCATATTCCTATCCGTCCGACTACTCCGACTACGGATACGGGTATGGTAACTATGGCTATGGTTATGGGTCGTCCGGATATGGTTACGTATATGGCTACCCGTATGGGAGTTACTACGGCAGCTATTACAGCGGCACGAACTACGAAAATGACGATGAAAGTGCTGTGCGCAATGTTCTCGCCGAATACGAAGTTTCTTGGAACCGCCATGACACGGCCGCCTTCGGTCGTCTCTTCACTGAAGACTGTGACTACGTAAACATCGCCGGTGTCCATTGGAAGGGAGTGCAGGAGATTGTCCAGCGGCACGCGGAACTGTTTCAGAAGAGATTAAAGACTGCCGTTCGGAAGCTTACCGGTGTAGAAGTTCGTTTTTCAACACCCGATGTTGCACTTGTCCATGCTACGTGGGACGTGACCGGTTGGAGTCGTCCCACTGGAGAGGCCGTTCGAGTTCTGAAAGAAATCACCACGATCACGATGGTCAAAACTGACGGGAAGTGGCTAATCACGGCTTTTCAGAACACGGAGAGCGGGGGCTCGACGAAGTAAAGAGCAGAATCTTGTGATCCGCGTTTACGATCACACTGGCGATGTGATCGAAACGCGAGCACAACGGCGAGTTCAGAGAGCCACGAATTTTCCTCGCATCACGTCGAACGTCCCGTTAAAAGAGTTACCGATGACTCCACTTTTATCGGATCCGGACCGGGTCGAGCAATTTTGGCGCTCTTGTCGTACTGGGCTGGGCCAAAGTGAGGTTTGGCATCTCGCCGCCTCTTTAGCCGGTGTTCCCTCTAAAGGGCAAGAAATAGATGACAAATTGCCGTCTAATTCTCGTTAGATCGCAGACCACACAATGATTATCGATGCTACAACGGAGCTGTCCGACGAATTGGAGTCGGGCGAAAAGCTCCTTTGGAGCGGCCGGCCCCGCCAAGCGATCGTCTTTAGAAGTAGCGATATCTTTCTCATCCCATTCAGCCTGTTATGGGGCGGGTTTGCAATCTTTTGGGAGGTAGCGGCTTTGTACGCCACTTAGCGTTCAGGAACCAATGCCCCGCAGGCCGTTAAATTTGTTTTTCCGCTTTTTGGATTGCCCTTCGTTGTTATTGGCTTGTATATGATCTTCGGTCGCTTCTTCACAGACAGCGCGCAGCGACGCAAGACCGTGTATGGCATCACAGACCATCGCGTTATAATTCGTTCTGGCCTCTTCAGCCGCACCACCAAATCACTGAACCTTCGAACGCTGTCCGACGTGACTTTATCTGAGAGAGGAGATGGCACCGGCACGATTACACTCGGACCCTCTGCTGGATTTTATTCCTGGTTCTACGGTACATCGTGGCCCGGAATGGGGCGTAATCTGGCCCCGTCTTTGGACAGTATCGCAGATGCAAAGAGCGTTTACCAAATCCTTCGGCGAGCACAGTCGGCGGCCTAACCAGTCGCTGCAGCCGACCGCCAGAGTTCATGTTTCCTTCTTGTGTTAGCCACGGCGGCGGCTGATCTCTTGCTCTTTGGACCTAATGCTCACCGTAATAAACAGAAGTTTGTCACTGCTCGTTTATTTCGCCTACATCGCTGCTGGATTCATTCACGGCGGCGGTTCGCTTGCGCTAAGGTTAGCGATTGGTTTGCTTCTGCCGATCGCTTGCATTGGTTTCCCGAGGCTCTGGGCAGTTACGCAGGCACGATTCGAACTCAGCCTATAACTGCATCTACGCCTGCATTTTTAGTCTGTGCCGGCGGTTGGCTAGTCTTGGTAGGAGTGCCTGTCGTTGCGTACGCTCTTTCTTGTGGCATATGAAAAGGCCTAATCAATCGATGCAGCCAATCCGCTGGCCGTTTAAAAAATTGCCAAGGTGAAATTAGAAAGTCGAAAGGACATGAGAAAGCTCGCTTCCACCAGTCGGCGGCTCAGCCCTGCCTCGTTAGACCTCATGCGTGCACGCCTGTTTGTCATAATCCCGCTGATATGCTGCGCCCAGGCGATCGCGCAAAGTGGGGCTGCAGCAGAGACCCGGCTGTCGGCAACGTCCTTATATCAATCGCAGATCAGCGCAATCGCATTTCAAGCCGTTGTTCCGGAGTTCGCAAAACACCGTGAGCACTTGAAGGGAGGATCAGTGAAAGTTACATTCCGGCTCGACCGGGAGGGCAGCGTAAAAGGCCTCAAAGTTGTCTCTACGAACTCGAATCCATGGGTGCAAGAGACAGCTACGCGAATGATTCGTGCTGCGAAGTTTCCCCCTATTCCTAAAAACGTCATTGCTGAGCAAGGGCACGACTGGGTTGACGTGGAGGCCAAATGGAGCTTTCGAATGTGAACCTTCTGGGTCTGACCAAGCGATGCAGCCGTGGGGAAGTTGAGGGTTGAGAGTTGATAGTTGAGAGTAAAGCAAAGCTCGCTTCCGCCAGCGGTGGCTGATCTTGTTGAGCGCGAGATACAGCAGCAAGCCGTGCAAGCCGCCTTCCCGGCCGAAATCGGTTTGCTTCTAGCCGGTGAAGGGACTGGTCGAATCGGAATTTGCTGTAGGCGCCCAGACTACGCAGCGCGTAATTTGCTCAGTGATCTTAATTCTGCCATCAGTCTGCTTGACGGCTCCGCAGAACAAGTGGCGCGATGACGCGGAAGAAACGGGCGACGTAGAAGAGGTACACAACAAACGAAACAAGCTGCGCGCCGATCAGCCAAACGTGACCGGCGCGAGCGATAAAGAAATCAGGCCATCTGCAAATGGCGAAGGCGCATCCGAGATTGAGAAGGAAAAGCAAGGGAACAAGCACCCAAATGTTGAGCAATTGATCGGCCCTGGCGCGCGCGTAAAGGATCCGATCGGCATCGTTATTCGATTCCGCCGTCCGCGCATGAATCAGTCGCATGTCATAGACGAAAAGCAGCCAAACGGCTCCCGCATAAGCGGCGCTCAGTTGAAACCACGCCAGGGGACGATCGAGCCGGCTGAAAAGAATGGCTTCACCCAGCGTGCAAGCGATGTAGAAAAAGTTATGTCCAAACTCCAGCGGCCATTTGATCAAAGTGAGGGTGTGAATGATGGATCGCGACCAGAAAATAAAGATCACGCACAGTCCGGCGGCGACATAGAGAACGGCGTCCCAGTGTCGCTCCGACATAATAGAGCGGGCATTATCTGTTAAGAAAAAGAGCGCAACCCCCTGGATGATGCTGACGAGAGTGAGCTCGATATTGACAACTGTGCTGTCCAGCTCCTGACGCGAACGGTTCATACGGCTGAGAGAATGCGTGCCTGGAGGGACTCGAACCCCCAACCTTCTGATCCGAAGTCAGATGCTCTATCCAGTTGAGCTACAGACACGAAATTGAAAATCGCAAGTTTCAAATCCCAAATCCCAAAGTCCGGAATTTGGAGCTTGGGACTTGGATTTTGGGATTTAAAAAATGGGGTGGCCGACGGGACTCGAACCCGCAACAACCAGAACCACAATCTGGGGCTCTACCATTGAGCTACGGCCACCATCGTTTCGTTGCCGAATCAGGATTTTAGGATTCGAATCCTGTTTTGCAAAGAAAAGGACTCGCTTTTCGCATTTGCTCCAGGCAATCTGGCAATCACGTGAACGCTGGATTGTGATGGACACGTCGATTATCATTGCGCCTTATCTTCGCATGAAGCGACTTGGTTCGATCTTGTTCACCGGTTTCTTTTTCCTGGCGTCAAACCAGTTTGCGGCGCAGCGGGACGATCCGAGCGAGATTTTTCTGAAAGCCTATATGACCGCTCAGCAGGGCGAAAAATTCGAGCACGAGAATCAGTTCAAGACGGCGTTGTCGAAGTTTCGATTTGCCGGCAGCCTTATCGAGGAGTTGCGCAAATCGCACGCCGATTGGCAGCCGGCCATCGTCGAATATCGCGGCCGCAAAATCAGCGAAGGCATCCTGCGGATTCAGGGCAAACTATCGACACAAAACGATCTGACGGCCGGTGGAAATCGTTTACCGGAAGCTGTTCCCGCACTTCCTCAAGGTGGAGGCCAATCCGGAGCGGGCGTCGAGGTGATGACGTCTCGTGCAACCGAAGCGGCACCTCGAGCCCCGAGCGACGGCACAATTAAAGAGACAACCAGAAAACTGCGTGACAATCTCGATCAACTGCAGGCGGCGCTTGAAAAATCGCAGAGCGATCTTGAGACAGCGCGAAAAGAGAAGGAACTTGTGAACGCTCGCTTGCAGCAGTCAAATTCGAAGCTTGAGAAAGCCGAAAGCGAGATCGAGAAATCCAAGAAGGCAGAGCAACAGGTTCGCGATCAACTCGCGCAGGCCCAGGAATCATTAAGAGCGCTCCAGTCGTCCCGCGACAGCGACACAAAAGAACAGCAACAATTGCGCGCAGAGGTTGCCCGCCTGAAAGATGCGGTCGCTGCTGCTGACGAGGCGCGGGCGACGGCGGAAAAGCAAAAAGACGAAACCAACGCAAAATTCGCCGAGGCGAACAAGCAAATCGCCACTCTTGTGCAGGAACGGGATCGGGCGATCGCCCAATTGAAGGGGATGAAGGAAACCGAACAACGCGTGCAAGCGCTCCTGGCCGAGAATAGCGATTTGAAACAGAAACTGGCGAGTGCGGAGAAAAGTGTGCGGACACTTGGTAAGGATAAACCGAAAAATGCGAAGGAATTTGCCGATGCGAAACAGCAGGTAACCCAACTTCAACAGCAACTGGCCGAGACTCAGAAACTCAATCAGTATTTCGGGGCGCGAGTTGCCGAGCTTTCGGTCCAACTCGATGACGCCAGCGCTCAACTCCAAAGTGCCAGGCTCACCGGCGCAAATGCCGACGAAACGGCCCACCTCGCCAAAGAAAACGAACTCTTGAGAAACATCATTGTGCGCGAAAGACAGGAGGAAGCGCGTCGTTACGAGGCGAAGAAGGTGATGCTGGCGGAGTTGGATAAACTAAAGATCCAATCGGACGCTTTGAACAAGCAGATCGAATTTCTGGCGCAGCCGGTCACAAAATTAAGCGATGAAGAGCTCGCTTTGTTCCGGGAGCCGGTGGTCTCGATTTCAGACCAGAATTCCGGCACGTTGAAAGCGAGTTTTATTTTCGCCAAGAAATCGTCAATAGGCTCCATTACGATCGCGGAGCCGGACGAAAAGGAAAAACCGCCCGCTGAGGCAGGTGGGGCGACGACGAATAATTCGAGCGACACCCCTGCGCCCAGCGACTTTAAACCGGCCGTGCCGGATGATCTGCAGAATGTCGCGCGCGCCGCGAAAGAGAGCTTCGAGCACGGCAAGTACCGTACCGCCGAAAGCAAATATCAGGAAATCCTCGCCGAAATTCCGAATAATCTCTACGCGCTTTCCAATCTCGGTGTCGTTTATTTTCACCGCGGCAAATTTAAGGCGGCGGAGCTGACGTTGAAAAAGGCCCTGGAAGTGTCGCCCAAGGACGAGTTTGTGCACACGACTCTGGGTATCGTCTATTATCGGCAAGCGAAATTCGATGACGCCGTCGCCGAACTAACCAAGTCGCTCGAGATCAATCCGAAAAGCCCAATTGCCCACAATTATCTCGGCGTTACCGCCAGCCAAAAGGGCCGGCTCGGAGAAGCAGAAAAAGAAATACTTCAAGCCATCGCTAACAATCCGGATTACGCCGACGCGCATTTCAATCTGGCCGTTATTTTCGCAACGACGCAACCCGCTTCAAAAGAATTGGCCAAACGACACTATACCAGAGCCACCGCCCTCGGCACCCAGCCCGATCCATCACTCGAGAAATTGTTGCAGTGATGGCAAGATCGAGATCGAATTCTTGCGCTGCCTCAGAGCTAATTAGCCTCGCGGTGTAATGCGTTTTCTCCGCGCTTTTGCTGCCGGCATGATTACTGCTATTGCCGGAATGTTCTTGGCCATCTTCGCCTCCGATTATCTAACGCGACTTTATCACGTCTCCGACATGGAAGGGCAGCAGGGCATGACCGTCCTCTTCCTATTTGCGCCGCTTGGAATCATCGTCGGGTTTGTTGTCGGTATCGTCGTCGCGCTACGTGCACGCTGGCCGGGCTTCATCGGCTTCGTTAAGACGCAGGGCTTGTCGATTCTAGTTACGATTGCGCTTGCAACTGTCGTTTCGGGCCTTTTTTGGGTCGCTGCGGACAAACCGCCAAGAATTAACGGCAATAACCTCACGCTCGATTTTGAATTGAAAGTCCCGCCGGCGATTCGCGTTCCTTCTGAATCGACCCCGAATAACATCTACGCGAGTCTCTACGCCAGTAACCGCGACAACCGAGTAGCAATTCTCGATTTCAAGTCAATCGCACGCGCGGACGGTTATGTGATCATTCCGGGCACGGCCGAGCTCATGTCGCACAGCGCAGATCGGGAATTGCTCGCTTCGATGGGCAACGAGACCGGCGCGTCACAATTTATCCATCTGAATTTACCGGCTGCTCCTCGCAAGGAAGACGAAACGTGGTCTCAGTGGACTCTCGCGACCCGGCGCGCCGACCTCAGCCCCGTGCCCGAGCCGGAGCGAATAGCGGTTCGCTATCGCGTTCGTGAATTAAAGAAATAACTACGCTTGCGGTTTCTGTTTCGATTCAAATCGTCACCGTGCAATCATTCCTCACCGCCAACTGGCGGTATCTCGCCATACTCAATTTCGTTGTCGATCCTGCGATTATCGCGCCCCTGGTCCCGCCTGGTACCGAACTCGATTACGATAATGGCGAAACATTTCTCAGCGTCGTCGGTTTTCTTTTTCTCGACACGCGCCTTCTCGGTTTACCCATTCCGCTGCATCGCGATTTCGAAGAAGTAAATTTGCGCTTCTACGTGCGGAAAAAATCCGCGGATACGTGGCGACGCGGCGTCGTCTTCATTCGCGAACTGGTGCCGCGTCGCGCTATTGCGTTGGTCGCGCGCGCGTTTTACGGCGAGCACTATCTTGCGGTGCCGATGAAGCACGAAATCGAACATCTCAATCTTGCGGTCAGTGTCGAGTATTCCTGGCGTCGCGGCCGAAAATGGGAATCGCTCAAGATGAGCGCCAGCGGCGAGCCGCAATCCATTCCCGCTGGCTCGCACGCCGAATTCATCACCGAACATTATTGGGGCTATACTTGTGTGCGGGCGGGATGCAGCGAATACCGGGTCGAACATCCGCGCTGGAAAATCTGGAAGGCAGAGAGCTTCGAGTTCGCCGCCGATGTCACAACTCTTTACGGCGCGCAATTTACCGAAACATTAGCAAAGCCGCCGCATTCCGCCTTTATCGCCGAGGGTTCGCCCATCACCATCGAACGAAGATCTATTCTGCTGTAGCGGCAGTCTGTGACCGACGTGCCTAGCGCGTCAGCAATTGCCGCAGCACAAACGGCAGAATCCCGCCGTGGCGGTAATAATCAATTTCGATCGGTGTATCGATCCGCAATTTCACGGGCACCGAGCGTGATTTTCCATCTTTGTCTTGAATCTCGAGCGTTGCGTGATGACCCGGTCGAACTTTGTCTGACAACCCCGTGATTGAAAAGATCTCGGACCCATCGAGTCCGAGCGATTGCGCGCTTCTGCGATCGAGAAATTGCAACGGCAACACGCCCATCCCAACGAGATTGGAGCGGTGAATCCGTTCGAAACTCGCCGCCACGACCGCTTTCACCCCCAATAAACGCGTTCCTTTTGCAGCCCAATCGCGCGATGAACCCGTGCCATACTCGTGTCCGGCCAGGATGATTAATGGCGTCTTGGTCTCCGCGTATTTCATCGCCGCGTCGAAGATCGACATCTCCTCTCCCTGTGGCACAGGCATCTTGCCTGTGGGGCCGGCTGACGTCTCGCCGGCCGGCGCAAAATACCTCGTCACTCCGCCTTCCGTTCCCGGCACCATCAAATTCTTGATGCGAACATTGGCGAAGGTCCCCCGGGTCATTACCAAATCGTTGCCGCGCCGGCTGCCGTAACTGTTGAAATCGCCGTGATCGATTCCACGCGAAATCAGATACTGCCCGGCCGGCGATGTGGCCTTGATCGCGCCCGCCGGCGAAATGTGATCGGTCGTGACCGAATCGCCGAAAATACCAAGAGCGCGCGCCCCGCGAATTTCTTCGATGTGCCCCGGCTCCATCGAGAAATTCTCGAAAAACGGCGGCTCATGAATGTAATCGCTCTTTTCATCCCACTGGTAAATGTCGCCCGTGCTTGATGGAATTTCGTTCCACTTCGGGTTTTGGTCGGCGAAATCGCGATAAAGTTTGCGAAACGTTTCCGGCTTGAGCGCCGACTGCATCGTCTCTTTGATTTCACTCAAGCTCGGCCACAGATCGCGCAGGAAAGTCACTTTCCCGTGTTTGTCTTTGCCGAGCGGTTCTCGCGAAAGATCGACATCTACCCGGCCAGCCAGCGCAAAAGCAACGACCAATGGCGGAGACATCAGAAAATTCGCTTTGATGTTTTGATGCACGCGCGCTTCGAAATTTCGGTTCCCCGAAAGCACCGAGGCCGCCACCAGATCGTACTCGTGGATCGCCTTCTCGATGTTCGGATGGAGCGGCCCGGAGTTGCCGATGCAGGTGGTGCAACCATAGCCGACGAGATTGAATCCGAGTTGATCGAGATATTTTTGCAATCCAGTCTTGTCGAGATAATCGGAAACAACCCGTGATCCGGGCGCGAGCGAAGTCTTGACTGCAGGATCAATGCGCAAACCGCGCTCGACTGCCTTTCTTGCAAGCAGACCAGCCGCGATCATCACGCTCGGGTTGCTGGTATTTGTGCAGCTCGTGATCGCTGCGATGAGGACACTGCCATGGCCGATCCGACTTTGCCCATGCGTGAACATGTCACTCGATGCAGCCTCAATGTCTTTTCCGGAGTCGGGCGTCGGCCGGTTTGCGACCATCTCGATCTTGTTACGCTCGTCGCCTGGGTTAACTCCCTGATCGATCTCATCTGTTGATGCCATTGCGCGGTCGCGCGGCGCGCTGCCATTCAATTGGACAAGATATTTCTCATGAAGGTCGAGGTTCTTTTTGCCGTAACCGCCATCCGCGACCGGTTTCTCAAGCAACTCGCGAAATGTTTTCCCGAGCTCCGGCAAATTGATTCGATCCTGCGGCCTTTTTGGTCCGGCAACGCTCGGCTGTACGTCTGCCAGATCAACATCGAGATCCACGCTGTAGTCGATTTCACCTTTGCGCGGCATCCCGAACATTTTTTGCGCGCGAAAATAATTTTCGAAGGCGCGGCATTGCTCGTCGGTCCGTCCCGTGGCCCGCAGATAATTCACCGACTCTTGATCAACCGGAAAATATCCCATCGTCGCGCCGTACTCGGGCGACATATTTCCAATCGTCGCGCGATCCGGCACCGGGAGCGATGCTGCGCCTTCGCCGTAAAATTCGACAAATTTACCGACGACCTTTTGTGCGCGGAGCAATTGGGTGATGTACAGCACCAGGTCGGTTGCCGTGACGCCTTCGCGCAGTTGCCCGCTCATATGCACGCCCACCACTTCTGGCGTTAGAAAGTAAACCGGCTGCCCGAGCATGCCGGCTTCGGCCTCAATGCCACCGACGCCCCAGCCGACCACGCCCAGCCCGTTGATCATGGTCGTGTGCGAATCGGTCCCGACCAATGTATCGGGATAAAATACTTCTGATCTCCGACCTCTAACTTCTGACCCCTGGCTCAGCACACCTTTGGCCAGGTATTCCAGATTCACTTGGTGGACAATGCCGATGCCTGGCGGAATTAATTGGAAAGTTTTGAAAGCTTGTTGTCCCCATTTCAGAAACTGATACCGTTCGCGGTTGCGCTTGAATTCCATCTCCAGGTTGAGTTGCAACGCTTTTGCTGATCCAAAGAAATCCACTTGCACCGAGTGATCGACCACAAGATCAACAGGTACGAGCGGCTCGATGATTTTTGGATCGCCGCCGAGCTTTTTCACGGCGCTGCGCATCGCGGCAAGATCGACAACCAGCGGCACGCCGGTGAAATCCTGCAAAACGATCCGCGCCACGACGAAGGGGATTTCTTCGTTCGCTGGCGATTTTGCGTTCCAGTTCGCCAGCGTCTCCACATCTTTACGGCGCACTTTTTTGCCGTCGCAGTTTCGCAGCACCGACTCGAGCACGATCCGAATGGTCACTGGCAACCGCGAAATTCTGCCGACGCCCTGCTCTTCCAGCGCAGGCAACGAATGTAGAAATCCTTCGCGGCCGTTGCCAGCGTCGAATTTTTTCAGCGTCTTAAATTCGTCGGTCATACAAAGGAGGAATCAGAAAGCCAGGAAACCAGGACCAAAAGCGATGACTTTTTTTCTTCTCCTGGGTTCATGGATTCCTGATTAGGTTTATTTTAGCTCCGCCAGTTTCGCTTTGATCTTGTCAAAGTTCGGCAACTGTTTGGCGTCATCGTTGCTCTCCGCGTATTGGATCACGCCGTTCTTGTCGATGATGAACGCGGCACGTTTCGCCACGCCCGCCATTCCAAGATTCAGTTGGGGCAGGAAGGAGTCGTACATCGCGTCATAGGCTTTCGCGACTTTGTGCTCGTAGTCGCTGAGCAACGGGACCGTGATCTTCTCTTTTCGCGCCCACGCCTCTTGCGCAAAGGGATTGTCGCCGCTGATTCCATAAACGGCGGCGTTCATATTACTGTAAGCGGACAGACCGCTGCTGACGTCGCACATTTCCGCCGTGCACGTGTCGGTGAAAGCCATGGGAAAAAAGAGGAGCAATGTGTTTCGTTTCCCGAAATTATCGCTGAGTTTGACCTGCTTCGGCCCCTCGGCGGTCTTGGTCGATAATGTGAAATCTGGCGCTTTAGTTCCAACGGCGAGTGCCATATCAGTCCTCCGGTGTGAGTTAAATAGAGAAATTCAAGTATAAGATCGACATCTAAGCGGTCAAAGAGAGAACGTGATTCGTCAAATCGTGAACCGTTACATCGGTCCATGCTTTCCGATTCACAATTCACGGATCACGATTCACGAATCCCATGGAACTTTTCTGGTGGCTAATTACGGTTGTTTTGTTCGCCGTCGGTCTTATCGGCACGGTGCTGCCGGTATTTCCAGGAACGACGTTCATTCTCGCCGGCGCAATCATTCACCGGGTAATGCTCGGTCCGGAGAAAAGCATCGGTTGGCGGAGTATCGCCCTTCTCACTCTGTTGACCCTCGCGACGTACGCGCTCGATTTTTTAAGCGGCTACCTCGGCGCAAAATATTTCGGAGCGACAAAATGGGGGATGGTCGGCACTCTCCTTGGTGCAGTGATCGGCATCCTTTTCGGAATTATCGGATTGTTTGTCGGGCCGGTGATTGGCGCAATCGCCGGAGAATTCCTCGCTGGTAAGAGAATGATCGACGCTGGCCGGGCAGGTTGGGGGAGTTTGATGGGAAATCTCGGCGGGATGATTGCCAAACTCGTGATCGGCGTCGTCATGATCACGATCTTCTTCATGACCGTGCCACCCCCATTTTGAATCAAAAAACGAATTAGGAAACCAGGAACCCAGGAAATTTTAGAAACTCTTTTGTTCCTGCTTTCGTGCATTCCTGATTGTGATAAATTAAGCCCGATGGCAGATGATCGCTGGTGAGCCGCAATGGCTTGCTGGAGGAAAGTCCGAACACCATACGGCGACATGCCGCGTAAAACACGCGGGCGCCGCAGTTGTAAAACTGCGGTGACGGAAAGTGTCACAGAAAAGACACCGCCGGTTCTTTGGCAACTATGGGCAACTGTAGGGGAAGCTGTCAGCTTCCTGCGCTGGGACAGGCAAGGGTGAAAAGGCGAGGTAAGAGCTCACCGCTCGTGGAGCAATTCGCGAGGCACGAAAAACCCCATGCGGTGCAAGACAAAACAGAGGGAGGGCAGCCGGCCCGTCGATCCTCGGGTATCGTCGCATCACGGCGAATAAAAATTCGCCGGGCGCCCAGCCCCAGTTTTGCGGGTGAAGATGTCGATCTTGGCGCGTCGCTAGCAAAACTGGAGCTGGGTGAGATAAATGATCGTCGCGGTCTGAGTAATCAGGCCGACAGAATTCGGCTTACCGCCATCGAAATATGAAGGGCGCTTTCGGAAACGAAGGCGCCCTTCGCTTTTTGCGGCTCTAGGCTGCGGTTGGCCGGACGCTGGATTTCTTTCGCAAGAGCGGCAGCACCTTTTCCACGAGTGCATCCGCAGTGATGCCGTGTTTCTTTCGCAGGATGGGAACGGCGCCATGCTCGATAAATTGGTCCGGCCAACCGATGCGCACGACCGGCGTGTTGATCATTTGTGAATGTAAATGCTCCATCACCGCGCAGCCAAAGCCGTTGTGCAAAACGTGATCTTCGATCGTGCAGACGACTTCCACGCCGCGCGCAAAAAATTCCAGCGTGCCGGTGTCCATGGGTTTGATCCACCGCGGATTGATCAGGGCAACGGAAATCCCTTTCTCTTCCAGTTTGCGCGCTGCTTCTTCGGCTACTTCGAACATGTTGCCCAGACCGAAAATTGCTACGTCGCGCCCATGTTGCACGACTTCCGCTTTTCCGATCTCGAGAAGTTTGGGTTCCGGTTTGATTTGCGCGCCGGTTCCGGAACCTCGTGGATAGCGGACGGCAATCGGACCAGCGTTGTAGTGCGCCATCGTCCAGAGCATATCGACGAATTCGTCTTCGTTTTTCGGCTGCATGTGTACCCAATTCGGGATGTGGCGCAGATAACCGATGTCAAACAATCCATGATGTGTCGGGCCGTCATCGCCGCTCAATCCGGCGCGGTCCATACAAAGCCTGACGTTTAGCTTCTGGATCGCCATGTCGTGAATAGCCATGTCGTAAGCGCGCTGAAAGAACGTGGAATAGATGGTGAGAAACGGCGTCAGGCCTTGTGTCGCCAGGCCGCACGCAAATAGCGCGGCGTGCTCTTCGGCGATTCCCACGTCGAAGTAACGGTTCGGATGCGCCTTGGCGAAATGGGAGAGGCCGGTCCCACTCGGCATTGCAGCGGTGATCGTAACAAGCTTCTGGTTGCTCTCCGCAAATTTCGCCAGTGTCTTGCCGATGATCTCGGAATAGGTCGGCGTCGGCGTCGGCGCGGTCTCGCCGCTCTCGATCTTGTATTTGCCAAGGCCGTGAAACTTGTCTGGCTGTTTGATGGCCGGCTCGTAGCCTTTGCCTTTTTTAGTAAGAATGTGAAGCAGAACGGGCTCCTCCTGCGTTTTCAAAAACTCGAATGTCCGAATCAGCAACGGGATGTCGTGCCCATCGATCGGACCGTAGTAGCGCAACCCCAGTTCTTCGAAAATGACGCTCGGCACGATCAGACCCTTTACGCTTTCTTCGACCTTATGCGCGAATTCGACCGCAGTTTTGCCGGCAATGGCTCGGACGAAATCGCGCGCTTTGTCGTGTAAATGCGTAAACGTTGGGCTCGTCGCGATGCTGTTTAAGTAATTTGCGATCGCGCCTACGTTTTTCGCGATTGACCATTCGTTGTCGTTGAGCACCACGATAAAACGCTTGGTATGCGCTTTGACATTGTTGAGCGCTTCGTAGCTGATTCCACAGGTGAACGCAGCGTCGCCCGCCACGACCACGATATTCTCGTTGCCTCCCTTCAAATCGCGGCCCACCGCCATGCCGAGGCCCGCCGAAAGCGCCGTTCCAGCGTGGCCGGCACCATAGCAATCGTGCTCGCTTTCCGTCCGCAAGAGAAAGCCATTGAGACCGCCGTATTGCCGCATCGTGGAAAAGCGATCAAGCCGACCGGTAAACATCTTGTGCACATAACCCTGATGGCTCACGTCCATGACAAATCGGTCCCGCGGCGTGTCGAACACGCGATGCAGTGCAATGGTCAATTCAACCACGCCGAGGTTCGGGCCAAGGTGCCCGCCCGTTTGCGAAAGCACTTTGATCAGTTCATCGCGCACTTCGTGCGCGAGCTGCGGCAAATCTTGTTCGCGCAGCGTTTTGATATCCGCCGGTGAACGGATCCCGTCGAGCAAGCGCGCGGGCACGGTGGCCGGTTCGGACGCCTCAGAAGAGTTTGATTTCATCATTAGTGTTTTCGGTTTCAGCAACTGCGCTGGCCGGTGCCGCCGGCTCGGGCGTTGCTTCAAAGTCTTTCACGATGGCTTTGCCCGCGCTGTTGCGGGCAATGATTTCGATCTTCTGCTCCGCCTTGGCAAGTCGTTCCTGACAAATCTTTACCAAATTCATTCCCTCTTCATACCGGACGATCAGATCTTCCAGCGGCAGTTTGCCCGATTCCATCTGCTCGACGATTTTTTCGAGCCGATCCATCGCGCTCTCAAAGTTAAGCTCTGTTTCGCGCTGTTTCGGTTTGCTGCTCACGGGCAAACTGGGAATTAAGCATAGCACCATCCCAGAGAAAAGGGCCGACTTCGCTGCGCCGGGATCAATTTCAACGAATTGCCATGCCATCGGTCTCTATCTGCCTGTCGTCACGCACGCAGCAAATAAGCGCTCGCGTTGACTGAAAGGTCGGCGAATATTTCCGCATCTCGGATCGATGGAAAAAATGCGTGGACTGACGCGGCCTTGGTGGTGTCGAGCGAAAAAGGCGAACCAGTACGAACCGTTTTCGATGCCGTTTTACGGCGTTTGGGAAGCCGTGGCACGTTTTATAGCAGAAATCCGAACAAGCGATTTCATGGCGGAAATGATCCGGCGACGCGACGCGTACGGCAGTCAGGGGTTAATGGGGTCACTCGATTGCGCGACGTTTTACACCTTGACGCGTTGGCAGCGACCGGCGGTGGTCGTCGAGTCCGGTGGATTTATTGGGATGTCTTCGGCCTTTATCTTGAAAGCGTTTGTAGACGAAGGGCCCGCCACGGCAAAACTGCACAGCGTCGAGTGGAGCGAAGAGTGCGAGCAAGCGCTTTGATTCCGGACGAATTGCGACCGCAGTTTGTGCCTTTGCCCGGCAAGATTGAGGATTTTGTCGAGCGCGACCAGTTGCCTTCCTCGATCGACATGTTTCTGCACGATAGTTCGCACAGTTACCGGCACACGCTTTTGGAGTTTCGTGCATTTTGGCCTCGGCTGCGCGACCGCGGCCTGCTGGTGTCGCACGATGTCCATATGAATGCGGCGTTTCCCGAATTTGTGACAAAGACGTACGCGCACGATAAAAAGACCGGCCGCCTGGACGCGCAGGGCACGTCTCATTATAAATGGGGCCGCTGGGGTTACATTGGCTTCGCCATTAGAAAGCAAATCAACTAGTTAAAGAGTGCTGCTTGCAGGACTGCACCGCTATCATTTAATGCGTCGAAGTATGGCAGGCCTCATCGATTCGATTGGTGGTCACGATGCGCGCCATCGGATGATTTTGGGGAGCGCCGCCGGAGCTACCGTTTTCTTTTGTTTACGGAACCACGTGCGTCTTCCAACTGACGTAATTGCGGCTTGGGATACCTTTGCCTTTTTCGTTCTCGCCTCGGCGTGGGTAACAATCTTGATCACGCCGCAGCAGAAGTTGCGTGCTCGTGCTCAAAAGGAGGATTTTGGACGGACCGTGCTCTTCGTCTTTGTCGTGGTGGCGGCGTGCGCGGCTTTGTTCGCGGTGGGATTTCTCGTAATCGTAGGCGGGAGCGAGACGCGCGGTCACTTCACGTGGCATCTCATGTTAGGGCTGGGGACGGTTGTCTTGTCTTGGAGTCTTATGCACACCGTTTTCGGATTGCGCTACGCCCACGCTTTTTACGGCGATAGCGACCAACCAGGCGAAAGTCGACATGCTGGCGGGCTCGTTTTTCCGGGAGAGCGGCTGCCGGATTATTTTGATTTTGCCTACTTTTCGTTCGTTATAGGCATGACCTGCCAAGTCTCTGATGTGCAAATTACTTCACACCGGATGCGGCGGCTGGCGTTCCTGCAGAGTGTGCTCGCGTTTGGATTCAATACCATCATCCTTGCGCTCTTAATTAACACCGTCTCCAGCCTTCTGGGAACGAATTTGATTCAGGGGTCACATGACCACTAACCGATCTGTTTTCGGTACGCGGCTGCGTCTTTCAATTGTTCGAGGTCGTGGGCGTTGTCGATCTTCAGAACGAAAATCCAGCCCTCGCCGTAGGGTTCGAGGTTGATTAAGCCTGGGTCTGCTTCGAGCGCCTTGTTGACCTCAACGACCGTTCCTTTCAAGGGCGAATAGATATCGCTCGCGGCCTTAACGGATTCAACGACGGCGATCGCTTCCTTCGAGTTTG
>Ga0207646_10001994_pt1 | contig 24538 bp, 28 predicted proteins | sample KBSK5502metaG_FD_184343 | JGI IMG/M metagenome (GOLD analysis project Ga0207646, IMG submission 184343) | Corn, switchgrass and miscanthus rhizosphere microbial communities from Kellogg Biological Station, Michigan, USA - KBS K5-50-2 metaG... | ecosystem: Host-associated > Plants > Roots >...
AGGCAACCAGCCGATAGCTTAATTTATCAGGCGTTGAGCCAAGGGCGCTAGCATTGCTCTTGTGATATCGCCGCCAGCCCATCGCTGACGCTGACCTGTTCAATCATCGCGCCGGGGGTATCGGGAATCCTCAGCGCTCCCCATCAATGAAGGGAACGGCCGCCGCAAAGGCTTATCTTGTGCCATTGGGCAAAACCGCAGAACTCACGCTAGTTGCGGCTGAAGAACTGGTGCTGATCGAAACCTATCTGCACCGCAGAGTCGACATGGATCTGACACCTCGCGATCAGGTCGCCTACAAAATTGCCAGTCGAATGGCCGAAAAGACGGGATTGCGTGACCCGAATCCACCTCTGGGCGACTTTCTCGAGGCATCAGATCGCCAGATCCGCGACGCCGCGCGATTCCGCTGAACTTCGGGACAGCTCACATACGGGAAATCTTTCGCAGCATAAGGGAAATTCCGGGGTCGCTACGGTGATCGGTCCGCATGCCATATTGGCCCAAAGATTTCGGCGGCGCCCTATAGTCGCGAGAATCCCAACTTGATTAACCGTTCAGCGAATTGAAGTCGGGCGAATTCGAACGCGAAGCGTCAAGCCGGCAGCGGATTTTGCAGCGCGACGCTGGTGAGAGGCAACTCCACGCGAAAGATCGAGCCATTGCCCACACTACTCTCCACCTCAATCTTGCCCCCGTGCTGCTGAACAATCCATTGGGCGATGGAGAGCCCCAGACCTGCGCCTCCCATGTCCCGGCTGCGTGCCTTATCGACGCGATAGAAGCGCTCGAAGACTTTGCTTTGTTCTTCTGCTGCGATTCCGACTCCAGTGTCTCGAACCGTGATCAGGACTTTGTCATTTTGCTGTTCGAGGGAGAGGTGCACGGTCCCGGGCGAAGGAGTGTACTTGAAAGCATTGTCCAGCAGGATGTCAATGGCTCGTCGCAAAGCCGCTTCGTCAGCCAAGACCAACGACTCCCGAGCCTCGATGCTGTCGCTAAACTGCAGATTGCTGATTTTGGCAACCCGCCGCCAGCCTTCTACGACTTCTCGTAAAATCTCCCGAACGTCTACTGGATGCAGGTTAAGGGTCTCGCGCCCCGCATCGGCGCGGGCGAGAGCCAGGAGCTCCTCAATCAACGAAGTGGTCCTCTCCGCCTCCATCAGAATGTGTCGTAACGCCTCTTTATATTCGGACTCGCCGCGCGATCTTCTCAGGGCCAACTCCGCCTCGGTGCGGACCAGCGAGATGGGAGTCCGCAGCTCGTGGGAAGCATCGGCAGTGAATTGCGTCACCCGGCGAAAGGCAAGCTCAATGCGGTCCAGCATTTCATTCAATGTGTCCGACAGGCGCTGCAGTTCATCCCCGGTGTTCAGCTCTTCCAGCCGGCTGCTGAGCGTGGTTCCAGTGATGGATCGTGCGGTGCGCACCAGCGCATCTACTGGAGACAACGCTCTTCGGCTCAGCCAGTATCCACCGCCTGCGGCAACGAGTAGCAGCAGTGGAGCGAACATGAGCAGATAAAGACGGAAGCGGGACAGTGTCTTTAGCACGTCGTGGGTGACTAACCCGGTCTGCACGATATACACGGTTCCCTTTATGTCTACCTCATGCGTGGCGAAGCGCAGGGGTTTCCCTCCAAGCCAGAGGTCTTCGTAGGAGGGTCGCCTACGTTGACCAGGCTTGACCACGGGGGTGACTGTGCCCGGCTTCCAGTGATGCAGAGGATAAGCCTGCAAGAAAGGGGACTGATAAATCATTTCTCCATCGGCCAAATAGACCTGAAGATAATCGCCCGCGTGCTCCAGGGCATACTCCTCCGTGAGTTCGTGCCTCAAGCCTGCAAGAGACGCACTTTTCCTTTGCGCATGCAATAAATTGTTCAAATCATCCACTTCACGCTCGAGGTTGTCGTCCACGAGGTCATAGAGATGATGGCGTAGGACCAACCACATTCCCGCGCCGAAGACGAGTTGCGCCAGGGCGAAAATCGCGAGGTACCAAAGAGTGAGGCGCATTCCGATCGACAGTTTTCTCATGCCTGGCCATCCTCGCGGATCAGGTATCCCACACCACGAACCGTGTGAATGAGCTTTGGTTTGCCCGGAGTATCAATCTTGTTGCGCAACAGGTGCATGAACGCGTCCAGAGTGTTCTCTTCGATCTCGCGATCAAAACCCCACACCGATTCGATCAAGGATCCGCGAGAAACGACTTTGCCGACACGAAACATCAGGCGTTCCAATAGGTTATATTCGGTCCGAGTCAGGGATATGCGCACCTCGCCGCGCACCACGTCGCGGCCCGCCGGATCAAGGACCAGATCGCCCACGCGCAGCTCGCCCTCCCCGGTCGAGGAGATGCGCCGCCTCACTGACCGCAAACGTGCCAGGAGCTCATCAAAGGAGAACGGCTTGGTCATGTAGTCGTCCACGCCCAAATCAAGCCCACGAACAATGTCGGGAACTGTGTCCTTGGCGGTCAGCATGAGGATCGGAGTCCGAATTTTCTCCGCGCGCAGTCGCCTGGCCAAATCATAGCCGTTGAGCTTAGGCATCATGACGTCAAGAATAATGACGTCGAACTCATAGCTCTTGGCCAGATCGAATCCCTCGGCGCCGTCGTAGGCGCAGATGGCGTTGTGCCCTTCTTCGGCCAGCCCCTTGCGCAGCAGGTCGGCCATGTGGGTTTCGTCTTCCACGATCAAAAGCTTCATCGCCAACGATACCTTGATTCGAAATCTTCCTGCCTCGGCATCGGGCGTACCGATCCTGCCAAGTTTAGGCGGATAGAGAACGCGTACCCACCATAACGAAGGAACCTGAAGGAAATATTAAATTCTTTAGAGGCGCCTGTGCGACATATTTGGGCAACCCGGCTGCCTGTCTGCGGTCTGTTGGTCGAGTTCTTGTGCGGGGAACCGGCGCCGAACGGAACCATACAGTGTCGCAGGCCACCACTAATAGAAAGAGGCAAATGTCAAAAGCCAAAGAAACTCGAGGGTGAATCGTCGCCAAAGCGACAGCAGGATTTAAGCTACTGATTTCCGAAATCATTTTCGCAATGCCCCCCGAAGCGGCTTGCTGAACGCCTCAGGCACTCTCGCGCAACGCTGGGCAGTTCCTTCGAATCCCACTCGCCGCCAGATTCTAAAGCAGTTGCAAACCCCGATCACCACGTCCCTTATCAGACACTTCCAAAAAAATTATTGAACCTGTCGATTTCGCGACTGCTGGTTCGACGTTAGAGTAGAGAGAAGGATCGGCCGCTCTAGACCACCGGCGATCCAGCTCCACCCCGAAATCAAAAGGAGACATAACTATGCGATTCATGGTGATAGTCAAAGCCAGCAAGGAGTCGGAAGCGGGCGTAACGCCAAACCGGACGCTTCTTGCGGAGATGGGAAAGTTCAACGAAGAGCTGGTGAAAGCCGGCGTGCTACTGGCCGCCGAGGGGCTACATCCGACCTCGAAGGGCAAACGTGTCAAGTTTTCCGGAGCCAAGCGTACCGTCGTCGATGGGCCCTTCACCGAGACCAAGGAACTTATCGCTGGATTCTGGTTGTGGCAGGTGAGGTCTCTGGAAGAGGCTATCGAATGGGTAAAGCGCTGCCCCAATCCTCATGAAGCGGAATCCGAGATCGAGATTCGTCAGGTATTCGAGGCCGAGGACTTCGGCGCCGAATTCACTCCCGAGCTCAAAGAGAAAGAAGAGCGCTTGCGCGCCCAGGTGGCCGCGAAGAAGAAGTAAGCGCCGAGGTGCCCCATCCCAGTCGTTCTGCTTTTTGGAACGACTGGGTGGGAGGTTTAAGAACTCAATCTGCGATGTCGCTTTCGCCTGTCTTTTGTTCAACGAAAAATAGAGCAGAGACCATATTCCGGCCCAGAGTGTCTCAAGCCTAGTCTAGGTGCCAACCCCAAAAAAAATGCTTCCAAAAAATCCCGCACCTGTCGATCTTCCTGCGCCTCGTTCGACGTGTAAGTAGAGGCAGGAAAGAGCGTTCAGGAGGCGGATATGACAAGGCAGCAGAAAACCTCTGAGAGTACGACGGCAATCGCCGGAGGGGCCCTCGTCGGGCTTGGGCTTCATATTCTGTCTGGGAACCTGGATACTGCCGCAGACCAGTTGAGGCACCTCCTTGGCAATAGCGCCGGGGACGCCCTAGGAGTGCTGCCCTCCGTCGTCCTGGCGTCCTCGCAAGCTGCGCAAGCCTATGGCTTGGGTCATCATGGTTTCTTGCAGTGCTTCCTCCCGATGTTGGTATCATTATGGCCGCTGCTTCTCGTCGTCGTCGGAACGGTATTGTTGTGGGATGTTTTCGCGGATAAAGATAAAGCATCACCAACACCGAACCAATACTTCCAAAAAAATGCTTTCACAAATAAAGATACCGGATGTCGATTTCGCTGCCCTTCGTTCGACGTGTAAGTAGAGCTTGGGTTCGGCCGGTCGGTCCGGAACCCGGGCTCGCAACCCAAAAACTAAAAGGAGATCTAAAAATGCGATTCATGATGATAGTCAAGCATCCCGAGAACCAGGGCCCGCCGCCCAAGTCGCTCATGGATGCCATTGCGAAGCTCAGCGAAGAGGCGGACAGAGCCGGAACGATGCTCGGGAACGGGGGGCTCGCCCCAACAGCGCAGGGCGCCCGCGTCCGACTCTCCGGGGGGAAGGTGACCGTGACCGACGGGCCCTTCACCGAGGCCAAGGAGGTCATCGGCGGCTATGCTCAGTTTGAGTTGAAGTCGAGGGAAGAGGCGATCGAATCTGCGGTGCTCTTCATGGAGCTTCACAAGAAACACTGGCCGGGCTGGGAAGGAGAGACCGAGGTTCGCCAGATGTTCGGGCCAGAAGACTTCGCTCAACACGTAAAGGAGCTTTCGAGTACCACGGCCAAGTAGAAGCACGATTCACAGCGCGGAGCGTCCCAGCTTGCGCTGGCGCAATAAAGATGTTGTGATCGGTAGCTGTGACGGCTACCGACACACATCGCGTCATCGATGCAGTCTGGAAGATCGAGTCCCCGAGGCTCATTGCCGGGCTGGCGCGGATCGTCCGCGATGTCGGTCTGGCCGAGGACCTTGCGCAGGATGCTCTCGTCGCCGCGCTCGAGCAGTGGCCGAAGTCGGGCGTCCCGCACAACCCGGGCGCCTGGCTCATGGCCACCGCCAAGCATCGTGCGATCGATCACTTCCGCCAAAACACTCGCCTGGAGCGCAAGCACGAGGAACTCGGTCGCGAGCTTGAAGCGCAGGAGATGGCCGTGCCAGACTTCAATACCGCAATCGACGATAACGTCGGCGACGACCTCCTGCGCCTCGTGTTCATATCCTGTCACCCGGTGCTCTCGACCGAGGGACGCGTAGCACTCACGCTCCGTTTGCTCGGGGGGCTGACAACCGAGGAGATCGCGCGTGCCTTCGTCGTCCCGGAGCCGACCATCGCCCAACGCATCGTCCGGGCCAAACGTACCCTGGCCGAAAAGCGCGTTCCCTTTGAGGTCCCCCGTGGCGCCGAGCTTGCCGCACGCTTGTCGTCGGTCCTGGAAGTCATCTACCTGATCTTCAACGAGGGCTACTCGGCGACCGCCGGCGACGACTGGATGCGGCCCACGCTCTGTGAAGACGCGCTGCGTCTGGGGCGCATCCTGGCAGAGCTCGCGCCGAATGAGCCCGAGGTCCACGGATTAGTCGCGCTCATGGAGATTCAAGCGTCACGCGCGAGAGCGCGCGCAGGCCCGTCCGGAGAACCTATCCTGCTCTTCGATCAAAACCGCGCGCACTGGGACCGACTCCTCATCGGTCGCGGTTTGGCCGCACTTGAGCGCGCTGAAAACCTCGGCGGCGCAGGGGGCGCATACGCGTTGCAGGCCGCGATTGCTGCCTGTCACGCGCGGGCGCTCACCCCAGCGGAGACGGACTGGGCGCGCATCGTCGCGCTCTATGAGACGCTCGGCCAGGTGACACCATCTCCCATCGTGGAGCTGAATCATGCGGTCGCGGTTGCGATGGCATTCGGACCCCAAGCGGGCCTCGAGCTCGTGGATGCGCTGGCCTCGGAGCGGTCGCTTCAGACCTACCATCTCTTGCCAAGCGTGCGTGGGGACCTTCTCACCAAGCTCGGTCGCTTCGATGAAGCGCACAGAGAGTTTGAGCGTGCGGCAGCGCTTACGCGCAACGCACGCGAGCGCCGGCTGCTGCTAGAGCGAGCCGCCGCGAGCGGGCGTGGATCAGCGCCGCCACAACCCTCGTAACTACGAGGCCCCGCGTGTGCGCGCTTTCGCGAAGGAGTTAAGCCTTCCCGCGATCCACGCATTATTCCTCGATGCTCCGCCAGCGTGTTGCACGTGTGCCGCTGGAAGAGAATCTTAATTTCCCACTCTGCTTGTGTGAGTGGGTGGATATGAGATCGGAATTGCTTGTTGCAGGCTTCACAGATGCCCAGCATCAGCCCTGGCTCACGTTTTACAATGCGAAGGTTGCGCGCCGGCATAAGATCGAATCTGCTCTTCCGTTTCACGACTACCATCGCCGTAATCGGCGGACCCTTGGAGAAAGATTCACTTCCAGGCACTTCGAGCAAGGACATCTAAAAACCCTATCATCCGGGAAGACGACGTACCTGCACTTCTTGCCGGTCAATCGTCCATTGCACAGGACGTTCATTGCGCAGAACTTGTCATCGACAATGCAATAGGGGCAGCGAGCTTCTTTCTTCTACTCACGACAGAAATCGGTACTAGCCGGCAGAGTCAGTCCCGGAAATACTCTGCTGGAGCAGCTGGCGTTCCTTTTCTTCCAGAAGGCGGTTGATTTCTACGACTAGTTCATGGAGTTTCTGCGGGTCGTACTCATTGGCCGCTTGCTCGCAGAGTTCGCGCCAGCGTTCTTTTTCTTTACCGATCATCCAGATAACTCTCAACTCTCGGGAGAACTGAACGGACCCTTATGCCATAAGCGGGCGATGCTTTACTGTTCGGTGTCATACCTTCAGAAAATAAGCAGAGGGGAATGCTGAGAAAGACGCGCAGGCCAACAACGGCGGGCGCAACGTCAGTATCTTGGTTTCGGACCGACCCGTATTCGCAGCCTGCCGGACAGAAATTCACCGAGAGGGTAAGATTCCGCCGCCCGAGAAGTCACTTTCTCTAGAGTCAGCACCCTCGTTCTTCTTTCGAATCTATAATCTCGTTCACGTAGCACTTGGTATGCAAGGCTTTGCCGTTTTGGTCGGTCGAGATACCGCCTTCTTCCAATCTGATGGGCTTGTTGCAAACACGGCAGACGAGAGTCGAATGATTTGGTTTGGCCCCGCTATCGTTGAGGCGCCGGGAGAAGTTCGCGCGATCACGGGCTCGCCCCGCTTGCACTCATGCGTATCAAACTGATGCTTGACTTCCCGCTCAGCCTCCTCTAACCGGAATGCAAAAGACGTGAACGTCGCGTTGCAAGCTTTGCAGATGGCAAACAGAGGATCGCTAGAATTCACGATCCGAAGGCTGCGTTTTGGCAAAGCGATTGGAGTCCTTTCGGAAAGTGTGTCCGAACACAGAAGAGAGTCAGTGGTTTATATCATTAGCGCTTGTTCCTTAATGTTCGAAGTCGTACACAAGAATAGTCAACTTGGGTACGCGAGTCCGCGCGATGCTTTTCAGCATGATCGGGCGCAGGGATGGTTCCTATTGCAGATTCATGTTTATTTGCGGGGGGGGGTGTACTGGAGGCGACCTGCTCAGTCGCCCCCTGGATGGGATTGTTGTCGTGCTGCAATTGGGTCTAGCTCTTCGTCATCGTGAAGTTCCCCGAACCTTGGCAGCCTGTGCCACCAGTCAGAGTCCATGTGCCCTTAATCGTTTTACCGTTCGCTGTACCCATGAGGGTGAGTACGTTGTTACTGGGCGACGCAGACAGCACCTTGAATTGGAACTGGCCCGTCACGTTGCCGTTGAAGTTTCCGCCCAAAGCGAAAGACCCGCTTTCCGTTTCTCCTGATACGAAACAGGAGCTCGACGAGATAGTAAGGTTGGTGACACTCAGTGTCCCGTCGTTATTTTCGGTTATAGAAGTTGTGAAGGTAAATGCCTGCGATCCATCCGAACTGTTCGTGAGTACCGCGGTCCAATTGCCATTAATGTTACTCGGGTTCGAGTTATTGGAACCACATCCGACGAGCACCAGGCCGGCCGCCAGCAACAACGCCACTGCAAGCTTCTTCATAAAATCAGTTTTCCTTTTCGGATTTATTGGAAGTGGCAGTATTAAAGATGCCGACTTGATCCTCAATGGATGTCCATAAACCACTCAGGCAAACACGACGCGGTGTTCTATAACGAACACTTGGGATGGCCGATCCGTATCGGCGAGCCAACAGTGAATCTTGATCCCGTAGATTGGGGCGAGGCGGTCTTTCCGGTCAGGCTTGTAACTTCACGAGCCAGTTCGCAGGCTCCGGAAGTATCGCGAATTTTGGGAGTTCACCACGCACCATGGCTACTTCATCGCAGGCGTGGAATCTGGGGCAGGAGTGGCAGTCCTTGTAGATTTTGTCGGGAAGGTCCTCTCGCTGCGCAGTCTTGAAACCCAGGTGTGCGAAGAAGTCAGGAGTGCGCGTGAACAGGCATATACAACCCACGCGCTGCTTCTTGGCTTCCGCCATCAACGCTTTCACCAGGCGCCCGCCGCCTCCTCTGCCTTGCGCAGCCGATGCCACCGTGATGGAGCGAATTTCGGCCAGGTGCGTGCCATAAAGATGGAGCGCTCCGCAGCCAATAATTGCGCCGCCATCTTCGAGGACAACGAAATCCCGTATGTTTTCGCAGATTTCCGCCAGGGTGCGCGGCAATAGCGTGCCATCGCCTGCATAGGCCGATATCAGGCGGTGGATCTGCTGAGCGTCCGGCAGAATCGCTTTACGCGTGCGCATGGATCTCCTCAAGCATCGTTGAAATTCGTTTCTTGGCAAGGACGATTGCCTGCCGCACTCGGGCCGGAGCCGTGCCGCCCTGAACGTCGTGGATCGCAAGCACGGAAGTGAGGCTCAAGCATTCATAAAAATCTTGAGCAAACGCAGGATTCAGAGACCGCAACTCGTCCAACGAAAGATCCTGAAGCTCGCAGCCTTTCTCCATACATATCTGGACGGCTTTGCCGATCTGCTCATGAGCGATTCGAAAAGCGACACCACGTTTGACTAGGTAAGTTGCGGCGGCCCAGGCGTTCATGAACCCTGATCGCGCCGCTGCCTGCATGCGGTCGTGATTGAACTCCACGGATTTCATCCAGCCCGTAACGGGCGGCAGCAGCGCTACCACCGTGTCGGTTGCGTCGAAGAGCGGCTCCTGCGTTTCCTGAAGGTCCTTGTTATAGGCCAGCGGTAACCCTTTCAAGGCCACCAGCAGCGTGGTTGCATCACCGATCACACGACCGGCTTTTCCCCGCGCCAGCTCCAGGAGATCTGGATTCTTCTTCTGGGGCATCGCGCTGCTTCCGGTTGAATAGGCCTCAGGCAGATGGACAAAGCCAAACTCCTGCGAGGAAAACAAAATCATCTCCTCTGCCCAGCGGCTCATGTGCAATGCCAAAAGCGAAAGCGCGTTCACGAACTCGAGGACGAAATCACGGTCACTGGTGGCATCGATACTGTTTGCAGTCGAAGCAGCGAAATCGAGATCCGCTGTCATGGCGCTGCGATCCAGCGGGAGCGTAGCTCCGGCCACGGCTCCGGAGCCTAGAGGGCAAAGATTCACGCGCCTCCGGCAGTCGGCCAGCCGGTCTGCATCGCGAAGAAACATTTCGACATAAGCCAGCAGCCAATGTGCCAGCAGCACGGGTTCAGCACGTTGCAAGTGAGTGTAAGCAGGCATCGTGGCATTTTCGGCCTGCTCGGCACGATTCGTCATAACGCCGCACAATTCAGCAAGATCTAATCGCAATTGATCAATCGCCGCTCGCACGTATAAGCGGAGATCAGTCGCGATCTGTTCATTGCGGCTGCGGCCACTGTGCAGCTTGTATCCCGTTTCACCGATCAGCGCCACCAAGTGCTTCTCCACGAAGTGATGCACGTCCTCCGCGCTGTCGTCTTTCAGAAAATCCGGTGAAGCTGTCTGTGCACCTATCTGCTCTAGGCCTTGAAGGATGTTGATCAAGTCATCGGCAGTCAGGATGCCCGCGGCTTTGAGAGCATTGGCATGAGCGCTGCTGGCCGCGAGCTCGTAGCACAGCAGGCGACAGTCGAACGCAAACGATCGCTGCCAACGTTCGAACTCGGGATCGAGCGGCTGCCGGAATCGGCCGGACCACATCTTCATCGTGCGACCTCCTGTCGCGCGCGGGCGCGCGAGCGTGAAGGCAGTCCGAGAATGCGGATGAAGCCGGCCGCGTCCTTTTGGTCGTAACTGTCGTCCATGGTGAAGGAAGAGAGGTCGGTGCGATAGAGCGAATGCTCAGACTCCCGGCTCACCACCGACACATTCCCCTTATATAAAGAGAGGGTGGCGCTTCCCGTCATTTCCCTTTGGGTGGTCTCGACGAAGGCGTCGAGGGCTTCGCGCAATGGAGTAAACCAAAGACCGAAGTAGACAAGCTCAGCATATTTGAGGCCTATGTGTTGTTTGAAATGCGCCACGTCGCGTTCCAGGCACAATCCCTCTAACTCGCGATGGGCGGCGATGAGCAGAGTTCCGCCAGGAGTTTCATAGCATCCGCGTGATTTAATTCCGACAAAACGGTTCTCCACCAGATCGACGCGACCGATTGCGTTTCGTGCGCCAATTTCGTTGAGCAGTTCGACCAGCGACACCGGGTCAAGCCCCATCCCGTTTACGGAGACCGGAATTCCTTTGCTGAAACCTACCTTCACGTGCTCTTCACTGTCAGGCGCCTCTTGCGGCGAGCGAGTGGTCTGCCAGGTGGTGGGCAGGGGAGCATTCGCGACGTCTTCCAATTCGCCGCCCTCGTGGCTGATGTGCCATAGGTTGCGGTCGCGGCTGTGAATCTTTTCGCGGCTCGCCGCCACCGGAATGTCGTGCTGCTCGGCATAGTCCAAGCAATCTTCGCGAGACTTGAGCGACCATTCCCGCCAGGGAGCAACCACCTTTAGCTCGGGGGCGAGCGCTTGATAGGCCAATTCAAACCGAACCTGATCGTTTCCCTTGCCGGTACACCCGTGAGCCACGGCAGATGCTGCCTCGCGCACAGCGAGCTCAACCTGGTGCTTCGCGATTACAGGGCGGGCGAGTGACGTACCCAGAAGATATTTGTGCTCGTAGACAGCACCCGCTTTCAGGGCAGGAAAGACATAGCCAGTGAGAAATTCTTCGCGAAGATCTTCAACAACCACTTTGCTCGCGCCTGTCGCATATGCTTTTTCGATCACCGCCTCAATGTCGTCTCCCTGACCCACGTCGCCTACCATGGCGATCACGTCATAGGCGTAGTTTTCCTTTAGCCACGGAATGATGATTGAGGTATCCAACCCACCGGAATAAGCGAGCACAATCTTTTCAGGCATGAGCGCTCCTTGCGGGCAGGCGAACGGCGCCGCCCAGCAGCAAGTACAGAATGGCTTTTTGAACGTGCAGGCGGTTTTCGGCCTGCTCAAAGATCATCGAGTTTTCGGAATCCATAACCTCGTCGGTGACCTCTTCTCCCCGGTGCGCGGGCAAACAGTGCATGAAAACCGCATTAGGTGCGGCCTTGATCATGAGTTTCCGGTTCACCTGGTAGGGTGGGAATATCTTTGCCCGATCGTCCGCTTCGTGCTCCTGACCCATGCTGGCCCAGGCGTCGGTGTAAATCGCATCAGCGCCGATGACGGCCGCGCAGGGATCCGTCATGAGCTCAATCTCGGCGCCGGTTCCCTCCGCGATCTCCCGGGCGTCTGCGACAATCTGCGCGCTGGGGGCAAAGCCAGCGGGTGTGGCGGCTCGAATCGAAGACCCAAGACAAGCGCAAGTGAGAAGGAGAGAGTGCGCGACATTGTTGCCATCGCCCACATAAGCGAGGCGGACGTTCTTGAGGTCACCGAATCGCTCCTCTAGGGTGAAGTAATCGGCCAACGCCTGGCACGGATGCTCCAAATCGCTGAGAGCGTTAATTACGGGGACCGATGCGTACTCCGCCATGCCTTCAATCGTTTGTTGCGCGAACGTGCGCAGCACAATGGCATCCACCCAGCGTTCGAGATTGTGCGCTATGTCACTTAACTTCTCTCGCGCATCGATTCGACCATGAGTCTGGTCGACAAAAAAGGCAGTTCCGCCCAAGCTCGCCATTCCGGCCTCGAACGTAAGCCGGGTACGAAGCGAGGGCTTCTCAAAGAACATCACCAGCTGTTTGCCCGCCAGCGTTCTTTGAAAGACCGATGGACGCGCCTTCATGATTTCCGCCAGGTGCAGCACCGCCTGAACCCCCTGCGGGCCGAGGTCGCGAGTCGAAATCAGGTCATGGCACCAGAAGGCTTGAGGGAAAATTGTAGGCGCGACCGGTGCTTTGTTCTGTAATTGAGTGTTCAACGTTGCTCCTTGCCGTAAGGGTTTGGATAGGTCGACTGCGGTTTGGCATCGGTGACGTCAGCGCGATTCATACGCAGGCCACCTCCGTCCCACATGTCAGTTTGGTGAAGTAGAACTGGGGCAGTGCCTCAACCTGGGCCGCGGGCAGGATTCTTACCCGCCTCACGCCATGGTTCAATGCCTGGCTGCATGCCTCCAACTTCGGCAACATGCCGCCACTGACGATAGAGTCCGCAACCAAACCAGCTGCCTGCTTTGTATTCAGCCGTGGAATCACTGCCCCCTCGGCGTTCTTGACACCCGGCACATCGGTCAGAAAAATCAGAGCATCAGCTTTGCACGCCACCGCGCAAGCAGCGGCCATCTGATCAGCATTGATGTTGTAATATTCTCCGTCTGCTCCCAGCGCCATTGAGGCCAGGACAGGCACGTTGCTTCCTTTCCAGATGGTCTCGATCCAGCTCGGGTCCGCAAAGCAAATCTCACCGACAAAGCCAAGATCACGATTTGCGATGTGCTTTTTTCTGGCGCGAAATGTCATGCCATCGCCACCGCAAAGCCCGATTGCCAGATTTCCGGTGGTCTGAATTGCAGCCACCAGCTTCTTATTTACGACGCCTGCGAGCACCATCAAGGCCACATCGCGAGTTTCGGCGTCGGTAACTCGCAATCCATCCACGAACTCGCTTTTCTTTCCCAACTGGTCCAGCGTGCGAGTCAAGGCAGCTCCCCCGCCATGGACGACCAGCACGCGATGGGCGTCATTCACCAGGTCCGAAATCGCGCGCGCGCACTTACGCAATGTGGATGCGTCCTCAAACGCTGCTCCACCGATTTTTACTACGATGGTCACTGCAGTCCTTCCTCTTCTTTCCATCCATACATCAGGTTCATGTTCTGCACCGCCTGTCCGGCAGCGCCTTTGAGAAGGTTATCGACGCAGGAGATGAGCACAAGACGCCGGCCGTCCTCCGCCAGACAAAATCCGAGATCGCAATAGTTGGTATGCAGCGAAAACTGCACCTGCGGAAGCTTCGGTGTCGCAAAAACCCGGATCCAGCGCTTGCCCGAATAGAAATCGCGGAAGCACGACTCCACTTCGCAGGATCTCAGTTGGCGGCTGAGGTGCACGTAAATCGTCGACAGGATCCCTCGCGGAATGGGCAGCAAGTGCGGAGTGAATGTCAGCTCGTGCAGGTTCAAATGCAGTTGCTCCATCATCTCGCCCACATGCCGGTGGTTAAATACGGAGTATGCAGAAAGATTGTCAGCCACCGAGACGAAGTGCGTGCGGGACGACGGCTCCTTGCCCGCGCCCGACACTCCAGACTTGGAATCGGAAACGATTCCCCGCTGGCGATCTGTGAGGCCAGCCTTCAGCAGCGGCGCCAGCGCGAGTATCACGGACGTCGCATAACATCCAGGATTGGCCACTAAGTCGGCATTCGCGATTCGCTCACCGTTCAATTCCGTCAGTCCGTAGACGGCCTTTTCAGTAAGTTCCGCAGCCCTGATCGAATCTGAATCCTTGAAGTCGTAGATGGCGCGGTTCTGCGCCTGCTTCAACCGCCACGCTCCGCTGAGATCAATTACCCGCAAGCCTTGTGCCATTGCCTCCGGCACCAGCGATCGCGAAGTCTCGTGCGGCGTGGCCAGAAACAATAGCTGCACACCCTGGCGCTTCAGTGCAGACCAGTTGAGGGGCTGCAAAGGATAGCTGCCATTGCCGGACAGCGCCGGAAATACATCGGCCAAACTTGCCCCACCATCCGTTGCATGGTTGCGCCGCAGCAAAACGGGTTTCGCTAAGCGAGGGTGGTGCAGAAGAATCCGCGTCAGCTCCAGACCGGAGTAGCCAGTGGCGCCGAGCACGGCGGTTTTGACGCCGGCACTCATCAGGCAAGCATCTCCTCAAGTCGAGTCGCCATTTTCTTGGCATCTTCCTTGTCTGGGCAGACGATCAGAATCGTGTCATCTCCGGCGATGGTGCCGACGGATTCAGGCCAGTCTTCTTCGTCCAGGGCAGCCGCCACGGGCTGTGCACTGCCCACAATGGTCTTGATTACGAGCAGATTCTGTGCCGCGCGAATGTCAAGCACGAATTCCCGCACTAATCGCGATGCCGGAGGCAACGCCAAACTGGCTGCGTTCTCGCCCTGGGGCAGGGCATAGCCAGTCGCGGTCTTGCTGAGATTCAAATGGTGAATGTCCCGCGAAAGCGTCGCTTGCCCTACCTTGAATCCGCGCTTCCGCAGCACTCGCTGCAAGTGTTCCTGGTTGGCGATCGGTTTTTGCCCGAGCGCTTCCAGAATTGCCCGCTGCCTTAGTGTTTTATTCATAATGAATAAATATCCATATAGATGAATAAAGATGTATCTAGTGTTACGGATGGCAAACTCAATGTCAAGAAAAAAGCAAAATTATTTGCGCATCGCGGAGACACGTCCGCGCCGTGGATTTACTCAAGGAATCGTCCGACCGTCGCGTGGTCGAAAATTTGGGGTCGGGCCAAAAAGAAAGGGGGCGAACCGCGCCCCCGCCCTGAACAGCGGTTATACAGAGTTGGACATCCTCAGGATGACTTCTTCGCCTTCGCCCGCACCTTCGCCCAACGCGCTCTTTGCGCTGCTGCGATGCGCTCTCTGGCGGCAGCCGACAGGCGGTGCTTGGCGCGACGTCCGAATCTCAATGACCGGCGTGAATGTCCGGTCATCTTGCTCAGCGCCGCAATCACTTCCTCCAGCTGCCGAAGTTCACCCTCCGCACGTTTACGTTCTTGCTTCAACTGTTCTAGTACCGCACCTAGTTCAGTCATTTACCAACTCCCTCTAATGGGGATTCAGTCGTTGCTGAGCAGGATACCCGATTTGCTCGCCTATGTCGTTGAGCGCAGACTTACGAGCGCTCCCAATTAGGACGATAAGGCTCTCAAACGTCTGCCTCGGGATAAGCGCCCTACAGGAAACACTGTAGGCTTTTTGCGTAATTCGCAGTAGCGACCGCTCTCACCGCAGGTGGTAAACATCTTGATAATAATGCGTGGACGTTTGTCTGAGCACCAATGGCCGGATGGCTCCGCTCCTTCCGCATAAGCGCCGCTTGTCGCAGCTGAGTAGGAGGTGGCATATGAAGCATTGGACGATGCTCGTCACGATCGCTCTTCTGTTTAGCGGAGTTAGCCTGGCGCAGGAGCGTGACTCTCGACCCGCTCCCCGCACCGGTGATGGAATTCTTGGTCCCCAATTGATTGCATGGTCCGAGATGCAGAAGCCGCTACCCGTCCCCCAGCGGCCCGAACCCGTTCCTGTTCCCGATTCAAATGCCGACAAACAGGCGGGTCCCACAGAAGACACGCCGAAGCAGCAGCCTGCACCAGATACGAAGGCGCCCGCGCAAGAAAAGCAGGGGCCTGCGGCCCAGACGCTTTCTGGTACAGTCATTAAACTGGGAGACAAGTATGTTCTCAAGACTACGGACAAGCAGACGTATGAGCTGGACGACCAGGACAAAGCCAGGGAATATGAGGGTAAGCAGGTGAAGATTATTGGTTCGCTGGATCGGACGACCAACATGATCCATATCACGAGCATTGAGTTAATTTCCTGATCCGGCAGGCAGAGCTTCTTGGCGGTTTGGTGTGTATCAAGTCTCCGCGCGGGGTTTGCCTGTTCAACTCCGGGACTCATTGAACGTAAGGAGATACTATGAACCGCAAGCTGGTGTTCCTCTTCGTCACCCTCTTCGCAATCGCAACCTTCGGCGTAGCTCAAAACAGCGCACCCTCGTCCATGCAGCGTGATCCGCAGGCCGCACCCACGCAACGGGATCAGCCTTCAGCGCGTTCCCAGGAACGCATACAGAAAGAAGTGCGCCACGAACTGCTCATGCTTCCCTGGTTTGGCGTCTTCGACAACATCTCATACAAGGTCGATGGTTATAACGTCGCCCTCTACGGTCAAGTAGTTCGGCCGTCGTTGAAGTCCGATGCCGAGAATGTAGTAAAGCACATTGAAGGGGTTGAACATGTGGACAATAAAATCGAAGTGCTGCCGCCCTCTCCCATGGACGACCGCCTCCGCATACAGTTGTTCCATGCCATCTATGGCTACGAGCCCTTGCAGAAATATGCTCTCGGGGTGCAAAAGCCCATTCGCATAATCGTTAAAAACGGCCACCTGACGCTGGAAGGCGTGGTAGACAACGAGGCTGACAAGAACGCGGCCGGCATCCGCGCCAACGGCGTCCCTGGGATCTTCTCGGTGACCAATAATCTCCAGGTTGTACCCAGCTGAGGCCTCTGCGTTGATCAGGTCCCGTATTCGCTTCGCCGCTCCAGAACTTGGGGCGGCGAAGCATGCCTCTCGTCAGTTCGCAATCCGTAAGCGAACATTCAGTAGCAAGCCGGGCGTGGCCAAACTCAAAATTACTTCCCGAACGGCTCTTCCAGCGATGCGCTCTGTGGTGTAAATAGTTCCGCACCATTTTCCGTGATGTGCATGTCGTCTTCGAGACGCACGCCGAATTCGCCCCGAATATAAATTCCCGGCTCATCGCTGAAGGTCATGTTGGCTTGGAGTTTGGTCGCGTTGCCGCGTACCAGATACGGCCACTCATGACCATCCATGCCGATGCCATGGCCCAGCCGGTGTGTGAAAAATTTGTAGTCCGGACCGAAGCCAGCGTCGACAATGACTTTGCGGGCTGCAGCGTCCACGTCGCCGCACTCGACGTCCGGACGCGCCGCCGCGAGCCCCGCTGATTGCGCCCGGTGTACGATGTCAAATACTTTTTTCATCTTGTCGCTAGCCTTGCCGAGCACGAACGTGCGCGTGATATCCGACTGATAACCCTCAACCGTGCAACCGTCATCGACCATGATGATGGAGCCTTCGCGAATCACCTGCGGGGTGGCCGAGCCGTGGGGTAAGGCGGAATATTCCCCGACTTCCACGCTCGCTTCACCGGGGAATCCCAACTGCCTGTAGGCAGCGGCGACCAAGTCTTCGACCTGGCTTTGCGTCATGCCGTCTTTTATTGCCCGGTACACCGCCTCGTAGGCAGCGAGAGTTACCTGATTTGCCAGTTGCATGAGCGCGAGCTCATGCGCGCTCTTGATCATGCGGCATCTTGCGGTGACCCGAGTCGCACTCACCATGCTTACTTGCGGCGTGGCCTTGCCGATTTGGTCACTGAAAACGAAGCGGACAGCCTCTTCCATGCCCAGCTTGCCGCTCGAGAGACTGCGTTCTTTCAGTCCTTGTGCAATGAGTTGGTAGGGATTCTCATCCTCCTGCCAAACCCGCAGGTCAGGATCTTTGCCGTCGGGCGCGTTGGCAATCTGTTCTCGGGCGCGGCCTTCTTCGAACGCCGGACAGACATAAAATGGCATGCCTTTGGCCGGCAGGAGCAGGGCAAACATCCGTTCTCCGCCCCACCAGCGAATGCCGGTGAAGTACTTCAGCGATGTGCCTTCCATGAGCAGGATGGCGTCGAGTCCGTTCTCGGTCATCAATCGGCGGGCGCGCTCCTGGCGTTGCTGTCGCTCTTCGCGGGTGATCGGCTTGGCTTCATCTTTGCGGGATTTCAGGCGAGCCAGTGTTGGCGCTAAGGTTGCGTCGGCTTTCGTCTCCGCTTCGCCCGAAGCCACCAGAGGTGAAGCGGCTATCGCCGCTACTCCGCCAACTTGCAGAAACCGACGACGCGAAACCATGCAGCCTCCGATGGGGAAGAACGGCCATTATAGAGTGCGCAGCTGATCCAATTGCCAATTCTCGATGCCGATTTTAGTGACGGGCGCGGCGACGGCGGCGCAAACTCCGGCGCGTTTTAGAGATCGAAACGAGTGTCGTTTCGCCTGTGAATTTCTGCCCAAAAAATAAACTGTCTATCGCCCAAAATTACGCCTCGAACGAGCTGTGCCGAGTCGGGATTTCTGCGCAGGACATGGGGTTACCCCTCCCCCGATCCATTGGAATCATCGTCTTAGCGGAAATTTTTCTGCAAAATATTTATTTCAAATAACTTATGGGCAAACTCTAGAGACGATGAGACTTAGGCTCAGCCGCCTTCGATGTGTCCGTACCGCCTCCGCCTTGACTATGATGATCTGACTTGGTGCCGAGCACAAGGTCAGGTGTCACATGCGGGGTTGTGAAAATCCTGCCGTAACTTTCGATAGTGGCCTATGGTGCTTCAGCCGTGTTTTTTGGCAGGCAACAATGGAAGCTAGCTATCAATGCGCGGGCTGTGGAGAATGGAACTCTGTCATCGTGGATGAATCCGCGGGACGGCAGCAGAGTTACGTTGAAGATTGCCAGGTCTGCTGCAAGCCCAACGTGCTGCGCGCCCACTATGACGCGACATCTCAGGAGTTTTTCATCACTGCTGAGCTGGAGTAACAGCTTGCCCTAGACCAGGTGGGCCTTCATCGCAGAGAACGCAGAGAAACTCCGAAGAGTTCGCGCAGCGCCGCAGCTTGCAGGCCAGGACACGGCCGGTTGCTCCAATGAGGGTCTCGCCGGCTGCCTTCTGCGTTATAGTTAGCTGCTCGCCGCGACTCACGGCGGAACAATGAGTCAGTGGGACAGATTTCGGGAGGGCGAAGACTATGGCAAACAGCTACACGGGCGGCGGACGGATGGTGGCGCACAACATGGTCACGACGCAGTTTGAGCTGGATGGCTTCCGGGTCACGCGCACGCTGGGGGTGGTGCGCGGCATTGTGGTGCGCTCGCGTTCCATCTTCGGCACCATTGGCGCCGGCTTGCAGACGCTCGTCGGCGGCAACATCACGCTGCTCACAAACTTGTGTGAGAGGACCCGTCTGGAAGCTTTTGACCTGATGCTGCAGCACGCGGCCGAATTGGGTGGCAACGCTGTAGTGGGGGCGCGGTATGACGCTACCGAGGTTATGCAGGGTGTCACTGAGGTACTGGCTTATGGGACGGCGGTTGTGGTTGAGCCGGCTAAGTAACAAGTGTTGATTTTTGATTGTTGATTGAAACCATTGCGAGAATCCACCTGCATAGAATTGTCGACTCCGAGCGGCTTAGGTAGCCGTGGGGTTCGACTCCAGATAGCCCTGACGATTGCGCGCGAGAACCCTCCTTCCGCCTGAAAAGGGGCTGCACTTGGGATGACGCGGCGAGTCAACTTACGCCCCGGACAATTGATCAATTACGATTTTCGATTTCAAATGCCCTACGAACATTACTCAGCAGTGGACTAGTTCTTCAATCGGCGATCTACTGTCGAAAATTGGAAATTGTTGCTCAGTCTTTGTAGATTGCGCCTGCGACTAGCGTTGCCAGAATCGATCCTACCCACATATCCATCATCCAGCCCCAGGGAAACGCGCGATCGATTGGGGACCATGTGGCTTGAGCGAAGTTCAGGGGAAAGCCGGCGATGAATCCGACAATGAAGCCGACCTTCAGGGCAGAGCCAGGACCGGGTCCCAGAGTCTGGCGGGACCAGGCGTACAGATGTGCCAGCGCGATCGCCAGCACGAACAGCATGATAATCCACTGGCCCGCGAAGAAAGGATAGCGCGAGGTTTTCAAGAACAGCCCACTCGCTTGGGCGGCGGCGTAACGGGCGTCGGTGATGATGAACTTGCCGACGATGAAACTCCACAGGACCCAGACCGCTCCGCCGCCGAGTCCTCCTAGCCAGATTCTGCCTTTGTTGAGCGACATAGAGACCTCCGCATTTTGCGTTGTAAGAACGATGGCCCGGTTAGAGATGCGCGGAAGTGTACACCAATTGGCGCCCGTGTCCAGCGGAATCGCGGTAGGTGGCGGTAGGTGCAGTTTGACTCCTGTTAGCCGTGGCGATGCCCGCAAGATCCCCCTCGGCTGCGCCCAGGGCAGGCTCTCGCCCCGCTGGTAATAGCGCGGGGCTTCAGGATGACTCTGAGATTCGGGCAGAATCCAAAGCGCCCTGGACAGTGGGCTTTCAAGACTGAAGCAACGACTGAAGAATGTTTTGCCGATAGGCGAAGGTTTGCTGGATTTGGCGGGCTACGAAGAGGTTTTGCGCGACCGCGCCGAGGAATCCGAAGCCGACTTCATATTCGACCAGGTCGCGGACGATGGTGCCGTTGACTCCGTTGCGCGTGACGGTTGCGAACTGATGCCGATGGTGCCAGTTTTTGAATGGGCCCTTCTCCTGTATATCGGCGAAGTGGTGATTCCACTCGAATTCGGTGATGTAGGAGATCCACTGCGCTTGCATCGGCAGAAAAGGAAATAGGCGAAAGGACGTGACGATCTTTGATCCCGATCCTGCAAGCGTGCTGGCCATGGTCGCCAGAGCTGAATAGTCGGGCGGGGGAGGCTTGAGTTCCAGGAGCACAATTTTGGTCTGGATGGCAGGGGGCATGATGCGCGGCAGGTTATTAGGATTAGCGAAGAAGGCGAATACATGATCCACCGGGAACGGCACCCACTGTTCGAATTGAACGTGATATTCCATGTTGCAGACTGTCGGAGCATGTTGCCACGACTGGCAGGCTTCTGCGGCCCGGGCAACGTTTAGACTACCCTACGAAACCATGCCTGTCCCACTTTCCGCTATCCTCCGAGCGCAGGAATTTCTGAAACAGCATTTACCGCAGACGAGGCTCGTGGCTGCGCCCTCCATTTCACCCCGCTCCGGAGGCAATGTCTACCTCAAGCTTGAGACCGATCTGCCAACCGGATCCTTCAAGCCGCGGGGCGCGCTGTACGCGTTGTCGGTGAATCTGGCGCAGCGAAAGGTGAGCGAAGTCGTGGCTTCGAGTACAGGCAATCACGGCGCGGCCGTAGCCTATGCGGCGAAACTGCTGGGCGTGCGGGCGACGATCTTTCTGCCGGAGAATCCCAATCCGGTGAAGCGGGGAAAAATCGCTGCATTGGACGCGAACGTTGTGGAGCACGGTCCCGATCTGGTGGAAGGATTTGAGCTTGCGTCGGCATACGCGCAAACTCATCCGGATGTCTTCTTCCTGAACGATGCTACCGATCCTGATCTGCCGGCGGGCCCGGCGACGATCGGCTGCGAGGTTGTCGATCAGCTTCCGGAGGTCGACGCAATCTACGTTCCCATGGGCGATACAGCTCTGATTCGCGGAGTCGCATCTGCGGTGAGGCATCTCGCAAACAAGAAGGTCAGGATCATCGGAGTGCAAGCCGAGCGCGCTCCAGCCTACTACTTATCGTGGAAGCAGGGTGAGGCGGTGAGCACCGAAACTTGCGACACCATTGCCGATGGCCTGGCCACGCGCACGCCCGACGCTGAGAATGTTCGCGAGATTCGCGAATTGGTGGATGACGTACGCCTGGTCAGCGAGCAAGAGATGCTGGGAGCGATCCGGCATCTTCTGTTTGAGGAACATGTCGCGGCTGAACCTTCGGGCGCGGCTGCCACGGCGGTTTTGCTTCAAGCGAATACGGACATGCGAGGCAACACGGTGGCGCTTGTGACTGGCGCGAATGTTACGCCGGAGGTGCTACGGCGGGCCGTGAATTTCGTGCGGGGTGGCTGATTTCCGACGGCACCTGTGGTGCGTACGGTTAACTTTATAGTTACGAAACTGCGAGCCGGGAAATGGGTTTGAGTAGACGAACCAGAATCCTACTCCTCATCGGGAGGCGCGTGCCGCCCCCGGTTGAGCGACCACCACGGAGATAATGCTGCGATGGCATACATTGAAACCGATCTTAAGTTGCGTGAGCTTTGCGAGCGGGCTTCGAAAGAACACGACCACGAGAAATTGATAGATTTAATCAAGCAGATCAATGACCTGCTCGATCAGAAGCACCGTGAATCCGGTACCGAAGACGATGATAAGCGGCAGGCCGCGCCTGCACTCGCAACCTTCTTCGGCAGTCGCCGAGATCGGTGGCTAAGGGAATGGCTGGAGTACCAGCCGCTGTTCATTGCCTTGGCGTCTTGAGCCCTGTTCACCGCGGTTCAGTGTCTTTCCTTTCCTATTTTCTTACTGCGGATTTGAGGGTTGGGCAGATGGAGGCGCGACTGGCTGAGAGTCGGCGCTGGGCTGTTGTCCAACCAGATTGCCGATCACATCGCCTGAGACGATCATCTCGACGCGGCGATTAAGCTTGCGGCCGGCTGCGGTTTTGTTGTCGGCCACCGGCTCGGACTTGCCCAGGCCGCGAGCTACCGTGTTGTTGATTGAAACTCTCGAGTTCACAAGGTAATCGCGGACCGACGCAGCGCGCTTTTCCGATAGGCGCTGATTGTATGCGTCGCCGCCGATGCTGTCGGTGTGACCTTCGATTTCTAGTTTCAGGTCCGGATACGCCAGCACGATCCCTGAGATTCTCGCCAGGCGCTCTCGGGCTGCGGGTTTGAGACTGTACTGGCCAGTGTCGAACAGGACGTCGGGCATGTTGACGATGAGTCCTCGTGCCGAATCGCGGGTCTGCAATACCTGGTTGAGTTGTGCCAGCAGCCGGGCGCGCATTTCTTCTTTTTGGCGAACGGCCTCTTGTCTTTGGCGCTCGGACTCTTCCGCTGCAGTCTGAGATTTCTGTTGCTCCGCCAGAGCCGTAGCTTGCTGTTGCTCAGCTTCCGCTCTTCCTTTTTCGGCAGCTTCGCGGTCAGCTTCGGCCTGAGCGCGGCGGCGGGTGTCTTCTTCAGACTGGGCCGAAGCAGCGTTGGCCTCGCTTTCGGCTTGGGCGCGGCGGCGAGCATCTTGCTCAGACTGTGCCTGGGCAGCTCTGGCGTCGGCCTCGGCCTTTTCGCGCTCTTCCTGCATGCGCCGCTGATCAGCCGCAAGATGTTCTTTCTCTTTTTGGCGAAGGGTCAAGACTCGCGCGTCTTCAGCGGTCTGAGCGGCGCCACGAGCGGCGGTGCCGATTGGCGTTCTGCCTTGTTTACGCACGAGGTAGTCTTCGGCGCGTGTCAGCATTTCTTCCGCTTTGGCGAGACTTTCTGGCGCGTACTGTTTAGCGCCTGCTGCTTTGGCAATGGCGACGGCGTTCCGCGCTTCCAGCAGATCGAGCGGGACGTTGGGCCCGGCCTGCGAAGAGGGAAGCTGGCCGGTGGGCACGTCAATGATGTACTGACCGCCCTCCAGCACGTCGAATCTGGCATCGATGGGTTCTTCAAATCCTTTCGTTTCCGGGCGCACGATATTTTCCGCGACCACGATGTTGCTCGGGTATACGACCGCGAAATAGGGTTCGGCGGTCACGATCAGTCCGAAGGCTTGCAAGTCGGTGGTGATGTCGATTTTGCTCTTGCCGTCGCTGTTGGGAACGATCTCGCCCAAGTTGGCGGCTCGGCCTTCAGGTGTGACCGCCCACAGCACATACGTGAGATATTGGCCGCCGAACTTGCCGGGGGGCTGCAGATGAGTGAGTTCGGCGCTGATGGCGAGGCGTCCCACTTTGCCGTCAACTTTGGCGTGCCCGCCCACCTCAGGCATGAGGTCGGTTCCGCGGAAGTCCACGGTGGTCGAACCGCCGCGATGGCGATAGTTCACCGCCTTGGTGGTGCGCGCGTAAACCGTCACGCGGAATACGGGCCGCTGATCCATATTCTCGACCGGGGGATTTTGCTGGATGGTCGAGTCCACGGGGTTTTGCTGCGGGGCTGAGTCTGGTGGCGGCGGGGCGGGGGCATCCTGGGCGAGTGAAAATCCGGAAATTAGCGCGAAGAGCAACGAAATAAGGGGCTTCTTCATAAGCATTCACCTCGGCAGAAGTCACTCCTGTGAAAATATTTCGCCATTTCGATGACAGTTCTGGCGGGAGCGTTCAAACTTTTTGAACGCGGAGTTGGAGAGTGAAATTCACAGGGAGGAAACCTGAAAGGGTTTTCCGGCGGGTCCGGACCGGATTTTGCACAGGGATTAGGCCGTCGGGCGCGGAATGCAAGAGAAAAAGTAAGCGAATGTATGGCGAAAGAACCAAAAGCGCAAACACAACCCATTGTGGTGATCTTTCCGGTTAGCTACTAGGGATCGCGCTTTCCCTGAGGCACACTTTAGTAACAGCCCAACCTTCAAGTTTCT
>Ga0207646_10001996_pt1 | contig 24533 bp, 19 predicted proteins | sample KBSK5502metaG_FD_184343 | JGI IMG/M metagenome (GOLD analysis project Ga0207646, IMG submission 184343) | Corn, switchgrass and miscanthus rhizosphere microbial communities from Kellogg Biological Station, Michigan, USA - KBS K5-50-2 metaG... | ecosystem: Host-associated > Plants > Roots >...
TACTACCGAATGGGTTCCATGGGCGCTCACGAAATCGTGGTGGAGACTCCCGATCACAACAAAAGGCTCTCACATCTGAGCGACGAAGAAATTGACCGCGTGCTTACCGTGTGGGTTTCGCGAATCGCCGATCTGAAAAAAGATCTTCGCCTGAAGTATGTGAGCGTGTTCAAGAATCAGGGCGAACTTGCGGGAGAAGAGTGGGCGCACGCTCATTCCGAAATTACCGGAACGATTTTTGTCCCGCGGCGGATCAAGTACGAATTGCGTGCCGCGCGCGAGTGGTTCAAGGAAAAGGAGCGCTGCGTTTTTTGCGACATCGTCCGGCAGGAAGAAAAGAAGGGCAAGCGCATTGTGGATGTGCAAGGCGACTATTACGCATTGTGCCCGTATGCGTCGCGGGTCCCTTTCGAAGTTTGGCTGCTGCATAGGCGCCACAATCACCTTTTCGAGCAACCAAAGGCAGGCTCGGATCGTCGGCAGCTGGCGGCGCTCCTGGGACGCGTTTTGCGTCGGCTCGAAAAAGTCGCACCCGCGTATCACATGGTAGTTCACACCGCGCCCAGCACACGGAGCAAGAAGGGCGAGCTTGCCGGCTACTGGAAAACGTTGGCCGATGATTTTCACTGGCACATCGAAATTCTTCCGATCGTCGAGACGAAGAGCAAGTCCTACAGCATCAAGGAAACTTATTTCAATGCCGTACTGCCGGAGCAGGCAGCAGAGCAGCTTCGCGGGATAGATCCAAACTGATGAGATTCGGCAAACAGCGGGCTGAGCGAGGCGGAATCATCTCAACGCTCGTTGCGCTGGTTTTCCTGGTTGTTTTGCTTGGAGGAATCTACCTGGCGCGGCATCCGCTGCTGCGTTTTATAGGTGAAGGGCTGGTTGTCGAAGATCCGCTCGAAAAATCGGACGCGATCATCGTATTAAGCGACGATAATTTTTACGCCGACCGCGCAACTCGGGCCGCGGAACTCTTTCGCCAGGATCTTGCGCCTGTGGTCGTGGCAAGTGGAATTCGCCTTCGGCCGAACGCGGGAATGGCTGAACTTATGACCCACGATTTGATCGAGCGCGGCGTTCCCAAAGAGCGTATCCTCCCGTTTCCGCAGGACGCAGACAGCACACGGGAACAAGCCGAGGCGTTGCGAAAACTGGTGCAGGAAAAAAGATGGAAGAGTGTGATCGTTGTGACTTCGAATTATCATACGCGCCGCGCGAAATATATTTTCACGATAGTGCTTGGGGACGGAGTTGTGGTTCGTTTCGCCAGCGCGCGCGATGGAGACTTTGATCCGGCTCATTGGTATGAGCACCGCAGGTCAGTGAGGCGGTTTGTACACGAGGTGGCCGGTTATGTCGCGGCATGGTGGGAACTGCACGGTCAGCATGGCTGATCCCACGGGCGAAAGAACCTGAGCGCGCGCTTCAGTTCCCGTAGACTTTGCTAGAATCGGACTACAGGACAGGGGGTATTGATTTACCGGACACGCGGGGGCTGGCCTCTGGCATTCCGCTTTACTTACTCTAAACCCTGTACTATCTTGAAGTTTCTGAGTCGCGCCGCCCTCCAGCCCGACGACTTCGAAAATCCAACTATTTGGTCGAGGTGTCTCATGTGGAGGAAAGAAGAAGCGAAGCCGCAGGCGGCGCCTCAGGCGCCGGCTCCGAGCACTGTCAGTTCGCAGCCCGCCACGGTTAGTGCACCAGCCAGTGCACCTGTCAGCGCCGCAACTTCCGCAACGCTTCCTGTTTCGCCGCGCGCGACGGCATGCATCACGCAAGGAATTCGGATAAAGGGTGAAATCACGGGCAAGGAAGATCTGTTTATCGATGGCACTTTGGAAGGCAAGTTGGATTTGGGCAACGCGAGCGTCACCGTCGGGCCAAACGGAAAAGTGAAGGCTGATGTGTCGGCGCGCGAGGTTATCGTTCGCGGGCAGCTGGACGGAAAGATTGACGGTACGGAACGCGTGCAGTTGTGGAATTCTGGTCGCGTGACCGGCGAAGTGCGAACCGAACGGCTGGCGATCGAAGACGGCGCTTTGCTGCGAGGCAAGGTCGAAGCCGGAAAAGCGCAATCGCGGGGCGCGGAAAACCGCTCAAAGGCTGGGGCCTCGGACGCAAGCGACAGCGGAAAGGGCAACACTGCGGCAGCAGCTTCCCGGACCGCGGTGATCTAAACCATGGGGCTCTTGAATAAATTGGGAATCGGGACGGGCGGAAGCGCCAGCCGCAATGTTTCGCGGCAAACGCCCGCAACCGGTTCGACCGTTCAGCGTGGCGGCGGGCCTCCGGTCGCTGCCGCATCGCATCGCTCGCCGGAAGCGCCGGAAACCAATCGTGTTTCGAACGGTTTGAAAGAATTCTTGTGGAACCTCGATGGCCTGGGTCGCGGAACGCTTCTCGACCTCGGTCCGGCGTGGCAAACCACGCTGAACTTCTTCATTGAACGCAGTTTTCGCGTCACCTCGGATGACCTTCTTCACTCGTGGAAAGATTTTCTGGGCGAAGAAGAGAAGCGTTTACAGATCGCCGCGACTTCAACGGAAACGATTGATCTGACACCGGCCGGGCGCGCTGCGCGGTTTGTGCAGGGGAATCTTGAATATCCCGCATCCTCCTTCGACGCCGTTTTGTTATGGGATATTCTCGATTATCTGGAGCCTGCGGTCGCCAAGCAAACGGTGGGCCGCCTGACTGAGATTTTGCGACCGGGCGGAATCATATTTGCCATGTTCCATAGCAAAAAGCCGGAAAGTTTTCAGCGGTACCGGGTTGCGGATTCCAACACCCTGCAGGTGATCGGCGCAAAACCCCTTTGCGCGGCGCAACGGGTTTACCAGAATCGCGAGATTCAAGACCTCTTCGGGCGATTTCGGACCGTGAAGTCCTTCGTTGGCCGCGACCAGCTGCGTGAATCACTGTTTGTGAAATAACTCTTCTTTTTTTCAACAGCCGGACTTATAAGCGAGATTTTTCGCAATCGTTTCGCTTGCATTATCCTTAGCAGCGGAGTACATAAAAGTCGTGAGCTCGTCGAGCCACGGAAAGAGGCGTATGACTCCACCGGGCTTAGAGCAAATCACTAGCTAATCACACCGCGCATGCGGTGCGTGTTGTCTGCGAAAGCCGCGTTGAATTACGCCGGCTACGCAAACGACAGGCAAAAACAGCAAAACGGGGAGCCGCCAGGCTCCCCGCTTTGCGTTCTTCGAATGTTCTGCAGAATGCCGGTGCGAAAACTGGCAACCAAACCGACAACTCTACTGCGTCTGGCTGTGCTGTTTTGAGGTGCGGTGACGCTGTGCGCGGTGATGCGAGTTCTTGCTGCGCTTGTGGTGACGCCGCGCATGATGAGAACTCGACGCACTGGAACCGGTAGCCGGTGCGCTTTGCGGTTCAGCCGTCGTGCCCTGCGGTTCTTGCGAAGCCAAAGTGAGGAACGGCGTAGCTGCGAGTAATGCGGTAATCAAAATCTTTTTCACTTGCTGTCTCCCCAACGGAAATTCCCCTGCGTAGGAAAGCGTACACCATCGCGCGAAAAAGTCTAGGATCATTGCGGATCGCGGCGCGGAAACGTTCACAAGCAAGAAGCAGATTCGTGGCGAAGAGTTTGTGCGAGCAAGGATATTTCGAGCAGGCAAAGGCTCTGTCCGGGACCACCGCCGCGACCGCGTTACCCGCCGAACTTTAGGGTTTCCAGAAAACGGATCGCGTCGCGCTGATTGGCGATCACTTGCGCCTGCCAGATAATTGCAACAGACAGCAGGCCCATCAGAAATACGCAGATCGCAAGAGCCACACTTGTGTGCGTTTCGGCGGCTGGGAGACGAAGGGTGCGAACCAACCAAGCCATGAAGGATCTCCTAGTACCTATAGTGCTGCGGCGCCTGGCGAACGCTGCAAAACGCCGGAGAGGACGCAAAGAACGGAGCAATCTAAGTTCCATAGCGCAACAGGATCGAAACTGCGGATTTGCTTTGCATTCAGAAGATTCTGCCTCGATCTCAGAGAAATGCGAGTCCACTCGTGTGAACACTAGCGCTCAAACTTACAGAGCTCGGTCTGCCAACATTCCTTTTTGCTGACGCCTCGTGGCAATTCTTGCTGCGCGGCGAGACTGAGTGTAGTCCTACAGGTACTACCAAAAAAGCTCCGCGGGACGTCATTTTCGGGAGAGAATCACAGCCAATACGTCGTCCCAAACGCCAGGCGAATGGAGGTAAAAGGAATTTTGTCCGTTGTGTGCTCGCGCAGAGGGTGGGCCCACACCTGCCATCTCGACTTCGGAATGATCATCATCAACCTCGGAGGGCAACTCGCTTTCGGAAGTGCGTTGCCGCTCAGTCAGCAGTAAGGTTCGATCACAAGATGCCGCGACTGACTTGAGTCGCGGATCCGACCGGATTGCCAGCGCAGAATCAGCCGGTGGGCTAATCGCGACGCCTACTCGGAAAGCATGAGCACGCAGAGCCCGGTCGTAAAGACCGCCAAGTTCACGAATACATTTGCCAAAATCGGCGCCGCATGAGAGCGACCAGAAAGCTCCAAGGTTTTGCAGAGTCAGGCCGTGCAGAGTTGCTTCGTCTGCAAATCTAGCGATGTCCGATTCCGACGCTCCCGCGAAGAAGAATAGCTCGTCGAAATCGCGCATTCGGATCTGTTCGGCCTCACTCGCCGGCAACCCTGTGTTCTGGCTGAGCTCTCGCGGCGAAAGGCTGCGCAGCGAAACCGCCGAAATGCCGAGGTCGCTGGAAAGCTCTTCGAGGGCTTCCGCTGCGGCAGGCTGAGGCTTTGCGATGGGGATACACGTGAAACGCCCGAGTCGGATCGTATTGCCGGACTTCAGGTGGAAGTAGTCTTCAGGAAGATAGACGCCGCAACCGCTTTCTCCAATGAAAGGATGATTGTGACCGAGCCGGCGCCGCGGTTCATCGAGCTGCGCGCGGGTCTGGCTTGTCATCCAAATACAGGGAAACTCCGCCTCGTCGAGCCCGGCAAGAAATTGATCGAAATGGTGGAGCACCGTGCCGCGCAAGGAGAGAAATGGATCGAGCGTAACGTAAATCGTTTGTGTGCGGCGGATCATCAGCGATTGTAGTCGAACTCCATTGTACGGGAAGTTCCGGTTCGACACTCGTTGCTTTCAGAAAGTTGAGTATTGGGTTTAGAGTGTTGCAGAACGATTTTCTCAATTCCGCGTCAGCGGTTCCAGACATGAGCGAGCCGCAAGGCCCAGACATGAGCGCTTATTCGAAAAAGCAGATGATGCAGCGCGGCACAGCGCCCAGAAGTTCAAAGTGGCAGCGCGCAGCGGCTCTATGGCGCTTTCTGTTCATGAGCTCCGCGCTGTGGTTTACGCCAGATCTTCGAACGGAATCCAACTTCCAGGAGAAACAATCACGCTATCTGACTTACGAAGAAGTGCGAGAGACGGTTGCCAAGTATGCGGACTCTGGGCTGCCGGGAAGCACAATCTCCACGTCGCAGGAGTGGGGTGAGTGGATTCGGGTGCAAGACAAGGATGTGCGGTCGCGGATTGATCGCGGAGTGGAGGACTCGATCAGCAATTTGGTTCTGTTCGGGAGTTCGTTTACGAAGCTGCCTCGTCTTGAAGGCTATGAATACGCCGTAGACGCCACGACGCATAAGTTGAGCCGGGCAGCGATTGCGCGCGTACATGACTTGGCAGTAGCAGCTGGATCAGCGACGCAGAACGAGCGCGTAACGTTCGTGCGCGAACTACTGAAACGAAAAGGTGTCACAACCGAGCAGAGGGAAAATTATCTGGCCAAAAATTTGGTTCGATATGCCGAGGAGCAGCAGGAGTATCACAAGAAATTAGAGGAAGCGCAGAAATCGGGAGACAGGAGCGAAGCCCTCGCGGTACGAGGGACACTGTACGCCAAGCGGGGGCTATCCGTTGATACGTCTCTGCTTCCAAACTATGCGGTCGAAGACACGCTGCGGGTTCTGCTGACCAAGGGTGCGCTAAAACTCAATTCCGTAAAGCGAATTGCAGTTATAGGTCCCGGTCTGGACTTCACAGACAAACGCGAAGGATATGATTTTTATCCCCTGCAAACAGTTCAGCCATTTGCGGTGATGGAAGCCGTCGAGCGACTGGGATTAGGAAAGAAAGAAGAGCTGCAGGTAATGACGATGGATTTGAACGCTGCCGTTACTTCGCACGTAGCGAAATTAGCCGCGCGCGCAAAGCAAGGCAGGCCATACAAACTACAGCTTCCACGAGACGTGGGCGCACATTGGACGAAAGAAGCCGTGAACTATTGGCAGCACTTTGGCGAGGTCGTGGGGACGCCTGTGACGCCCCTACCCGTACCTCGTCAGTTGGCAAGCGTGAGTCTGAGAGCCGTGGCGGTTACGCCCGAGCGCGCTGCGCGGCTCATTGCCACAGACTTGGACATTGTGGCGCAGACCGCCGATTTTGCGGATGGAGAACGATTGGACCTGGTGGTCGCGACAAATATCCTTGTTTATTACGACCGCTTCCAGCAAGCGCTCGCGATGGCCAACATTGCACGAATGATGAATACGGGCGGAATCTTTGTCTCGAATACACTCCTGCCGTCGGCCCACGACGAGAGTTTGAAATATCTCGGCGGCCGCAGCGTGATTTACGCGCCGGACGGATCGTACGGAGATGACGTGGTGGTCTATCAGAAGCAGTAACCGAATTTAGGGTTGGCGTTGAATTTTCTTATTAATGACCATAAGTTCGGGAAGTTCTGGATCGGCTTTGGACCATGCCTTTTGGGCTGAAGCGAGAAGTTTCGCTTCGCCGGCGGCATCGTGCGCATGTTGCGCCACCAACGCCATCGCGTAATAGCCGCCAGCATAGTTTGGATTATGCTCCATGATATTGCGCGCGGTGAAGCTTGCCAATTTCCAGTCGCCGGCCTCGCGTGCATGCTGTGCAATCGTTTCGAGCTGGAATGTTGCGGCGCTCCAGGCGTCGGGGCCCGGCATTGCGAGAATTGATTTCTCCACGTCAATCAACAGAGCTTCCGCATCCTGCGACTGGTTTTCTCGAAACAGGATGTCCGCACGCAGGACTGTTGGATAAGGAAGAGCAGCAGCGACGCGCGGCGGAAGAGATTCAGATTCCCGCTCAGCGGCATGGAGCTCGTCTTTGGCGTCGTTCATGCGGTTCAGTGTGAGCAGTGCCTGGCCCGCCAGGGTGCGTCCTGCAACGCGCGCCATGGCCCATGGGCTGTTGCCGAGTTCGCGCGAAGCTTCGAGCGCTTCCTCGTATCGTCCGCGATTGAGGAGAAACTCCGGCCAGGCCCGGCGATTGTACTCGAGAAACTCTGTGTACGCGGCCGTCGCAAACGCTTCCTGGAATAGCTTGGAAGCAGACTTCATCTGGCCAAGAGATTGATACGACATGGCGAGCAACTGAAGGTTGTGAGCATGGTGCCAGTCGTATTGAGAGGGAATTTTCTCGACGCGATAATAACTGTCCTCCAACTCCTTCGTCTTCAGAAATTCCTGAATCGCTTCTTCGGTGCGGCCGGTACGAAGCAATTCGTGTCCGTGCATATGATGCGCGTGGGGGATCGCGGGAGCGAGACGCGCGTAGGTGGCGGTTAAATCGAGCGCATCCTTTACGCGGCCGATGCCTTCGCACGTGTGAGCGTAATAGTGAAGTGCGGGAAGATTCTCTGGCTCGAGTGCAAGTGCCGTTTTGTAAAACGCCAGCGTGTCAACTCCGCCCGCCTGTCCGTGGGTGAAGGGAGATGCTTCATCGGCCAGGCCGCGTTGAATCCAGAGCCAGGGATCGCCGGGATTTTTCTTCAGCGCGTCGCTCACCGCCTTGCGATACGCGACGTAGGCGTCCGGGTTCGAACTATCTTCCGCATAACTGATTTCCGCATCGCGTATTGCCAGCCAGGTACGTTCGCGTTCGTTTAGCTTTTTTTCAAACGACCGCGCGCGTTCAAAAGCCGTTCGCGCTGTGGCGGGATCGTTCAGGCCAACATAGGCGTCAGCAAGCCCAAAGTAAGCCATGGCCAGGTTCGGGTCCGCTCGTAACGATTGATGAAAACTACGAATCGCCTCAATCCATACAAACGAATGGAGGTAAGCGAGTCCCTGGTCATAGAACGATTGCGCTTCGGCAGAGGAGGTGGAAACCTTTTCGTGGACTGTGCCAATGCCGGCTCGCAGTGGCACAGGACGATCCAGAATTTCGCGGGGGACAGGACCGGCTGGAGCGTGAGATGTGTGATCGGGAGCTTGAGCACGGGCAACGATGTTGGCGCCAGCGAGAAGGAAGATTGTGGCGTAGATGCGTACGGGTTGGCGGCGCAAGACTGGAATCCCTCGCTTGTCAGACTTCGGTGATTTCGACAGAACGAGCATAGTAGCCGGAATCAAGGCGCTTTGGCTGTCGCGTCGCATTCTTGATTGCAAGCCTGATCGTATAGGTGCCGGGCGTTGCAGGTGACCACACATGAGACCAGAGAGTCCACGGAGTTTTCTGCGGGACAGGAAGCCAATCGACGGGGACGTATTCTTCTTCTGGGTTGAAGCGAATGGCCAGCGCTTGGATTGATTCTGATCCGCCCCACAAAAGACCAACAACCCTATATTTCAGTTTGCCGTCTAGTTGCCATTTTTCGACGCGAATCGGCATTGCGGCGTGATCGATGCGGGCGGGCAGAAAATCTTTCGCAAGGCGCGGGCTGCCGTTCTGGTGTGTGCGCGCTGCGTATTCCAGCATTTGCGAAGTCGATTCGGCGGCGTCATCCGCCAAAGAGATGCGGTCCACCCATTTGACACAGCAGCATCCATACCATCCAGGCACAACCAGGCGCACCGGAGCGCCGTGATCCTTAGACAGAGGTTCGGAATCGAGTTGCGTGGCCAGGAAGGCCTTCGAACTTAGAAGATCGTCCAACTTGAAAATCCAGCTTGCACCCGGTGTCGATGTGACGGAGCTGCCGACGTAACGGTCGAATCCGGAAACCAGAACTTGTGTGGCCGATGATTTTGCTTTGGCCGCCGTCAAAATATCGGAAATGCGAATTCCAGCCCAGTCGCCAACACTGATCATTCCGAAGTGAGCTGCACGGGTGTTGCCCGCGCATTCCATCAAATGAAGGCCCTGCGCTGTCGCCGGGGTTCGCACGTCGTCGATCTTCAGCTTGCGCGGCTCCGCGACAAGGCCATCCACATTGATCTTCCAGCCGTCCGGCTTGGGCAGAATTTGCGAAGCGCGCGTCCGGACGTAAAAGCGATCGGGCTTCGTTACGAGTTCTTTCTCATCCAGGCTTGAAAGGGAAGTGTAAAGTCGGCCGTCGAGCTCACTTCCGAAGGCAGTATCCATTTCGACGGGTCCCTCATTCACAAAGTCGAGTTGGCCGAGGAACTTACCTTGTGAAAGAGAATCCTGGCGTGGCAGTTTCGCAAGAGCACGATGGTCCAGACCCAGCAGGAACGCCCCTGCCGACAGAAAACTCCTCTGAACAAAGTATCGCCTTAACAAAAGTGTCGCCGCTTCAGTTGCAATTCCCGTTTATCGTCAAGCATGACCGCTCACCAGCAAGGATCCATCTGCCATCGATGCGCGTTAGCGCAGATTCTACACCGAAGACTTGAGCTTGTGAGGCCCCGAGTAGGGGGAATCTGGTATTCCGGGAAATTTGTTAATTGAGTCCACCTTTTTTTGTTTGACAGCCAAATGTCTCCGTCGTATAAACGCGACAAATAGCGCCTGTGGTGGGCGTGACTTATCCATACTTTAGCTAAATTTGAGGGACGCTTTAGCGTATTCTTCGCCATTCGCGAGGGAACGACAGAGATATGCGCCAACTGCGTCCCTGTGGGTGGAGGACTTCGATGAAGAAGTGCCACGCGTATCTAGCTCTGGCGGTCGTTTTAACTCTAGGCCTCGCGAGTGGTTCCTTTGGTCAGACAGTGCAAGGTGTCATCGCAGGTTCAGTGAGCGATCCTAGCGGGGCTTCCGTCCCGGATGCCACGGTCACGCTCACAAACCTTGGCACCAATGCTTCTCAGACGACGACAACTGGTTCAGATGGCTCCTACCGTTTTTCGTTGGTCCCGCCCGGCACATACGTAGTTGAAGTCAAGGCCGCCAACTTTGCACGATTTAGAGCCACCGGAATCGTGGTTCAGGCCAGCCAGACTGTGCCGCTGCCCATTAAGCTGGAATTGGCCGGAGGCAAGGAAACCATCGAAGTAACCGAGCAGGTCCCGCTCGTGCAGACTGCGACTTCGGACCTCGCAACGCAAATCGACCGGACCACAATCTTGAACGCTGCTATCGCCGACCGCGATGTGTTTTCTTCTCTTCCTTATACGGCGCCTTCCGTTTCGCCCGGCATGGATATGACCCCGACGTCAGGCGGCGCGAGAGAAGCTGGAACGGCCTACTTGCTCAACGGTGCCGACGACAACGACAACTTCAGCGCAGGTGCGATTAATATTCGCCCGCCGCTCGAGTCCGTACAGGATTTTACGATTAAAACCAATCAGATGAGTGCCGAGTATGGTCGTGGAATGGGCGCAGTGGTCACTGCCAACCAGGTTTCCGGTACCAATAAATTTCACGGCGCAATCTACGAGTTCAACCGCAACGCTTTGCTGAACGCAAATGACTGGTTTTATGATCAGAACTTTCACGGCGATCCAAGTACATTCCCGAAGAGACCAAAGTACATCAGGAATCAGTTCGGCGGTGAAATTGACGGTCCCATCAAGAGAGACAAAACATTTTTCTCCTTTGCGTACGATCGCATTAAACTGAATGCCAGCACCACCACACCGCACACCTACGTGCCCACGAGTGACGGACTGGCCTATCTGCTTGCCAACGCCGGTGGGGACGGATCCGGTCGACCATCGGTTGCCCAGCAAATCCTGGCGGCTTATCCGCCGGTGACTTCGAACAACGTCTGTCCCGCGTCGGCTGACCCGGACGGAGTTACCGGTAAGGGCACAAACTACTGGGGCAACGGCGTGCCGAATCCGGTCGGTTGCCTTTCGTTCTCGGACCCTCAGCGTGACACGGAAGACGCCTACTACGGTCGCATCGATCACAATTTCAGCGCCAACGACAAGCTAAGTTTTGCGGCCAATATCTTTCGGCAAAAGTTTGTCGACGTTTTCGGCGGCGGGCCGCTCACTACAAAAGGTCCCATCAACGGAACAACCACCAACCACTATCACAACTTTACTCTCACTGAGACGCACGTTTTCAATCCTCGCCTTGTGAACGAGGCAACGCTCACCCACAACAGGCACTACAACGTGTTCATTGCCGGTGATGGTACGAACACTGTCCCCAGCATTACCATCGACAACCAGACCGGAGGGTGCCTCGCCGTCAACCTGGGAGGTCCGTTTGAGGGTGGCCAGGTACAAGGGTTCACCCAGGATCGCTGGGGAGCGACGGACAATTTGACAGTGACCAGAGGGCGTCACTCACTTAAGTTTGGTGGTGGCATGCAGCACGGCGTCCTTTACCGCAACTGGGATCTTGGCATCCCCGGTTTCTATGAGTTCGGTGAGCTATCGAAGATTGAGGACGGCGGAGGTCAAAGCGCTGCCTGCCCAGTCGGGACTATCATCACGCCGGCTTGCGACGCTACCCTTCAGGCCGATGGCACGATCGCCAACGTCGGTGATGAAACCAATGCGAACCTTGCAGGCGACTACAACTATTTTCAGGAAACTTCAATTGATCCCGCAACCGGCAATAAAGCTGACGCCTATCGCCATTACACCTACCATGATTACTACTGGTTCGTTCAAGACGACTGGAAGGTCACTTCCCGGTTGACAGTAAATCTCGGAATACGGTGGGATCGATTCGGAGCTCCCGCCGAAGCGCATGGGATTTTGGCACAGTTCACGAACGTTGGTTGCAACATACTAGACTTCAGTTGCATTCAAAGTCTGAAAGTCGGTCCTGTGAAGCGGATGTGGCCAACACGCAATAACGATTACGCCCCTAGAATCGGTTTCGCTTGGGATCCGACTGGGAAGGGCAAGATGGCCATTCGCGGTGGCTACGGCATCTACTACGACCGTATTTTCGATAATATCTGGTCCAATGGTGCCTGGAATCCGCCCTTTTATGGCCTCGCGGATTTCGAAAATGACATCGGCGACGCTACGTTTTTCTCAAACCCGGCCACGCTCGGTCCTGCTTACGATCCGAGCATTCCAGGCTGCCAAATACCCAATGCGGCCAACGCGAACTGTGCGGGCCATCGCGTTTCCATCCGCACCATGGACACCAAGATGAAGGACTCTTCCGGCGAAAACTATTACTTTGGTGTCGAGCGCCAGGTGCTAGGAGGGCTACTTCTCAGGGTGAACTACCAGGGTTCATTCGGCCGACATCTGCCGATGCTTGAGAATTATAATCGCGTGGATGGCATCGCCTATTACAATTTCAATACTGGTGCGCCTCGGACGCGCCTGAGCCCACTTCGTCCTAACCCGCTGTATACTGGCTTCAACTACCGCTCGAACAGTGTTAGTTCCAACTACAACTCGCTGGTTCTCGAAGCCCAAAAGCACATGGGGCATGGCCTGCAGTTCCAGACCAGCTATACCTTTTCGAAACTGCTCGATGTGAACTCGGAGCTGTTTGCAGGCTGTTCGACAATCGGGGGGTTCACGGCGCCTTACTACTACATCTCTAACGCAAGACCAAACCTGTCGCATGGCCCTGCGTCGTTTGACCACAAACATGCGTATAAATTTAACGTAACGTATGAGTTGCCTTTCTTCAAAGCGCAGAAAAGCTTTGCCGGTCACGCATTCGGTGGCTGGACGCTTGGCAGCCTGTTACAGGTCTACTCGGGTCATCCGGTTGACGTGTATGTGGGCGCTCTCGGCAGTGGCGCCAGCACGAGATTTCGTGCGCGCGACGCTAGCGGTGCCTTGGTTCTCGACCAGAACGGCGTCCCCTTCAACATCGGAGGCGACTACAACCTAGACGGCGTCTTGAACGACCACCCTGTTTTCCTGGGTTCCAGCGTTGGTTCTGCCTACAGCGGCGGCAGCCCTGCGGATGGCATTTTCAAAGATAACAACCAGATAGGATGTGGAGAAGCCGGGCTTCCAGCGACCGTTGCAAATATCGCAGCATGCAACGCCAGTCTTGCCGGAGGCACGCCGAATACCCTCTTTGGAAATCCTGCCTATCCGTCGGGTAGCACGCCTTACGAGAGGTTCGGTGGCCTCGGTAGGAATGTTTTCCGCGGGCCGAAATTCATCCAGATGGACCTCGGCTTGAGCAAGAGCTTCAAATTGACGGAAAGGATAAAGCTCGATTTCCGTGCACAGGCACAGAACCTAACGAATCATCCGGACTTCGACTGCATTAACGGCAACCTGGTCCAGACCACCTTTGGCAAGTCACAGTGTCTTGCGCAGTCCGTGCAAGGATTGGGCGCGCCAACTTCGCGAATCATGTCGCTAGGTTTGCGGCTGGCGTTTTAGATCGCGGTTGCACGGATCGATAAGCTTACCCGGCTCTGCGGAATAATTCCGCGGGGCCGGCTCCTTTCTGCCGGCCTGTAGTCACAAATTTCACGTTGAATGGCTGAGACAGCCTCCCCTCTGGCGCTCTCTTCGTTGACTTTTGTGCGCCTACTCCATACAATTGATGTTTGTCTTTGCAGGAAGCCGATCGCTATGCGATCGCACATGAAAGGTGTGACTGATTGCGATGAGGACGTACGTGGCAAGGGGTGAAGAAGCCGAAGCACTAAAGGTTGGGGCAAAGTGGTTCGTCGTGGACGCAACCAATCAGGTTTTGGGCCGTCTGGCCACGAAAGTAGCGCGCGTGCTGATTGGCAAGGACAAGCCGAGTTTTACGCCGTACCTGGACTCAGGCGATCACGTGGTCGTGATTAACGCCGACAAGATCCGCATGACCGGCAACAAGCTCGAACAGAAGGTATACTATTCGCATAGCGGCTATCCGGGCGGATTGAAGGAAGTCCCCGCGAAGCGCGTCCGTGAAGCGAAGCCGGAGTGGATGGTGCGCGAAGCGATCATCGGCATGCTTCCGAAGAACAAGCTGCGTGCCCGCCGCTTGAAGAAATTGCGCGTGTATCGCGATGCTTCTGGATTGTCGCGTCACACCGGCCAGAAGCCTCAGCCCCTGGCGCTGTAAAAGGATTCGGTCAGAAGTGCCCGGAACCTTGGTCATGGAAGAGGAACGATGGTTCCTCTTTTTGCGACGAAAATTGGGGTAACTCCAGCGTTTTCAAAGGTTTCATGGTTTTTTTGTAGGCACTGAGATAAGGCTTAGAGTTGCCGCACTTAGTTGTTCCTCTACGCAGGTCCTAGTCAACCGACGTTGGCCTCGCAAGGAATCAGCCGGGTGAAAAAGATTGACCAGAGCAAGGCGCACTTGTTTGCGCCAAACTGGCAAGTGGATTTTTGAGGAGGACAGTTGAGTACTGAATCGCCAGCAACCTCGAAGACTTGGTTTCACGGTACAGGACGCCGCAAAGAATCGGTCGCGCGCGTATTCCTTCGTGCGGGAAGCGGCAAGTTCGCGATCAACAAGCGGACGGTGGACGTCTATTTCCCGAATTTCGCATGGAAGCACGACGCGATCGAGCCGCTGAAGTTTACCAGCCTGTCCGATCAGGTTGACGTGGTGGTGACCGCGCATGGTGGCGGCGTTGGTGGCCAGGCTGGAGCGGTGCGCATGGGATTGGCGCGGGCGATTTCGCGCTTCAACCCTGAGCTGCGCCCGGCACTGCGTAAGAACGGTTTTCTCACCCGCGATTCGCGCATGAAGGAACGCAAGAAGTACGGTCAGAAGGGCGCGAGAAAGAGATTCCAGTTCACCAAGCGGTAATCGCTTGGCTGAACGGCGCAGACGCGAGTCTGTGGCGAACTCCGGTGTGGCGGTGAAAGCCGCCACATCGAGATCACGGCCGGCAAGAAGCCGGCAAGAGGCTGTTCCGAGGCGCGCAGAAAGCGGTGCAAATCCGTTTCTCTAAAACCCGGCAAGCAGCCATTCACTAAGGAGGAAAAGTGGCAGTTGAAATTACCATGAAAGAGTTGTTGGAGGCCGGAGTTCACTTCGGTCACCAGACGCGGCGCTGGAATCCGAAGATGAAGGAATATATTTTTGGCGAGCGCAACGGGATTCACATCATTGACCTGCAGAAAACCCTGAAGATGTTCCGCGAAGCAAGCCGCTTCGTGAGTGATCTTTCCGGACAAGGCAAATCCGTTTTATTTGTTGGCACCAAACGCCAGGCTCAGGAAGCCGTCTCCGAAGAAGCGAAAAAGTGCGGGGCGTTCTTTGTGAACCACCGCTGGCTGGGCGGCACGCTGACCAACTGGGCGACACTGCAGAAGTCCATCAAGCGGCTGAAATTGCTGAAGGCCATGACCGAAGACGGCCGGATGGAACAACTTTCGAAGAAAGAACGCGCGCGGCTGGACCGCGAAATGAAGCATCTCTTCCAGAACCTGGAAGGCATCGAGAACATGACGCAGCTTCCCGATGCGATGTTTGTGATCGATTCCAACGCGGAAGAAATCGCCGTAAAAGAAGCGCGCCGCATGGGCGTGCCGGTCGTTTCGGTTGTCGATACGAATTGCGATCCCGATGTCGTTGACTGGATTATTCCCGGAAACGACGATGCTTTGCGCGCCATTCGTCTTTTCACCTCGAAGATTTCGGAATCGGTGGCCGAAGGCAAGGCCGCATACGAACAATCGCAGGTAGGCGAGCACAAAGCTGCCGCGGACCAGGCTTTGGTTGACGGCGTCGAGTACGTGGACACAAGCGCCTACGAACAATATGAAAAGCAGGAAGGCGACTTTGTCGAAGCTACAACTGAAGAAGTTGCGCCGCCGGTGGAAGCCACGGTGCCTCCGGACGACGGCAAGGTATAAGAGAAGCCTACGGGCATAGAAGTAAGCAGGCCCGTTCCGGGGCGACTTGGAGCGGGCCGTTTTGCAAACAATCGAAAAGAGATTCAGGAAAAAGAAGAGAGGGTTTCAGGGTTTGTATTTGTAAACTCTGGGATAACAAAGGATGAGCACACCGAATACAGCCATGGAAATTCCAGCGAAGCTCGTGAAGGAATTGCGGGACCGCACAAACGCGGGATTCAATGATTGCCGCGCGGCTCTGGTTGAAGCCGGCGGCGACATCGAAAAAGCTATCGCTGTTCTGCGCAAGAAGGGGCAAGCGGCCGCTGCGAAAAAAGCAACCCGCGAAGCGACGGAAGGCCTCGTTGGAAGCTACATCCACGCCGGTGGAAAGATCGGCGTGCTGGTGGAAGTGAATTGCGAATCCGACTTTGTGGCGCGCACCGAAGCCTTTCAGCATTTGTGCCACGACATCGCGATGCACATCGCGGCGCTGGATCCGAAGTACGTTCGGCGCGACGAGGTGACGTCGGAGATGCTGGAGAAGGAACGCGAGATTTATCGTGCGCAAGCTGTGGCAACTGGAAAGCCGGAGCCCGTCGTCGAAAAGATCGTGACCGGCAAGATGGAGAAGTTCTACGAAGAGAACTGCCTCTATGAACAGCACTACATCAAGGACGAGGGCACGACGATCGGCGAGATGGTGGCGAGCGCCATCGCCAAGCTCGGCGAAAACATCAGTATCAAGCGGTTCGCGCGGTTCAAGGTCGGTGAAGTGACCGGCACAAACGGCCCGGAAGCTACTCCGATTCCTGCGCCAGTCAAAGCTTGAGACCATAGAGCCAGAAATGCGACGCGCCTCGGGTCAAACCGGGGCGCTTTTTTTGTGCGCCCTCTGGGCCCTCATGCCGAATTCCGTGCCTCTGCTGTGATACTTCGCGCTGAGTTTGTTACAATTCCGAGGATTTAATCTGACCCTGTCAACTCAGGGTTTGTAGAACAAACCCTGGAACCCAGAACGGAGCGACATGGCAGCGCGAAAGTCCGAGAAGAAAAGCTCCAAGAAGAAACCGGCGTACAAACGAATCTTGTTGAAGCTTTCAGGCGAATCGCTGCAGGGTCCGCTGGGTTTGGGCGTACATGGCGAAACGCTGCAGTCGATTGCGCGCGAATTGAAGGAAGTTCGCGAACTGGGAGTGGAAATCGCAATCGTTGTTGGCGGGGGTAATATTTTTCGCGGTGGCCGGCAAAAGGGATTCGAGATCGAACGCGCGACCGGCGATTATATGGGCATGCTTGCGACGGTGATCAACGCGCTGGCGCTGCAGGACGCGCTCGAAAAAGTTGGCGTTTTTACGCGCGTATTGAGCGCCATCGAAATGCACCAGGTTTGCGAACCGTTCATCCGCCGCCGTGCGATGCGTCATCTTGAAAAAGGGCGTGTGGTGATTTTTGGCGCAGGCACCGGGAATCCCTATTTTTCGACGGACACGGCGGCCGCGCTGCGCGCCATGGAAATGAAGGCGGACGTGATTTTGAAAGCCACGCGCGTCGAAGGCATTTACTCCGCCGATCCGGAAAAAGTGGCGGACGCAAAATTCTTTTCACAGGTCACCTATCGCGATGTGTTACACCAGGATCTGAAAGTGATGGATTCGACGGCCATTTCCCTGTGTATGGATAATGGCATGCCGATCGTGGTGTTCAGCATGAATCAGTTCGGAAACATCAAACGCGTGGTGATGGGTGAACGCGTGGGTTCTACTGTAAGACCGGCCTAGTGGCAGTATTCGAGCCTGAACCAAATCGATTTATGAGGATGCGATGACGACGATTGCGACGACGAAAGAAGCGCTGGCTGCGGCCAAGACGCGAATGGAAAAAGCTGTAGAGGATTTTCGGAAAGAGCTGGCCACAGTACGAACCGGCCGCGCGAACGCCGCATTGCTCGACAACGTGCGCGTTGATTTTTACGGGACGCCGACGCCAGTAAATCAGCTTGGCACCGTGACCGTGCCCGAGGCCACAATGTTGGTGATTTCGCCCTGGGATCCGGGCGTGGTCGCGGCCATCGACAAGGCGATACGCGCAAGCGATCTTGGACTCAATCCGACAAACGACGGCAAAGTCGTGCGGGTGCCAATTCCCGCTCCAACGGAAGAACGCCGCAAGGAACTTGTAAAGCACATTCACAAAGTATTGGAGAATCACCGGACGGCGGTGCGAAATATTCGACGCGACATCAAGGAAGCCATCGACAAACTGGAGAAGGATAAGAAGATCAGCCAGGATGAGCAGAAACGCTCGCTCGATGAACTGGAAAAAGTTTCGCACGCCGAGACGGAAAAGATTGAAGACCTGAGCGCGGCGAAAGAAAAAGAAGTGATGGAGATTAAGTAGAGATCAGTGACTGGTGACTGGCTGAAGAGGCCCTCCTTCGCGGGAGGGTTTTTGTTTTTTGTGGGCTACATTGGTCGCGAGATTTACTTTTCGGCGGGCTGAGTGCGTTGCAGCGTGAAGAGTTGCGTTTGATCGGCTTGAACGGCGTGAAGGAAGGTGTTCAGGTCTGGGGCGCGTGCTGCGGGAATTTGCGAAGCGATGAAGCGCAGCTTGCGTGTTGCGTGGATTGCGTTTCCGTCTGTTGAGTATTTTGATGAAAATGTGGCGTAGTCCCGTTCCACAGCTGTGCCTGTAGGCGGCTGCCCGCTGGTTCCCTGCGGCAGCTGCACGGTCGCGGTCAGCTCAATCTTCAGTGGCGTGCCGAGATCGATGGAGTTTTTTCCAGAAATGTTCGCTGAGGCTGATGGTGCCTCGGGCAGGCCGGGCAACGGTAGCAGGGCAGGAATGCGAACTGTTTTTTTGGACCAATCCACGAATTTCGGCTGGGAAAGTTCGTAGTCAACGACAAACGGCTCTTTCGTCGCGTAGGGATCAGACGCGGTTACGTTGACAATCTGCCCGCGGAAGCCGTCGGAAATGGCAAGCAGCTGCGCAACGTCCTTCCATTTTTCTTTAGGCGTTTTGTGGAACGCCACGCGAAGCAGCAATTCATTTTCGCCGAGCATCACGTAATGCACTTTCGCTGTCAAATTACCATCAGCGCTTAGAGAAGCGTCGACGTTCACCTTCTGCGAGGAACGGTAAAACAGTCGCTTGGGGATAGTTTGCCAAAGCTCTTGAGCTGTCGATCCGACCACAAAAATCCGCTTGCCGCGAAACTCCGCGGGAATCATGCCTTCCGGCGCAACCTCGGAGTTCAAATCTGACCAGGGTCCCAGCGTCACAGCGAAGCCCCTCGTAAGCAGATATCTGAAGCGTGCCGGCGAAGGAGGGTCGTCTGTAGGTTGTTCAGCGGAGTCCGAAACGAAGCCCGCGTCTGCAGATCCGAGCACTGCGGCGAAAAGGACAACTTTGTCTTCGGCTGACGCATACCGCGACTTCAGAATTTCAGTCGGCCTGCGCGTCCGAAAACCAGTTGCGTCGAGTGGCAGGTCAACGGTTCTGATTCTCTGTGCGACGAACTCGTAGGCTTCGCCAACTTCGCCGTCGACCGCGCCGTGCCAAAATTCGGAAGATTTTTCGTGCACCGCAATCAGTTCGTCTTTGTTCGGAGTAAGGAATGTTGAGAGCTTTTCAGCTAGATGCTTCCACGACTTAAACGTCGAAAGCGAAATATCCGCTCCGGTCACGTCGGATTTTTCACCTGCTGCTATCGTGATGACTGAACTCTTTCGTTTCCAGCGATAAACGGTGCGACGGTCGTTGTTTTGACCTGTGGGTGGTGACGAGTCGGGCGGCGTTGCCGGATTGATTTTTGGTTTGATTTGTAACGAGCCGGGCAGATCGAGTTCGAAATTTTCTTCCGTGACGATGCCCGTACGGTCGAAGGAGTGGTCAAGCCAAAAATCAGGAGCTAGGGGATGGTGAGTTGTCGTGGTGATTACGCGATATTCGAGGAGATCGCCTGGCTGCAGGCCGAGGATGCGGACGGATTTGACGCGCACGTCCTGATAAGCAGGAGCATCGAGTACGGCGGAATTCGGATTGTCGGTGATGGCGCTTGGGAGAATGTCCGCAATGCCGCCGCTTGCATGGGTGATGCGAACCTGCGGAACGTCGACCGCCTGGAAGCTGCGATTGAAATCAAAATTCAGCCGAGCGAACTGGCGCACCCCAAGCTCGTTGTTGATGCGGACGCGGGCGCGGACTTCTTTCCGCGAGTCTCCGCTAGTTTCGAAGCGGTATTTGGTTTCGAGCAGTTCGATTTGTGCGGGATTTTTTTCAGTTTCGGCTGGCTTGGAAGACGCTGCCTGTTTTGATTCTTGCTTTGGTTCTTGCGCGTTGACCTTGTCCACGATTTGGTCCCTGCAGCAAAACGCAAAAACAAAAACGGCGGCGATCAGGAGCACTCGACGAGCGGAGCACACGCTGAAGCCTAGGCCACGATAAATAGATATTCGCCACAAATGGGAAAGAGAGCCGCCGGATAGGTTCACGTGATCCTCAATCGTAAGTGTAGGCGCGGCTCAACGTGCGGTAAAGAATCGCGTTCGACCGAGTTTCGAAAAAAGCTGCTCACACAACACCTAAGAGTGAAACGAATTACTGCTATTTCCGTCTGAAACGATGGGCGTGTGAAGTGATAGGCTTTTGTCGAAGGGACACGTCGAAGCACAAATAGGCGCAAATGAGCGCGAGAGGACTCGTTCAAGGAGATCATCGAATGCATAAATACCTAGCGGGGTTGGCAATGTGCGGACTCCTCGGCGCGAGCGGCGGCGCTGTATGGGCAGATGAGCTGCCTAAAGGTCCAGACGAGGACGGAACAAAGCCCGCGCTGGCGCGAATCGCGGGCGAGGGCATGATGAACTCGCACGCCTTCCAATATTTGACGGAACTGAGCGACGACATCGGATCGCGCGTCACCGGCACCCCGGCCGAGCGCAAAGCCGAGGAGTGGGGCGCCGCGAAGATGAAGGCGATTGGTCTTGAGAACGTGCATCTCGAGAAATACACGATCTGGAAAGGCTGGACGCGCGGCTCCGCCGAAGCGCAACTGCTTTCGCCAACAGCGCACAAACTCCACGTGGATGCGATGGGCTGGACAGGTTCAACAGCTGCGGGCGGAGCGGAAGGCGAAGTCGCTACGGTAAATCTGTTCGATATCGATGATGAAATCAAAAACGCGTCGCGGTTGAAAGGCAAGGTCGTTCTGGTGGTTCAGAAGGGCCAAGCAAAGAAAAATTTCATGATGCTGTTTGCGAGTTTCGGAGATTTTCTGAGAGCTGCGCACGATGCGGGTGCGATTGCGGTAATTGGCGGGCAAGGCGGCTCAAAATCGACGGGCATGAATTTGACGCACACGGGAATTTTGGGATTCGATGCGGACTTTGCGATTCCCGTGGTCTCCATGACCGCAGAAGATCAGGGACAACTTGAGCGCTTCATCGCAAAAGGCGTTACGCCGCGGATTCGCATCAACGTGCAAAATACGCTGACGAACGGACCGGTGGAAACGGCGAATGTGGTGGGCGAAATCCGCGGCCGGGAGCATCCCGAACAGATTCTGGTGGTCGGCGGCCACCTCGATTCATGGGATTTGGCGCAGGGCACAACCGACAACGGTTCCGGAACCGCCACCACGCTTGCAGCGGCCGAAGCGATCATGCGCTCGGGGCAAAAACCGCGTCGCACGATCCGGTTTGTGTTGTTCACCGGTGAGGAGCAAGGCCTCGATGGTTCGTTTGCGTACATCAAGCAACACGCTGCGGAATTGCCGAACCATCTTGGTGACTTGATTCTCGATGAAGGCCAGGGAGCAGTCACGGACTTCATGCTCGGGGGCCGCGATGATTTGATCCCTGCGTTTCAGCCTTTCGTTTCTTCGCTCGGGAATGTGCGGCCTTTGAAGGTGAACGACAAAGTTGAGTCCGGCACGGACACTCTGCCGTTTTCCATTGCCGGGCTTCCGGGAATCAACATGAACCAGGAAACCTCCGAATACAAATTCACACACCATTCCGCGGCGGATGCTCTCGATGCGCAGAAGCCAGATGTCCTGACCCAGAACGCCACGCTCATGGCCCTAACTGCGTTCTGGATTGCCGATCGTCCGGAGCGCCTTGCAGCCCCTTGGCCCGCCGAAAGGACCGCCAAGATGCTGAGAGCTCAGGGCGAATACGATGAGTTGAAGGCATTCAATATCTGGCCCTTCGGGGACCTGGGAGCCGAACCAAAAAAGCCATGAACTTAATGAAAATAAACGGGTTAATGCGGTCGCCGCGTTCCGCTCAGCGGGCGGGACGGCATCAGGCATACTTTCGCTTCATTTACGCTTTCCTAGCAGTCTTCCGTGAACACGAAGCGCTGTGAGCATTACGGACGCCAGGTCCGGGGGAACAGACAATTTTTCCTCAGGCCGCGCCGAAAGAGATTTGACACATCAAATTTTCTTCTCTATACTCTGTGTTTTACCACGGGTTCGTTTACCCGAGCAGTAGTACGGCAGTGCGGTTGTGCCGTGCGTAGTTGGAAGGATCTTCACTCCCGGAACATTGCAAGACGGATTGGGAGCGAAGAGCGGCCGGATATGGGACGCCAGTCCCGCAAAGCCGAGTAAGCCTCTCCAAATCGATGCCAAGAGCGGAGTTCTGCCTCTTGGAGTGCGTGCGGAGTTTCTTGCTGGTCTCTCCGGATTCGCAGTTTACCTTTCAGCGTAGTGTGCGCTCGCTAAAGTTGTCTGCGCGCTTGGCGAGTGGCGTCGAAAATCGTGCGCGCGTTTGCGGGTCCTGTTGCTTCAGGGATTGTCAGTGCAAGCTCTGAACTTCTTTATCTCAGGGTTTGTAAGTACAAACCCTGACCCGAAGGACGCGCCAAAAGAGGGAAGACTGTGCCGACATTTTCGCAACTGGTCCGAATGGGACGCGAAGGAATTCGCACGAAGACGAAATCGCCTGCGTTGGCGGGCTGTCCGGAGAAGCGCGGTGTGTGCATCCGCGTGTACACGCAGACGCCCAAGAAGCCGAACTCGGCATTGCGCAAAGTTGCTCGCGTGCGTTTGACGAATTCCATCGAAGTCACGACATACATTCCTGGTATCGGTCACAACTTGCAGGAGCATTCAATCGTGCTCGTGCGCGGCGGCCGTGTGAAGGATTTGCCGGGAGTGCGTTATCACATCGTGCGCGGCACCCTGGACGCCGCGGGAGTTGAGAATCGCAAGCAGGGCCGCTCGAAATATGGAGCGAAGCGCCCCAAGGCCGGAGCAGCGAAGTAAAGCGCCTGGTTTTACGGGGCGTGCACAAATTGAGTCGCAAGAATTTCGAAGGAGCAAAAGAGCAATGCCACGCAAAGGACTCGTCAGCCGCCGCAAGCAGGAAGTCGATCCGGTTTACGGCAACGACCTGGTTGAAAAGTTTATCTGCTCGATGATGTGGGACGGCAAAAAGAGCACGGCGCAGCGCGTGTTTTATGGCGCGATGGATCAGATGGCCAAGAAGACGAATGACGATGCGCTGAAACTCTTCAAGAAGGCTGTCGAGAACGCGAAGCCGTTGCTGGAAGTAAAGACGCGGCGTGTCGGCGGCGCGAACTATCAGGTTCCGGTGGAAGTGAATCCGTTCCGCCGTCAGTCGCTGGCCATTCGCTGGATTTTACAATATTCGCGCGATCGGGCCGGCAAGACGATGGTTGACAAGCTGGCGGATGAATTGATTGACGCGGCAAACGCGCGCGGCGGAGCGATCAAGAAGAAGGAAGACGTTCACCGCATGGCGGAAGCGAACAAAGCATTCGCGCATTATCGTTGGTAAGAGAGCGTAAGTAACGCTCTAAGAGATTTCAGGAAGCAAGAAGTTGAGGTTTTTGTGACGGAAACAGCTGTAATTCGACAGGGAGAAAAGAAGGCTAGTCAAGGGACCATGGCTCGCGTATTCAAACTCGAAGACACGCGCAATATCGGGATTATGGCGCACATTGACGCCGGAAAGACCACGTCAACGGAGCGCATCCTGTTCTATACGGGTGTGACTTACAAGATCGGTTCGGTGGATGAAGGCACAGCCACCATGGACTGGATGGAGCAGGAACGCGAGCGCGGCATCACGATTACGTCCGCGGCTACCACGGCATCCTGGGAGCGCTTCAACAAGAAGTATCGCGTCAATATTATTGATACTCCTGGCCACGTGGACTTCACGGTCGAGGTCGAACGTTCTTTGCGCGTTCTCGACGGCGCGGTCTGTGTGTTCGATTCGGTGGCTGGTGTGCAGCCGCAATCCGAAACTGTCTGGCGGCAGGCCGACAAATATCGCGTGCCGCGCATTTGTTTTGTCAACAAGATGGACCGCATGGGCGCGGACTTTGATCACGTGGTTCGCACGATTCGGCAACGCCTCGGTGCTCACCCTGTTCCCCTCCAGTTTCCTCTCGGCCGCGAAGATAATTTCATCGGAATTATCGATTTCCTCGAACAGAAAGTAATCGTGTGGCTCGAAGAAACTTTGGGCGCCAAATTCGAAATTTTTGAAGTTGAAAAGCTTTGGGACAAAGCGTTTGTCGATTCGCGCGCAGATGTGGCCGCTGCGTTGAAGGGCTCAGCAATCGATAAAGCGTTTTACGAC
>Ga0207646_10001997_pt1 | contig 24530 bp, 28 predicted proteins | sample KBSK5502metaG_FD_184343 | JGI IMG/M metagenome (GOLD analysis project Ga0207646, IMG submission 184343) | Corn, switchgrass and miscanthus rhizosphere microbial communities from Kellogg Biological Station, Michigan, USA - KBS K5-50-2 metaG... | ecosystem: Host-associated > Plants > Roots >...
AGGCTGGGACATCGCACGGGGGATCGTGGTGATGCCGGACAGCTCGCCCACCAACCCTTCGGGTTACGTGCTCGACGGCTACGGCGGGCTGCACCCGTTCGGGGCGGCGGCGCCGATCACGGTCGGGCCCTACTGGTCGGGCTTCGACATCGCGCGCGGCGTGGCGCTGAAGCCGGGCGCGACCCTGGCCAGCCCCGGCGGCTGGGTTCTGGACGGCTACGGCGGCATCCATGCCTTTGGGAGCGCGGCGGCGGTGGCCGGGAGCTACGACTACTGGCCCGGATGGGACATCGCCCGCGGGCTGACGGTCTGGGACATGGGCACCCCGGGTGTGCCTTCGGGCTGGACCCTGGACGCGTACGGGGCACTGCACCCCTTCGGCGGCGCGCCGCCGCTCAGCGGCAGCAACTACCAAGGCGGCTACGACATCTTCCGCGCCTGCGCCGCCGGTGGCTTCGCGGGCGGCTGGGACTCGGGCTCCAAGCGCATCGGATGAGGTTCCGGGTCCTTTCTCTAGCAGTCGCGCTGGCGGCGGCCGGGCCGTTCTCCGCGCCGGCAGCCGCGCACGCGGCGGCGCCGCCCGCGGCCGCGCTGCCGGCGGCGCACCTGGAGTTCGGGCTGTCCAACGGCCCCGATGAGCTGAGCTGGATGACCTCCAGCGGCGTGCCCTGGCGCTACCGCTTCCAGTACCTGGCCGGGGGTGTGGACACCGGGCACGGCTGGGCGACCTGGAATTCGCCCGCGGGCCAGTTCGCGACCGACTACATGAATGCGAGCACGACCAGCCCCGCGGCCTACATGCCCGTTTTCACCTACTACATGCTGCTGCAGTCGAGCCCGCGCAGCGGTTCGGAGTACGACCGCGACTACCAGAACCTGAACAACGCCACGCTCATGCGCACCTACTACGGCGACTTCAAGCTCCTGATGCAGAAGACGGGGGCGTACGGGAGCCAGGTCGTGGTGCATGTCGAGCCGGACCTCTGGGGCTACCTGCAGCAGCGCGCGGCCGGCGGTGGAGCGACCTCGCTGAGCGCCTCGGTGGCGAGCTCAGGCTTTCCGGAAGCGAGTGGGCTTCCCGACAACGTGCAGGGCTTCGCCCTCGAGCTGCTCAAGCTGCGCGACACGTACGCCCCCAACGCGTCGATGGCGATCCACGCCTCGATGTGGTCCTCCGGCCTGGACGTGGCATCGAACACCGATCCCAACCTCGACCCCGCCGCGGAGGCCCGCAAGACCGCCGCCTTCCTGAATGGGGCGGGCATCTCCGGCAACGCCTTTGGGATCAGCAGCTGGGACGCCGTCTTCAACGACGTCGACGATCACGACGCGGCCTGGTGGGAGCTGGCGAGCTGCGGGAGTCCGCCCTGCACCAACCAGTGGTTCACGCATTGGTGGGACCCGGCCAACACGCGATTCCCCAACTTCACGCGCTACCTGGCCTGGGTGTCCCAGCTGCACTCCGGCACCGGCCGCCAGCAGGTCGTGTGGCAGGTGCCGATGGGCAACCAGTACTTCCTGACCATGGACAACACCTGCGGCCACTACCAGGACAACGTGGCGCCGTACTTCATCGCGCACGCCGACCAGCTGCTGGCCGCGGGCCTGGTGGCGGTCATGTTCGGCGGCGGCAACTCCTGCCAGACCACCTATGACGACACCGCCGCGCACGACGGCGTGACCAACGGCAACGGCGCACCCATCAGCGATCCTCAGGGCGGCTGCAGCGCCTGCAACACGCACACCTCCACGTACGCGGACGACGACGGCGGTTACCTCCGCATCTTCGTGGGCGATTACTACGCCGGCCTGCAAACGCCGGTGCCGGGGAACGGGTCCACGACCTACACTCTGGATCGCTTCGGCGGCGTGCACGCGGCGGGCACGGCCCCGCCGCTGGCCGGAGCTCCTGCCTTCGGCTTCGACATCGCGCGCGGTCTCGCCATCGATCCCGACGGCGCCGGCGGGGTGGAGCTCGACGGCTACGGGGGGCTGCATCCGCTGGGCGCCAACCACGCGGGCAACGGGCCGTACTGGCCGGGCTTCGACATTGGGCGTGCGCTCGCACTGGCTCCCGCCAACCACGACCAGGGCTGGGTTCTCGACGGCTGGGGCGGCATTCACGCCTTCGGTGGCGCCCACGACGTGGTGGGCAGCTACGCCTACTGGCCTCACGCCGACATCGCCCGCGCCCTGCTGCTGCTGCCGGACAGCCCGCTCGACAACCCGTCGGGCTACGTCATGGACCTCTACGGAGGCATGCACGCGTTCGGGTTGGCGCAGCCCTTGAGCAACGGACCCTATTGGCCTGGCTATGACATCGCGCGCGGCGCCGAGCTTTTCGCCGGCGCGACGCTGGCGCATCCGGCGGGCTACGTCCTGGACGGCTTCGGCGGCCTCCACCCGTTCGGCAGCGCGCCGGCTGTGGCCGGCAGCTACGCGTACTGGCCGGGCTTCGACATCGCCCGCGGGCTCACGCTGTGGTCGGGCGCTCCCGCCGGTGTGGCCGCGGGCTGGACGCTGGACGGCTTCGGCGGTCTGCATCCGTTCGGCGGCGCCCCGAACCTGCGCGGCAGCGCATACCAGCCGGGCAACACGATCTTCAACGCCTGCGCCGCAGGCTTCTAGCGCGAGCGGGGAAGGCCGAGCACCCGCTCGGCCAGGATGTTGCGCAGGACCTCCGAGGTCCCGGCCTCGATGGTGTTTCCGCGCGAGCGCAGGAAGGCGTACTGCCAGCCGCCCCCGTTCTCGACCATGCCCATGGGGCCCATGAGGTCGATCGCGGTCTCGGTCATGCGCTGGTTCAGCTCCGACCAGGCCAGCTTCAGGAGCGACCCCTCGGGCCCGGGCACGCCCGTCCTCATGGTGGCCGTGATCGCCCGGTAGCCGTTGAGCTGGATCGTCCGGGCCTCGATCCAGTGCTGTGCCAGGCGCTGGCGGACCAGGCGCTCGCGGGAGCGCCCGAGCCGGCGCGCGTGCTCGATCAGCTCACCCGAGGTGATCTGCGCCCGCGTCGCCAGGGCCAGGCCGAGCGTGCCCCGCTCGTGGAGGAGCGTGGTGATCGCCACCTCCCAGCCGTGCCCCGGCGTGCCGACGACCTGCGACTTGGGCACCTTGACGTCGCGGAAGAACATCTCGTTGAACTCGGGGTCGCCGGTGATCTGGCGCAGCGGCCGCACCTCGACGCCCGGAGACTCCATGTCGACGAGCAGGTAGGTCAGCCCGTCGCGGGGGTTGGCCTCCGTGCGCTCGCGCGTGAGCAGCATGCACCACTTGGCGACGTGGGCCAGGCTGGTCCAGACCTTCTGGCCGTTGACCAGGTAGTGGTCGCCGCGGTCCTCGGCCCGCGTCTGGAGGGCGGAGAGATCGGAACCGGCGTTGGGCTCGCTGAAGCCCTGGCACCAGATCTCGTCGGCCGTCAGCAGCGGCTTCAAGTAGCGGGCCTTCTGCTCGTCGGTGCCGTGCGCCATGACCACCGGCCCGCCCATCCCCAGTCCGATCACGTTCACGGGATCCGGCGCGCGGGCCAGGATGGCCTCGTTGTTGAAGATCATCTGCTCGATGAGCGTCGCGCTGCGGCCGCCGTACTCCTTGGGCCAGGCCAGCCCCAGGTAGCCCGCCTCGTAGAGCCTTCGCTGCCAGGCCCGGCGGCCCTCGATCCCCTCCGAATCCCGTTCCCGGGGCACGTTGGCGGTAAGCCAGGCGCGGGCCTCGGCCTGGAACTCGCGCTCCTTGGCTGTGAGATCGAAATCCACCGACTTAACCTTAAGTGGTGCGGCTGCTCTTGACCGGCTTCGAGCCGTTCGGCACGCACAGCATCAACCCCAGCATGGTCCTGGCAGAGCGCCTGGGCGGGGTGGTGCTGCCGGTGAGCGCCCGCCGCCTGACCGGGGCGCTGGCGGCCGCCATCGAGGAGGCGCGGCCTGAGATCGTGCTTGGCCTCGGCCTGGCCGAACACCGCACCCAGGTCGCGGTCGAGCGCCTTGCCATCAACTGCCTCGACTTCTCGATCCCGGACAACGACGGTGTGCTCCTGGTCGACGAGGAGGTGGTGCCCGGCGGCCCCGCCGCCTACTTCGCCACCATCGCCGTGCGCGCCCTGGCCGCGGCCTGGCAGGCAGAGGAGCTGCCCTCCTACCTGAGCAACAGCGCCGGCACCTTCATCTGCAACCAGATGCTCTACACGGCCTGCCGCATGGCCGAAAGCGGTGGCTTCCGGGCGGGATTCATCCACCTGCCGCCGCTGGAGCACGTCGACCTCGAGCGCCAGCAGCGCGCGGTCGAGATCGCGCTCGCCGTCACGGCCGGTTTAGGCGACGGCCTCGGCCACCTCGGCGAGGACCTCCAGGTGGCCGGGGTCGTCGAGCAGAAAGTGCTGGCAGCAGAAGAGTTCGACACCGGCCGCTGAGGCCTCGCGCACGCGCTCGGCCACCTGGTCAACCGTGCCCGCCAGCCCGCGCGCGGCCACCGCCTCGACCACGGCGTCCGGCACCATCCCCTGAAAGCGCGGGATCACCTCGGCCAGGGCCTGGGCGCGCTGCCGCAGCTCACCGCGGTCGCGGCCGACCAGCGCCACGCACATCACCGAGCGCCGGATCTGGCGGGGGTCGCGGCCGAGCTCGCGGCAGTAGCCGTCGAGGATGGCCGACTTCGAGCGGAAGGCGTCCAGGTCGAGCGGGTTGAGGTTCCACTCCGCCGCGTGGCGGGCGGCCAGGCTCAACGTGCGCTTCTCGCCGCCGCCGCCGATCAGCAGCGGCACCCGCCCGCCGCGCGGTGGCCGGGGGTTCGAGATCTCCCAGGTCTTGTGGATGCGGTCGATGCCCGCCTCCAGGTTGTCGAAGCGCTGCTTGAGCGAGGGGAAGGGGATCCCGAAGGCCTCGTGCTCGGCCACGTTCCAGCCTGCTCCCACGCCCAGAATCAGCCGGCCCCCGGCCAGGAGGTCGACCGCCGCCGCTTCGCGGGCGAGCAGCGCGGGCAGCTTGAAGGTCAAGGGCGTGACCATGGGCCCGAACTCGATCCGGGAGGTCCACTCGGCGGCCAGCGCGAGCGAGGTCCAGCAGTCGATGCAATCGCGCGCGAATCCGCCCATCACCGAGAAGAAGTGGTCGCTCCGGCGCAGGGTAGCGAAACCCAAGCGCTCGGTGTCAGCGCAGAGCGCGCGCCAGCGGTCCCAGGTGAGGCCTTCCTGGCCCTCGATCATGACTCCGATCGCGGTCAATGCTCGAACTCCTTGCGAACGCCGTCTGCGGGCAGCCAGTTGACGATGAGCTCGGTCGGGATCCCCGCCTTCCGCGGCATCCAGATCGCGAGGTCAACGTAGACGAACTGGTCGACGTAGTGGGCGTCCGAGTCGAGGGCGAACCGGCAGCCCAGCTGGAGCGCCAGGCGCGCCAGCTCGGGCGAGAGGTCCATGCGCGCGGGGTCGCAGTCGATCTCCATCAGCACTCCCGTGCGGGCCGCTGCCGCGAAGACCTTCTCGAAGTCGTAGGAGGCGCCCGCCCGGCTGCCCGGGCGGCGGCCGGTCGGGTGGCCGATCACGTCGACGTGCGGGTGCTCGACCGCGCGCAGCATGCGCTCGGTCATCCGGGCGGGGTCCATGCGCAGCTGCAGGTGGGGAGAGGCGATCACGACGTCGAGCCCGGCGAGCGTCTCGTCGTCGAGGTCGAGGCTGCCGTCGGGGAGGATGTCGACCTCGATGCCCTGCAGCAGGGTGAAGCCGTCGCCCAGGCGCTCCTGGGCCTCGGCGATGACGCGCCGCTGTGCCGCCAGGCGCTCCGGCCCCAGCCCGTTGACCACCGTGATCACGGGCGAGTGGTCGGTGATGCCCAGGTACCGGTAGCCCCGGGCCTGTGCGGCCAGCGCCATCTCCAGGACCGTGGCGCCACCGTCCGACCAGTCCGTGTGCGAGTGCAGGTCGCCCTGGTACCCCTGGTCGACGAGTGCGGTGAGCTGCTCCGGTTGGGCCGCGGGTTCGCCCGACTCCTCGCGCAGCTTGTCCAGGTAGGCGCTGCGGTTCTCGGTGACCAGCTCCCGAAGGACCCTGGCGATGCCCGCTCCCACGCCCTCCAGAGAGTCCAGCTTGCCGGCCCGGTTGAGGGCGTCGAGGTCGGGTCGGTCGCGCAGCAGGGCCGTGGCGACCTTGCTGAAGGCGCGCGCCCGATGCTGATCCTGCTTCCCGCGCAGGTGATAGGCGATCTCCGCCAGGTAGGCAGCGGCCTCGTCGGGGCTCAAGCCTGCTTGGTCAGGAGTATGTGCGGCGGCGTGAGGGGGCCGAAGTAGTCGGTGAGGTCCGGACGGTCGGGGAACGCGGGCTCCGGGTAGTCGCGGCGCTCGTAGCCGCGCTCCTGGAACCAGTCCGGGTCCTGTGGCGAGATCAGGGCCACGGTGCCGCCCGGACGCACGACCCTTTCCATCTCCGCCAGCGCCTCGGCCCCGCCCAGGGGCGCCTGTGCGCCCATGGCGGCGCCGGCGGTGGCCAGGTCGGCCCAGCCGGAGGCCAGCGGCAGACGCTGGGTCACCGCCGCCACCACCAGCGCTCCCGTGCGTGCGCGGAGCCTGCCGCGCAGGGACGGGCAGGGCTCGGCCGCCACCACCATGGCGGCGACTCGAACCAGGTGGGCGGTCAGGCGGCCGGCGCCGGCGCCCACCTCGACCACCCGCGCGCCCTTGGCGGGCAGGTCGGCGAGGAGCTGCGGCGAGATCGGTTCGGCGTCGGCCAGCGCGATCCAGCGCTCCGGCTCCAGCTCGTAGACCAGCGTCCAGAAGAGCGCCCGCACCACCCGCTCGGCGGCGGCGGCGCGCTCGGATTCGGGCACCGGGCGCTGGCTCAGGCGAAGCAGCCGCTCGCCGCGCGCCGGGCCGAGGGCGCCCGCCACCGTGAACAGCTCCCGGCCGGCGAGTGCCGCAGCGATGTCTTCGAGGGGCGGCGCCGCCGGAATCGGGGCCAGCACGCGATGCAGCGTGGAAGGCGAGAGGCGGGCCAGGTCGGCGGCTCGGAACTGCGCGCTGCCGGGCGGCGCCGCGAGCACGGCCTCCGAATAACGCACAGGCTTGGTCCAGTATAGAAAGCGATGGCTGCCGTCACGATCGTGCGCCGGGCCACGTTCGCGGCCGCCCACGTGCTTCGCCGCGACGACTGGGACGAGGCCCGGAACTGCGCCGTTTTCGGCGCGTGCGCCGGCGATCACGGGCACAACTACGTGCTCGAGGTCGCCCTTCAGGGCGTACCCGAGTCCGACACCGGCATGGTGGTCAACCTCAAGGACCTGGACCGCCTGATGCGCCAGTCCGTGATCGAGGACGTCGACCACCGGCACCTCAACCGCGATGTGCCCTGGCTGGTAGGCGTGATTCCCACCGCCGAGAACCTGGCACTGGCCTTCTGGCACCGCCTGGAGGAGCGGCTCCCGCAGGGCACGCTGGCTCGGGTGCGCCTGGTCGAGTCCGAGAACAACTCGGTCGAGGTCACGCGGTGAGCGTTTCCCGCCCCCGCTTCTCGCCCGAGGACCTGCCCGACCTGGTCGAGCGGCTGCTCATCCACCTGGGCGAGGACCCCCAGCGCGAAGGCCTGGTCGACACCCCGGAGCGCGTGGCGGACTCTCTCGGCTACCTGACCGAGGGCTACGGGCTGGACGCCGCCGACGTGGTGGGCGACGCCTTCTTCAGCCAGGACTACGACGAGATGGTCCTGGTCCGCGACATCCCCTTCTACAGCCTCTGCGAGCACCATCTGCTGCCTTTCTTCGGCGTCTGCCACGTGGCCTACATGCCGCGCGGAAAGGTGCTCGGCCTGAGCAAGATCCCGCGTCTCGTCGACGTCTTCGCCCACCGCCTGCAGCTCCAGGAGCGCTTGACGCGGGAGGTCGCCGAGGCCTTGGAGCGGGTGGTCGAGCCGGACGGGGTCGCGGTCGTGATCGAGGCCCGGCACCTGTGCATGGAAATGCGCGGGGTCGAGAAGTCGGGCGGCCAGACCGTGACCTCCTGCATGCTGGGCGTGTTCCGCGACGACGCCCGCACCCGCGCCGAGTTCCTGGAGCTGATTCGCAACCGCGTATGAGGCTCGCGGTGGTGGCCCCGCTGGTCACCCCGCTGGCGGAGGCGCAGCTGGGCGGCGCCCAGGCCTTCGTCGCCGACCTGGCCCGGGCTCTGGCAGCGCGCGGCCACGAAGTCAGCCTCTACTGCGCCGAGGGCTCCGAGCTGAGCGGCGTGCGGCTGTGCACAGTGCCGGTCGAGCGAGCCGTGGCGCGCGCGCTGGTGATGCCCGGCGGCCGCGCCGCCGGCCCGGTGCCCGAGCTGCGCGACGCCATCGCACGCCTCTACGACCGGGTCCGGCTGGATGGCGCCGACGCGGTCAGCCAGCACTCTTTCGACGCCGAAGCCATCGAGCTGGCCGAAGACCTGCCGATGCCGGTGCTGCACACGCTGCACCTGCCCCCGATCGTCCCCGCCGTGGTGAACGCCGCGAGGACCACCCGGCGGCGGCTGGCGACCGTTTCGCGCGCGACCGCCGGCGCGTGGGCGGCCGCGGGCGCGGGGTGCCTGGTCATCCCCAACGGGGTGCCCGACTTCGACGCGGGTTCACCGCCGGTGCGCGCGGAGGCCATGGTCGCGGGCCGCATCTCGCCAGAGAAGGCCACGCACACAGCCGTCGAGCTGGCCCGTCGGGCCGGGCTGCGCCCGCGGGTTTTCGGGACCATCTACGACGCCGACTACGCCGTCGCCTACCACCTGGCGCCTGAGGCGCGGCTGCCGCGGCCGGAGCTCTGGCGGGTGATGGCCGGCTGCGCGGTCACCCTGATGCCGGTGGAGTGGGACGAGCCGTTCGGACTGGTCGCGGCCGAGTCGCAGCTGGCGGGAACGCCCGTGGTCGCCTATCGGCGCGGGGGGCTGCCGGAGGTGGTGGAGGACGGCGTTGGCGGGTTCCTGGTCGAGCCCGGGGACGAGGCCGCCTTCCTGCGGGCGATCGCGGCCGCCCGCGCGCTCGACCGGGCCGGCGTTCGGGCCGGCGCCCGCCGCCGGCTGCTGATCGACCGCAGCGCGGCGGCCTACGAGAGGGCGCTGGCAGGATGACGGCGCCCCGCAAATCCCGGATTTGCCGGCAAACCACGAGCCCGCGCGCGTTTTCGGCCGGGGTTTGCCGGCAAATCAGGAGTGCCCGTCCGTGATCGCGGTCGTCACCGGCGGGTCGGGCGGGCTGGGGCGGGCGATCTGTGCCGAGCTCGAAGTGCGGCGAGGCTACGAGGTGCGTTCCTGGAGCCGCCGCGACGGCGTCGATGCCACCGATGAGGCGGCGGTCCAGCGTGCCGCGGCCGAGCTGCCGAGCTGGGAGGTGCTCGTCAACAACGCCGCTGTGCTGGTGCCCAAAGCCGTCGCCGAGACCACGCTCGCCGACTGGTCCACCACCCTGGCGGCGGGTCTCACCGCCGCCTTCCTCTGCTCGCGCGAGGCGTTCCGGCGCATGCGACCCGGCGGTGTCATCGTCAACGTCTCCTCGCTGTCGGGGGTGCGCGACATCGAGAAGTTCGCGCGGATGGCCGCCTACGTGGCGGCCAAGTCCGGCCTGGCCGGCCTCACCGAAGTCCTCGCGGTGGAGGGCCGAGCGCTGGGGATCCGGGTCAACGCGGTGAGCCCCGGCTCGATCGACACCGCGATGCTCGCGCTCAGCGGCGCGCCGCGCGAGCCTTCGCTGCAGCCGGCCCAGGTGGCCCGGATCGTGGGCTGGCTGGCGTCAGAGGATTCGGCACCGCTCAGCGGCGCCAACCTCAGAATCGACCCCTAGGCGGCCTTGTCGCGCTTCCTGGAGAACTGCGCGAAGGCCCTGGTCACCAGCGCCGCCGCGGCCGCGGTGCCGGCCGCCTGCGCGGCCCTGATCACCAGCCTCTCGAACGCCGGCGGCGGCGGCTCCCCGATCTGCTGGTCGCCCACGTAGAGCCGCATCGGCGGCACGCCCCGGCGCAGGACCAGCTCAACCTTCTCGCGGCCGTGCGTGAGCCAGTCCCACCAGGGCTCGGGCAGCACCCGCCGCCAGCGTTCCCGAGGGCTGGGCGGCCGCGTGACCCGATACAGCACGAAGGCGGTGACCGCGGCCGCGCCTATGGCGGCCCCCACGCCGGCCGCGATCAGAAGCACCCGGCGCCCGCGCCGCATGGTGTCGCGCGTGCGCTCGCGCAGCTCCACGATCTTCGATTCCATGGCCCCGCGGGTCTCGGCTATCTGCCGTTCGTAGTCAGCTGATGAACCAGCCATGCCCTGGTCTCCTTGAGGCTTGCGATGGTCCGCTCCGGCGGCTTGAGTTTCAGCAGCGATTTGCCGACCAGGGCGGCCGCCGCCCCGCCCAGCACGTAAAGCAGGACCCAGCCCAGCGCGACCCACCAGCTGTCGCTGAGCACGATGATCAGCACAGGCACGGCGACCAGGATCCCGAGCGCCGCGAAGAGGCCCCCGCCGGCCAGCAGCCCGATCGCGATCCCGTTGCGGATCGCGAGCTCCTTCGCCTCCTGCTTGGCGAGTGCGATCTCCAGCCGGACCAGCTCCTGGGCGCTCTCCACGATGCCGGCGGCGAGTTCCGCCGAGGAGTCCTGGTACTGGTGCTTGGCCATTTCGGTGTCAAGAAATATACGGGGGCGGGCGGGCTGCCGATCGGCGATGCATAAAGAGTCCTTTATGGGTTATGCTGCCACATATAAAGGAACGTTTATGTTTCTCCCGAGTTCCCGACGCGAGCTTCCCGACCCCTTCCTGGCCCTCGCCAACCCCACGCGGCTCCGCATCCTGGAGCGGCTGGGCGAGGCCGGCGAGGAGAGCGTCAGCGATCTGGCCCTCGCGCTGCGCATGAGCCAGCCGCGCATCTCCTGGCACCTGCGCATGCTGCGGGTGGGAGGCGTTGTGCGCCAGCGTCGCGAGGGACGGCAGATGTACTGCTCGCTGGACGTGGAGAACATCGTCCGCCGCCACCAGGAGCTGAGGGAGCTGCTGCAGATCGACCACCTGGAAAGACAACAAAAGATCGCGAGGTGAACATGTCGGTAAAGAACGGAAACGGCCGGGGACGCGGAGACGGCAAGGTCCGCGTCGCCATCGTCGGCGCGGGCAACTGCGCTTCGTCGCTGATCCAGGGCGTCCAGTACTACCGCGACGCCTCCCCCAAGGACTTCGTGCCCGGCCTTATGCACGTCGACCTGGGGGGCTACCACGTCCGGGACATCGAGTTCGTCGCCGCCTTCGACGTGGACAAGACCAAGGTCGGCAAGGACCTCTCCGAGGCGATCTGGGCCGGCCAGAACAATACGGTCAAGTTCGCCGAGGTGCCACACCTCGGCGTCAAGGTCGAGCGCGGCATGACCCACGACGGGATCGGCAAGTACCTCGCCGACCTGATCGAGAAGGCGCCCGGGGAAACCTCCGACGTGGTCGGCATCCTCAAGGAGACCGGCGCCGACGTCCTGGTCAACTACCTGCCCGTCGGCTCCGAGGAAGCGACCAAGTGGTACGTGGAGCAGGCGCTGTCGGCGGGCGTCGCCTTCGTCAACTGCATCCCTGTCTTCATCGCCCGCGAGCACTACTGGCAGACGCGATTCGAGAAGAAGGGCCTGCCCATAATCGGCGACGACATCAAGTCGCAGGTCGGCGCCACCATCGTGCATCGCACCCTGACGCGCCTCTACCGCGAGCGCGGCGTGCGTCTCGACCGCACGTACCAGCTCAACTTCGGCGGCAACACCGACTTCCTGAACATGCTCGAGCGCGAGCGCCTGATGTCCAAGAAGATCTCTAAGACCCGCTCTGTCACCTCGCAGCTGGACTACGACATCGGCGCCGACAACGTGCACATCGGTCCCAGCGACTACGTGCCCTGGCTGAAGGACCGCAAGTGGGCCCTGATCCGCCTGGAGGGCACGGGCTTCGGCGACGTGCCGCTCAACGTGGAGCTCAAGCTCGAGGTCCACGATTCCCCAAACTCGGCCGGCATCGTGATCGACGCCGTGCGCTGCTGCAAGCTGGCGCTCGACCACGGGCTGTCGGGAACGCTGGAGGGGCCCAGCTCCTACTTCATGAAGTCGCCGCCGATCCAGCACAGCGACTCGGACGCGCGCCGGCTGACCGAGGAGTTCATCAAGAAGAACGGCTCCGCGACCACCGCACGCAAGGAGCGGTCGAGCGCGGGTGCTCGGGACTAGCTATCGAGTAGGCGCCCGCGTCACGCGGGCGCTGCCGCCCGCTCCCCGCTACGCGCTGGCGGGGGCGGGCGGCTCGCTTTGGTACCTGCTCTCGCCAGCCCAGCGCCGGAGCGCCATCGGCAACTACGCGGCCGTGCTCGACCTCGACCGCGAGCACCCGGACGCCGCCCGCGTGGCGCGCCGCGCCTTCGCCAACTACGGGCGCATGCTGGCGGACTTCGTGCTCATCGGCAGCCTCGGCCCGGAAGAGCTCGTCTCGCGGATGTCGGTGGAGGGCCGTGAGCACCTGGACACCGCACTGGCCGCCGGCAAGGGTGTGCTGATGGCGGTGCCGCACATGGGCTCCTGGGACATGGGCGGCTCCTACGCGGGCGCCCTCGGCTACCGGATCGCCGCCGTGGCCGAGCGCTTCCCGGGTTCCCTCGATCGGGCGGTGGTCGAATCCCGAGAGGCACTGGGCCTGCGCGTGATCCCGCTGAGGCGCGCGGCGGTGCGCGCGATCACCGACGAGCTGGCGGCCAACGGCATCGTCGCCCTGCTCTGCGACCTGCCACAGGGCCCCGGGGTGGAGGTGGAATTCTTCGGCCGGCGGGCGGTGGTGCCCTCAGGGCCAGGCGCGTTCGCCGCCCGCACCGGCGCCGCCGTGCTGCCGTCCACGGTCTGGCGCAGCAGCCCGGGCCAGTACCACGTGCACATCGAACCTGCGCTCCAGCCTCCCGACCCGGGCCGGGAAGCCGCCCGCGAGCTGATGCAGCAAGTGGTGGCGCATTTCGAGCGCTTCATCAGGGCGCGGCCCGACCAGTGGTACGCGTTCCGGCCGATGTTCAATGTCACCTGATGCTCGCCTACCGGGGCTTCCGGGTGCTGCAGTGGGTCATGGAGCGGCTGCCCCGGCCCTGGGCCTACGCGCTGGCGATCGTGGTCGCCCGGCTGGCCTGGATCTTCGCCCGGCGGGCCCGCCGGCGCCTGGAGTTCAACCTCCGGGTGGCCCTCCCCGAGGCGGACGCTCGGAGCATCCGGCGGATCGCGTGGAAGAACTTCCGCAACCACTCCAAGGCCTACGCCGACCTGATGCGGCTGCCCCGGGCCACCGTCGCCCAACTCAAGCCGCTCCTCAAGCTGCGCAACGAGCGCTTCCTGGACGAGGCGCTGGCGGCCGGCAAGGGCGTGCTCGTGGTCTCCGCCCACATGGGCTCCTGGGAGGTGGCCGCCGCGATCTGGTCGGCGACCATCGCGCCCGTCGCCCTCTTCGCCGAGGAGCTGGACCCGCCCGAGCTATACGACTGGTACCGGACCACCCGCCAGCGGCTGGGGATCAGCGTGCTTCCGCTCAACCGCACCGGTTTGAAGCAGGTGGTGCAGGCCCTGGCCGCCGGCGAGATGATCGTGACCGCGATCGACCGCGACGTGGCTGGCTCGGGCATCCAGGTCGACTTCTTCGGACGACCGGCGCCGATCCCGACCGGCCCGGCGTCGATCGCGCTGCGCAAGGGCGTGCCGCTGCTGCCGGTGGCCGTGTACCGGCTTGCGGACGACACCTACATGGCGGAGGGCTGGGAGCCGATCTGGCCGCGGCCCACGGGCGACCACCACGCCGATCTGCGCGCGCTTACCGAGCGCCTGGTGCGCCACCTGGAGCTGATCATTCGCCAGCACCCCGAGCAGTGGCACCTGCCGCACAAGATCTGGGACGGCACTCCCTGAGGGTGAGGCCTTGAAGATCGGCCTGGTTTCCCCCTACGACTGGTCCCACCCGGGCGGGGTCTCGGGGCACATCCGCCAGCTCAGCCACCACCTGCGCCTGCTCGGCCACGAGGTCAGGGTGCTGGCGCCCAGCTCGCGCAAGGACTCGACCGACCCTGACTTCTACCGCATCGGCGGCGTCGTCTCGGTGCCGGTCAACGACTCTGTGGCGCGCATCAGCCTGGGTTTCAACCTCTCGCGCCGGGTCCACGAGATCCTGGACAGCGAGCGCTTCGACGTCCTCCACTACCACGAGCCATTCATGCCGGCGCTGCCGATGAGCGTCCTCCAGCGCTCGACCAGCGCCAACGTCGCCACCTTCCACGCCTTCGCCAAGCGCAACCTGGGCTACTACTACGGGCGCCCCTTCTTCCGGCCCTACTTGAGGCGCCTGCACCGCACGATCGCGGTCAGCCGGCCCGCGCGCGACTTCCTGCGCCAGTACTTCCCCAGCGCCAACCCCGCGATCGTGCCCAACGGCATCGACGTGGACACCTTCCGGCCCGACCACACGCCGATCCGCCACCTCCGCGACGAGCTGCTCAACGTCCTCTTCGTCGGCCGGCTCGAAAAGCGCAAGGGCCTGCGCGACCTGGTGCTCGGGTTCCGGGAGCTGCAGGAGCGGGTGGGCAACGTGCGCCTGATCGTGGTCGGCGACGGCCCGCTGCGCTCTCGAGTCGAGGGCTTGATCTCGCACCACCACATCCAGAACGTGGTCATGGCCGGCTATGTGCCGGAGGAGGTGAAGCCTCGCTACTACGCCAGCGCGGACATCGCCTGCTTCCCGGCCACCGGCGGCGAGAGCTTCGGGGTGGTGATCCTGGAGGCGATGGCAAGCGGCCTGCCCGTGGTAGCCACCGAGGTACCTGGCTACCTGAGCGTGGTTGAGGCGGGCGTCGATGCCTTGACGGTCCGGCCGCGCAGCCCGGTGGAGCTGGGCGCCGCCCTCACCGTCCTCGCCCGCGACCCCAACCTGCGCGCCCGGCTGGGCGCCAGCGGGCTGACCAAGGCGCGCCGCTACGCATGGCGGGATATCGCCGCCCGCGTCATCGACGTCTATAGGAATGCCCGCGCCATCGCGGGCGCTGGAGCTGAGCATGTTCACGAGCCGGTTTCAGGCCTGGGTCCGGCGTAACGCCCTGCGGCTGGCAGCCGCGGTGGCGCGCCTGCCGGTGGCCCCCAACCAGGTCACGGTCGCGGGCATGCTGGCCACCTTCGTGGCCGCGGCGCTGGCGGGGTTCGGCTACCTGGTGCCGGCGGCCATCGTGCTCGCCTTCGCCGGCACCTTCGACATCCTGGACGGCGCCCTGGCGCGCGTGACGCGCAAGTCGTACCCCTACGGGGCCTTCCTGGATTCGACCACCGACCGCTACTCGGAAGGCGCCATCTACCTGGGGATCGCGGCCTACTTCCTCACCCACCCCAGCAGCGACCTGACCATCAAGGTGCTGGGCTGCATGGCAGCGCTGGCCGGCTCCTACCTGGTCAGCTACGTCCGGGCGCGAGCCCAGAGCCTGGGCTTCAAGTGCGACGTGGGTCTGTTTGCGCGGCCCGAACGCGTGGTGGCGACTGTGGTGGGGCTGCTGTTCCCGGTCCTGCTGCCTTACGTGATCTACCTGCTCGCCGTCCTGACCAACTTCACGGCCATCCAGCGCATCCACGAGGTATGGCTGCAGGGCCGCGAGCAGCGGCGGGCCCGTGACGCCGCTAGCAGGTCACGTGCAGAACCGCGTTCGTCCCCGCGGGATGCTTCCGCAGCTCCCGAATCGCCTCCTTTGTAGGCAGCGCCAGCAGCTCCACGCCCCGCTTGCCGGCCTCCTTGCGCACCTCGTCCATCACCGGCAGGTTGCCGTAGGCGCCGGTCCCCACGACCAGCCGCCGGCACTTCCAGGGCAGGTTCTCGCGCAGTGACAGAGGCGTGTGGTCGTACTCGTCTCGATACTTCTTGGATGCCTTCTTGTCGCGCTTGTCGATCTCGCCGCGATCGATGACCAGGTCGTACTCGTAGTCGGTGCCGTCGATCCGGATCGTCCCGAACTCGAACCTCTCGAACTTCATGAGCGAACTCCATCCGGCAGGATCCGGAGCATGACCGGGTACTCCGCCGAGAACCCTTCGAGCGACCCCGAGATGCGCCGCATCGACTCGCCGTACTTCTCCACGTAGCCGGCAACCTGATGTGGCGGCGGCGCATCTTCGACCAGGCGCGCCTGGCCGGTGACCACCAGAATGTCGCCTCCGCTCGGCGTGCTGTTGAAGTTCAGCGTCACCCGCGGCCGCCCGCGGATGTGCACCAGGCGCCAGGCGTCGCTCCGGTTGAAGACGACGATCTCCTCACCGTCCGTGATGAACCAGACAGGGTTCGGTTGGGGGGTCCCGTCGGAGGCCACCGTGGTCAGCCAGACCACCACCTCCTCTTGCAGGCGGCGGCGCAGCCGGCGCCCCAGCGCGGAGCCTGGCTCGGGCATCCAGCCCATCACCTGAGCCTACCCTTTACCGAGGCATGCAGCCCTTCGCGGGCGTCGCGGGGCACCAGCCCGCGCTCCGCCACCTGACCTCGCAGCTCGAAAGTGGGCGGCTGGCCCACGCCTATCTTTTCGTCGGCGAGCCGGGCCTGGGCAAGACCGAGGTCGCCCGCCGCCTGGCCCAGGCACTGCTGCCGGAGGTGCCCCTGGCCCGGCACCCGGACTATTGGGAGGACGACCGCCCCTTTGGGTTGAGGCTGGACGAGCTGCGGCTGATCCCGGAGAAGGGCCCCGAGTTCCACGAGCAGACCCTCCAGCAGTTCCTGGCCCTGAAGCCGGGTGTCGCAGGCCGCCGGGTGGCGCTGGTCAGCAACTTCGGGCGCATGGCGGACCCCAGCCAGGGCATCCTCCTCAAGACGCTGGAGGAGCCGCAGCCGAACCAGGTCATCATCCTCACGACCCCCAGCGTTTCGCCGTTCGTGGTCCTGCCCACGGTCGTCTCGCGGTGCCAGCGGGTCGCCTTCCACCCGCTGCCCACAGCCGAGGTGGCGGCGCTGCTGCGCGAGCACGGCGTGGAGGCCGAGCGAGCCGCCACCATCGCCGAGATGTCCCGGGGCCGGCCCGGTTGGGCGCTCACTGCAGCCCGCGATCCGGAGGTGATCGCCCGCCACCGGCACTGGCAGGACCGGCTCGAGGAGGTCTTCGGGGCCCCCGCCGACGTCGCGCTGCAGGTCGCGGCCGAGCTGGACGCGGCCAATTTCGCCTGGCGCGCCACGGATCACTCCCAGGAGGAGCCCGTGCAGTTCGCGCTGGGCGCCTGGCAGCTGCACCTCCGACGCCACATGCTGACGGCCTCGCGGCCCGGCGTTTGGGCGGCCCTCTTGGAGCGCTCGTACGACGCGGCGGGGCACCTGGAGCAGAACGTGAGCCCCCGGCTGGCGCTGGAGGTCTTTCTACTCGAATGCCGCCGAGCTTCCTGAAGAAGGCGCTCGAGGGGTTCGAGCCCTACATTCCCGGCGAGCAGCCGCCCGATGGGGAGGGCTGGGTCAAGCTCAACACCAACGAGGCGCCCTGGCCGCCCTCGCCTCAGGTGCTCTCGGCGCTGCGGTCCGCGGTGGACGACTCGCTGCGGCTGTATCCGAGCCCGACCGCCGCTCCCGCGCGCAGAGCGCTCGCGCGGGCCTGCGGCGTCTCGCCCGAGATGGTGGCGCTGGGGAATGGCGGCGACGAGCTCATCGCCATGTGCGTGCGCGCCTTCGTGGGCGCCGGGCAGAGGGTGGCCTGGCCCTGGCCCACCTACCCGCTCTACGACCCGGTGGTGCGCATGCACGAGGCGGTGCCGGCGCCCCATGCCATGGACGAGGGCTTTGCGATCCCCCGCTCGTTCTTCGACGACGAGGCGCCGCTCAAGTTCCTCTGCAACCCCAACTCACCGACCGGCACCTGGCAGCCGCGCGAGGTGGTGGCGGAGGCGGCGCGCAGCGCGCGGGGGGTGCTGGTGGTGGACGAGGCCTACGTCGACTTCGCACCGGAGTCGCGCGAAGACCTGCTCGAGGCGCACGCCAATGTCGTGCTCCTGCGCACGCTGTCGAAGTCGGGGGCGCTGGCCGGCATGCGCATCGGCTACGCGCTGGCAGCGCCGGACCTGATCGAGGCGCTGGACGTGGTCAAGGACTCCTACAACCTGGATCGCCTGGCGGTGGTGGCCGCCGTCGCGGCCGCCGAGGACGTGGAGTACCGGCGGAGCCTGATCGAGTACGTGCTGGACGCCCGGGCGGAGCTGGGCGCGGCCCTGGGCGCGCGCGGATTCGAGGTGCTGCCCTCGGCCACCAACTTCCTGTTCGTGCGCCCGCCCGCCGGCCACTCGGCGGGCACGCTGTACGAGCTCCTGCGCGAACGCCGGATCCTGGTCCGCCACTACCATCGAGACCCGATCGACGGCTGGTTCCGGATCACGATCGGCACCCGCGAGCAGCACCAGGCGCTGCTCGCCGCACTCGAGGAGATCTTGAGATGACGCCCACCCGCGAGATGGCCTGGGAGCTGGTCCAGGGCAGCACCCAGAGCGAGACGCTTCGCCGCCACATGCGGTCAGTGGAGGCCGCGATGCGCGCCTACGCGCGAAAGTTCGGCGAAGACGAGGAAAGCTGGGCCGTGCTCGGCCTCATCCACGACTGGGACTACGAGTCTGGTCCCACCCTCGACCTGCACCCGATGCGCGGCATCCAGATGCTGCGGGAGAAGGGCTGGCCGGAGGACGTGCTGGCTGACATCGCGTCCCACGCCGACTACCTGGACGTGCCGCGCGACACGCGCAAGCGCATCACGCTCAATGCGGTCGACGAGCTGTGTGGGTTCATCATCGCCTGCGCGCTGGTCAAGCCTGACCGCTCGCTGAGCGCGGTCGACGCCCGCACGGTGCGCAAGAAGATGAAGGACAAGGCGTTCGCGCGCGCCGTCCATCGCGAGGAGCTGCTGGCCGGTGCCGAAGCCCTCGGCATACCCTTTGACGAGCATGTGGAGTTCGTGCGCGACGCCTTGGTGCCGGTCGCGGCGGACCTTGGCCTGAGCGCATGAGCGAGAACCGTCCTCGCGTCCTCAACATGCACAAGCTGCTGGAGCCGGGCCCGGCCGTGCTGGCCGAGACGGCCGACATCTTCCAGTATCCGGAAGGCCAGCCGCTGGGGGACGAGAACATCGCCCGCGCCGCCGAGGGCTGCGTGGGAATCGTGAGCCAGCTGATGGATGACATTTCCGACAAGGTCCTCTCGGTGCCTGGCTTGAAGTGCGTTTCGAACGTCGCGGTGGGCTACGACAACATCGACGTCGCCGCCGCGACGCGGCACGGGGTCATGGCGACCAACACCCCGGGCATCCTCGACGAGACGACCGCCGACTTCGCTTTCGCACTGATGATGGCGGCGGCGCGGCGGGTGATCCAGGGCGACAACTTCGTGCGCGGCAGGCATTTCAAGGGCTGGGCGATCGACATGATGCTCGGCGTCGACGTCAACCACGCGACCCTGGGGCTGGTGGGCATCGGCCGCATCGGCCGCGCCGTGGCCAGGCGTGCGCGCGGGTTCAACATGCGCGTCATCTACAGCGATGTGCACCCGCTGCTGCCTGAGGTGGAGCGCGAGATGGGCGTCACTCGCGTCGACCTCGAGCACCTGCTGCGGGAGTCCGACTTCGTGAGCGTCCACGTCCCGCTCACCGAGCAGACACACCACCTCATCGACGCGGAGGAGCTGGCGCTGATGAAGCCGACCGCGGTGCTCGTCAACACCTCACGGGGCCCGGTCGTGCACGAGGAAGCGCTCGTGGACGCGCTCAAGAACCACCGCATCTTCGCCGCCGGCCTCGACGTTTACGAGAAGGAGCCGCAGGTGCACCCGGGGTTGGTCGCGCTGCACAACGTCGTGCTCGCGCCCCACATCGCCAGCGCGTCCACCCGCACGCGGTCCGAGATGTGCGCGGTGGCGGCGCGCAACATGGTCACGGCCATCAGGGGCGGCCGCCCGGCCAACCTGCTCAACCCCGAAGTCCTCAGCGTCCGCCCATAGCCTTCCAGCTGCTGGCGCTCGACCTCGACGGGACCGTGCTCAGCCTCGACCTGCGCGTGGACGAGCGCGACGTCGCGGCGCTGGGCAGGGCGGTGGGCGCGGGCGTGCGGGTCGTGGCCTGCACCGGGCGTCCGTTCCCCGGAGCCCTGCCCTGGGTGCACCGGCTCGGGCTGCGGGATCCCTTCGTCTGCTACCAGGGTGCGCAGGTGCGCGGGCTCGACGGTTCCATGCTGCTCGACCACGGGGTGGCGCACGAGCTGGCGATGGAGGTCGTGCGCTGGTGTCGCGAGCGGCACGTGCACGTGCAGGCCTATCGCGACGATGAGCTGTTCGTCGAGCACGACACGCCGTATGGGCGCGCCTACTCGGAACACGCGGGCATGGAGATGCACGTGGTGCCCGACCTCGACGCGGCCATGGGACCGACGACGCCCAAGGTGGTGATGGTCGCCGACGAGGCGGACGTCGAACGCATGCTCCCAGAGGTGCGGCGGCAGTGGGCGGGCCGGCTGTACGCTGCTACCTCGATGCCGACCTACATCGAGTTCACCAACGTCGACGCCGACAAGCGGCGGGCGCTCGAATTCCTGTGCCGGAAGCTGGACGTGAGCGAGGCGGACACGGTGGCGGTCGGTGACGGGCGCAACGATCTGCCGATGCTGGAGTGGGCGGCGCTGGGGGTGGCGGTCTCGACGGCCGCGCCCGAGGTGCTGGCGGCGGCCGGCCGCGTGATCGGCCCTCCGGGCAGCGGGGGAATCGCCGAGCTGATCGACGGGTTGCTGTCGTCGTGAGCACGCTGCTCCTGGTCCACGCCCATCCTGACGACGAGGCCATCAGCACCGGCGGGGTGATGGCGATGGCGCACGAGCAGGGCCGCCGGGTGGTCCTGGTCACGGCCACCCGCGGAGAGGTGGGCGAGATTCACAACATGGACGAGGCGGATTCCCGGCCGCGCCTGGCCGAGATTCGCACCGAGGAGCTGCGGCGGGCCGGCAAGCTGTTGGGTGTCGACCGCCAGGTCTTCCTGGGCTACCGGGACTCGGGCATGGTCGGGACCGCGGACAACGAGCACCCGCAGTCCTTCCACCGGGCTCCCCTGCTGGGCGCGGCGGCGCTGCTGGCGATGGTGCTCCGCGAGGAGCGGCCGGACGTGGTGGTGACCTATGGGGCGGACGGGATCTACGGGCACCCCGACCACGTCAAGGCGCACGAGGTGACGGTGGCCGCGCTCGACCTCCTGGACGCCGAGGGCTGGCAGCCCACCAAGGCGTACTTCGTCTGCATCTCCGAAGGGAGCATGAAGCGGATGGGGGATGCCCTCCGCGAGATGGGGCGGGAGGACATCCTGGAGCAGAGCTCCGACATTAGGGGCGTGCCCGACGAGGACGTGACGACGGTCGTCGACACTTCCAGGTTCGGCGAGCTCAAGCGCCGGGCCTTTGGCGAGCATCGCTCGCAGAACGACCCCAACAGCCCGTTCCTGAGCATGCAGGGCAAGGTCTTCGACGCCATGATGGCGACCGAGACCTACGTGCTCGCCCGGGGGGCGCTGGGCGAGGAACAGCCCGAGCGGGATCTCTTCTCCGGCATCCCCGACTAAACCCGCCAAGTGCCGGCACTTGGCGGTCCCGTTGACTGGAGACCAGCCCAAGTGCCGGCACTTCGGCGTTTGATCGGCGCTCGACGGTTGGGAGGACGCGGGTAGACTCGAGGCCGTTATGGAGGTGCTGCGGATCACTCCCCGCGGCTACTGCCACGGCGTGGTGGATGCCTTCCGGATCGCCAAGCGCGTGCGTGAAGGCACCGACGGACCGGTCTACATGCTGGGCCAGCTCGTGCACAACACCCACGCCACCGACGACCTCCAGGCCCAGGGCATCAAGCTCGTCGACCCTCCCAACCGGCTGGCCGGCCTGGAAGAGATCAGCCAGGGCACGGTGATCTTCACCGCCCACGGTGTCTCCCCTCAGGTCAAGGCGCGGGCGGCGGAGAAGGGGCTCAACGCGGTCGACGCCACCTGCTCGGACGTGGTCCGCACCCACGAGCTGGTGGTCCGGCTGGCCCAGCAGGGCTACGACGTCGTCTACATCGGGCGCAAGGGCCACCCCGAGCCCGAGGGCGTGATCGGCGAGGCGCCAGGCAAGGTCCACCTGGTCCAGGACTTCGAGGACATCGACGCGCTGAGCATCGACAACCCCCGGGTCGCGGTCACCTGCCAGACCACGCTTTCGGTCTGGGACACCGACGAGCTGATCGACCGCGTCCGCGGGCGCTATCCGCAGGCCGAGGTCCACAACGAGATCTGCCGGGCCACCCAGGAGCGCCAGGAGGCCGCCGTCGACGCGGCCAAGGACGTCGACCTGGTGATCGTGGTCGGCAGCCCGCGCTCTTCCAACTCGATGCGCCTGGTGGAGGTGGTGAAGAAGCTGGGCGGCAAGCCGGCCCATCTGGTCAACGACCTCGACGACATCCGGACGGAATGGTTCGAAGGCATCCGGAAGGTGGGCGTGACCAGCGGGGCCTCAACCCCAAGCCAGCTCACGCGCCGGGTCATCGAGTACCTGGAGGCGCTAGCTCCCGCGCAGCCGGCGGAGAACGCCGCCCAGGCCTGAGCGCCTGGCCGGAGCCGGGACCGGAGCCGGCGCCGGGCCCGGGGCCGGGGCCGGTGGAGGCTCCGGCGCGGTCTTGGGCGGGGCTTCCTGCCGCGCCCCCGACCCGTTGCTGCGGCTGCCGCCACGGCGCCGCCGCCGACGCGAGGGCGGCGGCGCGTCCGCGGGCGCCGGCTCGGGCAGCGGGGTGGATTCCACCACCTCGGTCACCCGCTCCGCCGAACCTCCGCGGCGCCCCCGCCGTGAGCGGGATGCCGGCGTTTCGGAAACCGCGGCGGCCGCGACGCGGCGCGCCACCAACCGGCTGACCTCGCCCTCGGCCACCCGCTGGCCTTCGGGGTCCAGCACCTCGATGTGCCAGAAGGCCAGGCCCCAGGCCGGGTTCTCCACCGAGCGCTTCCGGAAGAGCCGCCAGCGGGTCTGGATCGTGTCGCCCGGGCGCACTGGCTTCAAGAAGCGCCAGCTCATCCCGACCATGCCCACGGTGGCCGGCACAGGCGCGTCGATGGAACCCAGGCCCACCGCGGCGGCGGCCACGAAGGTGCCCGGCGCGACCGGACCCCGCAAGAAGCCGGCGCGCGCCTGCGGCTCGTCGATGAGCAGGGGGTTCATCTCACCCACGGCGCCGGAAAAGGCCGCCAGGTCTGCCGCCGTGACGGTTCGCCGGCGGGTGGTCCAGGTGCCTCCGAGCGGGAGCTCCTCGAAGTAGAGGGGATGCGGGACGTGATCGGAACTGTTCAGGCGGCGCCGAGTATACCCGCCGAATCTAGCCGTAGGGCCCCAGCCGGAGGGTGGCCTGTTGCCTTTCGCGCCCGGACGTCCGATGCGTACGCCGGCTTCTGCGTTGCTCACTCACGCAGCTTGGGCTGCGCTCGCTGCGCTACTCGGCACCGGCTGTCGCCTCGGAGCGTCGGGATCGCGAAATCCAGACGCCCACCCTCCGTCCGGGGCCCTTACAATCCCCCGAACGCCGAGGCAGGGAGAGGGGGTTCGTTCTCGGAATTGCTCTACGCGGTCGTCATCTTGGTCATCGTCCTCGCCGCCGCGGCCGGGGTCCTCTTGGTGCTGGCCGGCCGCCTGCGCAGGAACGCGGCGGCTCTGCGTGTGTCCGTCGAGGAGACGGCCGCCGCCCGCGACCAGGCCCAGGTCCTGCTCTCGGTGGCCGAGGCCGTCAACTCCTCGCTCTCGCTGGAGGACGTGATCGACGTGGCGCTCTCGCGCTGCGTGCACCTGCTGCGCGCGCCGGCCGGCGCTTTTTACATGGCCCGCCCAGGGCGCGTCGAGCTCACGCGCGAGGCGTCGATCGGCCTGGCCTCGCGCGCTCACGGCAGCACGCGGCCCCTGACCGCGGAGCCCATGCTGACCGCCCTCAACGCCCCCGCACCGCAGGTCGTGGCCCTCGAGCGTGACGCGGCGCCCGGGCTCGACGGCGGCGGGCATCCCGACTTCGTGATGGTGGTCCCCATCCGCCGTGGCACCCAGCTCATGGGCGCCATGGAGCTGTACCTGCACAACCAGCCGCTGGTCCCGACCTCGCTCGTCGAGCTTCTGAAGGGGATCGGCGCCCAGGCCGCAACCGCCATCCGCCACGCCCAGATCTACCGCGAGCAGGAGGAGAGCTCGCTGACCGACGAGCTGACGCGGCTCCCCAACCGCCGCTATCTCGGCCAGCGCTTCCTGCAAGAGCGCCAGCGGGCGCGCCGCACACAGAAGTACCTCGGCATCCTGATGCTCGACCTCGACCACTTCAAGAACATCAACGACACCTACGGCCACCTGATCGGCGACGCCGTGCTCTCCCACCTGGCCTCCATCATGCGGGGCTCGATCCGGGACTCCGACGTGGCCGCCCGCTTCGGCGGGGAGGAGTTCGCAGTCATCGTCCAGGAGACGGACCTGGACGGCGCCATGCGCCTCGCGGGCCGCATCCGGACCGCGGTCGAGCAGGCGGTCTTCCCCAGCGAACTCCGGCTC
>Ga0207646_10001999_pt1 | contig 24520 bp, 25 predicted proteins | sample KBSK5502metaG_FD_184343 | JGI IMG/M metagenome (GOLD analysis project Ga0207646, IMG submission 184343) | Corn, switchgrass and miscanthus rhizosphere microbial communities from Kellogg Biological Station, Michigan, USA - KBS K5-50-2 metaG... | ecosystem: Host-associated > Plants > Roots >...
GACAGCCACCGCGGGGACTCCAAAGGCCGCTCCGAGGACGATCGATGCCGTCTTGCGACCGACCCCATGCAGCCGGGTGAGGCCTTCCATGTCCGAAGGCACCTCTCCACCGAACTCTTCGAGGAGGCCACGGGCCATCGCGCGAAGCGACTTCGCCTTCTGGTTGTAGAAACCGGTCGCCTTGATGTCCCGCTCGAGCACTCCGGCCGGCGCCGCCGCGTAGTCCGCGGGATTGCGGTACTTGGTGAACAGGACCCGGGTGACCTCGTTGATCCGCTCGTCCTGCGCTTGGGCGGCGAGGATCGTCGCGACCAGAAGCTCGAGCGGGGAGGAGAAGGCGAGCGTGGGTCCCCAGTCCGGATAGGCCTTCGCGAGGCGGTTCAGGACCTTGCGCGCCCGCGAACGAAGCGCGGGATCGGGGCGGACGGTCGCGCGGGGCTTTTTTCGCTTCGGCCGCGCGGGCATCGCTGAACCATACTCGCGGTGACCGAGGCGAGCTGATCTCGCTCCGACTACGCGGCCCGCAGGTCCGCCCACGTGATGAGGACGTGGAACGCCCTGCACCAGACGACGACGCTCTTGTAGCTCGCCAGATCGGCCGTCGAAGAGAGCTCGTAATGGAATGAGCCGTTGGTCGCCTTCAAAGGCCCGAGATACAGGCTCGTTGCCTCCGACCACGCTCCGCCGGTCTCACGCGAGAGGTAGACGTGCACGTCGGGAGCGTTGGTGATGGCGACGTCGTCAAAGCGGACCAGGCGCTGCCCGGCCACGTCGACGATCCGCACCTGCCCTTCGCCGTGGTGGATCGTGTCCACGTACTGCAGCTCCCCCGTCTCGATCACGCGTGGGCCCGCCAGCGATGGCGGCGGGGTATCGGTCGGCCCTGGCGTCGCGGCCGCCGAGGCGGCCGCACTCGGCTCGGGCAGCGCATCGCTCCGGTAGGTCCGGATGAAAAGCGGAGAGCCGAGGTACCAGAGGACCGACGCGCCGACGAGCGCGGCGATGGCGACCGCGCCGACCAGCAGGCGGTGCCTGGCGACTCCGGTCGTCAGGCCGAGCAACGACACCAGTACGGTCGCCATCCACCCGGCTTCACGCTGCCGACCGGTCCGGCGTGGTCGGGCCTGAAGTACAGCCACGTGTCGCCGTCGTCGAGCTGCAGCAGGATCGTCTTCCCGTCCGGCGACCAGCTGTAGTCCAGAAAGTGCTGCTGGGAGTCGAAGAGCTCGAGCCGCTCACCGGTCTGCGGATTGATCGAGTACAGCCAATGGTGATGCGGCTGCGCGTTGATGATCGCGTAGGCGAGCGTCTGACCGACCGGCGCCCAGCGGAGGTCGGCCACGTGATGGACGGCGCCCGTCTTCCCGACGACGTAGGTCTTCGGAGGCGCGCCTGGTAACGCCTCCTGTATGTAGACGATCTGCTCGGCTTCGAGGAGCGGCCCGTTTTCGATCGCCGCGTACGCGATGAGCTTGCCGTCGCTCGAGAACTGCGGGCCGCCGATCAAGCCCATGCCCCGCGGCGCGATCGCGGTCGACACGCGTGAGAGGTCGGCGAGGTTGACCACGAACTGGGTCGGGAAGCGATCGGGCGTTCCGCTGGCCAGCACGCTGAGATCCGCGAAGGCGATCGCCCCCGAGAGATGCGCGTAGCCGAGCCGGGTGCCATCCGGCGCGAACGCCGGGTGCGTACCGGGGCCCACGATCATGTCGACGTCGGTGCGCGTGTCGTAGAGATGCACGTTGCCGACCGCACCGACGAGCGTGAGTCCACCCGCCGCCGCCGTCGCTCCGGAGATCACCTCTCCATAGGCGAGGTAACGGCCGTCAGGCGACCAGGCATACCCGTCGAGGAACGTGTCGACCGCCGTCAGGCGGCGGCTCGACCCGTTCGGCCGCAGCACGAACAGGGTGGAGCCGTTCTCATTCAGCATCGAGCGCTCGGCGGCGACGAGCGATCCGTCGGGCGACCACTTGGCGCTGACATAGCCTCCCGCGCTCCCGTCGTGGGTCACCGCTTGCCGGCCCGTGCCGTCGGGAGCACTCGACCAGAGGTCTATTCCGCCCTGGCTGTACAGGATTCTGCCGGGGGCGAGATCCTTCGGCGCACCGACCGGCGCGGTGGTCGGTTTGGGCGTCGGGCGGGGGTTCGCGGGCGGCTGCGGCGAGCACGCGGCGACGATGAACGCTAAGAAAGCGATCACGGTAAGACGAGACGGGCTCACCCTCGGAGCGTAACAAGGAGGGGAGGAGCCCTTCGTTGACGGACGGCACAGGCCCACGCACACTTCGGCGCAATAATCCGGCCACCGGCGCGTGGGGAGGCCTTCGGGCGGCCCGCCCGGACCGAGAGAGCATTTTGGGAGGGCGCGCATGCAAAAGCGTAGGTGGTCCGCAGCAGCACTTGTGACCGCCGTGGTGGTCATCGTCGGGGCGTGCGGCGGCACGAGCGGCGGCGGTGGGGGCGGCGGCGGAGCGACAACCGCGAAGACGGTCAAGATCATGTCGAGCCTGCCGATGACCGGCTCGTCACGGACCCAGACCGTGCAGATCGTGAACTCGATCCAGATGGCGATCGCGGACACGAAGATCCCGAACGTCACCGTCAACTTCGAGGCACTCGACGACGCGACCGCGGCCAAGGGGTCGTGGGACGCGGCGACGGAGGCCGAGAACGCGCGCAAGGCCATCGGCGACAACTCGGTCGTGGCATACATAGGGACGTACAACTCCGGCGCGGCGAAGATCTCGATCCCGCTCCTCAACCAGGCGGGCCTCGTGATGGTTTCGCCGGCCAACACCTACCCCGGGCTCACGAAGCCGGGCAAGGGTGAGGCGAACGAGCCGAACACCTATTTCCCGAACGGCAAGCGCAACTACGCTCGCGTCGTTCCGGCCGACGACCTCCAGGGCGCGGTCGGCGCGGTCTGGGCGAAGGACCTCGGCGCGAAGAGCGTCTACATCGTTCACGACACCCAGCTCTACGGAAAGGGCATCGCGGACGTGTTCCGCGCGAAGGCTAAGGACCTCAGTCTGAAGGAAGCCGGCTACGAAGGCGCCGAGAAGGCCGACAACTACCGCGCGCTCGCGAACAAGATCAAGGACAGCGGTGCCGACTTCGTCTACTACGGCGGCATCGTCGACAACAACCCGGCCGTCCTGCTGAAAGACATCCGGAGCGTGCTGCCCTCGATCAAGTTCATGGGACCCGACGGCATCAACTGCGCCGAATTCCTCAAGGAAGCCGGCCCTGCGGCCGACGCCAACGTGTACTCGACCTTCGGTGGCGTGCCGCCGGAGAAGTACACCGGCAAGGCGGCGGATTGGCTCAAGGCGTACAACGCGAAGTACGGCGCGGGCAGCCCCGACCCGTACGCGATCTACGGCTACGAGGCGGCGAAGGTCGTCCTCGCCGCGATCGCGGCGGCAGGCGACAAGGCGAACGACCGCGCCACCGTTCTGGCCAACGTCATGGGGACGAAGAACTTCGACGGCGTGCTGGGGAAGTGGTCGTTCGACGCGAACGGCGACACCACCCTGACGCAGTTCTCAGGCTCGCAGGCGAAGAGCGGCGACTGGGCCTTCGTCAAGGAGCTGGCGGTAGGGCAGTAGCACCGACGAACACGTAGTGCACAATCGGGGCGGGGTGACCGGAGCGGATCCGGCCCCCGCCCCGGCCTTTGGGGGAGGGCAAGGACATCGATCTCTTGACCGCGGCCATCGTGATCGGGATCACGAACGGCGCGTTTATCGCGCTGATCGCCCTCGGCTACACCCTGGTCTACGGGATCATCGAGCTCATTAACTTCGCGCACGGCGATCTCTTCATGCTCGGAACGTTCGCGTGCCTGACCACGCTCACGATCCTCGGGTTCGGCACCGAGGTGGGCATTGCGGGGACGCCGTGGCTGGCGCTCATCCTGGCGATGCTGGTCGCGATGGCGTTCTGTGGCGGTTTGAACGTCCTCGCCGAGCGGATCGCCTATCGGCCGCTTCGCAAGGCGCCACGTCTCGCGCCACTCATCTCTGCGATCGGCGTGTCCTTCATCTTCATCAATATCGGTCTCTTCTGGCAGGGCCCGACCCCGCGGCGGTTTCCGGATCTCCTGCCGCAGTACGACTTCCTCAGCCAGCTCTTTGGGCTGCACACTCTGGTCCGTTTCACTGTGAAAGACCTGTTCGTTCTCTCGCTCGCGATCCCCCTCATGCTCGGGCTCGCCTGGGTCATCCAGAACACCCGGATGGGCAAGGCGATGCGCGCCGTCGCCCAGGACAGCGAGATGGCGCTGCAGATGGGCATCGACGTAAACCGGGTGATCGCGTTCACCTTCCTCCTTGGCGGACTCCTCGCGGGCGCGGCGTCGCTGATGTACGGCCTATACAACAACAACACCGTGTTCACCCTCGGCTTCACGGCCGGCCTCAAGGCGTTCACCGCGGCGGTGCTTGGCGGGATCGGCAACGTGAGCGGTGCGGCGCTCGGCGGGTTCGTGCTCGGGTTGCTCGCCTCGCTCACTGTCACGTACTTCGGCGGGCAGTGGGAGAACGTCGGCGTGTTCTCGCTCCTCGTGATCATCCTCGTGTTCCGACCGACCGGCCTCCTCGGTCAGGTCCAGGGCGACCGCGCATGAAGGGCGCGAACCTGGGCTGGTGGTACACGGCAACGGGCGCCGCGCGCGAGCGCCGGATCTGGGGGACGGCGGCGATCATCGGCCTCGCCCTCGTCTTCCCGCTGATCAACCGCTGGCTCGGCCTGGGCTGGGAGGCGAAGGTCGTGCCCATCGCGCTCTTCATCATCCTCGCGCTCGGGTTGAACGTGGTGGTCGGGTTCGCAGGGCTTCTCGACCTGGGCTACGCGGCGTTTTTCGCGATCGGCGCGTACACGGCCGCGTTCCTCACCTCTCCGGTGAGCCCTTTCGCGTTCGTGCGCGAGGGCCACCCAGTGAACTTCTTCCTGGCGATGGGGATCAGCGCGGCCGTCGCTGCCGGCTTCGGCGTCCTGCTCGGCGCGCCGACGTTACGACTGCGCGGGGACTACCTCGCCATCGTCACCCTCGGCTTCGGCGAGATCGTGCCCCTCGTCGTGAAGAACACGCCCGATATCACGAAAGGCACGCAGGGCATGAACCCGATCGGCTTCCCCGAGATCCCCGGCCTCCTCTTCGCGGTCGACCCGGTGCCCTGGTACTACCTGATCGTCACGGTGCTGCTCATCTCGGTCGTGATCACATCGAGACTGCGCACCGCTCGCATCGGCCGAGCCTGGGCGGCGATGCGCGAGGACGAGGTGGCCGCCGCCTCGATGGGCATCAATCTCGTCACGACGAAGCTGTTCGCCTTCTCGCTGGGTGCGAGCTTCTCGGGATTCGCGGGCTCTATTTGGGCGAGCTACCTGCAGGTGATCGCGCCGGAGCAGTTCGACTTCTCGGTCTCGATCTTTGTGCTCTCCATGATCATCCTGGGCGGCCTCGGGAATATCGGCGGAGTCATCGCCGGCGGCGTCCTCCTCGGCGGGGTCGACCGGATCCTCTTCGACTGGATCTCCGGGATCGTCCACGGCATCGGGGCGGCGGTCAACAACCAGGACCTGCAGTTCATGGACGTGAGCCGTTCGCGACAGCTCATCTTCGGTGTCGCGCTCGTCTTCATGATGCTGGTGCGCCCAGAAGGACTGTTCCCGAGCGCGCGGCGAAAGGCCGAGCTGCATGCCGCCGAGGAGGGCGAGGGCGTGCTGGCCCAGGAACGCGCGGTGCTCGTCGAGGTCGACGAGTAATCCGAATGGCCAACATCCTCGAAGCGTTGTCGGTCACCAAGCAGTTCGGCGGCCTCGTCGCGGTGAGCGCGATCGACTTCACCATCCCCGAAGGATCGATCGTGAGCCTCATCGGGCCGAACGGCGCCGGCAAGACGACGTTCTTCAACGTCATCGCGGGCCTGTACAAGCCCACTCAAGGGCGGGTCGTCTTCGGCGGAAAGGACATCTCGGGCCGGCCACCGCACCAGATCACCCGGCTCGGTATCGCCCGCACCTTTCAGAACATCCGTCTGTTCCAGAACATGACCGCGATCGAGAACGTCATGGTCGGACACCACTCGCGCATGCGCGCGACGCCGTTCGAGGCCATCCTGCACACGCCGCGCGAGCGCCGCGAGGAGCGCGAGACGCAGAAGCGCGCGCAGGAGCTCCTTGAGTTCGTCGGTCTACCCGACCGCGGCGACGTCACCGCCAAGAATCTTCCGTACGGGGACCAGCGACGGCTCGAGATGGCTCGCGCCCTCGCGACCGAGCCCCGGCTGCTCCTTCTGGACGAACCCACCGCGGGCATGGACCCCCGCGAGACCGGCCGCATGACCGCGTTCATCCGCCGTCTGCGCGATGAGCTCAAGGTAACGATCCTTCTCATCGAGCACGACATGAAGGTGGTCATGGGCATGTCTGACCGCGTGACCGTCCTGGACCACGGGGTCAAGATCGCCGAGGGCCCGCCCGATGCGGTGCAGAAGGATCCGCGGGTCATCGAGGCCTACCTGGGTAAAGCGAAGGCCACCTAGTGCCGATCCTCGACGTGCAGGACGTCCATACCTACTACGGCAACATCGAAGCGCTGAAGGGCATCTCGCTCAAGGTCGAACAGGGCGAGATCGTCACGCTTATCGGCAGCAACGGCGCCGGAAAGACGACGACGCTCCGCACGATCGCCGGGGTGCTCCGCCCTCGGCGCGGCACCGTCCGGATGGACGGTTCGGATCTGACGAAGACTCCCGCGAACGAGATCGTGCGCCTCGGGATCGCCCACTCACCGGAAGGGCGGCGGATCTTCGCGCGCATGACGGTCCGCGAAAACCTCGAGATGGGCGCCTTCGCCCGGAGGGCCGCCGACATCACAGACGACTACGAGCGCGTGTACACGCTCTTCCCGCGCATCAAGGAACGCCTGAAACAGCGCGCGGGAACGCTGTCGGGTGGAGAGCAGCAGATGCTCGCGATCGGCCGCGCGCTCATGGCCCGCCCAAAGCTGCTGCTCCTCGACGAGCCGTCGATGGGGCTCGCTCCGGTCCTCGTGGAGCTGGTCTTCCAGACGATCAAGGAGATCAACGCGCAGGGCATGACGGTGCTGCTGGTCGAGCAGAACGCGCACATGGCGCTCACCATCGCCAATCGCGGGTACGTCCTGCAGACCGGCAAGATCGTGCTCACGGACACGGCGAAGGCGCTCGCGAACAACGAGATGGTGCGGAAGGCATACCTCGGCGAGGACTAGCGCGAGTTAAAGCTCGTCGGTCACCTGCAGACGGTAGGTGGCGCGCCTGCCCGAATCGTCGGTGACGGAGAGGTCGTAGATCCCCGGCAGCATCTTCGGGACGAAGATGCTCGTCTCGATCCGGCCTTCGTCGTCGGCTTCGGACGGATCGAGGTCCTGATCGCCGAGACGGAGCGAGAGCTTCGACCGCGGGACGAACCCGCGACCGGCGACGAACACCGGCGCCAGGATGGGCGCGCCGACGTAGGCCGCCGGATGCTCCGCGGTGATCCACGCCCGCTGGCCGAACGTGATGGTGACCTGCACGCGGGGGCTTTTCCCCCACACGTAGCTGTTCGTCGTCACGATCGGACATTCCGGTCGCTGGAGCATCAACCGCCACGACAGCAGGCCGGCGGAGTCCTGCGTGACCGCCGCCTCGCGGAGGACGCCTGGGTGTGACGGAACGAGCAGCGATGACCCTCGATAGCTCGGGGTGAGATCGGGATTGAAGCCCGAAGCGCCATGGAACGCGACGTCCAGCCGTCGCGACCCGGTGTCGAGCTCGGGGGGCATGGTGGCGCTCCGGAAGGCAAGCTCGAAGCGGGGGACGCCGAACACGTCCGAAGCGGCGCTCGGCCCGAACGTGAAGGTCAGCTGCCTGTCGCCGATGTCGACATATCGAAGCTGCACGGAGATCCCGTCCGCGCCGCCGGCGATCGGGCCGCACTCGGTGTGGCCGGCGGACGCGACGATGACCGCGGCCCCGGCGAGCACCACGACGAGCGTCGCGGCCGCGATCGCGACGGCCCGGGTTCGCATCGCGACATTCTGCCGCCGCCGCGCTCTCTAGACTTCGCGGGTGACTCGCACGGTCCCGCACATCCAGGTGCCCGCCGACGTCGAGCGGGTGGTTGCGCGCCTCGTCGCCGCCGGGCACGAGGCCTACGTCGTTGGTGGCTGCGTTCGCGACGCGCTGCGCGGCGTCGACCCGCACGACTGGGACGTCGCGACGAGCGCGACCCCAGAGGAGATCCAGAAGGTCTTCCGGCACGCCCTGTACCTGAATCGTTTCGGGACGGTCGTCGTGCGCCAGGGTGATCACGAGATCGAGGTCACGACCTACCGGGTCGAGGCCGACTACGCCGACCACCGCCATCCGACGACGGTTGCGTTCACCGATTCGCTCCGTGAGGACCTCTCGCGCCGCGACTTCACCATGAACGCGATGGCCTGGCGCCCGGGCGTCGAGGGCCGTCCGGGCGAGCTCGTCGATCCCTTCGGAGGGCAGCGGGACCTCGAGGCCCGCGTCGTGCGTGCCGTCGGCGAGCCGCGCGAGCGGTTCGCGGAAGACGCGCTGCGGATGCTTCGCGCGGTCCGCTTCGCGACGCGGCTCGGCTTCGTGATCGACCCGCGCACCGCGGACGCGATCCGCGATTCGGCGGCCCTCGCGAAGAGCCTCTCGGGTGAGCGGATACAGCAGGAGATCACCAAGATGCTCGAGGCGCCAAAGCCGTCGGAGGCCTTCCGCCTACTGTCAGACCTCGGGCTGCTCGAGGTCATCTGCCCGGAGCTCGAGATCGCGAAGGAAACGCCGCAGGACAAGGCAGTTGCGCAGAACGTCTTCGAGCATTCGCTCGCGACGCTCGACGCGACCCCTCCCGACGACCTGGTGCTCCGGCTCGCCGGACTCTTCCACGACATCGGCAAGCCGGCGACGTTCGCCGACGGCCACTTTCACCAGCACGAGTTCGTCGGCGAGGCCACCGCGCGGGACATCCTCCGCCGGTGGCGCTTCGACAAGGAGACGGTGACGAGAGTCACGCATCTGATCCGCAACCACATGTTCTGGTACCAGAGCGAGTGGACGCCCTCGGCGGTCCGTCGCTTCGTGCGCAAGGTCGGGCTCGAGAACATCCCGGCGCTGTTCGCGCTCCGCAAAGCCGACAACATCGGCAGCGGCGCGCGATCGCCGCGCATGTACGCGCTCGAGGCCCTCTGGGAGCGCGTGCAGGAGGAGATCCGCGCGGCGTCCGCGTTCTCGCTCAAGGATCTCGCGATCGACGGCAACGACGTGATGAAGGAGCTCGGCATTCCCCCGAGCCGGCGCGTCGGCGAGATCCTCAACGAGCTCTTCGAGCGCGTGACCGACGATCCGAAGCTCAACACGCGCGACCATCTCCTGAAACTCGCGCGCGAAATCGGCGCTTCCTAGAGCGAGTTCAGACTGGGCCGAGGGGGCTGCCGTGCTCGCGGGTCCCTCCGTCGACCACGCAGGGTCGCCGGCTCCCACTGCGCCGTCAGCCCCCTCGTCCCAGTCTCCAAATCACTCCGTCGCTTTGCGGTGCTAGCTCGAGGCGTAGGGCGTGCTGCCCACCGTTGAGACTGGTCGCGTCGAGCCGTTGCCGGCCTTCGTCGCGGACTCGCTGCGAACCTTCTCGACGCTCTCGCTCAGACGACGACGAGCCTCATCGCCAGGAAACGGCGCGAAGAGCAGCGCGATCGCGGCGCCGACGATCGCACCGAGCACCAGCCCGAGCGCGAGGGTCCCGAAGATCGCTCCATCGGAGTGGCCCCCGACGACGCGGCGCACCTCGCTCTTTCCTTCCCCGAACAGCTCGTTCGCGCGCTTGGTCGCCTCACCCTTCAGGTCGTCCACGACATCCTGAAGTTCCTTCACGCTCACCATGGCAAGCCTCCTCTAGCGCTCGAAGCGCGCGTTAGGGCTGTGCAGGGCCGGTGCCACCGTCGCCTGTCGCTCCGCCGGGCGGCCGAGAGAGCGCGGCCTCGATGAATGGATCGATGTCGCCGCCGAGCACGCGGACCGGGTCGCCGATCTCCACCCCGGTCCGATGGTCCTTCACGAGGGTGTAGGGGTGGAGGATGTACGAGCGGATTTGACTTCCCCAGTCGGCCGAGCGCATCTCGCCGCGTTCCTTCGCCTGAGCCTCCTCCTGCTCCCGAACCTGCCGCTCGAGCAGGCGCGCGCGAAGGATCTTCATCGCGGTCTCCTTGTTCTGAAGCTGTGAGCGCTCGTTCTGGCACGCCACGACGATCCCGGTCGGCAGGTGGGTGATCCGCACGGCGGTTTCGGTCTTGTTGACGTTCTGCCCGCCCGCTCCGGTGGCGCGATACGTGTCGATCCGCAGGTCTTCCGGCCGCACCTCGACCTCGGCTTCGCTCTCGACCTCGGGCGTGGGGTCGACGAGGGCGAACGAGGTCTGGCGGCGCTTCTGGAAGTCGAACGGCGAGATGCGGACGAGGCGATGCGTGCCGCGCTCGGTCTTCAGGTACCCATAGGCGTAGGGCCCTTCAACGGTGAGCGTCGCGCTCCGGAAACCCGCTTCGTCGCCCGGGGTGGACTCGAGGAGCTCGGCCTTGAAGCCGCGCCGCTCGGCCCAGCGCAGGTACATGCGTACGAGCATCTCGGCCCAATCGGCGGCGTCGGTCCCACCGACTCCCGCGGAGATCGCGACGACCGCGCTGCGCTCGTCGTACGGTCCGGAGAGCTGTGCCTCGAGGCTCGCCCGCGCGACTTCTTTCGAGAGCTCGTCGGCGTCGTGGGCGATGTCGGCCTCCATCTTCGGATCGCCGTCCGCCATCGACGCGAGCTCGCTGAGATCCTTCGCGCGTGCGCGAAAGCGCTCCCACCGTTCCAGACGATCGCGCTGGTTGCCGAGGCGCTTCAGGATCTTCTGCGCCCGCTGCCGGTCCTGCCAGAGGTCCGGCTTCGCCGATTCGGTCTCTAGCTCCGCGACCTCACGCGAGAGAGCGGGAAGGTCAAAGGAACACCGCCATGCGTTCGATGCGGTCACGCAGCGTGGAGAGGGACGCCTGGTCGACGGTCAAGGACGTGTTAGCGCTTGCGTGGGCGTTCGAAGGTCGTAGTCACCGGCTGAACTACCGGGGCAAGCTTCCCCGCCGCGAACGAGACGAACGTGACGCAGGGGCAATAGGTGTTGCGCGGGCAACGCGGGCAGTCGCCGTCACAGTCGAGGGTCGCTCCATAGGAGCACTTGAGGCAGTTGTCCTCGCAGACGATCCATTCCTTCATGCCGCGGATTCCTCTCTAGGGCGTGCCGGGTGATGACGTTCGAGTTCAGATGACCCGCCCACGCTCTCCCCACTGCGATCGTGTGTCGGTTTCCTTAACGAATCTTATCCATGCGAGCGGGCCTTGAGAAGAGGGCAAAACGCGAAACTGCGTAAGAAAATCTGTTCTTTTTAGCTCTTCCGCCGCTGCCGGAGGTAGTCCAGGGCGCCTCTGAACGGGCGCGGGCGGATTCCAAAAACGGGTTCAAGGGCATTCTTGCGGGGCGTGTTGTCGACCGCGAGAAGGTCCAGTTGAGCGATCGTGACCGGCGGGTCGGACATGACGAGGCCCATCGCGAATGCGGCCGGCTTCATGAGTGGAACAGGCACGTGCAGGGTCGGCCGCCGCTTTCCGGTGCCGCGCATGGTCTCGGCCAGCATCTCGTCGTACGTGACGGGCTCGGCCCCGCCGATCTGATGAACGCCCGAGATCTCGGGGCGTTGGACGGCCGCCACCAGCGCCTGCGCGATGTCATCGACGTGAACGGGTTGGAAGCGGGCCTTGCCGTCTCCGGGCACAGGAACGACGGGAAAGAGCAGGCTGAACGCGAGACGTGGAAAGAAGTCGTCGCCCTCGCCGAAGAGGAGGGACGGCTCGAGCACGACATGGGCGATACCAGACCCGGTGACGAGAGCCTCGCCCTCGCCTTTGCTCTTTAGATAGGGGTACGGTGAGGCGGGGTCCGCACCGAGCGCCCCCATGTGCACGATGCGTCTGACCCCGGCGCGGCGGGCCTCGGCCACGACGTGCACGACGCCCGCGACGTTGACCTCCGCGAAGCGCTGCTTCCGCTCGGTCGGAATCGCGACGGTATGGATCACGGCGTCGATTCCATCGAACGAACCCTGGAGCGATTCCGGCCGGCGCACGTCGGCACGGCGAACGTCCATCTGCGCGCCCGCGCCGGGAAGCTCCTTCTCGGCGCCCGGTCGCTCGCTGATGACCGCACGGACGTCGTGTCCGCCGAGGAGCAGCCGGGCGATCGCGTGCCGCCCCACGAATCCGTTCCCGCCGGTCACCGCCACGCGCATCGGCTCACCGCCTTATTACTACGTCGCTGTAGTAGTAGCATGCTGCCTGCCTGAGTCAAGACGCCCCCGTGCGGTCAGGATCGGCAGCATGATCCCGCCAGCCACCGCGTATGCGAGCCCGAGGAGCTGCGCCTCCTGCAGCCCGTCGACGAAGAGGGGATCCAGGCGCAGGAACGACGTCAGGAAGCGAAAGCCGCCGAAGAGCAAGAGGTAGGCGAAATACACGCGGCTCTCCGGCGGCTTCCCGCGTATACGGCGCCAGTACGCGACCAGCGCGACGAAGATCAGCACCATCACGAGCCCGTCGTACGCGGCGACCGGATGCACGTAGTCGGTCTGGCCGAGCGTCGCGGGGTTGGTGTAGCGCACGCACCAGGGAAGCGCCGAGCACGCGATCGCGTGATGCTCGCCGTTGATGATGTCGCCGATGCGGCCGATCGCCTCGCCGAGTGCGATGCCGATCACCGCGATGTCGAACATGAAACCGATCGGGAGCCGCAGCCGGCGCGCGGCGAAGTACCCCGCGATTGTGGAGCCGACCGGCGCTCCTGCCGTTCCGATCCCGCCGTTCCAGAAGGCCAGCACGTCGATGGGATGGGCCGCGTACACGCTCCAGTTATCGAGAACGTGCGCGACGCGGGCGCCCACGAGCCCGCCCACCACCACCGCGATCGCGAACGGATAGACCCGGTCGTCACGGATGAGGTAGCGCGCCGCGCGAAAGGAGACAAGGCTCCCGACGATCATTCCGACCAGGGAGAAGATCGAATGCCAGGCGAAGCTGAGCGATCCGAGGTGGAGGTTCGGGTCGAACGGGAGGTCGATCAGACCGCGAAAGTACGCGCCTGCACCCGCGGGCGCGTGAGCAGGCGGAACACCATCGTCACCGCGGCGGCGAATACGAGGACCGCGATGGTCTGGTCCTGTCGCAGGCTGAACGCGTACGTCGGGTCGCCGATGCGCAGGAATCCGAGGAGGAAGCGGCCCACGGCGTAGTGCAGGGCCCAGATCCAGAAGATCACCCCGTCCGGCCAGCGTCCGGTGAAGCGGCGCAACCAGAGCGTGAGGGCGACCGCCGACAGGTCCCAGATCATGTCGTAGGCGACGACGAGGTGCACCGGTCCGGGCTGACCGAGCCCGCCTTGATCTTGGGGGAAGGTGTAGCCGACGCAGATCCCCTCAGGCGGCGTACACGCCGTCGCGTGGTGCTCGCCGTTGATGATGTCGCCGATCCGCCCGATGGCGAACCCAAGGGCGAGTCCGGGCGCGGCGGCGTCGGCGCCCAAGCCGATCGGCACGCCACGCCGCACGGCCGCGATGAACCCGCCCAGTACGCCGCCGATCGCGGCGCCCCAGATCGCGATGCCGCCGGTCCAGATGAAGAAGATCTGCAGAGGATTCGCGAGGTAGTACGGGAACTGATCGATGACGTGAACGAGCCGCGCGCCGATGATCCCGCCGATCACGCCCCACGTGGCTACCGCCCACCCATCGTCCTCACTGATCTTCCCTCTGAGCAAGCGCAGTGGGAGCCAGACACCGAAGAAAATTCCGACGGCCGTAAAGATGCCGTGCCACGCAAGCGTGATGGGACCGATATGAACGTTGGGATCGAGCGGAATCTGTATCACAGGAGAATGCCGGATGACGCGCCGCGGGTGGCACCGGCGAGCGGGTTGTGCGCGAGCCGCGGGTGCCCCGGGGACCCGCCTCGCGGCGCGAGCGAAGCGAGCGACGCGGGAGGTGGGGAGGGTGCGGCGAGCGCGCGGCCCCGAGCCGGGGACAGGACCCGCGGCGCATTACCAGGCAGTTCGATCACTTCCCATGACACTTTTTGAATTTCTTGCCCGATCCGCACCAGCACGGTTCATTTCGTCCCGGCAGCTTGCTGGGAGCTGTTGAGGAAGTGGGTCGGCCGTTTCCGCTGGTTCGAGTCGTCGTGCTGCCGGCGCTCGTTTGCGTCGTCTGTGTTTTCTCTTCCTGCTCGGCTTGTTCCGCTGTCCGTACGGTCACTCGCAGAATCGTCTGAGCCACTCCGCTCGCGATACGCGTCTCCATTTCTTCGAAGAAGCCGTGCGCTTCGCGCTTGTAGGCGACCAGCGGGTCCTGCTGGCCGTAGCCGCGGAGATAGATGCCCTCGCGGAGCTCCTCCATCGCGGTGAGGTGCTCGATCCAGTGCGTGTCGATCGTGCGCAGGAGGACCCAGCGCTCGACCGCGCGCGTGAGCTCTTCCCCGAGCTCCTTCTCGCGCGCTTCGTACGTCTCCTCGACGATCTCGGCCACGCGATCGCGCAGCTCGTTCTGGTTGCGCAGCTCGCCGAAGCTCGAGGCGGTGAGGTCCGGGCGATTGAGCATCGGTCCCAGCGCGGCGGCGAGCTTTTCGCGGTCCCAGTCCTCCGGGTCGGGGGTCGACGCCGCCGTGTCGACGAGGCCGTCCGCCTCCTGCCGCAGGAATTCGAGCACGGTCTCGCGGACGTCGCCCTTCTCGAGGATCAGCCGGCGCTGACCGTAGATGACGGTGCGCTGGTTGTTCAGCACGTCGTCGAACTCGAGCGCGCGCTTGCGGATGTCGAAGTTGCGCCCCTCGACCTTGATCTGCGCCTGCGTGATGGCGCCCGTGACCATGCCGGATTCGATCGGCGTCGAGTCGTCGAACCCGAGGCGGGCCATGAGTCCCGCCACGCGCTCCGAGGCGAAGATGCGGATGAGGTCGTCCTCGAGCGAGCTGAAAAACCGCGAGCTGCCGGGGTCGCCCTGGCGGCCGGAGCGGCCCCGCAGCTGGTTGTCGATGCGCCGCGCTTCGTGGCGCTCGGTGCCGATGACGTGCAGCCCGCCGACGTCGGTGATGCCCTCACCGAGCAGGATGTCGACGCCGCGGCCCGCCATGTTCGTCGAGAGCGTCACCGCGGCGCGCTGGCCCGCATCGGCGATGATGAGCGCCTCGCGCTCGTGGTTCTTCGCGTTCAGGACCTCGTGCTTGATCCCGTGGCGGCGGAGCTGGTCCGAGAGGCGCTCGCTCTTCTCGACGCTCGTCGTGCCGATGAGCACCGGCTGCCCGGCGGCGTTGCGCTCCTTCACCTCGGCGACAACCGCATCCCACTTGCCCTGCTCCGTCTTGTAGACGAGGTCGGGGTTGTCCTTGCGGATCATCGGCCGGTTCGTCGGGATCTGCGTGACCTCGAGCTTGTAGACCTTGAAGAGCTCCTCGGCCTCGGTCACCGCGGTACCGGTCATGCCCGCAAGCTTTTTGTACATGCGGAAGTAGTTCTGGATCGTGATCGTCGCGAAGGTCCGGGTCTCGCGCTGGATCTTGAGGTTCTCCTTCGCTTCGACGGCCTGGTGCAGCCCGTCGCTCCAGCGCCGGCCGGGCATGAGGCGTCCCGTGAACTCGTCGACGATGATCACCTCACCGTCCTTGACGACGTACTCCTTGTCCTTGTGGTAGAGCGCCCTCGCGCGGACCGCGTTGTCCAGGTAATGCACCGCGGTGACGTCGCCCTCGTACATGTTCTTCACGCGCAGGAGCTTCTCCGCGCGCGAGATGCCCTCCTCGGTCAGCGAGACGGCGTGCTGCTTCTCCTCGATGACGTAGTCGGTGTCCGGCTGTAGCTGCGCCGCGACCCGCGCGAACGTGTAGTACGTCTCGGTCGCGTCCTCCGCCGGGGAGCTGATGATGAGCGGCGTGCGGGCTTCGTCGATGAGGATGGAGTCGGCCTCGTCGACGATCGCGTAATGCAATCCCCGCTGCTGGACCTGGTCGTTCAAGTCCATCGCCATGTTGTCGCGCAGGTAATCGAAGCCGAATTCGCTGTTCTGCCCGTAGGTGATGTCGGCCGCGTACGCCTCACGGCGGCTGACGTCGCGCCAGTGCCGGTGCCGTGGATCGACCGCCTCGAGCTCCACGGCCGGGTCGTAGATCGCGCTCTTCTCGTGCGCGATGTAAGCGACGGTCGCGCCCAGCGCGCGATAGATCGGCGCCATCCAGCCCGCGCCGGTCTTGGCCAGGTAGTCGTTCGTCGTGACGAGGTGCGCTCCCTTACCCTCGAGCGCGTTCGCGTAGAGAGCGAGCGAGGCGACGAGGGTCTTGCCTTCGCCAGTCCTCATCTCGGCGATGTGGCCCTTGTGCAGGGCCAGGCCACCGAGGAGCTGCACGTCGAAGTGGCGCTGCCCGAGGGTCCGCTTCGCGGCCTCGCGGACCGCGGCGAAGACCTCGGGAAGGATGTCGTCGAGGGTCTCGCCCTTGGCGAGGCGCTCGCGGAACCGAACAGTGCTCTGGGCAAGCTCGTCGTCGCTCTTCTTCTGCGTCTCGGGCTCGAGTTCGTTGATGCGCGCGGCGACCTTGCGGAGCTTGCGAAGCTCGCCTTCGTTCGAGTCGAACAACCCGCCAATGAAGCTCACGGGACTGCGAGTCGCGATCGCTAGGTGACCTGCAGCGGCAGCTGCAACCCCGGTGGGTTGAAGAGCGCGCCGACTGATTCGCCCTCGTGGATCCGGCGGATGGCCTCAGCGAAAAGCGGCGCCACGGTGAGCGCCTCGATCTTGCCCGTGTTCGCGGCCGACGGCCGGATAGGCACGGTATCGGTGGTGATGAGCTTTTCGATCCCCGTGGCGATGAGCTTCTCGGCAGCGTTGCCGGAAAGGAGCGCGTGCGTGCAGCCAACGTAGATCTCGTTCACGCCACGCTCCTGCAGGATACGGACGGTGTTGATGATCGTCGTGCCGGTGTCGATCTCGTCATCGATGATGATTGCGCGCTGCTTGTCGATGTCTCCGATGACCGCGACGACCTCGCTTCGGCCGCTGTTGTCGCGATGGGTCTTCTGCATGAAGACGAGCGGGATCTGGAGCGCCTCGGCGATCCGGCGGGCGGCGTTGGCGTACCCGAGATCGGGGACGATGAGGGCGACGCCGTTCGGGTCCTTCTCGACGATCGAACGGAACGCCTCGATGAGCAGGTTGCGCGCGGACAGCTCGTCACCAGGTATTGAGAAGAAGCCCTGGATCTGCATCTGGTGCATGTCCATCGTCAAGAACCGGTCCGCGCCCGCGACGCCGATGAGGTCGGCGAGCAGGCGGGCCGTGATCGGTACGCGGGGCTGGTCTTTCTTGTCGCTTCGGCCGTAGGCGTAGTAGGGCATCACGGCCGTGATCCGGCCGGCCGAAGCGCGTTTGAAGGCGTCGAGCATGATGAGAAGCTCCATGATCGCGTCGCTGACCGACGGGCCGACGAGCGACTGCACGACATAGACGTCGTGCTCGCGCGCGTTCTCGTTGATCTTGACGAAGATGTTGTCGTTGGCGAATTTCGTGACGTCGGCGTCGCCGAGCGGGACCTCCAGGTGGGCGGCGATGTCTCTCGCGAACTTGGGGTGGGCGTTTCCGGTGTAGACGGACAGTCCTCGGAACACGGCTCCCCTCCTGCCGCGGATAGCAGGTCGTCCTGCATGAAAAGTATACGGGCGCTAGCCTCCGCAACGTGACCATCGCGACGGGCCATCGTTTGCGCTGGACCCTGGTCTGGGTGCTCGTCGGGGCGTGGTTCGTCGCACAGGCCGCCAACGTCGGCGGCAACGCCGTGCACCTGGTGCTCCTCCTCGCTATCGGGCTCCTGGTGTACGAACTGCTCGCCGAGGATGCCCCGGCGGTCTAGCGCTACGACATCCGCTCCAGTCGCCGGATCCGGTCTTCGCTCGACGGGTGCGCGTCGAAGAGCCGCGTGACCCAGCTCTCGGCAACCGAGCGTGGGCGTACGGTCCATAAGGACGCTGCGAGACGTTCGCCGTCCGCAGTAAGGCGTGTCGCCCTTGGCAGGAGCGACTCGCCGAGGCGGTCGGCGGATCCCATGCGGCGCAGTGCGTGGATGAGAGCTTCGGGATGGCGCGTGACGAGGACGGCCTGCGCGTCCGCCAGGTACTCCCGTTGGCGCGATATCCCCGCCTCCGCGATCAGGTAGACCGCAACGAACAGCATGAAGACAAGCGGGGCTGGCCCGAGGGCGATCACGGCGAGAAGTAGAACAGCGGCCATGGCTATCCAATGCCATCGCGTCCGAGTCGAGGCGAGCGCCATGATCAGACCCCGAACGAGAGCCATGACCGTCCGCAGCCCGACGTGAGCCGATGCGAGATGAAACAGCTCGTGTGCGAGCACGGCGTCGATCTCATCGGCGTCCAGATCGAGCAGCCGGTTCGTCACCACGAGCGTGCCGGCCTCGCCGACCCGCTCGATGCCGAGCGCGTTAGCCGATGGACTGACCACAAGGTGAACCGCGGGTAGGGATCGGAGCCCGAGGGCGATCGAGATCATGTCGAGTCTGCGAAAGAATTCCTTTTCCTCCCCCGGCACGAGCTCGCGGGCGCCGAGCAGCTGCAAAACCAGCTCCCGTCCTCCGAACATCAACGACCCGAAGACGATGATCAAGGAGGACACCGGACGGACCGCGTCGGGCCCAAGCGTCCATACCGCTAGGGCGAAAAGAAACGCAATGATGGCGGCATTCAGCCCCGCCAGGAAGCGCGACCGCCAGCGGTTCGCTTCGATCGCGCGATATGCGGTGAGGTCCATCGACGGACCCTAATGGCGGGCCTGCCGGCTACGACATCGTTAGCGCCGCTCGTAACTCAATCTGGCACCGTTGAGAAACCGCTGCCTGTCGAGCGCCGCGCTCGCGATCATCGCGTCTGTCCTGTCGAGCGGCTTGATCTCGAAGTGGGTGTCGGTGCCGACGGAGAAGAGCGCACCCGCCCGCGCCGCGCGGACGAGGAACTCCCGGTGCGGCACGCCGTAGCTCTCGTTGATCTCGATCGCGACGCGGCCCCTGACGCAGAGATCGATGAGCCGCTCCTGCCACTCCTCCGGATAGACGCGTTCTGGATCGCCGAGCGCCTGGAGCGCGGAGAAGGTCGGGTGCCCGAGGATGTCGATGCGGTCTCGGTCGATCCCCTCGGCAACAACCTCGAGCGTGCGCTCGAGGATCCGTTTCTGGAGCTCGGGGTCGCTGAAGCGCTCCCGATCCTTCCACCTCTTTATGCGGCCTTTCACGAATGCACCGGCGTCGTCGTAGCCGATCCGCTCGCCGTCGATGTTGATCTGGTGAATCGCGCCGATCAGGTAATGGAGCGACTCGCGCGTGTCGGCACCGAGGGGCGGCGCGACCCCGAGGTCGTACTCGAGGCCCACACGGAGGCCGAGCCGCGAAGCGTCATCGATGTAGCGCTTCACGTCGTCCTCGTTGCGGAGCTTCTCCCTCCAGGGATAGTGGTCCGAGACGCCGTGCGGCCGCGTGGCGACACTCTTCGCGCGGTCCGCGAGCGATACGGTCCCGTCCGAGCGGTCGCTGTGGACGTGGTGATCGAAGAGCGCGCTCATACCTCGGGATGTCCGGCCCACGCGGCTTCGACCATCGTCCAGAGCACGCCTGAGACGAGCGTGTGCCCGCCGAGCAGCAGCGGGAAGGGCGCCTCGCGAGCGGCCTCCGTGAACTCGCGCAGCGGCTTCGCCTGGATGCGATCGGCCATGAAGAGATAGGAGGCGAACCGCTCGGCCGCGCCAGGCCGCCAGCCGAGGTGCGCGAAGAGAACGAGCGTATCGAAGAGCATGCCGTCGCAGAGCTCCTGCATCCGCGCGAAGAACTCGCGCGGGCCGGTCTTCTCGTAGAGAAAGCCCAGCGCGCTGCGCGCTTCGCCGGAGGTGTCGCGTCCCGCGGCTTGCATGCCGCGCTCCTCCGCGAGCATGCGCACGCGGCAGGCGGTCTGCGTCTCGATGAACGTCCACACCGGCGCGCCGACGCGACCCGCGACCAGGAGCTCCTTGTCCGGCGTCGTGACCAGGCGCATGAGCGCTTCGATACGGTCGCCGAGGATGTCCTGCCACGCGGGAAGCGAGCGCAGCTCCGGGGGACATTTCGGATGCCGCGCGAGAAGGGCGGCGTCGGTCGGTGTGTCCACGTCGAGGAGCGTGGCCGCCGATTTGGCGAGCTGCCGGGACGACAGCCCCGCCTGCTGATGCAGGCGGCGCGGCAGCGGGTTGTCCGTCGCCGGCAGGTCGATCGCGTCGAGCGCGGACGCCGGCGTGAACGCGACGAGGTCGGCCGAGTACGAGTTGTTCGAGAGCACGACGGCCTCGCTCGACTCAAGGTCTTCGCGCAGCGCGCGCAGCTCACTCGTCTGGAGCAGCGCGCCGGCACCAGCGCCGATGGTGCAGACCCGATCGAGCTTCTTCTCGTGGACGATCCGCGAGAGCTCCTGCCCGAAGTGGAACGGCTCGGTGCGCGCGGGGAGGATCGCCGCGCCCTTGGCGCGGAACGCAGCCGCCGCGTCGGCGTCGTTGGTCACGGCGTAGAGGCGCGAGAAGCCGGCGTCGGCGGCCCGACCGAGCACCACCGCGCCGATGGCCAGCTTCACAGTGTCCAACTGCCGCTCGATGTCGCTCGTGCCCCCGCGCCCGAAGAAGATCAGAAACGCGCTCACACCTGCGACGCTAGCTCACTCCCGCGACTCGCACGCAGCTCGAGCCGGACGAACAACGCCAGAACGAGCGCGCTCAGGACCGCGCCGGCGATGACGCGCTCGTCCGCCGAGGGGATCATCCGCAGGACGGCAAGCCACTGCGGGTCGCTCCAGTTGAAGAGCTTCGACGGATCGTCGTTCACGTTGACCGGGACCGTGTCCCAGGTCTTCTCGTAGAGGAACGCCGCAGCTTGAAAGAGCACGAACGACCACGCCGCCATGAGCCCGAAGACGATCCGGGCGAACCGCGACCCCAGCATCCCGACGGACGTGCCCCAGCCAATCGCGACGAACAGGATCGGCGCGAAATCGTCGAGGAAGCGCGAACCGAATACCCGACCACCCCACCACTCGGAGTAGGTCGCGTAGACAACGAGCGCGGCGAGCCATACGAGCGACAACCCGCGGAGCCGCCCGGCGACCTCGCCCGGCCAGCGCCACGCCCGGAGCAGAGCGAAAAACCCGAAGATGACATACGGCGTGTACACGAGCAGGCCGCGCGACGGAGAGAGCAGCAAGCCGTAGAGCCCGGTCTGGATGGGTGTGGCGAACGACTTAGCGCCGTACCCCTGCTCGAAAGGCGAACCGAAGGCGAGGTCGTTGTACGCGAGGAGCGGCGCGAGGCCAATGACCGTTCCCGCGATCATCCAGAAAATCCGCGTGGGGCGAAAACCGTGGAGGCCGAGCGCCACGAGCGCGGTGGTCTGACGCACCACGCCGCCGAGCCCGAGCACCACCCCAGCGGCGAGGTCACGAGACAGCGGGATCGACTCTTCGCGGAGGGTCAGCCAGAGCGCCGAGGCCATAGCGAGGTGCACGCCGGAGTGCTGCCAGAGGGCCTGGCTCGCGACGGTCCGGACGCTCGTCGCGAGGAAGTAGAGAAGGATCAGCACGAGCGCCCACCGCGGAGTCGCGAAGCGACGGAGGAGCGACCACAGGGTGAGGGTCGCGAGTATCTCGACGATGGCGGCGACAACGTGCCCGCCGTGGACGAGCAGGCCGAGATCCAGCGGATTCGATCCCGTCAGCACGAACGGGGCGAAGAAGGGCAGGGCCAGGACGCCCATGCCCGGTGGGAAGACGGAGCACACATGGTCGTTCGGTCCCGGCGCGGGTGGTCCGCCCACGCTGCGCTTCGCCTTCGGCGGCTCGGTCGCGGTCGAGACGCCGCACGCTCTGAAGAAATACGCCTCGCGGTCGAGCTTGTCGGTCTTGCCGGCAGACGGCGCGGTGAACTCGTCGTAGTCGACGTTGTGCTCCTTGATCACGGTCCACGCGAACAGCGCGTTCGGCAGGACGTCAGGGGACCAAAGCCCCGGCGCCTCACCGACCTGGCTCGTGTTGGAGGACCGGATGTCGTTCAGGTTGGCGAACGCGAGCACGAAGAGGAGAAGGCCGCGGACGAGCCAGCGAGAACGGCTCATTCCTCGACCGCCACAACGTAGGCTCGCACCGCGCGCGCACCGGCAGACCGGGCCGCGGCCGCCGCGTCCGACAGCGTCGCCCCGGTCGTCGCGACGTCGTCCACGAGCGCCACGCGGAGCCCTCTCAGCGAGCGCGCCTCGGCGACGAATGCCCCGCGGATGTTCGCGGCGCGGGCGGCGCGGTCGAGCTCGACCTGCGGACGGCTTCCGCGTATCCGATGCAGTGCGGGACGAAGGGGCAGGCCGGCGCGCTCGGCGACGGCACGGGCGAGAAGCGCCGCTTGGTCGTATCCGCGCGCCGCAGCACGCGAGGGGTGGAGCGGCACCGGGACGATCGCGTCGAGCGCGACGCCGCTGGCGAGATCGCGCACGAGCTCGAGGGCCACCAGCGCGCCCAGCTCCGCCGCGAGTCCCGCCTCGCCGCCGTACTTGAGGCGGTGTATCGCGGCGCGGAGCGGTCCGGCGTGCGCGCCCGCCGCGCGAATGGCGAGCAGGCCGTCGTGCGCGACCGGCTCGCACCCGTCGCGGCAGGACACGCAGAACCAGCTCCCGGGCTCCTCGCAGCCCGCGCAACGCGGCACGAGGAGGACGTCCCGCACCGCTAGCGCGAGCTCCATCACCTGGCGGTCGACTCCGACGAGATGAGTTCGTCACCGGCTTGCGTGCCGGTCCGCGCCGCCGTACCAGCGGGCAGCTCGAGCACGCTGTCGGTCCCGCGGGGCGCTCCGACCGCCGGCACCCACGGGCGCAGCCCTGGGGCGACACGAAGGACTCGCATGGACCGATCGACGAAGATCGCGTCTATCGGGAAGCGCATGAAGAGCATCGTGATCGATCCGGTCTTCGTGATGAGAAGGCCCTCACCGGCCCCGAGTCCGGAACGCCCGATGAGGCCGAAGCCTCTCGTCAGGAAGCTGTTCGCGACCGCGCAGCGCGTGGTGACCACCGTGCCGCGCGTGCGGTTCGTGATCTTGAGGGGACCGCGGAGCGTGCTAGACCGAGCCGCAGGACTTCATCGCGGAGAGCGCGGCGGGCGCGAGGATCACGATGAAGAGCGAGGGGAAGATGCACCCGACCGTCGGGAGCATGATGAGGATCGGGGCGCGGGCCGCCTTCTCCTCCGCTCGCTGACGGCGATCGGTGCGCATCTGCTCGGACTGAATGCGCAGCACCTTGGACATGGACACACCGAGCTGATCCGCCTGGATGATCGCCGAGATGAGGTTCTGCAGTTCCTTCACCTCGACGCGCTCGTTGATGCCGCGCAGCGATTCCTGGCGGGACTTGCCGACGCGCTGCTCGGCCGCGGCGCGTTTGAGCTCCTCGGTGAGCGGACCCTTCATCTTCTCGGTGACCTTGATGATCGCGGCGTCGAATCCGAGACCGGCTTCGACCGAGATCGTGAGGAGGTCGAGGGCGTCGGGGAGCTGATCGAGGATCGCGCCGGCGCGACCACTGGCGCGGCTGCCGAGGTAAAGGTCGGGGATGAGGAAGCCGAGGATGAGCCCGCCGAAGAGACCGCCGATCGTGAAGAGCGTGTCGCTGGTCATGAGGTTCAGCAAAGACGACGCCGCGATCGCGGCAACGATGGCGACAAAGGCCTTGACGCCCAGGAAGAACTCGACGCTGGTCGTCTCCATGGCCGCGCGCTTGAGGCGGATCTGGAGAGACCGTGCCGTGTTCGCGGGGTAGAAGCGCGAGATGATCGCGGCGAGACCCTGGACGATCGGCTTCAGGGTGCGCTCGGCGATGGGGCGCTGCAGCTCGAGCTCTTCGAGGGTCCTCGGGCGAACCGAGATCTGCTGCAACCGCGCCTGCACCGGGTCGAGCTGCTGGCCGACCAGGAACGACGCGAAGACGAGGAACACTCCGAACGCGACGACGCCGGCGAGGATGAGGATCTCCACCGGCTAGACCTTGATGTCCGTGATCTTGCGGATCGCGAAGAAACCGATGGCCATCATGATCCCGCCGACAACGAGGAGGATCTGTCCGATCGTCTCGGTGAAGAGCGGCTGCATGAACTCCGGGTTGATGAGGTTGAGCGTGATCATGATCGCGATCGGCAGGAACGCGACGAGGTAGCCCGAATAGCGGCCCTGGGCCGTGAGCGTGCGGATCTCGCCCTTGATGCGGACGCGTTCGCGGATCGTGAACGCGATGGTGTCGAGGATCTCCGCAAGGTTTCCACCGACTTGCTGCTGGACGCCGATGGCGGTCACCAT
>Ga0207646_10002000_pt1 | contig 24513 bp, 26 predicted proteins | sample KBSK5502metaG_FD_184343 | JGI IMG/M metagenome (GOLD analysis project Ga0207646, IMG submission 184343) | Corn, switchgrass and miscanthus rhizosphere microbial communities from Kellogg Biological Station, Michigan, USA - KBS K5-50-2 metaG... | ecosystem: Host-associated > Plants > Roots >...
CCGGGTCGGTGGAGGCTTTCCAGGTTTTCAGCCGCTGAAAGGTGACCCCCTCCTCACCGAGCAGCACCCGCAGGCCCTCGTGGCTGATGTCGTCGACCACCCCCTCAGCCACCAGGAACTCCGCCAGCTTGGCCAGGCTCCAGGTGGAAAACGGCAGGCCATGCTCGGCTGGCCTCGACTTGGCGATCTTCTTGACCTCCCGCCGCTGCGGCAGGGTGAACTTCGGCGGGTGCCCGCCGCGGTACCTCGGATACAGCGAGCCGAACCCATCGGCGTTGAAGTTGTGGATCACATCGCGGACCCGGTCCTCGCTGGTGAACGCCACCCTCGCGATTCCGGCCACGTCCATCCCCTGGGCCGACAGCAGCACCATCTGCGCCCGCCGCCAGGTCACCACCGACCCGCTGTCGCGGCGCACGATCCGCACCAGCCGCCGGCCCTCGTCATCATCGATCTGGCGCACCCGCAGCCGTTCAGTCACCGGCCCAGTCTCGGCGATCAGCACCCGGAGCAGAAGCGGCTTGCGAACGGGAGATCCCCGGTCCGCGGTTATGGTGCCGCTGTGGGCGATTACTTTCAGATCATCGCCGACGTTGAGGCGACCGAGGCTGAGGCACCCGCGCTGGGGGCATCGGTCGTGGGCTGGCTGGCCGGTGAGGGCATCATCGAGGCCGAGCCCACCGACTGTGTGCTGAGCGCTGACCCCGGATATCCACCTGGCCCCCGTTACATCGCAGCCGTGACCGGGCCGAGTCAGTGGCTGCCCCGGCTGCGGACTAACGGCCTTGCCGTGATCACGACCCGGAGCGTGTTCCATCCCATGCAAGGGGAAGTCGGGCCGGTGGTCTGCCCTCGCTGCGGGCAAATGGTCGAGCTGGAGGACCCGGCAACAGGTCAAGCGACGCATCAGTGGGAGCTGTTCAGCGAGGCGCTGAACGCGTGGATGACAGGTGATACCTGTGCGGTGGCCTGCCCACGGTGCAGGCAGGTCGCCGGTTTCAACGACTGGCACTGGACCGGTCATTGGCCGTTCGCAGTCGGCTTTCTGGGATTCGAGTTCTGGAACTGGCCGCCCCTCAGGGAGTCGTTCATTACCCAGGTGACCAGCCGGCTAGGGCACCGGGTTGTCGTCACCCAGGGCAAGCTCTAGACTCCCGGCCCGCCGCCTGCCGCAACAACCACGCCCACGACCCAGGCCTCCACCGCGTCATCCCGGGGCAAACGTAGCCTGACGCGGCAATGGTGTGTAAAACCGCCGGTTGTGTCCGCCGCGCGCCCGATCTCTTGTGGGACCCGTGTAGCCCCGTCATGCTTAGACCAGGCGTTGGGAGCATGGCCACTGGAGCAACCTATGACCCGTGATGATCGATACGAACCAAACCGGGTCTTCGGCATGCCAAGAACCCAAGACCCCCACGCCAGGCAGGAAGAAGAGCCCCAGCGCGTAGTGGGCATACCTGTTGACTGGATCGGCCCCGTCAACCACGACTGGACGTGGTCACTGGCGCATCCCATCCGGGGTTACCGGCGGTGGAGGCTCCGCCGGCGCTTGGGCCCTTACGCGCCAGACGACGACGGACCCGGGAAAGGCTGACTGAGACTCACCGACCGCGAAGCGCGGTTAGGGTTCGCGCCCTTCCGGGGTTCAAATCCCCGAGCCTCCGCAGCTCACGGGCCCTCTCCCTGCATGCCAGGGGAGAGGGCCTGAGAGCGGCGCAGGGCCTGCGACCGAAGCACCGCGACGCTGAATATCAGCGCGGCTGCCACGGCGGCGAGATCGATAGCGTCGAAGATGAACCAGACGCCTGGCCGAAGGTGGGCGCCAAGAGCACCCAGCCAGCTGATCCAGCCAAGGCCTAGTGTGACGGCAAGAATCGACACCGCGGTCTGTACCACCTGACGGGCGCGGTCCGTCAGACCGCCCGCGAACGCTACCAGGATCACCGACAACACCAGCAGGGTGACTATGCCGCCGGTATCAAATTGCTGCGCCACAGCCGATGCCCGCGACCCGAAGGCCGTCACCGTCGTCGGCGCAGGCGCAGGCGGACTGGATCCGGCGCCCACCCGGACCGGAACCGGGGCGCCGTGCGAGGGGACCGGGGCGCCCGGCAAGCCAGCACCGGGCAGGCCAAACAGCTGCCAGGCGCTGACGAGTACCGCGACAGCCACGATAACGAGGAGCATCCAGGCGAGCGGCTCGCGCAACCGGCGCACACTTTCCCATGCCTGCGCGGTTCCTGACGGCGCGCCTTGCCCTAGCTGGTCACTCATGCCCTCATCGGCAGCAACGGGACCATGGAGGCCTTCAGTTCTACCTCCTGCGGTTCGGGAACCAGCGCCCAGTGCTTCACCTCGCTGGCCGGCGTCTCCTTCCCGATCAACTCCTAACCGGCTGACGTGAGGAGCCCGGCCCGCAGGCGGGCCGGGCTCCCCCTTTGGGGTGCTTGTCAGGCTGGCGCCGGCGGGATAACCACGACCATCGTGATGCGCACCGGCGTGGTGCCCTCGTTGGCGTAAGAATGCGGCAGGCTCCCGGGGAAGCGCGCACACTGTCCCGGCCCTACCGTGTGCCGCGCCCCGGCCACGGTCAGCGTCAGCGTGCCCTCGTTGACCCAGGCAAGTTCCCTGGTCGCCGGCGCGTGCGCGTCACCGCCGAACGACTCGCCGGGTTCCACGCTCCAGCGCCATAGCTCGGCGGCCCAGGGCGGGTCGGTCGCGGCGATGATCGTGCCGGTTCCGCCGGACGCGCCCTGCCATAGCGTCCGCGGCTCGCCAGGGCCGGTGATACGGACGCTCGGCTCAGCTGGAGGGTCAATCAGCCGCGTCACCGGGAGGCCGAACGCGTCGCCGATCCGGGCCAGCGTGGCGAGGTTGGGGTTGGACCGCGCCTGCTCCAGGGAGACCAGGACCCCCTTGCTCACCCCGGACCTGGCAGCAAGCTGATCCAGGGACCAGCCCCGCTCCGCGCGCAGGGCCTGCAGGGTGCGCGCCAGGGTGGCGGTGAGATCGGTACTGGGCACGGCCCGCTCCTAGCGCGCGGCGGCTATAAAGCTTGCGGTCAGTCTACTGAACCATATGGAATGGTATTCCGACCGTGGGACTCAGGAAACCAGCCATGTTCATCGTCTTCGCGCTCGCCGCCGCCGTCCTGTACGGCAGCGCCGACTTCCTCGGCGGGGCGGCGACCCGCCAGAGCAGAGCGCTGTCTGTGGCGAGCCTGTCGGTGCCCGCTGGCGCGGTGGTCATGCTGCTCGCCGCGGTCCTGGCCGGCGGCTCCGTGCCTACGGCCGGTCTGGGCTGGGCGGTTGCCGCGGGGGCCACCGGCGCGGTAGGCCTGATCGTGTTCTACAACGGCCTCGCGGCCGGGCCGATGAGCGTCGTGGCACCCGTGTCCGCGCTCATGTCGACGGTGCTCCCGGTCGGTGTCGCCGTCGCCTCGGGCGAGCGCCTAAGCGCGCGGGTATACGCGGGCGTGGTCGCCTGCCTGGTAGCGATCGTTCTTGTCAGCCTCGAGCGCGGGACGGTCCAGGGCCGGACCCGGGACCATCACGCGGCCTTGCGCGGCGTCGGCTACGGGATCGCGGCCGGTGCGCTGTTCGGCGTCTTCTTCGTTTTCCTGCGCTATGCGGGTTCGTCGGGGGTCTTCTGGCCGGTCGGCGTGGCGCGGCTGGCGGCCTGCGTGGTGGTGCTCGCCGCCGCGGTCCTGGCCCGGGCCAGGCCCGCCTGGCGCGAGGCGGGCGGCCGGGTGCTTGTGGCTGCCGTCGCTTCCGGCGTGCTCGATGCCTCGGCGAACCTTTTCTACGTCCTGGCCACCAGGGCCGGCCTGTTCGGCATCGCGGTCGTGCTTACCTCCTTGTACCCCGGCATCACGGTTTTGCTGGCGCGACTGGTGTTGCGCGAGCGTATGCATACCGTGCAGCGAATCGGGCTCTTGCTCGCCGCGGCAGGGGTCGTCCTCGTCACCCTCTAAGCGGGGCTTACCAAGCACCCGAGCAGGTGCCCAACAGGCTCGTGCGGCCGGACGTTCTAGTCGTCCGGCCGCACGAACCCCGGGGAAGGGGGCGTCAGTTCAGTCGTCGCTTGGATCTTTACTAGGGAAGATCAGAGCGCATACCTCAAGGTACAACTGCTCAGGGTAGGGGATGTGGTCAACGGTGCTCAGCGCCTGATCCTGCCCTGCCGATTCCAGGATGAACGTACCGTAACCGAGCAGGCGGCCTTGGAACGAGCGCTGGAAGGTCATGTCGGTCACCTTGACCAGGGGCATCATCGCTACCTTCCGGGTGATGATGCCAGAGGTGAGGATCATCCGGTGCGAGGTGACCACGAAGTAGTCGACAGCCCAGGCGAACGCCTTCAGGATCAGGCGGAGCAGCAGGACGCCCCAGATGAGCCAGACGATGAGCAGGGCCGTGCTCTGGTGCGCGAGCAGGGTGTCGCTCAGCACTATGGCGGCGGCGAGCCCGAGCACGGTCACGACGATGGGCCCGATGAGGACGGCTGGGTGGCGACGCACGGTGATGACCTGCTGTTCGTGTGGCAGCAGGTACTTGTCAACGTCAGCCGGGGGTGTGGTCCCCGGGGAGATCAGCCTCATCCGTGCGGCGCCTCACTACTACAGCGAGTTCAGGAATGTGGCCAGGGAGCTACCGGCGTGCTTCAGCAGGTTGAAGAGGTTGTGTACAGCGTTGGCGGCGCCCGTCGGCTTGGTCAGCAGGTAGTACGCGATAAACACGACGACCGCCCAGCCAATGATCTTCTTTGCCTGCATGGCTCTACTCCTACAGGGCCGTGTGCGCCGGTCTGTCAACCTAGCTTAGCTCAGAGTGATTTCTTCACCAATGGTCGCGGCCTGCAGTGACACGCTACCGCCCCAGCGTGGGCAGATGCTGTTCCCGCGCCGATCCGCCCGGAAAGCCATCTCCCGCGCCGTAGGTAACACACCGTCACTTCCGTTACCATAAACGGTGATGAAATGCCAACCGCGCAGGCTATTCTCGGAGGCTGCGGCGCCGTGGCGTGGCCACGATTGCCGGACACGACCGCAGCCGATCTGAGACCATTTTCTTCCTGAGATACCACCGGACGGAGCGACGATGACGGAATCCGGCAGCGACGATGTCGCCGTCATCGTGTACCGGGAAGATGACGCCTGGGATGTGGACCCGCTGCCCACGGCGCTCACCGAGGACCTGCCCGGCCTGATTCACGTGCTCCGCCAGCAGCCCAGCATCGGCGGGACGATCGGGCTGGCCGCGGTTGGGGACGACTTCTTCGTCGCCGTTCGGGTGGTCGGCGGGCAGGCCTCGGTGTTCCTGTCCGACCTCACCGCGGCCGTGGACTGGCCGCTCGCCCGCCAGGTGCTCGACCACCTGGATCTGCTCGTTCCCGAGGATGAGGACCTCGACCAGGTGCTGCCCGCGGGGGACCTGTCGATTTTCGCCGACCTCGGCCTCGACGAGATGGACCTCGGCATGGTGGCCGGCGATCTCGACCTCTTCCCGGATGAGGCGCTGCAGGTTATCGCGCGTAAGCTCGGGTTCGGCGCAGCGCTGGAGCGCACGCTGGGCCTGGCGCTCGGACGCTAGGCACCGCTGGCGCGTTAATCTCCGTGAATGACCACGGGTTACGACGCTGCCTTTGAGCCCGCGATGCGGGAGGCTCTCGCGCAGCTGGCGCCTGCCCCGGAGAACGGGTCCCTGGAATCCGAAGATGTCCCGGTGGGAGCCGTGATCCTGGACCCGGGGGGTGCCGTGGTGGCCCGGGCGCGCAACCGGCGCCTGGCGGACGGCGATCCCACCGCGCACGCCGAGATCGTGGCCATCAGGGCGGCGGCCCGGGCGGCCGGAAGCTGGCGACTGGACGGGCACACGCTCGTGGTCACGCTGGAGCCGTGCACCATGTGCGCCGGGGCGATTGCCGCAGCCCGTATCGCCCGGCTGGTGTACGGGGCGGCGGACCTGAAGGCAGGCGCGGTGGGCTCGCTCTGGGACGTGCTGCGCGACCGCCGGGTGCCGCACCGGACCGAGGTCGTGGGGGGCGTGCTCGCCGAAGAGTGCGGCGCGCTGCTCCGCGACTTCTTCGCCCAGCGCAGGCGTGCCGGGCCCGCCTCGCGGCAGGCCGGCTCGATGCCTTGAGTCCGGTAGGCTCTGCTGCGGTGGAGTCGCCTAGTGGCCGAGGGCGCACGCCTCGAAAGCGTGTGAAGGGGCAACCCTTCCGTGGGTTCAAATCCCACCTCCACCGCCACTGACCTGGGATGATGTGAGTCCCCTGTGCCTGCTCCGGGGCGGCGGGCACCGGGGTGGTCTCAGTTTTGGGCCACAAATGGTCTCAGTTGATAGGGCCGAGATACCCGCGGCCGGCTGGATCGGACCCGAACTCCAGCCCTGCACTACGGCGGGCATGATCTGAAAGGAGACCCCGGCAGGTCCCTGTCGGCGCAGGTAGAAGCCCTCGTCCGGGCAGACGCGCCCGCCAGGCCGGGTGCCGGCTTCCCTGTCCCCGGCCGGGCCGCCGAGCCCATGCGCACGCCGCCGAAGCGTGCACCGTGCCGTTCAGGGCTAGCGGGACCGTCCACCACCGGCCGGACACCCGCCAACTTACGGAGCGCATCACACTGAGTGATCGCGAGGTTCTGGAGAACGCGCGCCGACCCGCCGTTATACGGGTGATCGAAGATCACCAAGCCCTTCGGGCCGTATAACGGCTGATACACGGGTGATCATTACTCGGTCGCCAAGAAGATAAGCGGCAATGATCACCCGTGTATCACGCGTTATGAGCGGGTTGGTGGTCGGCGACGGCTGGCCGCGGGCTCGCCCCGATGGATCGTTCTGTGGTTCTTCCCTGGCATGTTCGGACGCGGCTTGGCCAGCTGTGGCGGCGGGCGGGCATCCCCGGCGCGTGTTTGCTTCCTCTGGATGGCTCAAGCGCTCTAGCCGCTGGTCGTCACGGCAGCCGGCGCGTTCTGTGACGGCCACGGCACCCGGCACCTGCGGGAGGCCGGGGTTGTGGTCTGCGTCGTGGCCCCATTTGCGCGTCGGCGGTTGGGCGGATGGTCGCTACTGCCTGGGCGTGGCTGCCTGGGCCTGGGAGGGGCCGGTCCGGGTCCGTGTTAGGTTCCCTTGTCCGCGGTCCGGCCGGGCCGGACGCGGCGCGCGTCGCGTATCGGCGGGGCCGGGGCCGCCTGGATGGCGGCGTGCTGGATTTTGGCGAGGAGGCGGAGCAGCTGGCGCTGCTCGCTGGTGGTGAGCGCTGCGGAGATCAGCTCGCGTTCGCGTGCGTGGAACGATGGCAGGAACTCGTCGACGATCTCCTGGGCGTCTGGGGTGATATCGACGAGGAGCTTGCGCCGGTCGCTGGGGTGCGGCAGGCGCCGGATGAGGCCGCGTTTTTGGAGGGTGTCGAGCAGGGACGTCATGCTGCCCGTGGTGATGAGCAGGCGTTCGGCGATCACCGACGGTTCCAGCGGCTGGCCGGCGCCCTCGATGATGGCAAGGATCTCCCGGGCGCTGGGGGAGAGCTGGTACTGGTCGCGGGCCTGCCGGTTGTGCAGTTCCATCAGCATGGCGCCGGCCCGGCAAAGGTTCGCGTAGCACTCGGTGGCGAGGGCGCTGGCGCCGGGGTACTCGTTCTCGAAGTCGCCGCCTACCCGTATCAGCGGCTCGGGGGCGCCGGGGGGGCGGCCCGGGCCGTTCCCCCCGGCGCCCGGCGCCGATCCGGGTGTCATGCGGCCAGGCCGGGGATCCGGCGTTCGAGCTCGGCGAAATCGTCGCCGATCGCCTGGTGGACGAGCTGGATGGCCCCGCCGAAGACCTGAGGTGGCATCACCATCTGCCAGATACGGGTCATGTTCTCGCGGTCGTCGTCGCCCAGTAGCGGGAACATCCACGCGATGAGCTCCGGGTTGCGGTCGGGAGGAACCGAGCCGGCCATGACGCCGACCGCCGTGGCCTGGTCGGGCACCGAGATGCGTTCTCTGACGATGCGGTACAGGTGCACGTCTTCCTTGTGCAGGTGAATGTCGAGATGGAACTTGAACGCCGCGGTCGCCCGCGCCGTTCCGATCGCGTCGCGGGCCGAGACCGCCTTGCTCAGCGAGTCGAACGCGGCATCCAGGCCCTGGTGGTCCATCGCGTAGGCCTCGGCGACCAACGGTGCCACATCTTCTAGTGCGGGGAAGACGGCCAGCTCCTCTCCGTGGGCGTGCCACTCCAGCACCTCGTTGAAGAACCGGAAGCGCTCGACGGTGGCCTCCAGCCCTGGTTTGCCGCGTGCCGCACCGAGCGCGGCAGCGTCGATTTCGGCCATGTCCCGCCGGAACGCGTTGTGGATTGCCACGACTGCATCGATTGGGCCTGTCGTCATCACGAACACCTCACATCTTCCGGCTGCACGTAAACGGACGTGATCATGACGTAGGCGCCGGGACTGGCGCGAAGACCTCGGCATAGTCGCGGGCGAACCGCTCGAAGCTGCGCGGCTGGTGACCGCTTAGTATGTGCACGTTGCTGGTCGTCAGGTCGGCGAACCCGTGCTCGAACCCGTCATCGAGCTCACCGTAGCCTTCGGCGATCCATTGCGGCACGCCCATGGCGATCATCGAGTCGATGGCGGCCTGGTGAGGCACCGGGATGTACTGGACCGTGCGCCCGATCACGTCAGACAGGATCGCCGCTACGTCGGCGAAGCCGATCGCCGCCGGCCCGGTCAGGACGAAGGTCTGGCCCTGGATGGCTTTGGTCTGGCCGGTGAGGGCGCCGACGGCGCTATCGACGACGTCGCGCGCGTCGATCATCCCGGCCTTCCCGTTCCCCCAGTCGAAGTAGATGTGTCCCTGCTCGCGCACGGTCGGGGCGGCCATCATCACGTTCTGCATGAAGAAGGTCGGCTTGAGGATCGTCCAGGGCAGGCCGGAGGCCTTCAGCTCGTCCTCGCACCTGGCGAGCTCGGAGATGATGCGGCACTTCAGCGTGGCGTAACCGGAGAGGCGAACGATGTGCGGCCCCGTCCCCGAGCGCTTGATCGTCTCCAGGAGGTTCCGGGACTGCTGGAGCGCTGTCGGCCCATTCCAGGTGACGAAGTAGACGCCGGTCACCCGATCAAGCAGATCGCCGGTCAGGGTCTCCGGCCGGTCAAGGTCGGCGACCACGACCTGGGCGCCCTGCGCGCGCAGGCCGGCGGCCTTGGCCTCATCGCGGACCAGCGCCCGCACCGGCCATCCTTGCGCAAGGAGCGAAGAAGCCACGCCCGATCCGGTGTTCCCGGTCGCCCCGCTCACCAGTATGAGATCTGTGTTTGACATCGTTACCCCTCCTTGGCCCGGCCTAGGCTTATACCTAGACATCAAGTAGCTTGAATACAAGTTACTTGGAGGCGAGATGGCCGTCAAGCCCCGGTCAGTCGGCTACCGCAGCGCGCGTTGGCCGCGCAGGCCGGCCGGCCCCCGGGCGGCGGGAGCGTGGGTACTTCGGTCACGAGATACAAGATTCCGAGCCGAATATCTTGACTCCAATCTAATGGGCCGTTAGGTTCCACATATGGAGGCAGGCAGCCTCCGCTCCCGGAGGGGGACATCACATGAGCGCCACACTTGCCGTCCGGCACAACGTCCGTGACTACGCCACATGGCAGAAGGTCTACGACGAGCTCCAGCCGCTGCGAACCCAGTACGGCTGCACCGCCCAGCGGGTGATGCAGCTCCCCGATGATGGCAATGCCCTGTTCATCACCCACGACTTCCCCAGCGCCCAGCAGGCGGGCAGCTTCGCGCACGACCCGGCGCTGCGCGCCGGAATGGAGCGGGCGGGGGTCGAGGGCGCGCCGCGGATCGAGATCTACACGGATGTCTGAACCCGCGCGGCCCTTGCGGCCGGGGAGGGGCGGCCGCAGCCGCCCCTCCCCGGCCTCGCTCGGGCTGGTCAGGGTGGACGCCGATTTCGAGGAGGAATACCCCGGCGGCGACGCCACCTGCACCGAGGCATACGCGTCGCTGTGCCGCACCGGCGAGGCCCTGCTGGGCGAGCTTGACAGGTGCATCGCCGCGGCCTTCGGCATGCCGCAGGCCGCCGCGACGGCCCTGGCCGTCATCGACGGGGCGGGCGCGCCGCTGACCCCCTCACAGGTCAGCGACCGGGTCCTGGTCGCCTCGGCCACCATGACGGCAACGCTCGACCTGCTCGAATACCGCGGCTGGATCCGCCGCGTCCCCAACCCCGCCGACCGGCGCAGCGTCCTCGTCGAGATCACCCCCGACGGCCGCGCCACCGCCAACCAGCTGCTCCCCGGGATCCGCACCGTCGAGCGGAGCATCCTGTCCGCCCTGCCGCCCGGCGAACGGGCACACCTGCTGGACCTGCTTTCCAAGGTCCTGGCCCGGGCCGCCGACGTCGCCGCCGAACCACCCCAACCCCTCACCGGCAAGCGCAACCGGCCCGCCCGCCTCGGCCCCCCCGGCAAAGCGGCCGCCGGTCACCGGCCATAGCGGAACCTGCCCGCCCGCCGGCCCGCCCGGCCTTCGCCGCGGCCGGGATGGCCGGGGCCATCCTAACCGGCGCACTGCTGGGTGATCCGCTCCCCCGCAGTCACCGCTGCCCGACGTCCCAGTAGCTGGCCTGGGGGGAGCGCCGGCTCAGACCCAGGAGGAGATAGATCCATCGCGCGCTGCGGAAGGGAACGGCGGGACGGGGCAGCATAGCCGCCGGGCAGCCAGAGGCCGACCGGCTCAGCCAGCGCGACCATCGCCTCATTGCCCCGGGGGTCTCAGTCGTTTCCGCGGCCGGCGAGCCACCAGTCGTGCCAGACGGCAGGTGGGCCAGGTTTCGCGCTTTCCGCCACCCGCGCACGTACACCGGCACGTAGATGAACGTCAGCAGCAGGAAGCCGAGCTGCCCCGTGCGCAGGTCGTACCAGGTCCATGGGATCTGCGCGGCGAGGGCAAGCAGCCATCCGGCGCGGCGCCGTTCGGCGATGAGCGCGGCACTGGCGAGGTTCAGCAGCGAGAGCAGCACGCTGCCGAGCGCGAGGGTCATCGCAGCCTCCCCCAGTCCAGCCCAGAAATATACCTAGATATCAAGTAACTTGACTCCAAGCTTAATTGGGGACGGTTGTCAAGCTCCGGCCAGCCGGCCACCGCAGCGTCCCGTGAGCCCGCGGCCTTCATGACCGCCCCGCCCGTTCAGGCACCGCAGCGCCATGCAGATGCAGACGCCCACGAGCGCCACCAGCGAGCCGCCCAAGGCGACAACCGCCGCTCCCCAGCCCTCGTGCCCGAAGTACCTCACCGCCGCCAGCATGAACAACAGGACCCGGACGAACATCACCGACGCTGGCCCCCGCGATCCCGCCGCAGGCCCGGACTTCGGACAGCTGTCCGGCATCGCCGAATCCCGCCGGCTCATGGCCGCAGGGCCGAGCCCAAACCGTCACCCCCCAGCCTTCCCAAGGAATATGCCGGGGGTCACAGTCCCCCGGCGCGCACCGGCCGTCGCCTATCAACTCTCGTCCATCGACCACAACCGGCCCCCGTGCCGGAGGCAGGCAGGCCCACCAGAAGCAGCCGCACAGAACGCCGGGCCACCTCGAAGACGAAGAGGCAGGCCCATTCACGCAGACTCGTTCGGCGCGATCAACGAGGGGCCGCAATCGGCCATGCGCTCACTGTCCGCGATGAGCAAGGACCCGGCCTCGTAGCCGCCGAGGAGATCCTGCTGGTGCCCGCGAGGGCCGGGCCAGTTTCAGCGCGCACGGATTCACACCGGCAGTAATTGGGCGCTGTCGGCAAGTACGCGGGCCGGTCGGCGGCGGCCCCCGGCACCAGGACCTGGGCTCAGTTTTGGTCTCATTCACTCCCGTCCGCCACCGTTCACCGGCGGCCGCGAGCCACCTGTCCGCGCTGGTCAGGAACACTAGCGGACGGTGGTGAACGATGGTGCGCAGTACTCGAAAGCGTGTGAAGGCGCAAGTCTTCCGTGGGTTCAAATCCCACCTCCACCGCCGCTGACCAGGCACGATGCGTGACCCCGCCGGCCGCGCTCGGCCTGCCTGGGCAGCCTTTAGCTCAGTTTTTGGCCACGGAACGGCCGTTGTGCCAGGTCAGGGCCACGTTTCCGGCTGCAGGACCGTGACCTTAGCGGCTCATCCTGCCTGCGCAGGCTCATTGCATCGGCATGGCGGAGAGGGACGATGTCGCGCACCCCGAGTGTCACGGGCCAGGTCACATTGAGCGTCCAGCCCGTAGGTCCATTGGCGCGCACACGCGGTTTCGCGAACGCTGGTCACGGTGGCTGAGGCCCGGCACACCCGAGCCCGGCACGGACCGCTGGCCGCCTGTACGTGGCGGCGGAAAGCGGCTGGGTCACGGTGCTGCAGTGGCATGGCGGTCGGCTGCGTGTCATCTCTTCCGGCTACTTGGCTGACGACGCCCATGTCGTCGCGGTGGACCCGGCAACCGGTCGCAGCTTTTCCCCGTGCTCAGCGACTCCGGCGGCCACCCGGCCGTGCTGGTGTGCACGATCAACTGAGCGCTGGAAGGTCCGCAGGAATCGGTTGGATCGGATTCGCTCGCCTCGTGTCAGCGCGGGGTCTGGTGTCTGCGTGTGTTTCGCAGTCGCGTCCGGATGGTTGTTGTCGATGTGCTGCAAGCGGATTTTTCGCGCATCCTGGGCGTGATGAGTGATCAGCAGGCTGGGCACGGCGCCCCGGATCACGTCCACGGGCACGGGCATGTTCATGCCCGCAGGCCGGGGGTGATCGGCCGGTTTCGGCATGTGCTGCGCCCCCATTCCCATGACGCGGCCGACAAGGTGGATGCGGCGATGGAGGCCACCGCGGAGGGCATCCGGGCGCTGTGGATCTCCCTGGCCGTGCTGGCCGGGACGGCGCTGGTCCAGGCGGCCGTGGTCGCGGTGTCGGGGTCGGTCGCGCTGCTCGGGGACACGCTGCACAACGCCGCCGACGCGCTGACCGCGGTGCCGCTGGGTATCGCATTCGTGGTGGGCAGGCGGCCACCGACGCGCCGTTACACCTACGGCTACGGGCGCGCCGAGGACCTGGCCGGGGTGGTGATCGTCGTTTTCATCGCGGCCTCCTCAGCGCTGGCCGCCTATGCGGCGGTGACCCGGCTGGCGCACCCGCGCCCGGTGGCCGGCTTGATCGCGGTCGCGGTGGCGGCGGTGATCGGGTTCACCGGCAACGAGGTGGTCGCCCGGTACCGGATCCGGACCGGGCGCAAGATCGGCTCGGCGGCGCTGGTCGCTGACGGGCTGCACGCCCGCACCGACGGGTTCACGTCGCTGGCGGTGCTGCTGGGTGTGGGCGGTGTGGCCATCGGCTGGGGCTGGGCCGACCCGGTCGTGGGCCTGCTGATCACGGTAGCGATCCTGGCCGTGCTGTGGCAGGCGGCCCGCGAGATCTACCGGCGGCTGATGGATGCCGTCGACCCGGCCCTGGTCGATCAGGTGGAGCAGACGCTGCGCGCGACGCCCGGGGTGCTGGGCGTGGGCCAGGTGCGGCTGCGGTGGATCGGGCACCACCTGCGCGCCGAAGGCGAGGTCATCGTCGACGCCGGTGCCAGCGCGATCCAGGCGCACCAGGTGGCGGTCAACGCCGAGCACAACCTGCTGCACGCGCTGCCGCGGCTGGTCGCCGCGCTGGTGCACGCCGACCCGCAAGCCCAGGCTGGTGATGATCCCCACGCCGTCCTGGCATCCCACCGGTGAGAAGGACGCCGATGCGGCTGGCTTGCCCGCATGGCCGTCCGAGACATTGGGTCAGGTACGCTCCGGGACGGCACTGGTCCAGTTCGCCCTGCGCGGTGGGCCGGGGCCGGGGATTGCCCGCGGTCTGACTGTTCACTGGTAGTGATCTGCCTATGTGGTCTGTCGGTGATGGAGAACTTAGGGATGCGTCGGATCGTTGCGACCGCCATTGCCGCGGCGGCCTTGTTCGTGGCGAGCTGCACGGCGGGCACGGATCATCCGGCCGCCTCCCCGGCACCGCTGCCACCGGATCCGCACACCGCGGCCGCCCTGCTCAAGATCGCCGCGGTGTTCAACCACGACTACGACACCGGCGACTACGGGCCGGTTTACGCCCGGTGGGATGCGCGCAGCCAGGCGATCATCACCCGGGCCGACTACATCAAGCGGCACAAGGACTGCCCGAGCGGCTCGCAGACGCTGTCGCAGACCGAAAGTGTCAGCCCGGGCAGCCCGGATGGGTTGTGGCTGGTGCATTACGAGATCGGCGGCCAGCAGCTGACCGACTACTGGTTCTACGTCCACCGCCGGTGGGTGTTCGACCTGCTGCTCAGCAATCCCGGCGCGGTCAAGCTGTACCGGATGTCCCCGCAGCAGTATGCCGCGGCGCTGGGCTGTAACCACTGACATGTGCGCGCGGCAGGCAGGACGCCGACCGGTGCTGGTTATGCGGGCGGCCGGCCGGTCATGAGCTGGCGGCGGGTGTGCTCGTACAGGCCGTCAAAGAGCCCGTCGGTGATGGCGAGGGTGTCGTGGTCAGAGCCGCTGGTCAGGGTGAGGCCGCGGATCAGCACGTCCAGGCCCGCCGCGGCGGGGGCGTCGTAGCGCTCGTCGGCCAGGTCGGCTTCGTGGATGATGTGACCGATCTCTTCCAGCGCGGGGTCGTCGTCCAGGCCGAACGCTTCCAGGGCGGTCTCGAACGAGCACCGGCCCTGGTGATGCCCGAGCGCGGCGCCGCGCATGTCGAATGGGGTGGCACCAGCAGGGATTGCCGCGGGATCGGGGGCAAAGACGAATTCGGCGTCGGGGTCGATGAAGTGGCGGATCAGCCAGGCGCAGGCAGCGCGGTCGACGTGGATGCCCGGCCGGGTTGCCCACATCATGCCCGCACCTTGGCCTGGCGAGAGGCGGCGGCGAGGTCCTCGACCGCGGCATGGGCGGCGTCGCGCTGCGGCGGGGGGAAGAAGTCGTGCCCGGCGATGCGGCGCAGTTCGCGGCGTAGCCGCAGCAGCGCCCGGCGACGGGTGACCGCGTCGGCGTCGCAGGCCGCGATGGCTTCGGCGGTTACCGCGTCGTACTCGGCCGCGACCGCGGCGGTCATCCGGCTGACCAGGGCGGTCCTGGCGGCGGGGTCGAGCGGGCGGCCGAGCCAGACCGCCGCGTCCCCGCCGTGGTCGGTAACTTCTTCGGCGATCCATTCCAGTTGCTCGCGGGTGCGCGGGTCGGCGGGCAGGGCCACCAGCCCGTCGCCGAGCTGGGCTACGCCGAGACGTTTGAGCTTCCGCCACACAGCCGAGCGCGGCGTGGACGGCACGCGGGGCAGCCGGTAGAACAGCAGCACCCAGTCCCCGGCCGCGCTCACGGGCGTCGCCTCCCACCGGTCCCTTCCCCGCATCTCCGAGCGAGTCTAACTGGGGGCCACCACGGTTGCATTCCTGCGACCGTGGTCGCAGAATAACCGGGTGCATGTTTGGCGGCCGTCTGGCCGGTGGCGAGGCGATGATCCGGTGAGGGCTGGGCCGCCCGGGCTGAGCCGGGATGCGAGGCTGCTGGTCGCGGGGCAGGGCGTGCGGGCGGCCGGGTATGGGTTCACCGCGGTGCTGCTGGGGGCGCTGCTGGCGGCTCGCGGTTACACCCCGGTGCAGGTTGGGGTGGTGCTGACGGCGCTGATCGCGGGGACGGCGCTGGCTAGCCTTGCCGTCGGCGGCTACGCCGATCGGCTGGGCAGGCGCCGTTGCTATGCGGTGTTCTTCGCTGGTATCGCGGTGGCGGGGGTGGTGGTCGCGCTAGGCGCGCCGTTGTGGATGCTGTTGCTGGTCGCGCTCACCGGCACCCTGTCGACTGACATCGTGGACAATGGCCCGGCGACGACGCTGGAGCAGGCGATGCTCGCCGCCGAGGACGCGGGCACGGCCACGGTGTATGGCTGGTACAACATGGCCGGCGCGGCCGCCGGGGCCCTGGGCGCGCTCGCCGTGGCGCTTCCTGGCCTGGGCCGCAATGCGCCGACGGTCAGCTCGCACGGGTGGCTGTTCGCGGTGCTGGTGCCGGTGGGACTGGCTGGTGTCCTGATGGCGGCCCGGCTCTCGCCCGCGGTGGAGGCCAGCCTGCCTGGGGCCACCGCACCGGGGCAGGGCCCCCGGGCCCGGCCGCGGCTTGAGAGCTCACGGCCGGTGGTGCGGCGGCTGGCGGGGCTGTTCGCGGTCGACGCCGCCGGTGGCGGCCTGGTGACTACCGGGTTCTTGTCGTACTACTTCGCCGAGCGCTACCACGCCTCGGCGGCGCAGCTGGGCTGGCTGTTTTTCGCCGTCTCGGTGGTGCAGGCGGTCTCGGTGGCGCTTGCGCCGCGGCTGGCGCGCCGGTTCGGCCTGGTCGCCACCATGGTGGGCACGCACTTGCCGAGCAACCTGCTGCTCGCCACGGTCGCGTTCGCGCCTGCCTTCCCCGTCGCCGCGGTGCTGTTGCTGGCGCGCACCACCTTGTCGCAGATGGACGTGCCCACCCGGCAGGCGCTCGTGATGACCGTCGTCACGCCCGGGGAGCGGACCGCCGCGGCGGCGGTGACCAACGCCGCCCGGTACACGGTCCGGCCGATCGGGCCGCTTGTCGCCGGGGCTGTCCAGCAGATCGCGCTGGGCGCGCCGCTGGTCGTCGCTGGGGCGGTCAAGGGCGGGTACGACCTCGCGCTATGGGGCTGGGCCCGCCACCTGCCCCTCCGGTCCCGCGACCCGGGCCAGCCCGCGGATGCTGCGGGACCACCGGCCCGTTCCGCAGCCGGGGGGCAGCGATGATCGTCTGCCTGCGCACTGTGGTCGTCCCGCCGGAGTGGCGAGACCGGTACCTGGCCTGGATCGCCGCAGGCCGGGTGATCCGCCAGCAGCACGGCATCCTCGCCGAACTCGTCTGCGAACCCACAGGGCCCGGTGGTGACACCGTGGTGATCACGGTATGGCCCAGTCATGAGGTCTTCGACGCGTGGATCGCCACCCCGCACCGCGGCGCGCTCACCGCCAGCGAGGTTCACCGGGCGGTCAGTTACCGGCCGATCACCCGGTACGAGGTGACCGGCGGTTACCTCAACCTGCCCGGGCTCACCGTGCATGACCCGTCCCCCCACCTGCCGGTCACGCCCGAGGAGGCGTCATGAAGTGGATCACCCGTGCCCGGCCGAAGACTGACCGGATCGCCTGTCCCTGGCTGATCCGCCGGTTCATCGACCCCGCCGCCGAGATCATTTACGTCCCCGCCGGTGAAGTCCTGGCTACGGCCGAGCGGGAAGGCGGCCACTCCTTCGACGCCCCTGGCGCCGAGTTCACCCACCGGCCCGCCCCGGGCGGGCCGGGGGAATGGTGCACCTTCGAAACCCTCATCGCCGAACACCACCTGGACCACCCCGCGCTGGCCCGGCTTGCGCGGATCGTCCACGCCGCCGACGTCACCGCCGACCTGGACAGCGACCCGGTCGGCCCGGGGCTGCTGGCTATCGGCATCGGCGGCCTGGACGTGGAGGCCGACGACCAGGCGCTGCTGGCCCGCGGCACGTTTGTGTACGACGCGCTGTACGCCTGGTGCGCCCGCCAGGTGGCCGCCCCGGACGAGCCAGGGGCATGACCGAGCCCACGGGCCAGGCGCGGGATCGCGCACCCGAGGGTTCTCCAGCGGATGCCAGCACACGGGCGGGCACCGGGGCCGATGACGCCGGACAGGAACCCGCCATAGCTCACCCGCCGGGCTTCGGTTCGTTCGTGCGGTATTTCCTCGGCTTGGGCACCTGGGGGTTCGGCGGCCCGATCGCCACCGTCGGCTACATGCAACGCGACCTAGTCGAGCGGCGGAACTGGATGACCCGCGCCGACTTCCTCGACGGAGTGGCCCTCGGCCAGACCATGCCCGGCCCGCTCGCCGCCCAAGTGGCCATGTGGGTCGGCTACCTGCGGCGCGGCACCGTCGGTGCCCTGGCCGTCGCGGCCGCGTTCATCGCCCCGTCGTTCATCCTGGTCCTGTCCGTGGCCGCAATCTACCGGCGCTACAGCGGCCTGCCGATCGTGCAATCGCTGTTCTACGGCATAGCCCCGGTCGTCGTCGCCATCATCGCCGTGGCCGCCTGGAAGCTGGCCAAGCTCACCAACAAGGCCGACAAGCGGCTGTGGGGCATCTCAGTCGCGCTCATGCTGGTCACCGCGATCACCGGCGCCGAGATCGCCTACCTGTTCATCGCCGCCGGCCTGCTCATGCTGCTATGGGACGCACCGCCGAGGCGCCTGCTGCCCCGCCGCGCCCGCCCACCCGGGCGCCCCGGGGGGCCGCCAGCCGCCACCCGGGCGCTCGCCACACCGGTAGCGCTGGGCGCGGCGAAGCACTCCTGGGTCGTCCTGGCCGCGGCGGGAGGAACCCTCGTGGCGCTCGGGCTGTTCTTCGTCAAGGCCGGGGCGTTCATCTTCGGCAGTGGCCTGGCGATCGTGCCGTTCCTGCGAGAGGGCGTGGTCGCCCAGCACCACTGGCTCACCTCCGGCCAGTTCCTGGACGCCATCGCCATGGGGCTGATCACCCCCGGGCCCGTGGTGATCACCGCCACGTTCATCGGCTATCTGGTCGGCGGGCTGGGCGGGGCGGTGGTCGCCACCGTTGCGATCTTCACGCCGATCTACCTCGGGGTGGTCATCCCCGGCCGCTGGTTCGTCCGGCACCGCGGCAACCAGCAGGTCAAGGCCTTCGTCCGGGGCGCCACCGCCGCCGCCGCAGGGGCCATCGCCGGGGCCGTCACCGTCTTGGCCCGCCAAGCCATCCCCGACTGGAAAACGGCCCTCCTCGCCGCCGCCTCGCTCGCCCTGTCACTGAAGTGGAAAGTCAAAGAGCCCTACCTCGTCGGCCTCGGCGCCGCCGCAGGCATCCTCCTCCACTGGGGCAGCCACCCATTCTGACCGTGGAGTCCCTGACCATCACCGGCCTGTCCATCGCGGTCGCGTTCCTCATCGGGACCATCGAGATCATCAGCCTGCTTGCGGTTCGCGCGACTTCAGCCGCGGGTGTATCAGGCGAACCGTGTTCGGCCTCTGACCATGCAGAAAGTGTGTAGGCCTGCGAGAACCGGTCCGATCTGGCCGATGAGCCGATCTGCGCCCGCCGCGGTGCGGGCGAGGGTCGCTGTAAGCGGTCCAGAGCGCCACAGTGAATGCAGGAGGCAGGGCGGCGTGCGCCAGTTGGCGCCCGCTCCCGCCAGCGGAAACCCGATCCCAGGGGTGCGGAATGGATTTTGACGCAGTCATCATCGGAAGCGGCTTCGGCGGGTCGGTTGCGGCCTCACAGCTGGCGGCCCGGAAGAAGAAGGTGCTGATCCTGGAGCGGGGGACGTGGTGGATCTCGCCGGAGAAGCTGGGGAAACCGCCGCCGCTGGCGCCGGGCAGGCAGCGGATGCCGGACTGGCTGGCGGCCAACAAGCAGCCGGTGCAGTACTGGCCGCGGCCGGATAACAGGGACGGGCTGCTGGATGTGTTCGCCTCCATCCGCACCGACCTGCACCCCGACGGGCTGTATAGGTTCTCCAACTTCGACGATGCGACCACGCTGACCGCCAGCGCCGTCGGCGGCGGCTCGATGATCTACTCCAACGTCACCATTCAGCCCGATCCCGCTGTCCTGCAGGAGATCGGGCTCAACCTCGGGGGAGCCGACTATGACGCCGCGCGGCAGTGGATGACCGGCTTCCGCGGGCCGCTGAACAAGGTCGTGACCAAGATCCCGCTCCCCGGGCGGGACGTCTCGGCGCTGACCGATGACGACTACCTCTACCTGGACCGGGCCCGCGTGCTGCGCGACGCCGCCGCCGCCGTGGCGCCCAAGCTGGGCATTGCACTGCCCTGGGCGCCGCTGGATCTGGCGGTGATCGAGTACGACCCTGACCGGGGCGCGGCCAGCGACGCGGCGAAGAACCATACCTTCTGCGAACGCCAGGGCCGCTGCCTTCTGGGCTGCCTGCCCGCGGCGCGGCTGACGCTGAACAAGAGCCTGTTCGCCCACCTGCTGCAAGACCCGACCAGCGGGGTCGCGCTGTGGCCCCGGACCGAGGCACGGCAGATCCGCAAGACCGGCGACGGCTACCAGGTCGTCTTCCACGACCACCGCGATGGCGGCGGCGAGCAGACGGTCACCGCGCCCCAGGTGTTCCTCGCCGCGGGCACCCTGGGCACCACCGAACTACTGCTCCGCTCCCAAGACGCCGGTGGCCTGGACCTGCCTGACACCATCGGGCAGCACTTTTCCGCCAACGGTGACTTCGGCGCCTTCGTCGTCAACACCGCCCAACGCGTCTCGTCCACCCGCGGCCCGATCAACACCAGCGAGGTCCGGGCCGTCATCGACGGCACCCACCTCACCGTCGAAGACTGCGCGATCCCGGCCACGTTCGCCTCGATCGCCTACACCGCCCTGTCGGTCCTCGACAGCCTGGTGAAGCGGCGGTTCTTCCACACCCGGCTGCGGCTGGCCTGGCTCAGCCACGCCCTGCCGGACCTGCGCGACTTCCTCCCGCACCTGCCCGACACATACGACCCGAACGACGCGCGGACCGAAGCCGAATACGTCAACAACATCTTCTTCTTCAACGTCATGGGCCAAGACGACGCCAGCGGAACCTTCCGCCTCGACGGCGACGACCTCCGGCTGGACTGGCAGCAGCCGATCATCAACCATCCCACCTTCGCCAAGGCCGACCAGCTATGCCGCCACTTCGCCGAAGCGATGGGCGGCGACTACGTGCCACTGTGGGACGCGCTGCCCACGCGCAGGCTGATGATTACCCACCCGCTCGGCGGCTGCACCATCGGACCCGACCGCACCCGGGGCGCCGTCGACGAATACGGCCGCGTCTTCGACCCCAGCGGCCACCCAACCGACACCCATGAAGGCCTGTTCGTCGTTGACGGCTCAGCCATACCGGGAGCGCTCGCCGTCAACCCCACCTTGACCATCACCGCCCAGGCCCTCAAAGCCGTCGGCCACGCACTCGGCCCCTAGCCCGGGCAACGGCCATTCGGGCGCCCCCAGGGTCCAGGTGGGTGGCGGGTAGGGCTAGTGCCCGGTTGGGGCACCCACGGTATCGCCTCGACCTCACCGGGCGTCTGCCGGCAGGCATCCGCGCAGCGTGCCGCAGTTCTGGGTCTCGGCTCAGTTTGTGTCTCATTCACTCTTGTTCACGGCGGTTCACGGGCGCCCGCGGGTCGCCTGTCCGCCCTGGTCACGGACGCTGGCGGACGGTGGTGAACAGTGGCGCGCAGTACTCGAAAGCGTGTGAAGGCGCAAGTCTTCCGTGGGTTCAAATCCCACCTCCACCGCCATTGTCCACCGCCACTGACCTGCAAGAACGTCGGCTGGACAGCAGACCAACGAGCCCCGGGCCGCAGCAGGTGCTCATCGGCGCCCGCTGCTGAGGTGGGTGTGAAGGTGGCTCGCTACGGCTTGGGAGTCGGTGGCTGCGCCGTGGATGTAGGTGGAGGCGCGGGTGCGGAGCACCGGTAGGCCGAGGACGTAAAGTCCGGGGCCCCCGGTGACGGCGCCGCCGTCGTGGCGGATGTGGCCGGCGCGGTCAAACACGGGGATGTCGAGCCAGGAGTGGTCGGGCCGGAAGCCGGTTGCCCACAGCACAGTGGTGATCTCCCCAGTGGTCAGGTTCAGCTCCAGGGGGGTGCGGGGATCAACGTAGGTGGGCGCGAAGCGGTGCGGTGCCGGGAGCTCATCGTCGAGCCCCGATGTCGTGGCCCACTGGTCGGCCCGGTTCAGGAACCGGTTCATCTTCAGATCGGCCAGGGCGCACGTGTTGGGGAGCGAACCGGAGAACTGGGCAACGCCGTCGGCGATGCGGCCGAGCCGGCCGGTGATACGGACCCCTAGCGCGGTGAGCGAATTGAGGTCGGTCATGGTGGCTTCGCGGGTTCCGGTGAGCTGGGGGGAGGGCAGGTGACGGGCCCGGGTGAGGTCGTCGATCTGGTCGTAGCGTTCGGCGAGCAGGCCGGTGGCTTCCAGCCACCAGAAGATGTCGCGGCCGCGGTAGGTGCGGGGGAGCCGGACATGTTCGCCGACCGCCAGGGTCACCGGGCGCCCCGACCGGTGGATCTCAGCGGCGAGCTGAACGCCGGTGGCTGACGCGCCCACGACGAGCACCCCGCCGTCGGGAAGCTGGCAGGGATCGCGGTAGGTGAGCGGGGTGAGGGACGTGACCGGCGCCGGGACGGCGTCAGCGACTCGCGGGGTCGCAGGAAGGTTGCACGCGCCGGTGGCGAGCACTACGGCCCTGGCGTGGAGGACGTGGTCGTCGGCCTGGATCTCGAAGCCTTGCGGAACGGCGCGCACGGTGCGCACCGCCGTAGCGGTGCGCACCGGTGCGCCGATATAACGCGCGTAACTGCTGAGCGTGGCCACGACCTCGGCGGCGGGCATGAATCCGTCGGGGTCGCCGCCGGCGTAACGGTAGCCGGGGAGCCGGGTCTGCCAGTTCGGGGTGAGGAGCCGCAGGCTGGGCCAGCGCTGGGTGCGCCACGAGTTCGCCACCTCACCGCGTTCGAGGACGACGTGATCGATCGAACGCTCGGTGAGGCGGCGGCTCATGGCCAGGCCGGCGTGGCCGGCCCCGATGACGACTGCCGTGGTCTGCATCATGCGGCGGAACGGTCGAGGTGGTCAGGCCACCTCGACGAGCACCTTCGTCGGGTTGGTCACGATGTCGTAGACGGCGGAGCGCTTCTGCGACTGGGCGACCAGCGCCTCAACGTCCTCACGGGACGCGTCGGCGTCAATGGCGAACCGGATGGTGACCCCCTCGAAGCCGTTCCGCACGTCGGGGTCGGCGCCGAGGATGCCCAGGACGCTCATCTGGCCTTCGATCGTGGCGGTGACCGACCGAAGCTGGATGCCACGGAGCTGGGCGACCGAGGCGACACCCGCGGTCAGGCACCCAGCCAGGCCGACCAGCACGTACTCCACGGGAGTGGCGCCGTTGTCCTCCGACGCGAAGCACTCGGGGTGGTCGACGTCGAACTCATAGGTGGTCCGGTGCTCTTGCTCGGCGCCCAGGCCGGTGAACCCGGACACGGTGGACCGGCTGTGGGTACCGGTGCGCCAGGTGCAACTGGCCCGCCAGGTGAACTCGGCCGCTTCCGGCGCGGCCGACAGCGCCTCGCGGGCGCCGAGCAGGGCCTGGACGTTGACGCCGTTGTCGACGGGACTGTCGGTGATGGTCATCGTTGTCTCCTTGGGTTTTCGTTGGATGGGATGGGCCGGTCATGCGCGGCGTCGGCCGGGCCCGAGGACGACGGGGAGCGTGACGAGGCCGCGCAGCACCAGGCCGTCGCCGTGCGCCCAGGCAAGCGCGTCACGGTCGACGGCCAGCCGCAGGCCCGGGTGACGGCCGAGCAGGGCTTCGAAGGCGACCCGGGCCTCCAGCCGGGCCAGGGGTGCGCCGAGGCAGTAATGGATGCCGTGGCCGAACCCGAGGTTCGGCCCGTCGCGGCGGCCGATATCGAGGATGTCGGGCGCGGGGAAATGGCCCGGGTCGCGGTTGGCCGACCCCATGCACACCAGCACCTGCTCGTGCGCGGGGATTTGCACTCCGCCGAGAGTTACCGGCTCGGCAGTGACCCGGAAGGTCGCGTGGGGTACCGGGGCAGTGAAACGGATGAGCTCGTCGATCGCGGTGGGAAGGTGCCCGAAATCGGCTAGCAGCGCCCGGAGCTGGCCGGGGTGGTCGAGCAGGGCCACCACCCCGCTGCCGATGAGGCTGGCCGTCGTGTCGTGCCCGGCGACGATGAGCTGGAACAGGCTCGACAGCAACTCCTGGGTGGTGAGTGCGTCCCCGTCTTCGGCAGCGACCAGGACGCTGACCAGGTCGTCGCCCGGGCGCCGTCGCTTGGCGGCGACCAGCTCGCCCAGATAGGCCACGATCTTCCCCGATGCCTCGACCGCCTCCGCCGGCGGGTCACCGGCCCATCCGGTCAGCAGCACCCCGAACCAGGCGTGCAGGTCCGGGCGGTCGCCTTCGGGGATGCCCAAAAGTTCGCCGATCACCTGAAACGGCAGGGGGTAGGCGTAGCCCTCGACCAGATCAACCGTGGCGTCAGGCCCAGCAGCGTCCAGCTCGTCGAGGAGCCCCTCGGCGATGGCCCGGATGGGCGGTTCCAGCGCGGCGACCCGGGACGGCACGAAGGCACGCGACACCAGGCGCCGCAGCCGGGTGTGGTCGGGCGGGTCGACGTTGAGCATGTGCCGCGAGAACTCCGGCCCCGGCAGGCCCTCCGCCACCACGTCGCCGTTGTCCTGGAGCGCGGCGAGCATGTCCTTGGAGATACGCGAGTCGCTCAGCGCCTGCCGGGCGGCGTCGTAACCGAGCACCACCCATGCCGGGTGGCCATCGCCCAGCAGCATCCGCTGCACCGGGCACCGGGCCCGGGCCTGCGCGAAGTGACCGAACGGGTCGTCGCGGATCGCCGGTGCCCAGCCACCCCAGGTGATCAGCGTGTCAGCCATCGTCGGGCCCTGTTTCCCC
>Ga0207646_10002003_pt1 | contig 24494 bp, 16 predicted proteins | sample KBSK5502metaG_FD_184343 | JGI IMG/M metagenome (GOLD analysis project Ga0207646, IMG submission 184343) | Corn, switchgrass and miscanthus rhizosphere microbial communities from Kellogg Biological Station, Michigan, USA - KBS K5-50-2 metaG... | ecosystem: Host-associated > Plants > Roots >...
TGCCCGCAGCCCCAGGCCGTTGGATCGCCACAGGAGCTGTTCGGGTCATCGGCGACGAAGACGCCGACTGACTTCGGGGACCGCACTAACCTGCGCGCTCCCTCGAGCTCGCTGGCCTGTTTTCATCGGATCTGCTGAGAGAGCCAAGATCTCCATTACGTATGGGTAGGAGCGACAGTCGAACAGCCATCCCCGAAGTAGTGGCAAGAGGAGGTTTCAAACCGCGGCGTTAACGCACTGATTTCAAACCGCGGGTAACTTCCGCCTTCAGCTTGCCGGAATCGCATCCTTCTTGCAGGCTATTCCGGGCGTATCAAAGGGTCGAAAAAGCGCCTTCCGTAAACTAATGAACTTTAGGGGCCGCATGCGCCCTTATTCCACCGCGCCAAACGGTGTCTTTTGGCGCAGCATCAAACATCAAGCGACCCTGGGTATTCAGTCCACAGGCCAGGAGATAGAGGGAAGAGCCATCGGCGACGCACTGGAATCTAAGGGCTATCTAGTGGTGTAATTCGGAGTCCAGTGTTTGCAAAAGGTTTTGGTTAGAAACTGACCCGCGCTGCCAACTGACCGCGGACCGCCTGAGCCGAACACCTGAGTGAATCGCGAAGTAGGCTGCCCGAACCCTGGAGCCAGCAGATTGCCGCTTCGCCCTGAAAGGCTGGCGATGTTGAACAGGTTGAAGACCTCGCCGATCAGGCTCATCCGCCAGCGTTCGCCGAAGAGGAATGCGCGGCTCAAGCGCAGGTGGTTGGTTGGCTGCAGTGATTTACCGCGTAGCTGATCAACAAAACCGGCCCGACTGGGTGACACGCAGTTGCTATCCCGGCTCTAGTCGGATATTTTCTGGCGCCGACTTCGACCATCGATCCTCGTCTTACCACTGGAGGCGCAAGCTGAACTGAATCAGGCGCGGGTCAAATGTATCGCCGATCTTGCCCACCCCGCTCTGGTCGAGACGGTTTTCAGGCAGCTTGAAGTTTGCATGATTGAACAAGTTGAAGAACTCCGCGCGGAACTGCACTCGCTGGCTCTCTCTGATAAGGAAGTTTTTCAGAACGGCGAAATCCTGGTTTAGGAAGCTCGGACCGCTCAGAGTGTTGCGCCCGACGTTGCCAACACTTCCGGCTCCCGGAAAGGCAAAGACCGACGGATCAAAGGCATGGTCAGGATCGCTCATATTGGTGGGTACGGTGCTTACGCCGGGTTTAAGATTAACCCGGTCTGAAAATCCCCCGGCGGGGGTCGACTGGTTCAGTCCGCTGAAGTCCCTGTCCGAGCTGGCGCGAACGGTGAAAGGGAACCCGCTTCTGTAACTGGTTATGCCCGAGAGCGTCCAACCTCCCACCACCTGGCCCAGGAACCCATGCGCGCGCCCAAGCAACACGCGATGCGGTCCGAGCGGAAGCTCGTACACCCACGAGACAATCACGCGCTGACGCACATCAAAGGACGACAGGCCATAGTCCAGTTTCCGGTTTCGCGTGTCCGCGTAGTTGCCCGTCCCCCCATCTGAGCCAAAGAAGCTGGAGTTGTCGTCCAGTGATTTGCTCAGCTCATAAGATGCAGTGAAGCTGAGGCCGTAACTGGATCGCTTGCGTACCACCAAGACCATGCCATTAAAATTGGAGTTACTGACGAACGCCCCTTGAAAGATGTTTGAGTACTGGGGAAAGGGGAAGGTGCGCACGTTCGGTGCCTGGTCGCCGCGTTTGGCGGGATCATTGACCATCACCGTGGGCTGGTTGAGGTCGAGCCCCACGACGAGCTTCCGCCCCTGCGAGCCAATGTAGGAAACCTCGACGGCCAAGTCCCTTCCAAACTGACGCTGGATCTCGAGAGCGTAGGTCATCGCATAGGGGCTGGGAGGATTAACGTCCCAGGCGGCGAAAGTGAGGATGCCCCGCTCACCCTGGGGCACCACGGTGGGGTCGGGGCTGAACAGCCTCTGGTCTTGGCTCAACACCGTTGCCCAAGTGTAGGCGCCCGTCGGGAGCATGGTAGTGAGTACGGGGGGAAAGTTGAATCCCATAAAGGTGGGGATGTCGTCAAAGATGTCGTCATAGCTGAGTCGAAAGCCTGTGCGCATCACAGTCTTGCCGTCACCAAACAACCCGGGCCAGAATTTCGGCGCGTAGGCGACACCCAAGAAGGGCCCGAAGTTCCTTTTCGGGACACTGAACTGGCCCGTGCTGGGAAGCCGGTTGCCTACTGGAGTCAGCAGCAGTGCAGCGCGGCCCAACCGCGTGGAATCGACGTCGATACGGAGGTTGCTGTTGAGCACCATTTGCCCCACGCCGGGAACGAAGTTACTCCCGCGATTCCGCTTCTCGTTAAACTCCCCGGGATACTCCCACCGCAGTCCGTAGTTGGTGGTGAGGTTAGTGCGCACCTTAAAGGTGTCCTGGACGTACAGGTAGACTGGCAGGCGGAACCAGGTGCGAAAAGTTCCACCCGCGCCGGTCCCCAAGCTGCCACGCTGGGGTTGTCCGGAGGCGAACGCGGGCCAACCGGGAAAGGAGATGGAACCGCGGAAAAAGGTATTCAGGAAGAGATTGGCGATCTCGCGACGCGCGGCCGCACCAAGGCGTAGGGTGTGCCGGCTGTGTCCCCCAGGTCCAATCAGCGACAGATTGTCCAGGAGTTCATAGGTATTGGTCGCGCGACCCTGCGGGATAGCGATGCCGGCCCCCAAGGCTCCGTTGGTGAACGTGGCGACGGTGATCCGGGGCAACCCGCCGTCCAAGGGGTCCACTCGGGTGTCGATGTAACCCGGCAGCGGGTTCCCCGCAGCGTCGGTAAAGATTGTGGCAGGGTTGATCGTTACGTCGGCCGGCTGGAAGAAGACGCGGTTTCGCGAATAGCCCAGGCGCAATTCGTTCACCAAGTTGCCTGTGGCATAGGTCTCCTGGAGAAGAAAAGAGTGTTGCCCAGGCCAGTTGGTGACCGAGCTGGCGAAGGGGTCGCGGACCCCCGCCAATGCAAGTGTGCTGCCGCGAAACCACGCGTAGCGGCCCGTCAGCCGATGGTTCTTGGTCAGGTTCTGGTCGATCCGCAAGAAGTACGTCTCATCCTTAGTTTCGTCAGGGGTGGTTCCGGCCCAATTCCTGCCCGTCGTGCCCAGCAGTTGAGGCGTGTTCGCGCGAGGCCAGAATTGCAGCAGCCTCTCGGAGACGGGGTCAGTGACTAATGCGCGCTCAGCGTCGGTGGGCACGCGCGCCGTAGCGGGGTCTTGAACCCTTTGGCGGAAGCCCTCAAAGCTGAAGAACCAGAACGTCTTGTCGCGGTGGATGAACCCGCCCACCGTGCCGCCAAACTGATGGCGACGCAGGGGATTCTTGGGCTGGCGGGCGCGATTGAGGAAAAAAGGAGTGGTGTCGAAGGCGTCGTTGCGATGGTAGTAGAAAAGGGTCCCGTGATAGGCATTTCCGCCGCTCTTCGTGATGATACTGACCTGCGCGCCGCTGTTGCGGCCCACCTCGGCGCTGGCGATACTGGTTTGAACGTTGAACTCCTGCACCGCATCGGACAGCCGAAAAAGGCTGAGCGGACCATTGATGTGGGGATCGTTGTTGCTGATCCCGTCCAAGGTATAGTTGTTGGACTGGCTCCGCATCCCGGCGACGGTAAAGGTCTCGACCGATGTTGCTGCGATCCGGGTCCCCGGCGCGCCGGGAACCGCACCTGACACTGTGAGAGCCAAATTGAGGAACTGGCGATCCTGGAGAGGAAGGTTCTGCATGGCGCGAACATCGACAGCCGTGCTGATAGAAGCCTTGTCAGCCTCGACGAGCGGCGTTTCGGCCGTCACCTCCACGGTTTCTGTCACATCGCCCACCTGCAGTGTTACCTCCAGACGCACCACCAGCCCAACGTTGACCACAATATTGCGCTCCACGGTGCGCCGAAACCCCCTGGCCTCAACGGCCAAGTCATAGGTGCCGGGACGCAGTTCCAGGAACTCGTAGCTGCCTGCTGTTGATGTCGTGGTGGCTCGGGGAGTGCCGGTTGCAGTGTCCTTCAGAACGAGTTGCGCGCCTGCCACCGTGGCCCCGGTCCGATCGTATACGCTTCCCACTATGCTCCCGGTTGGCAGTTGGCCCAGCAGCGGGGTTGTTGCGAACACCACGAACACTGGAACGAAAGGTCTCACTTTTCGCTTTGTTGCTCCCATTGTTGCCCCTCATAGGGACACATCATGCTCTTGGGGTGGAAGGTCCTATGGGGGGAGGCCGAGGCGGCGCACGAGGTCCTGGAACCGAGGGTCGGACCGAAGCGCTTCGAAGCTATCGTCCACTTTGAGATAGACGAAGGCTACGTCACGCTCTCGAAAGGCTCTCTCCAGCCACTCAAATGCTTTGTCCTTTTCCCCAAGCAAGGCATAGTCTGCCGCAATCCAGTACGCCTGGAGAACACCGTCTCTCCCTCTCTGTTGTGTCTCCTTGATATCGCTCCTGAGAAAGGTCTTCTTGGCCTCGGCATAACCCGACGAGACGTACTTTCGTTCAACTACGGTGGCGAGTTGCTTCCCGCCAACTCTCAGTGCCGTCAGCAACTCCGCTGTGGCTTCTTTCTGCATGCCCTTGCGCTCGTAGATGGCGGCCATCCGGCGATGACGTGCTTCTGCGCTTGCATAGGGATCGGGCACTTCACGGAAATGCCGAAGCGCCTCGTCGTAACGACCAGCTCTATATAACATAGTCGCCAAAGATTGCTGCTTGTTCGGAGTAAGCGGGTCAAGCTCCTGCGCGCGCTTCATCTCCGCAATGGCTTCGTCGAACCGGCCCATGGCCATCAGATAAAAGCCGTACCATTGGTGAGCCGTGGCATTATTCGGGTTGAGCGCGATGGCACGCTGGTTTTCCTTTTCCGCGTCAGACCAAGACCATTCCAGATGCAATAGCACACCTCCGAGAGAGACGTGGGCTTCCGAGAGCGTCTCATCAAGCTCTAACGCTTTCAGAGCTGCCGCTTTGGCTTTCGGCAAGGCCACCTGGGGAGGCCAAAAATGAAGATCGAGGCCCAAGAGCAGATAAGCATCGGACAAGCCGGCCCAAGCCTGTGCGTAATTCGGGTCTTTCTGAATGGCTTGTTCAAAGTATCCGATGCTCTTCTTCAGGCCTTCTTCGGTCCACTTGTTCCACTCGTAACGCCCCTTCAGATAAGCTTCGAGCGCCGCGGGATCGACTGGGCGGGCGCTGGCAAGCCTGACTTGGCCCTGCGGTGACAGCTTGATCTGGACTTGATTCGTGATGTCTCGGGCTACTTCATCTTGCAGGGCCAACACGTCTCGTAAGTCGCGCTCGTAGTTCTTAGCCCATAGGTGCTGGTCCGTCGCCGCATGGATTAGCTGCGCGCTGATCCGTACCCGCTCTCCGGACCGCGCTGCTGTGCCCTCCACCACTGCGTCCACATTCAGCTCTCGCGCAATCTCCGGAAGCGTCTTTTTCGTCCCTTTGTAGTGCATGACCGAAGTCCGTGAGATCACCCGCAGCGTGCTGATCTGCGCCAGATCCGTGATCAGGACGTCGGTCATTCCATCCACGAAGTAATCCTGGGAGGGATCGCCAGTGAGATTCTCGAGCGGCAGCACGGCAAGGGACCGGATCCGCGGCGCGGAGGCCGTTGCGCTGGCCTTGTGACGCCACACCGTAGCTCGCAGCCCGAAGAAGAGCATCACAGCGACTCCTAGCATCGCCGCGGCCAGAGTCCAACTCTTCACCGTGTGCCGCGGAATAGCGCCGGCCACGGTTTCGACGGGGGACCCTGGGGTGGCCGGTGCTGGCCTCGGGGCTGCTTGCTCGACCGAGGCGATGAAGCGATACCCCCGGCGCAGTAGAGTTTCGACATAGCGCGGGCTTTCGGCAGAATCGCCCAGGGCTTCCCGCAGGCGGTTGATGGCGTTGTTCAGGCCGTGGTCGAAGTCCACGAAGGTGTCGCTGGGCCACAGCGCCTGGCGCAATTCCTCGCGCGTCACTACCTCGCCTGGGCGGTCAAGCAACATGGCTAGGATCTGAAACGGCTGGACCTGCAGCCGGACCCGCAGCCCGTGTTTGCGCAGCTCACCGGCGCGGAAATCCACCTCAAACGACCCGAAGCGCGCCGTCGGCTGAGATGCCCTTGGGGAATTCACGGCGAGCACCCCACACTCAGTTGAAGGGGAGTTTACCACATCGGTAGAGGCATAGCGCGCTTAACGGTCTGGGGGAGACAGCCTCCGGCGGCCTTTCGATTCATGCGCTTACGCCGGGAGATTCATTTGGCAAATGGGTGGTGCGCGCGGGATTGACCCGCTCGGGCCTCTGCGCGAGAGTCGCCGCTCACGCGCGATTTGCCTATGCCGCTGAACGGAGGGCGTCATGAACAGCAAAACGGTGTTGATGCGATGGCTCGTGATCCTGGGGATCGTGAGCCTGGTATTTCTTGCCGGATGCGGAGGCAACTCGAGTCAGTCAGCCAACAACCAGCCCCCGCCACCCAGCGGATCTAACCCCACTCCCGCGATCACCACGATCTCGCCGAACAGTGCCGTGGCCGGCGGTGCGGCTTTCACGCTGACGATCGATGGGACGAATTTCGTCGCAGCTTCAATGGTCAACTTCGGCGGGACGGCGCCCACCACCACGTTCGTCAGCGCCACGCAGTTGACTGCGGCCATCCCTGCTGCCGCCATCGCCTCAGCTGGTACTGCGGCGGTGACAGTAACCAACCTCGCGCCCGGCGGGGGCACCTCGAATGCGATGAACTTCACCATTACCAGTACCAGCGGGCCGAATCCCGTCCCTACGATCAATTCTCTCGGTCCAAGCTGCGCCCTCGCTGGGGGACCGGCCTTTAACCTGTTCGTGTCTGGCTCAAATTTTGTGCCCAGTTCGGTCGTCCGCTGGAACGGAAGCGACCGGCCAACAACAGTTTTTGACGCCAGTGACGCCCAGGCTCAGATTCCTGCGAGCGACATTGTCGCAACCGGGACACCCGCTGTCACAGTCTTCAATCCTGCACCAGGCGGCGGCAGCTCGAACCCCTCGACCTTCACCGTAACCCCGGGAGGAGTGAATCCGCAGTCAATCGCTGTGGACCCTACCGGAAAGTTCGCCTACGTGGCGAATACAGGCTGCAGTGACGGCAGTGTGTCCATGTACACGATCGACGCCACCACCGGGGCCCTAGCGTCCATAGGGCCGCCGGTAGACTCACTTGATGAGGGCGCCCGGTCCGTAACCGTAGATCCTTTTGGCAAGTTCGCCTATGTGGCGAATTGGGGGGAGGGTGATACTGCTGGCAGCGTCTCCGCCTACACCATCAACGCCATGACCGGGGCCCTAACGTCTGTAGGAGCGATATTCGGAGCGTGTCCGGGATTGGGCTGCACTCTCCTCAGTCCCTTTTCGGTGGCCGTGGATCCATCCGGCAAGTTCGTTTATGTGGCGAATGAGGGCGGTTTTTCTCCAACCAGTATCTCGATGTTCAAGATTGACGCCACGACCGGGGCCTTAGCGTCCATTGGGGCCGTCGCCGCAGGGGGCCGTGCTGTCTCGGTGATCGTGGATCCATCTGGCAAATTCGCTTATGTGGCGGACAGTTCTAACGGTTTTCCTGCAGAAAACAACAAGGTTTCGATGTACACGATCAACACCACCAGCGGGGCCCTAACGTCCACAGGAACCATAGACGCAGGAATCAATCCCTCTTCGGTGGCCGTGGATCCTACGGGCAAGTTCGCCTATGTGACGAATTCCGACTCGAACGACGTCTCGATGTACACCATCAACACCACCACTGGGGCCTTAACGTCCATAGGGCTGATAGCCGCAGGAATAGGCCCTGCCTCTGTGGCCGTGGATCCTACGGGCAAGTTCGCCTATGTGACGAATTCCGGCTCGAACGACGTCTCGATGTACACCATCAACGCGACCACGGGGACCTTATCGTCCATAGGAACAATAGCTGCGGGATTGTCTCCCAGCTCGATCGCGATCCATCCGTCGGGCAAGTTCGCCTATGTGACGAATTCCCGCTCAAACGACGTCTCGATGTACAGCATCGATGCTGCCAGCGGAGCCTTGACGCTGATAGGGACCATAGGCACATGAACGGCTCCTGTCTCAGTGCACGCGTCAGATCAGGGAAGGGAGGACATATGCGAGACTCATCGCCCATCGCCACGAAGGAAACGCGCCTCTTTGGGTGCACTGTGGCTCTTGGTCTATTCCTGAGCCTGTCGATGCCGATCATGTGGCCATCCTCTGCAATTGCGCAGCAGTCTTCACAATTGACCACGCCCCGTAACTTCATGACACTGACCAGCTCAACGCCCAATATCCCCTCGACGCTTCAAGCGCGGACGCTTCGGGCAGAAGGTACGTTTCCCCGAAAGCATGCGGTCGAGCTTCGCATGAAGCAGCGTGGCACCACTGTTGTGGCGCGGGTCGAGGAGTGGGCGACCCCGAGGGTCGGGCCCGGCACGCAGCTGGCACCAACGAGCTACGGCATTGCCATTTCGTTCCATAAGCCCATTCTGCGGCTGAAAACACTGTTCCGCTGCCTTTTTGGAGGAGGCGGAAAATGAAAGTTAGGGCTTTCTGGATTTCGACGCTTTTCCTATTGCTTGGGGCTCTCTCGCTGACTCAGGCAAGAAGACCGCTCCTACAGCGCAACGCGAGAAACGGGGAACCCAGCCGCCATACCCAGTCACATTCCTCCGAGCCGGCGACGCGGCAGATCGTGGAGGCCTACGGCAAGTTGCTGCTCAGCTTTGAAGCCAACAGCGGTCAGACCGACACCCAGGTGAAATTCCTCTCCCGCGGCCCGGGCTACACCTTGTTTCTCACCCCGACCCGTGCAGTCTTGTCGTTGCCCGCCGCCACGGCGTCGGGCGAACCGACTCGCGGCGAGACACCGCTGGCGCGTCTTACACCATCACACGCGGAAAAAGCCAAAATCAAGCTTGCAACTGTCACGACAAGACTCATCGGCTCTAACCCTGCGGCGCACATCACTGGGCTGGAGCAACTCCCGGGCAAGGTCAACTACTTCGTCGGCAACGACCCGAAGAAGTGGCGCAAGAACGTTCCCACCTACGGGAAGGTCAGGTACGAGGGTGTCTATCCCGGGGTGGATCTGGTCTATTACGGCAACCAGCGGCAACTGGAATACGACTTCATCGTCGCGCCGGGTGCGAACCCTGGAAGGATGCGGCTGGCCATTGCTGGCGCTGAGAAGCTTGGGGTGGGCACCAATGGCGACTTGGTGCTGCGCATAGCCGGGGGCGAGGTTCGTCTCCATAAGCCCATTGTTTACCAGCAGGCCGGAGGCGTCCGAAAGGAAATCGCGGGCCGCTACGTGCTCCGCAGCAAGCGTGATGTGGCCTTTGAGGTCGCCAGGTATGATGCCAGCAAGCCGCTCATCATTGACCCAGTATTGAGTTACTCCACCTACCTCGGCGGCAGGGACACAGACTTTGGGAATGCCATCGCTGTAGATGCCTCCGGCAATGCGTACGTGACTGGGAATACGACGTCGCGCAACTTTCCAACTAAGAATTCGGTTCAGGCGAGCCTGGCTGGCGGCTCGGATGTCTTCGTGACCAAGCTGGATCCGACCGGCTCCACATTGGTCTATTCCACGTACCTAGGTGGCAGCGCAGACGAATCAGGCAACGGCATCGCTGTGGACGGCTCGGGCAACGCTTATGTCACGGGGAGCACCAATTCGGCGAACTTTCCGACCAAGAACGCCTTTCAGGCAGCATTGGGCGGTGGCAGCGACGCTTTCGTAGCCAAGTTGGACCCCACCGGCTCGCTGATCTTTTCCACCTTCCTGGGAGGCAGCGTACATGACGCAGGCAACGGCATCGCTGTGGACGGCTCGGGCAACGCTTATGTAACGGGCTCTACCGCCTCCGCCAACTTCCCCACAAAGAACGGCTTTCAGACTGCGCTGGGCAGCAACAACGGCAACGCGTTCGTTGCGAAATTTGATCCAACCGGTTCGGCGATCTTTTCCACCTTCCTGGGAGGCAGCGCACATGACGCAGGCAACGGCATCGCTGTGGACGGCTCGGGCAACGCTTATGTAACGGGCTCTACCGCCTCCGCCAACTTCCCCACAAAGAATCCTTTACAGCCAGCTTTGGGCGGCGGCGAGGATGCCTTCGTAACCAAGTTGGATCCCACTGGCTCCGCCCTGGTGTACTCGACCTACCTGGGTGGCAGCAGCGACGACTTTGGTAACGGCGTCGCCGTGGATTCCTCCGGCAACGCCTATGCCACCGGGGGTACCAGGTCGACCAACTTCCCCACCGCCAGTCCCGTCCAGGGGACTTGCGGTGGCTGCAGCAGCGGGAAACCGAACGCCTTCGTGGCGAAGCTAAACGCCGCAGGCTCCGCACTGGTTTACTCCACCTACCTGGGCGGCACCGGCAACGTCAGCGGCGGCGACTTTGGCAATGGCATCGCCGTAGATGCGTCCAACAATGCTTACGTCACCGGCACTACCAGCTCCACGAACTTCCCCCTCGCGAGTCCCATTCAGGCCTCTTTCGTTTTGCAAACTTGTTCTTCTGGCTACTACGGCTACGGCCCATACACGGAACCGTGCGGCAACACCGCATTCGTGACCAAGCTGAATGCCGCTGGGTCTAGCCTGGCTTATTCTACCTACCTGGGTGCCACTGGCGGAAACTTTGAAAACGGTCGCGGGATCGCTGTCGACACCGCCGGCAACGCCTATGTGACGGGCAGCGCCACTTCCAGCTTTCCGCTGACACCGGGCGCCTTCCAAACCTCGCCAGGGGGCAATGGTGACGCGTTCGTCTCTAAGATCAGCCCTAATGACGCTCCGGGTTTCAGCCTCACCAGTTTCAGTCTCGCCTTCCCGGATGAGGGCATTGGTGGGACGACGGCAGGGCAGACAGTCAGCCTGGCCAATACCGGCAGCGCAACGCTGACCATTACCAGCATTGTTCCCAGCGGTGACTTTGCCGAGACCCAGACCTGCGGCAGCAGCCTCGCCGGTGGGACAAGCTGCACCATCAATGTCACCTTCACTCCGATGGCTGCCGGTGCCAGAACGGGCACCATTACCATCACCGATAGCGTGGCCAGCAGCCCGCAAAAGATCACACTGACCGGCAACGGAATAGCCGGCCTAGCCGCAACGCTTTCTCCGACAAGCCTAAGTTTTGGCAATCAGACCCTCGGCACAACCAGCGCACCCCAGGCGGTTACCTTCAAGAATACTGGCAGCGCGACGCTAACCATTAATGGCTTCTCGTTCGCTGGCACGAACCCCTCCGACTTCACCTTGTCGTCCACCGACTGCAAGCAGGGCCAGGGCCTCGCGGTCGGCGCCAGTTGTACGTTCAACATCGCGTTCGCGCCGCAGGCGGTCGGTAATCTATCAGCGACCCTGCAGATTCTTGACAACTCCGCGCAAAGCCCGCGGAGCGTGCCGCTGGCCGGCATTGGCATTGCCCCACCGACGGTGACGCTCTCGCCGACAAGCTTGAGTTTTGCAGCTCAAGTCGTCCGCAGCACCAGTTCAGGGCAGTCCATCACGCTCACCACAAGCGGCAGCGGCACGCTGGCCAATATCCTGATCAGCGCCAGCGGCCAATTCGGCGCCAGCAGCAACTGTGGCGCTAGCGTGGCTGGAGGGGGTAGCTGTACGATCATGGTCACGTTCACCCCCACCGCCGTCGGCAACCAGACTGGGACGCTGGTCATCGCGAGTAACGCCGCCAACGGCCCGCAGATGGTCTCGCTTTCAGGTCTTGGCACGGATTTCTCCATTTCGCCTGCTGCGGGTTCCTCCAGCTCCGCGACCGTCAATGCGGGCCAGCCGGCAACTTATACGGTGAGCGCTGTAGGCACGAGCGGGTTCAGTGGGACCGTGTCGCTCTCCTGCACGTCCCCTGCTACCCAATCGACCTGCGGCGTCTCGCCCAACTCGCTGATGGTGAACGGCACGACCCCTGTTAACGCAACCGTGACAGTCACAACGATAGCGCGGTCTGCCCTGCCGCCGCGCTGGCGCCCGCCAATTCTTCCCCCAGGCTTGCGTGTTGTGCTGCCGTGGCTGCTGCTGTTGCTGAGCCTGGCTATATTGATCAGGGCGCTCCGGCAGCGGTCCCGCCGCAGGCGGCGGGCCTGGGTGGGCCTGGCAGCGATGCTGATGGCTGCCGCAATGTTCTTTGGCTGCGGCGGTGGCGGCTCGAACGCTCCGCCTCCGCCACCGCAGGGGACGCCAGCGGGCACTTACCCGATCACGGTAAGCGGCACATCCGCGGGGGTGGCCCGCACAACTATGCTGAGCCTGACGGTGAACTAGGAGCAGGAGCATTGAAAAAAGTGAAACAGCAGATTCTCAAAACGGGTTTTCTACGAACATAACCCTGGAGATGAGTGGCCAGGAGGTCCACGTCCTATGTCTCGGAACTTGAGTTGCCTCGCCTATTTGCTTTTTGCAGTTTGTACAACTTTCTTGCCCGCACAGGGGCAAGTGCCCCAGACGCGAAGCGACGCTCACACCAGGCCCCGCGTGATCATCCTGGGAGTGAACGGGGCCGAATGGGACATCCTACGTCCGCTGTTGGTTCGGGGGGAGACGCCGAATCTGGCCCGAGTGATCGCGCAAGGGGTCTCCGGCAAGATGCGGACCATTTCCGCGCCAAACTGTCCAAAGATCTATTCCATTTTTGAAACCAGCGCCCCGCCGGAGGAGAACGGGATAACCGGATTCCTTGTGCACGGCACCACCGCCAATACCGGCATGCTGAGAACCCAGCCGCTCTGGTCGCTCTTGTCGAACGCCGGAGTCACCGTAGGGATGGCCAACGTGCCGGCCACGTTTCCGGTGAAGCCGGTGAATGGCTACATGATCAGCGGCATGCTCACCCGCGGCAAGAACTGCGAGGACGGACTGCTGTGCTCGCCAAAGCTTTCCGAGGTGCAGGGCGGCGACGCTGTCTACCCCCGCACCATGGTGGCGGAGTTGGAAGCGAACGTCGGCGACTTCCTGATTGACTGCGCTCGCATGCCTGCGGCCAAAGATCTCCTCGGACACGAGGTAGCAGTGGTCTACGAGTGGCTGGCGCGGGTATCCGCGACACGCGAGCAACAGAGGAAGCTGTTCGACTACTTGCTGACCAACCACCCGACCGATTTCACTTTCCTGGTTCAATCTTGCGAAGACCGCGTGGGCCACTGGCTGTATCCCATCCAGCCGTATAACGTGGGCTACAATCCGAAGCTTCACACGATCCAGGTGAACGCTTTCCCGGATCAGTATCGCGCCCTGGATAAAGTTCTGGGAACGATCCTGAAACATGTGGACGAGAACACTACGCTTCTCATCATCTCCGACCATGGCATCAAGCCGCTGCGTGAGAAGGAGTCCCACGACGCGCACAAAGACCATGCCGGTGCTACCCCCATCATCGCGAAACATGACTTCGAGGATGGTGACGAAGTGCCGGGCGTGTTGGTGGCCATGGGACCGGGCATCAAGAAGGGTGTCCGCGTTATGGGGCTGCCGATGAGCGTCTTCGACATCGCGCCCACGATCTTGCACCTTTATGGGCTCTCTGCGCCGAAGCAGATGAAGGGACGCGTGCTAATCGAGATCTTCGAGCCGGAGTTGGGGAAAAATTCCGTCGGCGTTTCCACCCACTAAGACCGAGCCATCAACAAGGGGAGGTCACTATGAAAGCCAGCGCGCCGTCCCAGAAGGAGAAGGAATCCGGTGCAGGACGCGGCCCTCGAAGCAGGCCCCTAGCCGTAGCCATGCTGTGCCTGTTTGTTTTCCTGTCCCCCAATACAGCGGCGCAGAAGCCGCCTCAACCGCCTGCCCCCACGCGGCCAACCCCGGGGCCGGGGTCCGCGGTTCTCTCCCAGCCTGAGGTCCTCGTGCGCCTGTATGAGCTGAACGGAGGCCGGCTCGGCGTGCCGGCCCTCGTGTGGCTTCGTTCGTTGGGCCTTTCCATCAGCATCCCGGGCAGCGCGTTGTCCGGAGAAGTGGCGTTCCGGGGTATCCGCCCCGGCCAGTACACGGTGGAAGCGGAGGCACCGGGCTATGTGACCACGCGGGAAACGGTCGAAATCCTGTCCGGGGGGAACTTCACTGTGGTCCTGTACATGCGGCCGGAGCCGCCGCCGGGAATGACTTCAGGACCTTCGGGCCCTCCGGTCTTGGCGCCCAAGGCGCGCCAAGAAATCGAAAAGGGGTTGCAGGCCCTGCAGGCCAATAACCTGGCCAAGGCAAGAAAACATCTGGAAGCCGCATTGCGACTCGCCCCCGGTCACCCGGACGTGAACTACCTGTTTGGCATGCTTTGGCTCGCGGAGAACGACTTGGCTCAGGCCAAGGTGTTCCTGGAGAAGTCGGTGTCGCTCGATCCCAAGCACCGCTTTGCGCTGGTGGCCTTGAGCGGGCTGCACTACCGCCAGCAAGAGTACGCGGAAGCCATCGGCCTTCTGAAAAGGGCGTTGGAGCTAGACCCATCTTCCTGGCGAGTGCACTGGCTGCTGGCTGGCGCTTATCTGCGGCTGAGCGAATTTGCAAACGCTCGGGATCACGCGGAACTCGCGCTGAAATCAGGCAAGGAGAAGGCCGGCGAAGTACAACTCGTGCTAGGGCAGGCGCTGGCTGGGCTGGGGGAAAAGGAAAAAGCCTCGCGGGCTCTGGAGTCTTTCCTCAACGCTTATCCCAACCACGCAGCGGCCGGACATGCGCGCGGGTTACTGGAGGCCCTGCGCCAACGGGCTGAAGAGCCGGCGAAGATGGCGGCGTTTGTTATACCGGATGCGGGCGCGATGCCGTCGCTGCCCATAGTTCCACCGGAACCACGCATCCCCGTGGCCCACTGGGCTCCGGCCGACGTGGATGCTGCCGTGCCTGAGGTTGCCCCGGATACGCCGTGTTCTCTGCCCGGCGTCTTGTCAGCCACCAGCCAGCGCGTGAAGGAGCTGGTGACCAACCTGGAGCGGTTCGCCGCCACCGAGCGGCTCGAGCACGAGCAGGTGGACGCCTCCGGAAACGCGCGCCAAAAGGAGACGCGCACCTTCACCTACCTGGCCGCGATCGAAGAAATCCGGCCGGGAATGCTCTCGGTGAGCGAGTATCGCGACGGGGCGATATCAGTCGACGCGTTTCCCGCGCACTTGGCGACGACGGGCCTGGCGGCCCTGGCGCTGATTTTCCATGCCTATTATGTCGACGACTTCGAGATGACCTGCGAGGGCCTTGGTCAATGGCGCGGCCAGCCTGCCTGGCAGGTGCATTTCCGGCAGCGCAACGACCGGCCCAGCCGCATGCGCGCTTACCGCGTCAAGCAGATTGAGTACCCGGTGAAGCTGAATGGCCGCGCCTGGATTGCGGCGGACACGTATCAGGTCGTGCGGCTGGAGACCGACCTCGCCGAGGAAATCCCCGCGATCCGGCTGCGTGCAGAACACCTGGCGATTGAATATCGCCCCGTGCAGTTTCAGAAGCGGCGCGTCGAACTCTGGCTACCCGGGAGTGCTGAACTCTATTTTGATTTTAAAGGTCACCGCTATCACCGTCGGCACAGCTTTAGCAATTTTCGGCTTTTTTCGGTGGATACTTCGCAACAGATCCGGGACCCGGCGATGCCTTGATTGTTCGGGAAAGTGGTTGGGCGCACGGTACCCCCGGTCGTCGCCTGCGAGCTTGAAGCCGCGTTCCAAAGGAAATGCTTCCGGCACAGCCTAGCTAGCCCACTCGCCTTGACCTGCCTGTGGATGCGCCCTAAGAAGGCTCGTACCGGTAGGGTCCTTCCGCTGAACCGCAACAAGCGCTTGCGGAAGAGCCCCGGCTTCACCGCCGTGCCGATGCTAATGCTGCCGTCGTCATGTCCCGGCGCGGACGACGCTGGTCGACCGAATCGCCGCCCTGGGGCAGGGAGAACGCTCGCCAGCAGGATCTGGGAAGCCCGGTGCGGCGGGTGTGGGGATGGCGGGGGAGAGCGTCATGCCCGCTTGCGTCGTGGTGGATAATAGCCCATACTGATCGCAAACAAGGAAGCGATGGGGGGCCTCACTGAAATACGCGGGGAAATTCTTCCGCGAGTTTCTCCTCAAACCGAGTACCACGGGGGCCATTGCGCCAAGTTCGCGATCCCTTGCGCGCAAAATGGTCGAGTGGCTGGAGTTCGAGGGCACCAGCGCCGTAATTGAATATGGCCCGGGAACAGGGGTGTTCGCCGAGGTGGTGCTCGCCAGGCTCCCGCCCCATTGCAAGTTTTTTATGATCGAGGTCAATCCAATCTTTGTGGGGATCCTGCGCTCCCGCTTTCCCGGGACGAAGATCTACCAGGGCACGGTTAAAAGTGTCAGGGAGCTGTGTGACCGTAAAGGCGTCAAGGAAGTTGACTGCGTGATTTCCGGACTGCCGTGGGCTTCCTTTCCGGACAGGATGCAAACTGATTTTCTGGAGGCGATGATGACCGTCTTAAAGCCTGGCGGACAATTCGTTACCTTCGCTTACCTGCAGGGTCTTCTCCTCCCACATGGGAGGCGTTTCCGGAGGAAGCTACACCAGTATTTTTGTGAGGTGTCCCCTAGCAACACAGTTTGGATGAACCTCCCACCAGCCTTCGTCTATCGGTGCCGGCGGTAGGGCAGCAGACCTAGCGGCTGCCCTCGTTCATGGTTACGCGCCTCCTCTCCGTCCTCAGCGAGTTCATCATTGCGGTTGTCTCCAGCGCGGGCTATCCGGGCATCGTGTTGTTGATGGCCATTGAGTCAGCCAGCCCGCTGCCCTCGGAAACCATCATGCCGTTTGCCGGCTATCTCGCCGGCACGGGAAGGTTCAGTCTCTGGTGGGTGGGGCTGGCGGGTGCGGTGGGCTGCAACTTGGGATCGATCGCGGCCTACTACGTGGGCGCGTGGGGCGGCCGGCTCTTCATCGAGCGTTACGGGCGATATGTGCTGGTCACGCGTCGCGATCTCGAATGGGCCGACCGCTGGTTCGCGCGTTACGGCCCGGCGACGGTTTTCTTCACCCGCTTACTGCCGGTGATACGCACCTTCATCTCCCTGCCGGCCGGCATCGCACGCATGAACCTCTTGAAATTCAATGTCTACACTTTTCTCGGTTCGCTGCCGTGGTGCCTGGGTTTGGCTTATCTGGGCCGCGCGCTCGGCGAGCACTGGCAGGAGACCATCCACCCCTACTTCGAGAAGTTTGATCTGGCTATTGTCGTTATACTGCTGGCGATCCTGGTCTGGTTCCTCCGCTCTCGCTGGCGGGAGCTCCGCGCAAGCTTGTGAGCGTGAGTTAGAGGGAGCGGGGGCGGAGCTGAAGGATGTCGTCGAAAGCATGGCCTTTCGGCCTGACTGAATCGGAAGGGAATCCTTTGATGAGGAGGGAAGCACCGGAAGCCGGCCAATAGAACTTGCTGAGCGGTAGTGTCTCCTGATTCCGATTAAGGCGGGAGGCCGATGCGGCGCAGCAGGTCCTGGAAGCGCGGATTGGAGCGCAGGGGGTCCGGAATTGAGCCCATTATTGGCGATACCGACGAATTAGCTGTTGGAAGCGTAGGTCTGAGCGCAGCGAAGAGAAATACGGGCTAGCGTCGATGGCCGCGAAGTCGCGATAACCAGCAGCGAGGGCCTTTTGCAGCTCCGCCAGCGCCTTTTCTTTATCGCCGCGGCCCGCGTAAGCCGCACTCAGCCAGAAAAGGTTGATGACAGCCTTCGCAGGTTGCTTGGATAAAAGGGTTACGGCCCGGTCGTAGTTCCCTTGGGCCAGATAAACCTGCGCCAGGCCGAGATCTGCCGTGGTGGAAGTTGGGCTCAATTCCTTGGCCTGGTTAAATGCCGCGGTCGCATCGCCGTAGCGTCCTTGCAGCAGAAGAGCGCGGCCCAAATGGTAGTAGGTGCTCATCGAGGTGGGCTGCAAACGGATGGATTCACGCGCCGCCTTCTCCGCGCCGAAAGCGTCCGGCGGTTGTTGGTAGGCCAGTGCCCAAGAAAGCTCGTCCCACGCAATGGCATTCTCAGGCTCCAGCCTGACGGCCTTCTGAAACTCCTCCGCAGCCCGGGCATACTCGTACCAATTCCCATACACCAATCCGAGAGCGACATGGGCATCGGCGAGTTGCGGATCAATGGCAAGGGCCCGCTGAGCAAATTCCTCGGCGCGCCGTAGGCGAGATGCATTCGTGTCGAGGTTGCGGTAGTACTGGACTTCCACCCAGGAGAGGCCGGAAAGCGCGAGGGGGTAGTTCGGGTCCGATCGTAGTGCCTGCTCGAACTCCCTGCGTGCAGCTTCTAGTTTTTCGGGGCGGTCAAAATACTGGGTCAGTGGTCGGCCTCGCAAGTAGGCATCGTAAGCTTGGGGGTTCTGCGTGTAACGGTGCTCAACGGCCTTCTCTTCCTGAGGACTGAGCCTGAGATTGAGCGCCCCGGCAATCTTCAGCGCGGTTTGTTCCTGCACCGCGAAAACATCCTTCAAATCTCCGACGAAATCATCGGCCCAGACCTGGAAGCCGGTCGAGGAATCGATCAGCTGGACATTGACGCGCACTTGATTCCCAGCTTTCCGTACGCTCCCGACCAGAAGATATCGCACCTGTAGTTCCCGCCCGATGTCCTGCGGGTCTTTCTGGCTGCCCTTGAAGCGCGCTAGGGAACTATGCGAAGCGACCTTCAGTTCCTGAATATGTGAGAGCTTGGTGCTGATTTCCTCTGTCATTCCATCGCTGAAATAGTCGTTGGCTGGGTCGCCGCTCAAGTTCTGTAGCGGAAGAACCGCAATGGAGGGTTTCGCCGCCACTGCTGGCGCGCCAGGAACGACGCGCGCCCGGTACCACCAGAGGCCAGCCATTCCAGCGGCGAGTACAACGACCACGAGCGATGCCGCAACGAGCAGCCGCGGCCGAGCAAGCCTTCGTGGCTTGCGGGTCGCTTCGCCCGGCAGCGCGATCCTCGCCGACTCCATCTCCCGCTTCAGGCGCTTCAGGTCGGCACGCAGCTCGGCGGCGCTCTGATAACGCAGTTCGCGGTCCTTCTCCAGGGATTTGTTGACGATTTCTTGCAGCGAGGGCGGGAGGTCCGGATTCACCCGCAGCGCAGGAGTTGGCGCTCGTTCTAGGATGGCGTTAAAAATGACTCCCGAGGTGTTGCCAGAGAACGCCAAACGCCCGGTGGCCATCTCGTAGAGCACAGACCCGAAAGAGAACAGATCCGAGCGGGCGTCGAGTTCTTCTCCGCGGACTTGTTCGGGAGACATATAGGCCACGGTGCCGATAGCAACACCCGGGCTGGTCAAATGCTCTTCGGCGGTCGCGGCAGTGGGCAGCGCCGAGGCTCCCACACCCTCCGCAACCCTTTTCCCAACTACCAGCTTGGCCAGCCCAAAGTCCAGAATCTTGGCGTGACCCCGCTGCGTCACAAAAATATTCGCCGGCTTAATATCCCGATGGATGATCCCCTTTGCGTGGGCTGCGTCCAGCGCGTCAGCAATCTGAATTCCGAGATCCAACACCCGGTCAGCTTCTAACGGCTTCTCCCTGATCAGGTGCTTCAGTGTCTGCCCTTCCAGAAACTCCATGACGATGAAATACTGCCCGTCCTGCTGCCCGATCTCGTGGATGGTGCAGATGCTGGGATGGTTCAGGGCAGAAGCGGCCCGAGCTTCGCGCCGGAAGCGCTCCAGCGCCTGAGGATCAGTGGCGAACTGATCGGGCAGGAATTTCAAAGCGACGTGGCGGCCCAGGTTCATATCCTCGGCCTTGTACACCACGCCCATGCCGCCGCCACCCAGCTTCTCCACGATGCGATAGTGGGAGATTGTCTGGCCAATCATGCAGAGGGCACCTGCCCGTTGGCGGCCATGTTAGGCCGCGGATAGATTCAAGTCAACGCGAGTGGGGGGTAGGCTATACGAAGGGGAAAATTCACCCCCCCACCCAGTCCCCCGATTCGGCTGCCTCACACGGGAACCCTGGGCCCTCAGCGTTTCTGGTTTGACGGGATAGGGGCTAAGTGCGATCCGAAACTGCGCTCCCCCCGCTGGGCAGCCGGGCACGGGTTCGGCACGCCATAACGGGTACGCTTGCCCCCTGTTTTCTAGACCCCCCTGCGCGGCCACTGGCCGGGGCGTGCTAGAATCCGCCCATACTTGGCCCGCATGACAAAAGACCATATCCTGCGAGAAATCAAGCGCACGGCTGAAGCCAACGGCGGAGTGCCACTCGGCAGACAGAGATTCCTTACTGAAACAGGCATAAGAGAGGCTGACTGGTATGGAAAGTATTGGGCCCGTTGGAGCGAGGCGATACGGGAGGCCGGTTATTCTCCGAATCAATTGCGTGCTGCGTATCCCGAATCGTTGGTGCTGGAGAAATTCATCGAACTTATCCGCGAACTAGGTCAGATTCCAGTCAAAGGGGATTTGCTGCTCAAAGCGCGTAGGGATATGCGGTTTCCCAATCCAAAGACCTTCGAGAAATTCGGTTCAAAAGCAGCCCTGATTGAAAGAGTTTGCGAGTATTGCCGGACGCACGCCGGATACGATGATGTGCTTTCCTTGTGTTCCGGTTACACGCCCCGTAAGAAAGATGTGGAGGATTACCGTGAGCACTCCGACGAGGCGTTCGGATTCGTCTACCTCACGAAATTTGGGCGCTCCTACAAGATTGGAAAAACCAATGCAGCCGGGCGTAGGGAAAGGGAGCTTGCCATCCAGTTACCGGAAAAATCTCGAACTGTTCATATCATTCGTACGGATGACCCGTCAGGCATCGAAGCGTACTGGCACAAACGGTTTGAAGAAAAACGAAAGAACGGGGAATGGTTTGAACTGGATGCGAAAGATGTTGCGGCATTCAGGCGAAGGAAACTCATGTAGTAAATCGGTGGCGTGGCGCGCGGGGCCGCGTGCATTGGCGATTCCTGCCTAATCCGGTAGACCGACCTGACATTCGATTCCCAGCTCTTCCATGAGGTTCAGAAACCACTGCATCGATCCGGTCGCTTCGATCCCCACGCGCACCGGCTCCGATAGCGTGGAATAGAACTCCCGTACATTGTTGTCTTTGTGCGTCAGGGTCTTCTCCACCACCTCTCCCGTTGTGGTATCCAGCATCGCTAACGTTTGCTGGCGAGTGTGTAAGTCGCATCCTATAATTTGCATCTCGGCCTCCTTCGGTCCGAGCGCTGTTAGGGTGAACGCCGAAACAGTCTACTCGGGCCGTCGCGAGGCCGGCGTCGTTATGACATCAACCGGAAGTTGAGTTGTAGGGTTGTTATAGGGCAGGCTAAGGCGAGCGAAAAACTAACGGTTTCGACCTAGGTTGTTGGTCCTCTCGATGTTTGCAATGGCCAACGTCAGATCAGGTCGGCATCACTTCACTTTGGTCGACCGCCGCCATTTGGCATGCAACCAAACCAGAATACCTATCGCGCAGACCTCCAGGGGTCCCGGAGGCAGTAGAGCGAACTGCCAAATGCTGGCAAGCCCTTTGGTTCCCTCGCGGACGACTCAGATCGCGCCGGCAGCGGCGATGAGACTCCCAAGTCGCTCCTCCGTGTAGATCCTGAACATACGGACTCCACGATAATAACTCCGAGGCGAGAACAACAACTACTTGGGTGATGAGAGTTACGCGGGCTGGACAACAGCAGAGTTGTGTGAGAAAAGGAACCCTTCTGCGACGGTAGTCATAAGCAAGTCGGCTTTGCTGACTAAGTCCGAGCCCGTGATTTACCTCCCCCTGCTCCGAAACTCTAGGAATCTGCTTACTGAGTGCTAGCTAAAGCTTCAGCCTCTGCCAGCAGTCTGTTCAGTTCCCTGCGATCCAAGAGGCGCCCGTTGAGCACTACAGCTCGGACTTTCTGCGTATTGCGGATGTCTTCGAGCGGATTGGCGTCGAGCAGGACAAGGTCGGCGAACTTCCCGCTCGCCACCGTTCCGAAATCCTCTGCCTTGTTCAGTAGCCTGGCAGGCGTCAGCGTCGCTGCCTGGAGTGCCTGCAGGGGTGTGAGCCCGCACTCGACCAGTACAGCCAACTCGTCGTGCAGGCTGAAACCCGGGACGCGTGGCCCGGCGACATCCGTCCCAGCCATCACCGTCACTCCGGAGCGGTTCATCTGCCGCACCACTTCTCGGAATTCGGCAAACCTTTGCTTCAACTCAATGAGCTCCTCGGCCGAAGTCTTCGACGGTCGCGGGAACGCCTTCTTCATGGATAGCGCGACGTACCGGCTGCGGGGATCTGGAGGCAAAGACGGATCGGAAAACTCAATGACCCAGTGCCAGCCCGCGAGCGCCGGCGTCACCACCGTGTGGTTTTTCACAAAACGCGCGAATAGCTTCCCTCCCTCCGCCGTGCGCCATTGCCGGATCGCGCCGGACAGTTTCTGGTCTTTCAATGCAGTGGAGAACGTCCCTTCGAACAGAGTCTCCACATGTTCGATGGTCGCTTGCCCGGCGTCTGATGCCTCTTCCGGTGTGACGGTCATCGGAATGTGGCCGACAAGCAACAGGCCTTGCCGCTTTGCTTCGTCAATCGCTGCGAAATACGAATCCCTGGGCAGGCGCCGATGAACCTTGATGAAATCGACGCCAACTTCTTTCAGAGCTCGGACTACGCCGCGAGTTTCGTCTGGATTGCCGGTCACCATCTGATATGGATTGAATTTCTGACCATTGAGTTGCGGACCGGCTCGTACGATCCGTGGACCCACCAGCAGCCCCGTCGCAATCTTCGTCCGCCATTCATCAATTTCGCCGAGGCGCCCGCCCATATCGCGAACACCAGTGACGCCGTTCGCCACGAGTACCGACAGGGCACTCGCCGTTGTCCAGCTCAGGTGCACGTGCATGTCCCACAATCCGGGAACCAGGAATTTTCCCTTCGCTTCCAGCACTTGCGCCTCCCTAGGAATTTTCACGTTTGCTGTCTTGTCCACCCGTGTGATCCGGTTGCCCGCGATCACCACGGTCATGTCCTCTTGGGGAGCGCCTCCTGTGGCGTCAATCACAGTGACATGCGCGATGACAACAGGCTTCGAGCTTTGGTCGAACAATACCTTCGCGAACTTCGCCTCATCTTGTGCAGGAGACTTTTCCTGCTCGGTTGCTGGGCTTCTCGAATGGGCGAAGATACCCAGAGCAGTTAGCAATATAATTGGGACCAGCGTGCGCATTTGTCCTCCCTGAACGATCTGATAGCCTGGCTGCTTCTCTTTACGTTCAGCAGAGCCAGTTCGTTCCGTGTCCAAGCTGCCTCGTAGCAAGGAGTCGGCAGTGCACAAGCGCCCCCCAGCGGGGCCTAGGCTTTTGCGTTCTCACGTGCGCAAAACAGGCAGGTCGGTCAAACTAGAAGACGATTCAGCAAGATTGAAGGCCGTGGTTCGACGGCTCGCACAAAACCATGTGGTTTCGCCACGGCTCCAGTAGGCAGGCAATAGCCGAAAAATCAAAGGCTTTCCGGTCCGGCTGCAAACACCCTTTTGGCAGACCAGCTGACTAGCCTAAGTAAAGCCGTTTGCTCTGCACCTTCGAACACTTGCTTTGGGACCCAAATTCCGCCGTTGTTCCTGACAACTTGAGGAGTACAATGTCGAAATCCTGCTGGCATTCCGAACCAGAGGAGGACAGATGAAGAGACTTTTCGTAGCTGTTTTCGCATTGGTAGCGCTTATTCTGCTGGGGACAACGAATCGGGCGATGCCGGTGAGCCCGGGGAACTCAGCACAAACTGCCGCGGGCGACATTGCTGCGCGCTACATGTCGACGAGATTTGAGGATTTGAAATGGGAAAAGATCCTTCCGGCGTTTGGAGATGACTCGCCCGAGATCGCTATCCTGCGAGTGGACCCGAAGACTCAAGCGACTCAGTTGCTGATCCGCAACCCCAAGAAGATCCATATCACCAGACATTGGCACAGTGCGAACGAAACTCACACGATTCTCCGAGGGAACATGGTCTTCGAGTGCGACGGAAAACGGGAAGAGTTGGGTCCCGGCTCTTTCAATTACATCCCCAAGAAGATGGTGCACCAAGCGTGGCTGCCTGACGACGGCTTGGTCTTCATCACCGTCGACGGTGCGTGGGATGTCAACTGGGTAGACGGTCCCCCTCAGCCGCCCGCAAAGAACTAGTCTGTGATGAATGCTCCCGATTCTGGCCCGAGGTGAAAGTCAAGCACGTTGAACGAGTCGGTGGCCCCTCGGCTAAGCCACAGAGCAAACACCTGAAGAGCCAGGGCAATGCCGGTGCTTGCCGAAAGGGTAGTTGCAGTGGCTTTCCTAAGTCGCTGATTTTACGCAGCCGATTGCTCCTGCCTCACGCCTATCCAAATCACATGGTTCCGACACAGGAAGCCACTTGTCCGGGTGATGTCATAACGACGCCGGCCTCGCGACGGCCCGAGTAGACTGTTTCGGCGTTCACCCTAACAGCGCTCGGACCGAAGGAGGCCGAGATGCAAATTATAGGATGCGACTTACACACTCGCCAGCAA
>Ga0207646_10002004_pt1 | contig 24487 bp, 39 predicted proteins | sample KBSK5502metaG_FD_184343 | JGI IMG/M metagenome (GOLD analysis project Ga0207646, IMG submission 184343) | Corn, switchgrass and miscanthus rhizosphere microbial communities from Kellogg Biological Station, Michigan, USA - KBS K5-50-2 metaG... | ecosystem: Host-associated > Plants > Roots >...
ACCGCTCCATCCTCCCACTCACAGATCAATGCCTTGCTCTGTGTCGGTCCGTACCGCCGGTTCTGCGGCTTGAGCTGCAGAAAATGCCCGCGGTACTGCTCCACCCAATCGTTGCTGATCCAGCGTTCCGTCTCTAGTCGAAAAACCTCTCGCAACCTCGCCGCACTTGGCGTCCGCACGTGGTAGTCCTCGGGTCGCGCCGCTTCTCGCGCAAATCGTCGATTGTGCTCAGGAAGATAATCCGCTTCCAAATATGCATTCGCGGCTGCGTAATCCTGGATCCCCTTGCGCCGCAGCTTCTTTACCAGGCGATCTTGATGTACCCCGTTGTTTCGCTCCACGCGACCTTTCGCTTGCGGTGAATTTGCCGCGATTATGCGGATCTCCAGCCGCTCGCACATCCGTCCGAACTGCGTCGTGGGCGCCTTTCCTTGCAGTCGCTCTCTTTCCGTTGGCTCCCGCTTATAGACGTTCTTCCAATCCGTGTACAACGCCCGGGGAACTCCATGCTTCTCAATCCACGATCGCAGTACCCCCGCCGCTGCCCAGATCGTCTCTTGTTCGCCCATCCGGCAGTTCGTATCTCCCGTGGCGTCATCCACCATGTTCATCAGGCAACCTCGAGGCCCGCGTTCTTCAAACCATGCATGGAAACTCCCATCCAACTGCACCAGGTCGCCAAAGTGCTCCCGCCGCGCTCTCCGCTTCCGGTGTGCTTTCCGTCGCCGCATGCGGCTCCATAACCCCTCCGCCAACATCCAACGCCGCAGCGTCTCCTCGCTCACTTCCAGCCCATCCTCATCCGCTAAGTGCTCCGCTGCCAGCGTCGGTCCAAATCGCTCCTGCTCCGTTCCCGAATACTTCTTCCGGATCAGCTGCAGAACCTTCCGCCGCAACTCTTCCGGCTTCGCGCGGTTCGAACCTCTTCCCGCACTGCGGTGCTGCAGACCCTTCGCTCCCTCCCCGCGATACCGCTTCCAGAGTCTCTTCGTCTGCCGGTAACTCAACTCCAGTATCTTTGCCGCATCGGTCAAGCGAAGTGTCTTGCTCTTCACCCGCCCCAATACCTCTGCGCGCCGAAGTTCCCTCGTGCTCATCGCTGTCCTCTTCAACCGGACCTCCTCTGGAGGTCACAGTGTAGGGGACATTTCTAACGAGGGCAGAAGGGGACATTATCAAAGAGGTGCAACAGCCTGCTAGGCTCGACCATCGCCCCACTCCCAAGCAGCGCAGCTTGCTGGAACTCCTGCAATACCTGACCATCTTTGGCCCGACCCATCTCCGCGCCATCAAGGCAGGAGTCTGAGATATGGACGCGTGGCGCGACATGTGGAGAACCGAGGAGGCAGTGGCAAAATTGAGAAATCTGGAACAGGTGAAGGACGCGATCTCCGGCCACTCAGCACTGTTTGCGGAATCGTTGGACGCGCTTATGTCAACGAATGGAGTGCTTCAGCGATGGTCGTGTTCTCATCGTATTTCCGCAAATGGATACCTACGGACGATGTGTTAATGACAATTTAAGTTAATTATCTATTACTGGCAAAACACTGGCCAAAGGGTCGCAAATGGGACCATTCCACTGCAACTGAGAGCTCGTAACTCTAACAAAACAGGTGAACAGCGATGAGCAAGGACAGGGTTGGTTAGATTAGCAAACCGCCGAAACTGCAACTGAGGTGGCCGGAGATCACTTCGCAACAGTGGAGAGCATCTCAAAACGCGCTGTTGCAATTCACAACGCCGGCGTTTCGGAACCGCGGCCAAGAATCAAAGTCACGCCGGCAGGATAACCGGGAAGTCTTCGGTTTGGAGCCGAATGGCTCGGATGTTTTTTCAACCGATTGATGCACCGCGATTTGGATTGCTTCCGGAGCCCGACGACAATCGTGGATTGGACCCCTGCCGAATCCCCGGTAAACACAAGCCGACTTGAACGAAGCCGCTGGCGCGGCAGACGCTTCGCGTGCTATGCTCCGCGCGTCATGCTCCAGCGTAACGCATGGGATCAGAGTTGTCGCACATGCTTTTTTTCTAAGCACTGCAAAACCAATAGCTTACAGATGGGCGAAAAGATTGAATTCCCATAGCCATTAGCCCGCATCTGCCGCAAACGCCAGCGTCTTCCTTCAAGTCGTTGTATCGAAAGCGCGCAAACACTCCGTGCTCTTGTGTGCAACTTGCTCACTCACAATTCCGATACAACACTAAGACTTCCCGGTACAAAGCTACTGCCCCGCACGCCGACTGAAACCGTTGCCTCTGGCCCTGCCTAAATATACCTTGACACGTATATGCTTCGTGGAGTATATTAAAGGAATGGAATCTTTCGAAATCATTGCGGAGCCGAACCGCCGCGCGATACTGAGCCTCCTGGTCTCGTCACAACAGTCAGTCGGAGAGATCGAGCGCCAGCTTCGTATGACGCAGCCGACCGTGTCAAAGCACCTGCGAGTGCTGCGCGAAGCCGGTTTCGTGGAGTCCACCGTGGACGCACAGCGCCGTCTCTACCGGCTGAAACCAGAACCGTTTCAGGAGCTGGATGCCTGGCTGGCTCGGTTCCGTCGGTTCTGGTCCGATCACGTGGATGCTCTCGAACGCCACCTCGACCGCATGGATCAGTCAACACCAACGAAGAGGAAGACAAGGAGAAGACGACGCGGCTCAAACCGCGAACATGACAAAGGAGAAAAAAAATGAAAATCAAATTAACCAGTGTTTATGTGGATGACCAGAACAAGGCCCTGCGCTTCTATACGGAGGTACTCGGCTTTGCCAAGAAGATCGATTTCAGTCAGGGCCCATATCGCTGGCTGACCGTGGCCTCGCCCGAGGAGCCGGACGGCACGGAGCTGCAGCTCGCGCTGAACAGCAACCCCGCAGCCAAAGCGTATCAGCAGGCGATGTTTGAACAGGGCCAGCCCGCGGCCATGTTCTACACCGACGACGTCAAGGGCGACTACGAGCGGATCAGTGCCCGCGGCGCCGAGTTCACGATGCCGCCCACCGACGTGACCGCCTCGACCATTGCGATGCTGAACGACACCTGCGGCAACCTCATTCAGCTCACCCAGCTGGCACGCTATTCACGCTAGGGAGAAGATAGATGACCGATCGCGAGCAGTACACACCGGGTCCGGCCAGCGGGGCGCAGATACGGAAGGACGGAGAGAAGTGGACGCTCATTCTCGTCAGAGAAATGCGCCACTCGCCGGAAAAAGTCTGGCAGGCGCTAACCGACCCGACGCATCTACGCGAGTGGGCGCCCTTTGAAGCCGATGGGAGCCTGGGTACGGTTGGAACCACGGTGAAGCTCACCACGGTGAGAGCGCCCAAGCCACAGGTTTCCGAAACGACAGTGACGCGAGCCGACGCTCCCAAGGTGCTTGAGTACAACTGGGGTGACAAGGATATCCGGTGGGAACTCGAAGCCTTTGGTGGCGGCACGCGCCTGACGCTGTGGCACAACATCGATCGCGGCTTCATCTCCATGGGTGCTGCCGGGTGGCACATTTGTTTCGATGTTTTGGATCGCCTTCTCATCGGAACTCCCATCGGTCGCATCGTCGGTGCGGAGGCCATGAAGTTCGATTGGCCTCGGCTCAACTCTGAGTACGCCCGGCAATTCGGTATTGAAACGCCCAGTTTGCGTCTTCGCAAACAGGCTCAGGAGTACGAGGAGGCTAAACAAATCCAGCAGGCACTCATGCCCACGGAAATTCCGCAGCTGCCCGGTCTGGAAATTTCGGGTAGTTGGCGGCCGGCGCGAATCGTCGGAGGCGACTATTTTGATGTCTTCAAATTTGGCGCTAGCCGGCTGGGGCTCTGCATCGCCGACGTGTCCGGCAAGGGAATGCCAGCCGCTCTGCTGATGTCCAACCTCCAGGCAGTTGTCAAGGGGCTGGCGGCCGAGAACACGTCGCCCAAGGAACTGGTGGAGAAGGTCAACCGCGTGATGTGGCGTAACACCACGGAGGCCAAGTTCATCACCCTCTTTTATGGCCTGCTGGATGTCAACCGCAAAACCCTGCAGTACACCAACGCCGGACACAACCCACCCGTTCTGACCCGGGAAGACGGTGTTCAGGTACGCCTGGAACAAGGCGGCCTGATCGTGGGCGCTTTCGAGGAGTGTGTTTACGATCAGGGCGAGATCGACCTGCGGCCCGGAGACCGCCTGGTGATGTTTACGGATGGTCTGAGCGAGGCGGTGGACGGAAACGGCGAGGAGTTTGGCGAAAAGCGCTTGGCCGAGGCCGCGCGCTGCAATCGTCAACTGTCGGCGGAGGCGCTTCACCGTTGTTTGCTGGACCGCGTCACCGATTTCTGCGGCGGCGAGTTTGAGGACGACGTCACTGTCATGGTCGCTGCTGTTTCCTAGACAAACCGCGCATCTTCGGCCGATAGGCCAGAGTGACTGACGCGCTATCACCGATAAAGGGAGGACAGATTAATCATGAAAGAAGCTACCAAACGTTCGATTTTTCGCTGGATTCACATCATCTTTGGCATTCCGATACTCGGTTATATTTATAGTCCGTTTGAACAAATACCAAACTATGCCCCCGCTACTCGGTTTGTCTTCGTGCCTGTACTTGCCCTTTCGGGATTGTGGATGTGGAAAGGCCATGTCCTTCGACAACTTATTTCGAAGCGGTTACCCAATAAAACTACTAGTATGAAAACGGGACAACAATTGGAGGCATAAAGATCCAGTGAATCCATCGGAACGCATTGACGAGCTGATCGCAGGACTCACAGATTGGCGTGGCAAAACGCTTGCCAGCATCCGCAAGAGCATCCTTGAGGCCGACCGGGAGATAATCGAGGAATGGAAGTGGATGGGAAGCCCGGTGTGGTCTCACGACGGAATGATCGCGGTCGCCAACGCCCACAAAGATAAGGTGAAGCTTACGTTTTCCAATGGGGCGAGCCTCCCTGATCCTGACAAGCTCTTCAACGCGGGCCTCGAAGGCAACAAGTGGCGAGCGATCGATTTGTTCGAGGGCGACAAGATTAATGAGCGTGCTCTAAAGAATCTCGTCCGTGCCACCGTTGTTTACAATCAGATCAAATTGAAGAGGAAAGCGCCTGCGGGTACTCGAGCGAAAGTACGTAAACGTAAAAAGTGATGAAACCTAAGCGGCCGTGCGAATCAGTACCGGGAAGCGCGCAAGTGTCCACGAACCGGCGTGCACTCCTGGATGACAAGCAAATTCAGGTGGGTTCTGTCTCCTCATCGCAATTCAACTTCATAGGAACTCTCTGGAGCCCCGTTTCTTGTCAGTCGCAAAACACACTGCCTAGGGGAGCGGGAGGACAAATCCACCGGGATCTGAATTGCAGCAACGCCATCCGTTAATTTCGCGTCTCCTTTTGTCGACACGAGTATTCTCCTGAGCCCCCTAATAGACGAATGTCGTACGGACCGGCGTCGCTGCCAAACGGGAGAACGATGTTCCAATGCGCAGCGGCGCGATTGACGTGAAGCGATTGCCGCGATGGACTTCTTCACGGTTCCGACGATCACCCTCAGCTCGCGCTATTGCTTTTTCGTCATCAGTCACGACCGTCGGCGTATCCTGTACTTCAATATCACAAGCATCCGACAAGTTATGGCTAGGGACACCACTGCGAATCTGCGATAGTGTGGAGTGAACGTCTGGTAGATCGCTAGACGCTCGCGCGTGAAATCAATTTATTCAAATTGTTTCGCATGAGATAGATAACGCATCCAGCGATTTCTCACAAGAGCTCCGAATGAGCCGAAACTCGAGGTTGAAATCGAAGAAGAACTTACCGTAAACTATTGACAGCGAAGTGTTTTGCTGTGCGCCCGTAGCTCAGTTGGATAGAGCGTCTGGCTACGAACCAGAAGGTCGGGAGTTCGAGTCCCCCCGGGCGCACCACTTTCCCAATAAAAACGAGGTTTTTTAGACCATGCGGCCGATGCCGCGCGTTTCGGTTTTACCTTGGTATTACCTTTCAGCTCTAGCTCTGGCCAGCGGTTGTACTGGGAAGCAGCGAAAAAGCTGCTTCCCGTGAGATTTTGGGAACAGAATCTCTTGGGTCTTGCTGGTGGCCCGCGAATGTAGTACAAATACACGTAGAGCCTCCTTTCCAAGAGATGGCTTAAGTTGGAGCGGGCGACCGGAGTCGAACCAGCATCACCCAGATGGGAGTCTGGGGGTTCTACCTCTTAAACTACGCCCGCGAAAACTCGTAACGGCGGCTAGTTGGACCTTCGAAGATCAACTAGCCGCCGCCTTCTTTACTTCCTCCACTGCCGGATAATATTTTCCGTTCTTTTCTCTGACCCTTCCAGACTTCTTCGCCCGCAATAGTACGGAGTAGACGTACGTATCTTTATAGTTATATCCTAAATCTTTGAGCAGTCCCCGAATCTCGGCGGGCGAGATGCCCTCCGGTGAGCGCCCAACTAACATGCGGATGGTTTCCGATTTGTTGCCCTCATCCACTACATTTTCAGCAGGAGATGAAGCAACAACCTGTAATTCGGCGGTTTTGGCTTTGGAGGTCGGCTCCAGTTGTCGCTTAATCGTCTCCAATGCTGCGACGTAGTCACCCAGTTGCGATTCTTTTAGTTTTGCTTCTTTGGTGGCTTTTTTTGCAGCATCCCACTCTTTCCGCGCCTTTTCTAATTGCTGGTCTACATCTCTTAATTCAAGTGCCAATGCGACACCTCTCAGACTGCTCAAACTGCGCTTTATCTTATAGCACGGCTTGGCGTTGACATGCAATGCTGAGATAGAAAGGATTAACGTACGCAGATTTGCGAACTTGCAGAAAGCAGTGGATTAATTATCCAATTTATTTACATAGACTTACGGGGTCTCCCGCCCCGTCGATTCTTGCGGTTTGCTTGCTAGCTGTTTTTGCACCCGCCATCTCGGCCGCGGCGACTTCGCACAATTCTTGCAATGAATCCGGGCGAGCGGCCAGGACTCAAATTCCTTTTTGCACCATGGACAGGGCGTAGTTTGCAGTCGGCACTTGTCCGGTTTGGCGACTAATCGGGAGTTGACCCAGACCTGCTGACTCTTGCCCTAGGAGTAGGAGCCAATGTTCTCCGGTGAAACACTGGGGCAGCCGTCCACGTATATATCTCCAAGAAGAGCTCATGTCCTATTCGCCCAGCCTGATTGTGCATATTTGCGGTGGGAGCCTGGGGTTGCTGTCCGGGACCGCTGCAATGTGTTTCCGCAAAGGTTCGCCCCGGCATGTGCTGGCGGGGAAGGTCTTTGTCGCGTCCATGCTCACCATGGGTGCCTTTGCGGCGTACCTGGCGATCGTGAGGAATCAACCCAATAACATTGGCGGCGGGATTCTCACCGTTTATCTGATCGGAACGGCCTGGCTGACGGCCAGGCGCAGAGACGGGGAAACGAGCCGTTTGGACTGGGTTCTGCTCCTGATTCCCCTGGCGAATGGCATCCTCAGCTGGATGACTGGCGTCAAAGTCCTGCGTAGCGGACACAGCTCACTAGATGGAGTTCCTGTCGGAATGATCCTTTTCATGGGTTCCGTGTGTCTGCTTGCAGCGGCGGGGGACGTTCGCATGCTGGTGCGCGGCGGCGTTGCTGGAGTCAAGCGCATCTCGCGGCATCTCTGGCGCATGTGCTTTGGGCTGTTTATTGCAGCAGGGTCTTTTTTCTTGGGAGGGTCAAACCGCCCACTGAGATTGCTTTCGACAGTGGGGCTCGGAAAATATCTATCCCCGGCTTTATTCAACACAACCTCGTATTTGGTTCTCACCATCCTTCCGCTGATTTTGCTGATTTTCTGGCTAGTGCGAGTCCGCTTCACAAATGCATACAAGGGAAAGTCGATGCCACTTGCACCCACAAGTCCTGATTAACGCCGAAACCGGACAAGTGAAATTTTACCTCTTGCGGGCGACGTGTCCCTGGAGGGAGAACCCATCGCCCGCGCGGGCGGTTGGCGAAAACAATGTTTCTCGCCGCGCATTTTTATGACGGCGTGACTCGCCGAATTGCGGCCGGTGGAAAAAAAATCGCTTGCGCAGCATCCCAACATCCGCCGCGAGAAATTGCTTGCGCAAACGTCAGCGCGTCCACGCCAGCGGGAAGGGCAAGCACAACCGTGCCCGCGGTGCCGTCCGCATTCGCAACCGTGACGGTGACTTGGGTAGGTGCGGCCATGTTATTTGCACCCCAAAAATCTCAAGCACTGTTCGAGGTAACTGCTCCAGGAGCGTTCGCCGCGTGGATCCGGATTGCTCGCGTGCATGTTCGGCTGGCTGCCTTCGGTGGGAACGCTTGGCGCCGTTGGTGCCGTTCGCACAGCGGTTTCGTTGCGCTGCCAGCACGATTGCATTGAACCAGGAACCGCTACCGCAGCCGGACCTGGCGCGCGCATCACGTTCGACGTGGTTTTATTCAGCCGGCCGAAACTGAAATCGTTTCTCGGCTGCAAAAAATCTGCTTTGCGCATCGCTTCTCCTTTTCAAAATCAAGCGGCAAATTTGCCGTTTGATACTCAGGCCGCCCTCTCGATAATCGCTCCGTAAATCTCTCGGAACGCATTCATGTCGCACGCGGGCACGCATTTTTGCATTAACTCCAGTTCGGCGGTGGTCGCAAACTCACCCTCGCGAGCTTCGTCGATTTGTCGCTCCATATAGCTGCGCAACAAATCCTTGCGGACATCGTCGGCGTGGGCGAACTTGTGAAGCGGGCCACCATCGCGATTCTCCAACGTCACTCGGCCGGGCAGCCGTGACACTTTTTCCAAATCTTGGTCCAGTAGGATTGCTAGCGCGGCCTTGCGGATAATCGCATCGCCGCCTGGCTGTAAGCCGTGCATGCGAAGGACGCTTTTTTCGAGCAGCGCGGCTTCGGGATCTTGTTGCGGAGCTCGTGCGGACCGCTGGTTCGCTTCATGCAGCGCTGCAATTTCTTGCTCCTCGCAACCGGCCGCATACGCCAGCATCGGCGAGATTTTTGCTGGCGCGGCCGCTGGCGTCGCACGCTTCGCCAAATTTCCAAACCAATGGCGTTCGATTTCAGGCTCAAACATGTTTCCCTCCAGGTGGTTGCAATTGGGACCGCAAACCTAAACTTCTTTCGATCTCGCTACGCCGATGACACGCCGCGTCAAGACGGAGCCCGGCATCGCGTGACGCAGTGAACAGCGCGTCGTACGCGGGTCCGACGTCGAGAGTGTGTCGGATCCGGAAAATTCTGAGCGCTTCGTCGGCTGCGACAGCTTCTCGCTTCCGCAACTCGACTTCGCACGTCGCGGCATACAGTGGCGGGTTGGCTTCTTCGATGAGCACGCTTGCAGTTTGCGGCACTGGTGCCTGAGTTGAAAAAATATTTTTCAGTTTCTGTCTCAATTTCTGCAACATGGTCATTTTCCTTCCTTGGCCTTGACACGCGGCCACGTACTGTCGAGTGGCAACTGTGTTCGGCCAGGTATCAGCGGCCCGCAGTCTAATGTGGCGTGGACCAACGCCAGCGTTTTTTTGTAGTTCACGCGATATTGCTTGGCAAGCGTCCGCCCGTAATCCTTGTGGGCCAGGATGTCAGCGATCAACTGCGCGGGGATTGGCCTAGCCTTCCGGCGAAAACCGTTTTGTTCTGCGACGTACCTCACAACGTGCTCGCTGCAGCCGAGTTCCGCCGCGGCTTTCCGCCAGCCGTTTCCGCGGTCGAGCAATCGCTTGACTTGCTCCGGCGACGGCGGCGTCGGACGGGCGGCAAGGCCCGCATGTTTCTGGTAGCGGTAAACCTTGCCCCGAGGAATGCCAAGCCATACGGAAATTGCTTTTTGGCTTTTCCCGGCGCACGTAAGTGAGGCGATTTGCCTCTCCAATGCCAGATTTATTCTCGGCTTCCGCTTCCTTGTCGGCCGCGCTGTTGGTTTCCGCTCGCTCACTTCGCACCTCGCAACCACCGCGCCAATCCTTCCGCTATCCCTTGCTTCGCAGAACCCTGTGGCCGCGACGCCACCACTTTGCCGTCAACGAGTTCCTTCGCTTCTATCCCAAACCGGCCGAAGCCGACTTTCAGCCCGCTCGCCGGAAATAGATCCGGCTGAAAACCGCACGCGCTGCATCTTCTTCCGCCTCCGCCGACTACCGTGTACCGAAGGTGTTCGCAAGCCGGTTCGTCCCGCTCCAAAACAGGGAGCGGCGCTACTGGCGCGAACACCGTAGCATTCGGATTTGGCTGCAGAGTGCTCACTGCCCGAACGATTTCCGGCTCATCCACCATCGCCGGTTCGATTACCACCATTTGTTTCTTTTTCAGCCAATCAAACATCCTGCACCGCCTTCTGCAGCTCGGCTTCGATCCGCCGTACTTCCGTCGCAAACGCCATTACCGCCGGTTGGAAAGCCAGCACTGCCGCTCGGAATGTCTCAATCGCTGCCTGGTATTCTTGCGGCCATGGATTTCGAATCAATTCGACCGCCGCAAACGACAGCGTGGCTATCACATCCCACTCTGGTTTCGCTTGCGTGCTCTCCGTTGTTATCCAGGCCATGGCTCTGGCGGACAGTTGTATCCGATAGGCTTCCGTTGAACACCCCGGCAGTGCGTTCTCGCCTAACATTTCCGACCACAAACACTGGCGGCACAATTTCCACGTCTCTTTGGTTGGATGGACATTCGACGGTCCTCGCCGTGGCTTGCTCTGTTCCTTGCGTTCTCCAATCCGGCTTCGGATCTTGTCGAGCTCTCGCTGAGCGCGTATTGCCGAAGTGGAATCGCCCTTTTCCCTGGCCATCGCAAGGTTTTCGGTCCAGGCAGTCAGCGAACTGGCTTCGTCTGGCGTAGCGCCTGTACGCAGTGTTGCGATGATTGTCTTTGTTTCTTCTTCCTGGGCATGCCGTGCGACGGAGCTTTTGCTCAAAGTCGTTATGTCGGCGATTTTCCTGTAGTTAAAGTTATCGGCCAGGAGCGCATTCACTTCCGCCAGTCTTTCCGGCGGCCCGGTACAAATACTGCATTCTTGCCCCATCTTTCCTCCCGATGCGAAATGTCCCGCGTAGTCCCGCATGAAACACTATTCGACCGACTGCGGCTAAGAGTAGAACTGGAGTATAACCAACGCCAAAAACCTCACAATTCCCAATGAAAACGCAGTATTCCGTCTGGTTGACGACCAGATGGTTGCATGAAGTTCGCGGACACTCGCACAGATTATTTCCTCGGCCCGCCGTCTGGATGCGGGCGGGTTTCGAGCTGGCTTTCCATAGGGCGCCACTCTTTTTGCTTGGCGCTCTATGGGCGCTCTATGTGTAAGTTATACATACTTATATATGTTAGTACTCTCCTAGAGAGGTGTTTTCACATAGAGCGCCAGACATAGGTATATAGGCGCCCTAAAAGCTAGGTTGTAACGATGTTCCACATCCATTTCCCCTCCTTCCCGAAACCCTGACGGTACGGTTTGATTGCCGCGAGTACTTTCGCGCGGTCAATCGTGCGTTCACTAAATCCGTTTTTCTTGGCGGTATTGACCACTTCGTTGGCTGGTTGCGCACCGTCCTCCAGGTAGCCACGAAGGAAACGGGCGCACTCATCTGCTTTGCTTCGATCCTCGCCTTCCGGAGCGGCGAGTAGACTACGGGAAGTGACATCACATTCCCCCATCCACTCAATGGCGATGGAGTCATCCACAACTACGACGCGATAGCGCAGGGACGGCGATTTTCGAGCAAGATTGTGTTTGGTCATGGCCAGGACGCGTATGTCGCCGGTTTCGTCGGCGGGATCCGGACCGGCTAGCATGCCGCTGCGGGCTTGCGCGACGATGCCCATACTTCCCCCGCCGCGATGGAGCGGGTTTTGATCGTTGGCTTTGTTCAAGTGGCGAATGACAAGAATGGCGCAATTTAATTCCCGGGCGAGTTCTGCGAGCGGAGCGAGAGCGCGACGCACGTGCTGGTCGCTCCAGGTATTGGTTTTGGTGGGAATAAATGCGAACAGCGGGTCAATCACAATCAGGGTGGCATGGACGGAGAGCGCAGCGCGCCGGATTACGTCGATGTCCTCTGGGATTTCTAACTGACGTTTCCCTTCTTTGGTTTCGACGTCACGAAGCAATCGCACGAGGTCCAGCTCGGCGCCGGCCGCGATTAGCCGGGGAACGATTGTATCTTGGTCGTCATCTTCATTCGCGAGGATGACGGCGCCGCCGTGCGGGCACACGCTGCCATCCGGCATCGGCTTTCCGGAAGTAGTGCGCGCGGCGAGGTCCGTCGAAATTAAAGATTTCGCATTGTCGGGGTCGCCGTCGAGTACGGAGGGTTTCCCAAGGGGGATGCGGCCAGCCCAAAACCATCCCACCTTTTTCGGTACGATGGTGGATGCGAGCACGCCAGGCGTATCTGGACCTTCGCGCAAGGAATCAATGAAGTTCGTTCCCTTACTCACAATGTCGGAAATCAGTCCGGTAGCGTCATCGCCGTTGAGCTCGATAAGTTTTTGGCAACTGTGCTGCAATTCGCGCACACGACTGAATCGCTTGACGGTGCGTAGATAGCCGCGGAGCGCTTTGTCGGTGTCGGCTCGCAGCATGACGTCCATCAACTTGCCGAGTTCGGCCGCCTCGACGCCATCCAGATTCATTTTTTGTTGGACGGTGGCGACTTGAAATGCTTCGCCATTTTCGTGCATGGAGCGGAGACAAACAAAAACGCGCGAGTGAAAGCGATGAAAGAAATCTTTCGCGGTGAGTGCTTGGAACGCGGGGAGCGGGTCAACATCGGACAGTAGTGCGCACAGCACGCCGCGTTCGGCATCGTAATTATGTTGCGTCTTCATCATGCCGCCGCCTTCCGTCGCGCAAACTCTGCGGCATCATCAAGACACAGACGGTGAAAAATCGGCGTGAGGGCCTGCACCGAAACGCGAACTACTGCGGGCAAGTTGCCGTTGTTCGAATCGGCCGACGAAGACAACAAATCCATAATCTCGGCGAGACGTTCGCAATCGCTTTTTCCGTGGTGGCGCAAGGTTCATCTCCGTAGAGGGCGCGCCGTTTACTTTCGCGCCCTCAATCCCGCGCCGTTCTCCTTTGGTGCTTACCGAAGCGTTATAGGGGGGTGCCTAAGTATCAAACAGCTTTAGATCGTGCCCCATATTGGCTCCTAATGCGTCGTTTCCAGGTGATCGAAGTCCGAAATTGGCTTTTCGCGTTTTTCGGCCGTTTCGCAAATTCGAATCACGTCCTCGGCCAAAAGTTCGAAAGCCGCTCCGGCTATGACCACGGTTGCAGTCAAACGATAGTTACCAGCGTTGCGGAATTTCCGTCTCGACTTGCGGAGCATCATGCCGTGCTTCTTCGCCTTGCGACGAGCGCGAGCAACGATGCGGGAATCTCCATGATGATTTGGATTGACTGACGGACTTATGATTTGGTACGGTGTGGCTGACATTGCAGTACTCCTTTCTGATTTAGGCGCTCGTCTGATTCACGGGCGCCTTTTCCATTTCTGGAAAACTCATTCATGCCGCTTTCCTGTCTGGATAGCGAAACTCGACTTCGCCCCAACTCGAAACACATTCAACATGCTCTTTTAAAACCCGGCATCGCTTGCCCTGGCGGCGTCGCCAGTGCTCACGATCAAATGCATGAGTCCCGGCCAAGTGTCCGTTCGAGTTCTGGATGTGCATGGGAATGGCTGGTTCATGGGGAAACGCCTGGCCGTGCTCCTCGGCCGCAATCAGGTCGGCGAAGTCCTCGAAGTACATCCCACGCACGTATAAACGGCCACGTGGCGTAGTCTTGCGATGTGTGCGGTTCATGCCGCACGCTTCCGCTTCTTCGGTTTCTCTTGCGGCTCTTGCGGTGTGCCGTCGCCGTTGTAAGAAGCCCTGCGAATGTATTCCTCGATTGCATCGCGGCGATAATAAATTCTGCCGCCGGGCACGTCTGGTATACGCACGTACGGCAGCCCCCTGCGCCGATGCCTGTCCACGGCAAGAGCATTGGGACTCTTATCAATCAGCTGTCCAGCTTGTGATGGAATGAGTAGGGCTTCCATGAAAACCTCGCGCGAAATGAAATGACATCGCGAGAATAGGAGCCCAGCTCGGTGATTTCAAGAAGTGGTTTGGTGCAAAATCGAGGCACCACTTTTTGCACCAAATTACTTGTGGGAGTGGTTCTTCGATTGCTTGCCCTTCGACTGCTTGGTGTAATCAACGCCGTACTTGCCGGAATAAATGCCGTAATAAATGGACCGCACCACGTGATGGCTTTTGATCGTGTGACCTTCCTGAATCAGCACGGCGTACGCTTCTTCAAAGACAGTTTTCAACTGCGAACCATTGGCGCGGAGGGAATCCACGACAGTTTGGACGCGCCCGTGCAGATAGGCTTTGTTGCAAGATTTGGTTTGCTCGGCTAGGTACTTGTCGGGGTCGGTGAGCTGCAGCGGAAGCTTAACTATCACAGCCTTACCCATTCGCGGCCGCCAGTAGCTTGGGTTTCTTCTTGCCGGCCGCGGCGATCGCTGCCGTTGCTCCCTCCATCGAATTGCGCACTGTGGCGAGATCTACTTGGCTGTAAACTTCGGTCGAATCAAGAGTAGTGTGTCCTAGGCTCCTACCGATGATGATTATTGAGCTACCTTTCTTAGCTTGCCAACTTCCGAGGGTTCTTCTCAAATCGTGCTGCCGGAGGTTGGTAATCTTCGCCCTCTTTAGAAGTTTCGCCCACGCGTTTTTTAGGTCGGTGACATGTCCCGACTCTCCGTAACTTGGGAATACCCATGGATTGCCGTTCGTGCGTGTCCGCTTTCTGTTTTTTAAAATAACGATAGCTTCCGGAGTCAGCGGCAGCTCGTAGTCGCCGGTTTTGGAGTCGGGCACAGTCAGGCGGTTATCCTCAAATTTGACGTCATCCCACTTCATGCTGAGCACGTCAGACTTGCGCGCGCCGGTCCACAAAGCCAGATTTACGAAGTCACGGAGGTCTGCACTGGTGGCCTTATTCTTGAGCGCACTGAACAGCCTGACCAGCTCTTGCCCATTGTCAAGGAACCGCTTGCGCTTCACTTCCTTATGGAGACTAATCTTGGCGGCCGGATTCACGCCGGACCAAATTTCCGCGTCAGGATGAATAGCCCAATTGAACATCGCACGCAAAAGTTGCAACACGCGATTTGCGGAATACGGCCCGGCAGATTCTTTCAGGTCTTGGTGTAGGGCAATAACATCTCTGCGGTGAATCTGGCTCAACTTGCGGTTGCGCCAGGCAGCACAGTATTTGCTGAACATCCATTTCGCATCTGCCGCTGCACGTTCCGGCCGTCTGCATTTCGTTGATCGTGGCAACCACACGTCGCAGTAGTCCGTGAGCAAGGTGTCAAGAGTGGGCTCGCCTTTCGGCTTTCGCAGTGGATGCACACCTTGAAAGTCGTTGTTCTTCCACTTCGATATTTTTCCATTCAGTTCTTCGCCCTTGCCTCGGGCTTGTTCGAGAGACATGTCAGGGAATGCGCCCAAAGTGGTTCGCTCTGGTCGGCCTAAGATTTTGCGCACGTGGTAGAAGGTTTTCTGCCCGGTAGGATAGACGGCGATGCCAAAACCACGGACCTTGCTATCGACTACGTTGTAGCGTTTTTCTTTCGGAGTCAGTTTTTCAATCAAGCGTGTGGTTAACTCTGTGCGCATCATTACGCTCCATGTATCACGGTTTTACCTTGGTGCTACCATTTGACGTAATATGCTGAAATTCCAAGAAACCCGAGGTAACACCAAGTAAGCGCCATTCTGGCCTAGATCCCTATGTTTGTAAACAGATGAAATATGGAATAACCAGACGGAAGCGGCTTTGGCTCTGGCTACGAACCAGAAGGTCGAGAGTTCGAGTCCCTCCGGGCGCACCACTCTAAAACCTACCCCTTGTTGCATTTACGCTGCTTTCTCCAATTGAATCGGCTTAACGTTTTGTAGCCCTTGTAGCCCAACAAGCGAAAAACCGAGTCCTGCTTTCTTGCACCACTTCCGACGCCACTGCTCGTCTTTTTGCAATCCGAGTGCGTAAACGTCAGTTATGGTTTTTGTTGAATGGCCTAGCCAGAGCTTTGTTAAATCTTCCGGCACACACGCACGCCGTAGAGTCTCTGTCCTGAAACGGCGGAACGCGTGAAGCCCTACCGTCTTCCCGGTTGCGTGCAACGCGCGAAGCACGTTTCTCTGACCTAAAGGCTTCCCGCTAGCTGTGGCGAACAGATAACCGGATTTGTTGGCCGCGTATCCACGCAACAGCACGGCCAGCGGCTCCGGTAGATCAATTTCGCGCACAGCACTAGGCGTCTTAGGCTCTTGTTCCCGACCGTGCCAAATGCTGCGTGTTATATGGAGCACGCGGCAATCTGGCGCAAGGTCTGTGGGCTTGAGCGCCAACGCCTCACCGGCACGTAAACCCGTACCCGCCAGCAACGCGAAAATAATTGCGTACCGTCCTTTCGCGCTGGTGAGAACTTCTCCGAGTTCCGTTTCGGTTAGGGAAGGTCTGCGCTGGCTTTCTTTTTTGATGATGGGCAGTCCGATAAAATCGTCATTCCACACACGCGGGTAAATCTGTTCTCCCTCCGAATCGACTGCGGAGGCTAGAACCAGTTTTACCGGAAGTGAATAGTTCACGATTGATTTAGCGGACAGTCCCGCCGCCGCCATCTTCTCGACTAGCTCACGCAACGCGGCATTGGATACGTCTCCGAGAAACTTGTCGCCAAGTGTCGGGAGTACCCATTTGTCGAGTGCGTGCTGCCAGTTGGAAACGGTACAGGGTTTGACTGGTTTCCGTCGCCGCGTGGTTAGGGATTAATCGGTGATATGACTGAACGTCTTCGGACTGTTCGGTTGGAATCGCGAGATGCCTCATCAGCCGAGGACGCCGACCGGCAGGTCATTCGTTCTGGAACGCTCGAAATCATTTCCGCCGACCCGTTGCAAGCGGCTGAGCAGTTACGCAATCTCGCAATGCACCTTTCTGGGTTTGTTGTGAGTTCTAAGGTAAGCGGTCGACGAGCGGATGCAGTCGGCCCAGGTTACGCTGCGCATTCCTGCTGACCACTTTGATGAAGCGCGTGCCCAGGTGAGGACAATAGCCAAATCGGTTGAGCAGGACATGGTTGAGGCGCGTGATGTCACCCGTGAGTACGTTGACCAAGAGGCGGCATTGCGCAATGCTCGTGCCGAGGAGCAGCAATATCTGCTGATTCTGAAACGGGCCGCGTCTGTAAAAGACGTGCTGGAAGTCAGCTCCAAGCTGGCAGAGGTGCGTGCCCATATTGACGAGCTTCAAGCCGACCAACGCTCGCTCCATCACCAAGTCGAGATGTCTCTGCTCACAACTAACGTCACCGCTATGGTTGAGGCGCAGGTGTTTGGCATCCGATGGCGTCCGCTCTACAAAGCCAAGCTGGCACTTCGGGGCGCACTTTCCGCCGTGGCTGACTACGGCGACTCTATGGTGGAGCTACTTGTCAATCTTCCGGTGATTGCGATCTGGGGATTTACCATCCTGGCACTGCTAAAGGTCGGATGGATCGTGCTGCGACGCATCGTTCTTGTGTTCTTTCCTTCGCTAGGCACGTGGTTGCGTCGCCCATACAGACGACGTAGATGAATGAAGGCGCGACCCGATCTGAGCCGCGCCGGGTGTTATCGGTTTGGCCGAACTTGCCCGCACGACTTACCGGGCACTTAAAAAGAAAACAACGCCAAATCCCGCTATGATTGAGCAATTCACAGTGAGGCTACGGCGATGCGACTTCGTTGGCCCGCTTTTTTGACTCGCTTCACCGCGCTGTCTGCGTCCAAGTACAACCGACAGTCTGCACCTGAGTTTCTGTTCGAGCGGCGACCAGACGGCCCTGTGATCTTTCCGTTCAGGAGGCAACATGCTGCTAAGATTCGTTAAGATTGCGCGCGTACTTACCGTTTTCGGCGTTATGAGCCTATTTCCCGGTTTTTCATTGGCCCAAACCACCGATCCTTTAATCGGGACTTGGAATATCCATGTGACAGTCACCAGCGGCTGCACGACCAACTGTAAGTACATCGGCGTGGTCGTGTTCAATGAAGGCAGTACGCTCGTTGAACAGCGGGGCACGGCCGTCGAATACTCTGGCCTGGGTTACGTTGACCGGACGGCGTTAGGAAACTGGTGGCGACCAACTACTGGAACATACTCGCACGAGTTCAAAGCGAAAAATTTCGTCTTTAATCCAACAACAGGGGAACTTTCTGCGATTATCATCGCAACTTCAGGCGTAACATTAAGCTCAAACTTGGAGTCCTTCAGCGGTTCCGGAGCGGCGAAGATTTTCAATGCGGGCGGCACTCTCATCGAGACTGAATCCTTCACCATAACCGGAACTCGATTCTGAGGCACACGCGGTCAGAAGGAGTTAACAAGGCACGAGTTTATCTCTATAGTCGCCCTTTTATAATGTGTGCTTAAGGGCGCGACCTGATGAAGAGCCGCGCCAAATTGCTTACTTACAGGTTCGCCGTTTCACAATTATGTTTCATTGCGCTTTGCGAGCCTCTCGGCCGATGTAATGATCTTCGAGTCCTTCAAGATCGTCTCCTTCGGCAGTGGGCGTCCCGAATGGGATTTGCCAAGTTCCTCACTATGAGTGATTGGCTTACCAACATCGTGAGGCCTGCGAAAGGCGGCACCATGAGCGCGATTGAGAAGGGGAAGCACACGCCGGGGCCTTGGCGCACAACCGTACCGTGTTCGTCGACATTGGTTCATAGAGAAATACGTGCTGAAGACGATACGCGCATTGCTGAAGTTGGCTTTGGCTATCAGGACCAGCCGCAAGAATTAGCTAACGCGAGGCTCATCGCAGCCGCGCCGGAACTGTTGGAGATGCTTGCGCTCGCGCTTCCTTATGTTGAAGAAGCGGAATCTGACCCAGTCAAAAAAAGGCTCAGTAGCTAGGCTCACGGAACAAATACGCGCAACAATCGCCAAAGCCGAAGGGAAGGCCGCATGAGCACTCGTAGAAAAGAATATGGACCGTCGCAAGGTCTCAGCATGATGCGTGCGTTAACGGATGCGGCTCGGCAGGTGCAGCGCGAAGAATTTAACAAGATTGTTGGCAGCCCTGAGATCGACCCCAAGGCTATCCAGCAAATGCGGGCGCGCGGCGGAAGATGGTACGCATACGAGAACCACGCGCTCGACTCCGTTTATCTCGGACGTCTGCAATTTCTGCGTTGCGATCCAGATAGCACATACACAACACCGCCAACTAGGATGCCCGACACACAAACGTCTATAAATTGGGCATATCAGTTAATCGGAGAATTGAATTTGGAAACTGGGTGGATCGAGGCGCGACAATGATTATTCTGGATGATGAGGAATCTTTCGCACGGTTCCAGCGTCGCCTATGCCCTGACCTACCGGATAATATCGCCGAAGATGAAGAAGCTCGGCTGCGTTATCTCGAACCCGGAAAGCCGTACTCAGACATTCAGTTCGCTCGGATGGCTTGCCGTGCAGCAGCAAAGGCAACACCCGAACAAAAACAGAAGTGCCGGGAGTCTTTGCTCTGGTGGCTACATGAATCGAAGTTGCGTACAGACGTTGTGAACTAGCAAGGGAACGGCGGTACCTGGAGGGTGTTCGTTGTTTGGGAGCGAACGATGATTTGCAGGAATTGTGGTGCCGAAACCGACGTGCAGCTCATCGATACCACACTCATAGGTGAAGCACGTAGACGTCTTCGGTTCTGCGGATCATGCAGACCGGAAGCCCAGCACCCATACGCCGGTTGCCTACCTCGGGTAATCGCGGCTTCGAGCTTATCGAATGAAGAGAAACAGAAAGCGTTGGCCGCAAGGCGCTACACACCGGACTACCGTGCTGTCTATTCGATTGCGGAACGCGTCATCGATCTCGCCGGTCCTGTCGTTGGAGGAAGCAGTTGAGTTCCAACGATATAGGCGAGCCGTGCAAGCGGAGCACCGGGAGCTACCGGGCGCACTTCCAGACCCGTGACGAGGCAGAACGATTCGGCCGGAACCCGCAGAATCCGGCGTACCATGGCGATATCGCGCACAAATGCCGAAGTTGCGGCTGGTGGCATGTTAGTCGTCCAGAGTGGCTAGCTCCGGCGTGGCTGGACCTGCACGCAGAGAATGCGATCGTCAATTGAAAATCGTTGAGTTCTATGAGTTGCCGGAGAGCTTCGTTCGGTTTCGAGACCAGCGATTTGGAGTCAAGCCTAAAGCATCCTGTTCTGGCAGATTGACGAAGATACACATCGCTAAGTTAATTCACTTGGACGGACTTTTGTTCTAGGATGTTGCTTAGCCGTCTCAAGGACAGTCCCACGAAGAGGGGCTAGCGGTGCCTGATCCTAATGCAAACTCTGGTCCCGCGACCACTATCGTCACGGCGGTCCTCGCTGCAGTTCTAGGCGGAACCGGCGGGGCTTTACTCACCTACATCTTCGGCAAAAAGAAGACGCAGGCTGAAATCGAAAATTTGAGGGCGGAGGCTCAGAAAAACCGGGCCGAAGCTGACAAAATATCTGCGGAACTCAAAGGTGTAGTGAGCTATAGCCTCGCTGCCTCTGACGAGCAGATCCTTTTTGACGGTTCTGCGCGCATCGACGGATTCGACGTTCGGGGGAATGAAGGAAACTTTTGGAAAAGTACAACTCCGAAGGGACTAGGAGAACTAAAGTTTGAAGAAGGTGGGATTCTAAACATCCAGAGAAAGAACAAAGATGGAAGATTCGAGTTGTGGTTTCAACGCTATGATTACAAGGGCACGGAGCGCCAGACGATTCCAAAGGATGATCTAATCTCTGGGAAGAGAAAATTGCGAGTGAGTTGTGAAGCAAAGGTATCTGGTGTAGAACACTCATTGCGATTCATCCTCAGGCAACCAAGCGGTGACAGGCTTGCGGAGCAGCGGTTTACGGTCAAATCGTCAGAGTGGACGAAGTTTCAAGTTTTCTTATCGGCTGACCCTCTGGATTGCATACTGCGGATCGATGATGAAATAGACGCCCGAGTTTCTTTACCTCCGGGAAGTGTGCAGATTCGTAACATCGTGCTTGCTCAACGGAGATAAACCGCCACCTCTTTCCGTCAGGCAGCCTTTGTCTTCTTGCTCTTTTCAGCCCGGAATTTCGCCCATCGCTTCTTGGATGCCTTTGAAATCTTCGCTCTAGCAGCCGCAGACAAAACGCGCTTCTTGACCTGAGCGACTTCACGGATTGTCGAACTCCCTAACGCCTTCTTGTTCTTCGCAGCTCGGAATTTTGCCCACCGCGCCTTGGTCGCCTTTGAAATCTTTGCTCTCGCAGCAGCGGATAACACACGCTTCTTAACTTGTGAAACTTCTCGAATGGTCGAATCGCCCAATGCTTTCGCTGCGGCCCGGAGACCGTCAAACTGCTTCTGTAACTTGCCCAATTGTCTTTCGAGTTTTCGTTCTTCGCGTTTAATTGCCGCTAGTAGGTCCATGAATCCCCCATGAGGAATCTATCCCAAACTACAAGCGATGCGCCAGATGTAAGAGAGCGGAGAGGCACGAAGTGCGCCGCCCGCTACGGCACAAATCGTGTCACGTGTTTGTTGACCGGGGAAGAGGCGGAAGAGCACTGGCCGAAAACTCTCAGTGGATATTGCGCTTCTTAAATTCTGTAAGCAGCTTCATCGTTTTCAATTCCTTATCTGTCTGCACGAAAAAATCAATGCACTGCTGGCACTTTCGCTCATTCAGGTGCTTTGCGAAAGCATAGATATCGGCGTCGCGAAACTCGGCGCACGGTTCGAGATTCGGAGAGCATTCAAGGACCGCCAGCACTTCTTCCGGTAAACCGCTTCTTGCGGTTCATTTCTGGTTATCCGCAGTCGAAATTCTCGGGACGGAGATCAATGCCGCTGATCGGCTTTCTCAATCTTGGCCTTCAGGTCGGCCAGCGTAGCCCGCATCAACTTAATATCTTTTTCGTTATCACTATTCCAAATCTTCCACCCCGCGTCTACATGGCACACGGTGTCCCAGTGCATCGTCACGCTGATCGCGTGATCTCCGGGCAACAGAATGAGCGTGTGAACGTCTCGGCAATTTGAAACCGGCTGGAGAGTCCAGTGATCTGTGTTATAGCTGCTTGTTTCTTCGCTGCTCCATGGCCGGGAGATTTTTAGTTGCGAGGCTATGTCCGAGTCGATTGAGTAGCCCTGTGGCACGAACATTGCCAAGGCCGCCTTCTTAATCTTTTCCGGCGCGCCCTGTACCATAGCCTGAACAACAGGTGATTTCTCCTGAGCTCCACCGATTACGACGGAAAGCAACAGCGCTGCCATTGCTACAAGTAATCTGCGCATGTGAACGCCCCCTACGCGAGATTCTATGCCCGTGGCTTCCAAGTTGTCGATAGTATCTCCGGCCCGATACGACAGGACAAAACGACCTCATCGAAGTAATATTTTGTTTCCCGTTGCTCCGCCCGGAGCGATTGATGAGCATCAGTTTTGAATCAGAAGAAATTGTTTTGAAAAAACTGCGAGAGCGGCTACGCCGCGTGACGGACGAAGAGTTGATTAAGTTCGGGAAAAATGTGAGGAGACTTGCGGAGAATCCATTCACGCGACAACTTGCCGAGGCACGCGCTGAGTGGAAGCGGAGGAACCAATTGCGGGATTCGAAAAATAAATGAAGCCAAGGTCACCTGGTCATGGGAGTGAGAGGAACCGTCCGGCGTCTCGGCTGAATCGAGTTCTTTCGCGGTTCACCAGCAATTCGTAATTGCCATCCGGCAATCTATCTGTTAGGTCAGATTCCATAATCCTGTAACCAGAAAACACTGGTGGGTCTCCGTCGAGCGTGGTCTTGGTTGCTCGAACCTCGCACTCCACTCGCTGGCCCTCGCCGATGATTGTTCCGCTAAAGATGATTGTTTCTTGCACAATGCCACCTCCTGCGACTGGTCGCTGCCAAGGTATGGCTATTCCGCTGCCTCTCTAATCCAACATGCGCAGCCCGGCGTAAATATGTGCCTGCATCTCACTCCGCCCAGATTGTTTCTCCGAGTATTTTCAATGCTGTCAGCGCGTCTGTTAGTGCTGTCAGTTCATGATGATGGTCTGCGCTGTGTTCTAGTTGCTTGAGTCGCAATATGGCGGCTTGCTGTGCGCCTGCGATTTTCTGTTTGAGCAGTGTTGGATTTGTTTCGATCACAGCCGCACGGTAAGGCACCTGCCAAGTGGGATATTTCAGAACTACATCCTTCATGCTCATGGCGTGTCCTTCTCAATCTAAGCTAGAAGAATCGACGATTATCGGTCTACTGACCGGACGGCCAGTAGTGACCAAAAGGCTAGACCTGACTCATGCGGAATATCGGTGGGGCAGCCTATCGTGACTTCTCTACGACTTGCCATAAACAGGACCGACCTGAATCTTGTGTTCCAGGCAATCAAATCAGGAGTACTTCAACGGCGAACGTTCAAGCGTTCGGATTGTTTAGCGATGGTGAGTTCCTGATTTATTCTGCCATCTCAAGTTCACTTTCCTTAACCAACACCCGAGTATCAAGTTTGCTACCAAGTTGTATCCAGTACTGTGGACTTCGTGCTGGCCGATTCTTCTCACGCGGTCTTTTAGTTTAAATGCCATGCCGAAAGGAAATGGGAGTCGAGTCTTAGCCTCGCGGCCCCTTCACGACCCCAGGAATATACCGTTCGCCTTCGAGAGCAAAACAAAAGTATACCCCGGCCAGCCTGAAGACCATGAATCACTTAGGATGTCTTTGCCGATATTCCTCGCGGCAGATTTCGAGTTGTCTGTCGAACGTGCTCGCAGTCGTGGTGACGACATCGCCGCACAAAATACAACTCTACCCGGTTCGAGTTCTATTGACAGCCACGTTTCCTGTTAACAGACTTCCTCTGGTTTGGGCCAGCGCGTCGGACGAATACGCCGGTTCGAAGTTCGACTAGGCTGCCCCGAGCCTTAATTGGTTTATCCAATGGGGGCCTGAGGCTGTCTTCAAGTGGGCTGGGCAGGCGAACGCGCTCCCGGCAGCCAGCGCGTTCTTACCCCACAAACGAAGAAAAACATAGTGAATCATCGGATGCCTTCGCCGATATTCTTCGCGGCAGAATCTTCGGACTACGAGACTTACCTTATTGACCCCAATACCGTCGCTAGGAATACTACGCCTTTACATCCTGAACTCGTGCTTCCAGCCGGGGCGCAGCACATGCCGTCCTGCCCCATGATTCGGAGTCTAAACGACGATGCACTGCCCTCTGTGCAAAGCTCAGTACAAAGCCGGATATGACCTATGTGGCGACTGTGACGCGGACTTGGTTTTCACCAAGGAGCAAGCCGATGCTGAGGATGTAGTTCTCTTCTTGGAGAGCGCGAATCTGACGGACCTTGGTGAGCTTGCTGATGCGTTGAAAGAAGCAAGTGTTCCCAATTATTCAAGGTTAGGAGC